>Ga0207930_1000220_pt1 | contig 16493 bp, 12 predicted proteins | sample NGESurshal092012_7_FD_184477 | JGI IMG/M metagenome (GOLD analysis project Ga0207930, IMG submission 184477) | Arctic peat soil microbial communities from Barrow, Alaska - NGEE Surface sample 210-3 shallow-092012 (SPAdes) | ecosystem: Environmental > Terrestrial > Soil > Wetlands > Peat ... | reverse complement strand
GCTCGACGCCGCCGGAGTACGTCAGCCAGGAGCCGAGGCTGATCTCCGAGACCTCCAGGTCGCTGCTGCCGAGCCGGCGCAGATTCATGCTGCGAGCTTATCCACCCGAGGCTGGGCGGCAGGTGCGCCTGGCCACGATCGCGTGCCCGGCAGCGATAGCCTGAGCGAGCATGCAGCCGGCCAGCCCGATCGACTCGTCGCTGCGCATCGCCTCGGTGCGCCTGGACGTCGGCGATCTCGCGCGCAGCACGGAGTTCTACGAGCGCGTGCTCGGCCTGCCGCTGATCTCGCGCGAGCAGGATCGCGCCCTGCTCGGCGCCGACGCGCAGCGCCCCGCCCTGCAGCTGAGCGCGGTCGACGAGCCGACGCTCGCCTCACCGCACAGCACCGGACTGTTTCACGTCGCCTGGCTGCATCCCTCGCGTGCCGCGCTCGCCGAGACGGTGCGCAGGATCGCCGGTGCGCGCTGGCCGATCGACGGCGCGTCCGACCACGGCGTGTCGGAGGCGCTGTACCTGAGCGATCCCGACGGCCTGGGCATCGAGATCTATGCCGATCGTCCGCGCGAGCAATGGGAGCGCCCGGCCGACGGACATGGCGTGCGCATGTTCACGCGCGCGCTGGACATCGACGATCTGATGGCGCAGTCCACCGGCGAGCCCGAGGCCACGGCCGCAGCGGGCACGTCGATCGGCCACGTGCACCTGAAGGTCGCCGACGTGCCCCGCGCGTTCGCCTTCTACCGCGACGTGCTCGGCTTGGAGGAGCAGGCGCAACTGCCCTCCGCGGCCTTCCTGGCGGCCGGCGGGTACCACCACCACATCGGACTGAACTCGTGGCAGAGCGCCGGCGCGAGCCCTCCCCCGGTCACCGCGCCGCGGCTGAGAGCGATCGAGTTCGAGCTCGGCGGCGACGGCGCGCTCGACGCGCTGCGCCAGAGCCTCGCCGGAGCGGGGCCGGAGCGCTCGCAGCGATCGCCAAGTACATCCGAGGACGCCGACAGCCTGTCGATCGAGGACCCCGACGGCAACCTGCTCAGCTTCGCCGCTGCCTCAGCCTGAAGCGTCGCTCAGTCGCTCGCGCTCGGCGTCGGACAGCGTCAGCTCGGCGGAAGCCATCAGCTCGCTCAGCTGCCGCGGCGACGTCGCGCTGGCGATCGGCGCAAGCACCGTCGGCTGTGCGCGCAGCCAGGCGAGCGCCACCGCCGCGACCGCCGTCTCGTGCTCGGCGGTGATCGCGTCGAGCGCATCGAGAACCGCGAAGCCGCGCTCGTTGAAGTAGCGCTCGCGCACGCCCGCCGCACGCGGGCTGTCGACCTGCTCTGCGTCGGCGCGATACTTGCCCGTGAGAAAGCCCTGCGCCAGGCCGTAATAGGGGATGCAGGCCAGACCGTGGCGTTCGCATAGTGGCGTCAGCTCGCGCTCGTAGGCCTCGCGCTCGATCAGGTTGTAGTGCGGCTGCAGCGCCACGTAAGAGGCCATCCCGTCGCTCTGGCCGATGCGCAGAGCCTCGTCGAGGCGCTGCGCGCTGTAGTTGGAAGCCGCCGCGTGGCCGATCAGCCCCTCGTCGATCAGCGCACCGAATGCCTTCAGCGTCTGCTCCAGCGGCGTCTGGAGGTCGTCCTTGTGCGCGTAGTGGAGATCGATGCGATCGATGCCCAAACGCGCCAGCGAGGCTTCGGCGCCCTTGCGGACGGTTGCCTGCGACAGGCCCGGCAGCTCAGGCGACGAGCCGACCTTCGTCGCGATCACCAGCTGCTCGCGATTGCCGCGTGCGGCAATCCAGCGTCCGATGATCCGCTCGGACTCGCCGGCTCCGCCCGGACCGCGGCGACCGTAGGAGTCGGCCGTGTCGATGAAGTTGCCGCCCGCCCCCACGTACGCGTCGAGCACGGCGAACGAGCGCTCTTCGTTGATCGTCCAGCCGAACACGTTGCCGCCGAGACAGAGCCCGAATACGTCCAGGTCGGTGTGGCCGAGGCGTGCGATGCGGTCAGGGTAGCCGTCCATCCGTCCAGAGCGGCCTCCGATTCGCTCCCCGACACAAGATTTAAGCCTGCCTTGATGCGCGGAGCGCAACACTGTCAGTGGGAGGACATGACCCCAAATCCCGAGGAGGGAGTTATGCCCAGAATCATCGTCACAACCGACCCGACCGACCGACCCGACGACCCGCCCGTGCTGCTCGACGAGCGCGTCGATTCGCTGCATCTCGGCGACGACCACGCCGCCGAGCAGCTGATCGAGCGTCTCGCCTGGGCGGTCAGCGACGCCGAGGACACCCAGCAACGCGCGCTGCACGCCTGACCATCCCCCACCCCCTCCGGGCGAGCCGCGCCGCGCATCCCCCCTGCGCGGCGCGGTCGCCCCGGAGCGCCCGCCGGACTGCCCCCTGCAAGCACCCGTCGCAGCGTCCGGCCATGGGCGGCTCTTCGCGCGCCGGCGCCCGCGCCGCCTAGCGCCGACGCCCCATCGCGAAGCTCTGTATCGCCGGCGCCACCGCGCGCATGCTCGAGCCGACCTCCGCCGCCTCGTCCTCCTGCTCGGACGGCGCCGCGTGCTCGAGCGCAGGCAGGCGGTGCACGCGCGGATCGGCCGTCTCGCGCTCGGAGCCCTCGATCCCGCCCGAGACGAAACGCTCGAGCGCGGCCAGCTCGCGCACGATCAGGTTGATGACCCCTTCCGAGCGCTCCACGCGGCCTCGCGCGAGCAGCAGCGGCTCGGCCCGTGCGAGATGGCGATGGCGCTCGTACACCGCCTTGGGCACCACCAGATTGACCGTTCCCCACTCGTCCTCGAACAGCAGGAACATCGTCCCGTTGGCGGTGCCCGGCCGCTGGCGGGCGATCACCAGCCCGGCCATCGCCACCGCGCCGCCGCTCGGCAGGCGCGTGAGCTGTGCGCTGGTCGCGAGCATCGGCACGTTCAAGCGCTCGCGCAGGATCGCCATCGCATGATCGCCTACCGTCACCCCGCTCGTGGCGTAGTCGGCGATCAGCCGCTGCCAGCGCCCGAGCGAGCGCAGGCGCGGAGCCTGCGGCAGCTCCAGCCCAAGCGCGAGCTGGGTCCCCTCGCCGGCACCGAGGCCCGGCGCGGCGATCCCCAATTGCCACAGCGCCGATCGCCTGCCCGTCTCGCCGAGCGGCGCCGGCCCGGTCGTGATCTCGTCGCAGGCGCCCGACCAGGCGAGCTGCTCCAGCGTCCTGCGCCGGGCGCCGATGCGTCCGGCCAGTTCGCCGAGGCTGCCAAACGCCCCGTTTCGCTCGCGCTCGGCGACCAGTTCGCGCATCTCGTCGCTCGTCGCGTCCTTGATGTAGCCCAGGCCCAGGCGCACGCCGCCGTCCTGCACGGCGCACTCCACCTCCGAGGCGTTGACGTCGAGGCGCAGCATCGCGATCCCCCGGTGCTCGGCCTCGTGCACCAGGCTATCCGGTGCATAGAAGCCCATCGGCTGCTCGTTGAGCAGCGCGCACAGGAACTCCGGGCCGTAGTGCACGCGCAGCCATGTCGACTGGTAGGCGAGCAGGCCGAAGGCGGCGCTGTGCGCCTTGGGAAAGCCAAAGCCGGCGAAGCCCTCGACCATCCGCCACACGCGCTCTGCCGTCTCGCGCTCGGCGCCGCCACGGCGCATGGCGCCCTGCACGAAGCGCTCGCGATGGCGCTGGAGCACCTGCAGCGAGCGCTTGCGGCTCATCGCCCGGCGCAGGGCGTCGGCCTCGCCGGGCGTGAAGCCGGCGAAGGCTTCGGCCACTTCCATCACCTGGTCCTGAAAGATGATCGTGCCGAGCGTGTCCTGCAGGACCGAGCGCAGCGCCGGATGCTCATAGGGGATCTCATACGCGGGGTCTTCGCGCAGGCGACGGCGGCGCTCGATGTAGGGGTTGACCGCCCCGCCCTGGATCGGGCCCGGCCGGATGATCGCCACCTGGACCGTCAGATCCTCCAGGTTCTCCGGTCGTGTCCGCAGCAGCGACTGCATCTGCGCTCGGCTCTCGATCTGAAAGACACCCACCGTGTCCGCCTCGCGGATCGCCGCGAAGGTCTCGGCGTCGTCGAACGGGATGCGCGACAGGTCGATCCGCTCTTTGCGCGTGCGCGCGATCGCCTCCACGCAGCGCTCCACCGCCGAGAGCATTCCCAGCCCGAGCAGGTCGATCTTCAGAAAGCCGGCGTCGGCGCAGGAGTCCTTGTCCCACTGCACCATCTGCCTGCCCTCCATCGCCGCCGGCACGACCGGACAGCAGTCGATCAGCGGCCGCGTTGCGACGATCATCCCGCCCGAGTGCTGGGAGAGATGGCGGGGCAGGCCGTAGGCCTCCTCGACGAGCCGCGCCAGCCAGCGCCAGCGCTCGGAGGGGGGCGTCGCGCCGCCCGGCCGAGCTTCGGCGTCCCGCCCCTCGCCGCGCCCCCGCTCCTCCCCCGCGCCCGCACCCGCGCCGACGGCCATGTCGTGCTCCGCGCCCGGCCCGTAGCGCTCGGCGCCGCGGGCCATGCGCTCGATCTCGCCGGCCGGCAGGCCGAGCACCTTGCCCAGCTCGCGGATCGCGCCGCGCGCGCGGAAGGTCGGGAAGGCCGCGACCAGCGCCGCGTGCTCGTGGCCGAAGTGCTCGTGCACGCGCGGTATCAGCACCGCGCGGATGTCACGCGGGAAGTCGAGGTCGATGTCCGGCAGCCCGCGCAGATCCTCGTGCAGGAAGCGCCCGAGCGTCAGCCTGTTGGCGAGCGGATCGATGTGCGAGAGCCCGATCAGGTAACAGACCAGCGAGGAGACCGACGATCCGCGTCCGCGCCCGGGCGCCAGCAGCGCGCGCACCGATTCGGGCCCTCTCACCTCCACGGCGACCTCGCGCGACAGCTCGAGCATCTCGTGGTGCAGCAGAAAGAAGCCCGCCAGCCCGAGCTTGCCGATCACGTTCAGCTCCTGCGTGAGGCGCGCCTGCGCCTCGGCGTGGGCCGCGGAGGCCGCGTAGCGCTCGCGCAGGCGCGCGGCACACAGCTCGGCCAGCTTGCGCTCGGCACCTGTGTCCTCGGCACCGGGATAGCGGTAGCCGAGGTCCCTGTCGAGGTTGAACGTCAGCCGCTCGGCGAGCGCCAGCGTCTGCGCAACGGCCTCGGGATGGTCGGCAAAGCGGCTGGCCATCGCCTGCGGCGTCGTCATCACGTGGCTGGCGTTGCCGCGCCGTAGCGGCTCGGAGGCGTCGAGCGTGGTGTGGTTGCGCAGCGCGACGAACGCGTCCTGCAGCTCGGCCCTGTAGCGCGCGTGCGCGTGCACGTCGCCGGTCGCCACGCACGCCACCCCCAGCCGCCGGGCGAACGCGGCGAGCGCGCGGTTGCGGGCGCGATCGTGGCGGGCATATGGACGTTGCAGCTCCACGCGCAGACCCTCCGCGCCAAACGCGTCCAGCAGCCCCCGCGCCACCGGCTCGTCTGCGACGCCGTTGCCGATCGCCGATCGCCCGGCGCAGCCGGTCAGGCAGATCAGCCCCTCGGCGTGGTCGAGCACCGCCTGCAGGTTCACCGACGGCTCGCCGAGCACGCGCCGGCTGGACCCGTCGCGGGTGCGCGCATGCGCGAGCGTGACGATCCGGCAGAGGTTGCGCCAGCCATGCTCGTCGCGCACGAGCAGCGTGATGTGACGCCCGCGGGCACCGCAGCCGGAGGCTGGAGCACCGCGGCCGGACGCCGTGGTCAGGTCGATCTCGGCACCGTGGATCGCGCGCACCCCGTGATCGGCGCCAGCCTGGGCCAGCTCCATCGAGCCCGAGACCGAGTTGTGGTCGGTGAGCGCCAGCGCCCGGTGGCCGAGCTCGCTCGCGCTGTGCGCCAGCTCGTCGGGCAGCGAAACCCCGTCCAGGAACGAGTACGCCGAATGGCAGTGCAGCTCCACATACGGTGGCGTGGACGTCATCTCGGCTCTCCGCCAGGTCGCACGCCCGCCTCACGCCCGCTGGGCGAACCAGCCGCCAGCCTGCTCGCGCCCGGCGCCCAGGTCGTGAAAGACGACCAGGTTGCGCCCGCTCGTGGCCACCACCTCCCAGTAGCGGCGCCGCAGCGGTTGGGCCGTCCACCAGCGATCCTCCACCAGCCAGGACTCCCGCACCAGCTCGATCGTCCGCCCGTCCACCTGCAGCGGAACTCCCCCGTCACCCGCGCGCACGCGCGCCGGGTGGGGAAGGTTCAGCTGGGTCCTAGACATGGTCCGCGTGGCGCTGGACATCAGCCCGGCAGTGGCGTGAGCACGACCCGCCGCTCCGGCACGCGCGAGTCCGGGTCCACGCAGACGGCACGCATCGCCGCGTCCTCGCCCGCCACCGTGCGCACCTGGACGACGGCCTCGCGCAGGCGCGCAGCGCGCGCAGCATGGCTCTCCTCCAGCAGCGCCCTCTGCTCGCCCGCCGGCGGACCGAAACGCTCGACGGCCAACCCCAGCGACGCGGCCGGCGCCGGGAGCAGAAGCAGGCGCAGCGACAGCGCCAGAGAGATGCGATCGCGATCGGCCAGCGGCTGGCGGAAGACCACGCGCTCGCGCCAGCCACCACCCGCGAGCAGTCGCGCCGAGAGCGTGACCGCGCGCAGCGTGCGCCCGCGGCGATCGCCGCGGGCCAGCAGGCGGTCCACCAGCACGCCGAGCACGCGCTCGATCGCCGGGCCGGAGCTCGCGTCGCCGACGCTCATCGTCTCCTGCATGCACTCCTGAGCCAGACGCGCCCGCAGCGGCGTGTCCTCCCCGCAGGCCAGCCGATGCGCGAACACCCCCGCCGCCCCGAAGCGGTCAGCGAGCGCGGCGCGCCCCAGGCGCGCCAGCTCGCCCAGCGTACGCACGCCCAGGCGCGTGAGCGGCTGCAGCAGCTGCTCGGTCTCCGCGCGGTAGCCGAGCAGCTCGATCGGGCGCCCGGACAGCCAGCGCAGGGCCTCGCTCCCGTCGAGCACGAGCGGACGGCGCGAGCGCACCGCCAGGGCCGCCGCCAGCGAGCAGAAGCGGGTCGGCCCCGCCCCCATGCGCGCGTGGCGATCGCCGGCACCACCGATCAAAGATCGGCCAGCAGATCGGCCAGCAGCCGCGGTCGCGCCCGCGGCGTCCGCCGACGGGCCGGCGGCGTGCTGCACGGCGGCGATCACGGCGGCATCGGTCCCGTGCAGCGAGCGCAGGGGGCCGGTCTCGAGGTAGGCGAGGCCCGGACGCGCCGGCTCGACCGCCGCGCCGATCGCTTCCAGCGAGCGCAACATCGACTCCCACGACTCCTCCACCCCCACCGGGTCGGCGGGGACGAGGGCCAGGTCGGGACAGCGTGCGAGCGCCTCGCCGAGCGCCATCCCCCTGCGCACGCCATGCGCCTCGGCGGCGCCGGAGACCTCTCCCAGGCGCTGTTCAGACCCGCTGGGCGGCGCGATCGCCAGCGCGCGCCCCACGAGCGCCCGCGCTCCTCCGGCGGCGCGCACCAGCTCGAAGCGGGGAAGATGAACGCACACGACCATACGAACACATGTTCGCATAGGGCGCGGACGAATGCTCCGCCACGGCGTTCGTCGTGGTCGGCCTGCCCGACGGGCCGGCCGGCGCCTCAGTCCATCGTCAGCGGCCCCTCAGCGGAGCCGCTGAGGAACTGGCGCACGAACGCGTTCTCCGAGGAGAACATCCGCTCGGCGTTGCCCGCCTCGACGATGCGCCCCTTCCACAGCACCGCGAGATACTCGCCGATCTGCCGGGCCGAGGCGATGTTGTGGGTCACGACGATGTACGTGCCGCCGTGGAGCGAGTGCATCTCCTGAATCAGCTCGCACAGCAGCGCCGTGCGCACCGGGTCCAGGCCCGAGTCGGGCTCGTCGAAGATCACCACGTCGGGCTCCATCACGAGCGCTCGCGCGAAGCCGGCGCGCTTGCGCATGCCGCCCGAGAGTTGCGACGGCGAGTCGTCCATCGCGTCCACGAGCCCGACGTCGGTGAGGCGTTCGGTGACCACTCTGGCGATCTCCGCCTCGCCCTGGTCGGTGTGCTGGCGCAGCGGGAAGGCGACGTTGTCGAACACCGACATCGATCCGAACAGCGCACCGTCCTGGAACAGCACGCCGATCCGCTGACGCAGCGCCAGCAGCTTGGGCATCGTCAGCTTCGGCACCGATTCGCCGTGCACGACGACGTCGCCGGAGTCGGGGAACATCAGCCCGATCAGGTGCTTGATCAGCACGCTCTTGCCGGTTCCGGAGGGGCCGAGCACGACGGTGATCGTGTCGTCGGGAATCGCGACGGTCAGGCCGTTGAGAACCGACACGCCGCCCAGGCGCTTGTGCACGTCGGTGCAGCGAATCGACCAGTTGCCCTCCGCCGGGTCGCCCGTGAGGTCGAGATCGGTCGAGTGATACTGGTATTCGTCACTCATCATTTGCCACCGTAGACGACGTGCGGGAACTGGCTCGTCTGGCCGTTGAAGGTGAACGGACCCTGCTGGTTGCAGCCGGGCGCCGCAATCGAGTTCGGCGTTTCCGGCGCGTTGGCGACCTTGAACTGGATGATGTCTTCGATCAGGCTCTGGGAGATCGTCGCGCTGGCCGGGCCGCTGACCGAGGGGACGGGGTTCGAGCAGCTGCTGTTGCTGAACACCTGCAGCCCGCCGTTGCCCAGCGCGCGGAAGGCGCCGGGCTTGAAGTAGGGATTGGAGCGGTCGGTGCCGATGCGCTGGGAGTAGACCGACAGGCTCTCCGGGTTGAGCACGTTCATCAGGCGCAGATAGTGCTGCTGGGGGCCGCCCGGCGTGTTCGTGTTGTTGCCGTGGGCCTGCGTCGTCGCGGTGAGGTTGGCGAAGAACGCCTGCAGCTCGGGCACGTATTCGCCGAGGTACTGCAGGAACGGATCGAGGTTGTGCAGGACCGGCCGGAAGGCTTCCAGCTGGGTGGTCGTCAGATCGAGCGTCTTGCCGACGTCGGGCAGGCCCTTCTTGGCCGCCGTCGTCAGCGGGCCGAGCGAGGTCAGGAAGCTGTCGAACTGCGGCACGAACGGCTTCGCCGCGTGCGTCACCGCCGAGAGCTTGCGCTCGACCGGGCGGAATTCGTCGAGGAACGGGCTGGCGTCGGCGGCGAAGCGGTCGATTTCTTTGAGCGCCGTTCTCGAGCGCTTCTCGAATTCCGGCAACGCGCGGAAGGCTGCAGCGAAGGCCTGGCTGCCTTCCGAGAGCGCATGGAAGCTGTGCTCGCCGTTGACGATCAGCCCTTCCAGCTGATGATCGCGGCTGCCGAGCGCGTTGAACACGACGCCCGTGTTGCGCACGAGCGCGCGCACGGCGCCTTCCTGAGAGGCGAGGATGCCGACGAGCGTGTTGGCGTGCTGCACGAGCGGGTCGATCTGCGAGAAGCCGGCGTTGAGCTGTTCGCCGCGCCCGTTGATCCCTTCGGCCAGCGACTGCTGCCAGATCTGGAAGTCCCGGCGCGTCTTGGGATCGAACGCGGAGAGGACGCCGTCGAGCGTGACCGACGGTTCGACCTGGCTGTCGGCGAGCTGGCCGCCGTCGCGCACGAAGGGCCCGCTGCGTCCGTTGCCCTGCGGGATCAGCTGGACGTAGGTCTCGCCGAGCAGCGTCTTCTGGCGCAGGATCGCGTGCATGTTCGCGCGAACCGGCGCGTACTTCTGGTTGATTTCCATTTCCGCGCGCGTGCGCCCGCCGTTGCCGAGCTTCAGCGCGACGACGCGCCCGATGTTCACTCCGCTGATGCGCACTTCTGACTGTTCGGCCAGCGCCAGCGACTTCGGGAAGGCGACCGTCATGCGATAGCCCTTGGGCTTCAGCGGCAGCGGTCCGCCGAAGGACTCCCACAAGAACAGCAGCAGCCCGAAGCAGGACAGCACGAACAGGATGATCACGACCATGTTGCCGAGGGTCGGCGCGCGCTTCTGCATCTAGCGAGCACCCCCTCGCGACTTGCTCGCAGTCTTTGCCTTGCCGGTGGCCTTGGACTTGCTCGCGGCTTTGCCGAAGGCGGGCGTCAGGCCGGACAGAACGCCGGTTCCCGGCGCTTTCGGCGGCGTCACCTTGTGCACGGCGCTGGCGCCTTTGAGGATGCCCGCGCTCTGGCATGCGGCCCGATCGGGCGGGTTGAGCAGGCCGATCAGCAGGTTCACGTTCGGGTTGACTTCCGCGACGCCTTTCAGCAGCGGGGCGACTTCGCAGTTGAAGTAGACCAGCGTGCGCCCGAGGATGCCGTGCGCGTCAGCCGAGCTGAGCACGCTGTTGAGGTTGTGGTTGGCCCAGTCGAGGAAGAAGAGGAAGCCGCCCTGGCTCTTGCCGGGGTTGTTGGCGAGCTCGTTGAAGAATTCGTTGAACACGCCGAATGTCGTCGCGAGCTTGGGGAACGATTCGGCCAGCGCCTTGGTGTCCGGCGCGACCAGATTGACCGTCGGCAGGATTTCGCGCGCGAACGGGCGGATGTCGTTCTTGATGATCGGCGTCGTTTCGATCGCGAGCTTTCGCGTCGCGTTGTTGGCCGGCCCGAGCGAACTGGCGAACGGCTGGAGCTGGTGCAACGTCGGGCCGAGCACGTGCGCCGCGGTCGCCAGCTTGCCCAGACCGGTCCTGGTCTTCGACAGCGCGCCCGGCAGCAGCTGCAGCGTCCGTTCGACGCTCCTGTCCTCTTTGGCGAATGTCGCGAACACCGCGTTGGCGGCGTCGACCAGCTGCGCGAGCTCCTTGTCCTTGCCGCCGAGCGCTTCGGTCAGCAGCCTGAAGTTGTGGATCGCGCGCGCGGTGTTCGCGTGCCGCGCTTCCAGTTGCGAGGAGATTTCCTGGATCTCGCGCGCCGTTGGATCGAAGCGCTTGAGCGTCGCCGAGAAGGCCTTGCCGTTGTTCTTGAAGCCTCCGCCGGCACCGGCCAGCAGCTCCTGCAGGTAGGCGCGCGTTTCGGCGTCCAGCGAGGAGAGGAAGTCGTCGAAGTTGACGTTCGGGGCGGTCTGCGACAGGGGCAGCGTCGCGCCGCTCGGCAGCTTCCCGGCCGAGGCCGTGCCCGGGTCGATCTCGACGGTGATGTCCTGCAGCTGCGTCTTTGGGCGCAGCAGCATCGTCGCGTTGCGGTAGATCCGCGCATATTTCGGCGTGACTTTCATCGTCACCGTGGCGATCCCGTTGTGCAGGTCCACGCTGTCCACTTCGCCGATCTTCGCGCCGGCGATCGTCACCGCCTGGCCCTGCCCGGGGGTGACCGCCTGCGCCGTCTGGAACTCGGCCTTCAGCGAGTAGTAGCTGCGCCCGAACACGGGCACCCAACCCGGGAGCTTGAGGTTCTCGTGCGCGAGGATGTAGCCGCCGACGCCGGCCGCCATCACGACCATCACGACCACCGAGACGAACGCCGTGCGGTAGCGCTCGATCTGGTCGAGGACGGTCAGCCCGCCCTCGTGTTTGTGTGTGTGCTCGGTCGGCGCCATCATCCTGTCCCGTCAGCCGGGCCCTGTGACAAGGGGCCGTTGAAGTCGGGGACCGCCTGCGTGTAGCACGGCACGAGCGGCTTGTACGCGGGCTCGCTCGCAGGGAACGCCGGGTGCGTTCCCTGCGGCTGCAGTGAGGCATGGGCGAGCAGCTTCAGGCCTTTGACGCTGCTGCCCAGGACAGAAGCCTGCTGTGAGCGCAGCGTCGGCCCGCCCTCGCCGACCAGGAAGCGCGTCATCGTGCCGTTGCCGTCGAAGTTCGCGCCGAGCCCGGAGAGCCCGGTCAGGCTGTACCAGAACTCCTTGTAGTCCTCCACGCCGGTCGTCGCCGAGCCGTCCTGCAGCTTGGTGTTGCCGGCCGGGTAGAGGACCTTGGTCAGGCACTTGTTGAAGAGTTCGGTCTGATTCTGGAACGGAATCTGTTCGGCGGTCAGCAGCGCCAGCTGCGGCGTCGCCGCCTGCAGCCCCTTGGCAACGCCACCCAGCTCGTTGGGCGCGAGCGACGCTTGCACCTGTTCGATCCACGGCAGCGTTGCCGTGACGGTCTGCGGCGTGCTCTTCACGCCCGGCAGGATGTCCGTGGCAAACGTCTTCGCCGCCGGGAACGCCAGGTCGAGCTCGCGCAGGGCGTTGTCGATGTTGCGCAGCGAGCTCGGCAGCACCGCAACGGCGGCGCGCAGGCTCGACGACTGGTTGGCGAACGAGCGCAAGAAGCTGTTGAGGTTGCCGATCAGTTCTCCCAGCTGCTGCTCGTGGACGTTCAGCGCGGACGTCACTTTGCCGATGCTCAGCACGAGCTTGGAGAGGTCGTGCGGTTCGGTCCCGCCGATCGCCTGGTTGATGATCGCGCCGCCGCGCTCGGCCGACGGCGCCCGGCGGTAGGACTTGTTGAGCGCTTCGGCGGCGTTGATCGCGCGCACTTCGGGATCCTGTTCGGCGTCGTCGGCCTTGGAGGGCTTGCGCGTGAGCCCGTTGCCGTAGCCGATCAGGAAGTCCTGCAGGTTTGCCCGCGTGTCGGTGTTCAGCGCATCGAGCACCTGGTCGAGCTGCACCGGGTCCGACGACTGCGTGCTCGGCAGCGTCGCGCCGGAGGACAGCGTCTTGGTCGACGGGCTGCCCGGCTGCAGTTCGACGAACCAGTTGCCTTCGAGGAAGATGCGCGGGCGGATCTTGACCGTCGCGTCGGAGTGCAGCGGCAGGCCTCTGGATTCGATTTCCATGCTCACCAGCCCCGTCGAGCCCTGGCGCTTGATCTGAGTGACCTTGCCCACGTTGACGCCGGCGATGCGCACCGGCGACTTGGGTTTGATGTTGATCGCGCTGGCGAACTGCGCGTTCAGGCGGAAGCCGTGTTTGAACGGGATGCGCTTGGTGAAGCCGAAGTACACGGCGACGACCACGATCACCAGGAAGACGATCGCGAAGCGAATCGGATTGGAGCGGTTCAGTTCGACGACCGGGATGTCGTCGTGGCGGCGCCAGCGGGGCAGAAGCCTCATTTCTTCTTCCCCTTCGACAGCGTCTTCTTCTTTGTCGTCGTCTTCGGCTTGGCCATCGAGACGCCGAGGCTCTTGAGCTGTTCGGCGGAGTACTTCTGCCCGAACAGGTTTTCTTCGCGGTTGGTGATTTCGCGATTGGCGCCGATGCTGCCTGCCGGCAGGTTGCCGAGGACCGCCTTGCCCTTTTCGTAGGTCTCGTTGGCGGCTTCGCAGACCCGCGGCTGTCCCGGGCCGGCGACGTTGGGATACGGGTTGGCGTGGACGTGGTTGTTGTCGACGATCGCGCTCGAGCCGACGAACGCTTTTTCGACCGACGGCCCGTTGGCCGGCGTCGAGGACGGGAGTCCCTCGTTGTTGGGGCCGCTCGGCGCGAGCACCGGGCCCGCTCGCCCGATCGTGCCGACGCCGATGTTCTCCGACTGCAGGCTGGCGAGGTTGCGGAAGGTCAGCGTGAGGTAGTTGCAGTAAGCCTGCTCGGGAGTGAGCCCCGCGAGCACCGGGTTGCCGAACTGCAGCGTCTGCGTGAAGTCTTCCAGGCTCGCCGTGACGACCGGGTTCTGCGCGAACCTCTGCAGCGCCTGCGAGGACTCCGCCAGGCGCGTGTTCAGCGCGGTCGCCCGGCGCAGGTTGACCGCGCCTTCGGCGAGCGCGTCGCCGAGCGGCTTGGCGACCGTCGTGAGGTCCTTCGCGCTCGGGCGCAGCAGGCGCATGAACTCTGTGCTCTTTTCCGTGAACGGCGCCTCGTAGGGCAGCGAGAAGATCGCCTGTTCCAGCGACGCCGGGCCGCCGACGGTGGCTTCTTCCAGCGATTTCGCGACGCCCGCGAAGGCTGTGAAGAAGGTGTCCTGCTCGCTGAACAGCGCCGCGTTCTCAGCCGCCACCGGGGCGGTCTGTTCGGCCGGCCGGTCGAGGCCTTTGAAGAGGCCGCGCAGATCGGTCTGCGGCGAGGCGAGGTTGTGCAGCAGGGGGATGGCATTCGTGACCAGGGGCTTCAGCGTCGCGATCGCGTCGTTGATTTCCAGCCCGCGCCCGGCCAGGCCATCGCCGAAGTTGTTCGTGTTCTGCTGAATCGCCGTGCGCGTCTTTTCATCGAACATGTTGAACAGCTGGTCGATGTCGACCGGTTCGGTGGTCTGGCTGACCGGGATCTCGTGGCCGGCCTTGATCGTCTTGCTCGACGTGCCCTTTTCCAGTTCCAGGTACTTCAGCCCGATCGCCGAGACCGAAAGCACGGTCGCCTTCGTGTCCGCCGGCAGCGGTTCCACGCCCTTTTCCAGCTTCAGGTTGGCGATCGCCGTGATCCTGCCCGTCGACGGGTCCTGATGCGGGGTCAACGAGCCGACGATCCCGGCCCGCGTACCGCCGATGCGCACCTGGTTGGAGGGCTGCAGCCCCGAGCCCTGCGGCAGCACCACTTTGATGTTGTACGTCGGCACGAACGGCAGGCCGTTGTTGGCGTTGTAGGAGAGGAACACCGCCACCACGGCGATCAGCGTCGTGACCGCGCCGATCAACAGCGGGCTGCCGGCCAGGGATGTGCTGCGCCGGCGGTTCATGGTGTCTGTGAGGGGTCGCAGCTCAATAGTTCTGAGTCGGTGAACGGCGAGGACCCGTCGGCGGCCGGCGGGGTCGCGCCGCCGGGGCAACGGCGCAGTTGGCCGCTCTTCAGCGGCGCCAGCGCCTGTGACACGCTGGCCGGGGTCAGGTTGTTTTTGCCGTCGAGCGTGAAGTCGGGGAAGACGGCCCCGACCCGCGCGTAGTGCCCGTTGGCGTCGTAGTAGGCGTCGGTCTGCCCGAACTCGCGCAGCGTGCCCTGCAGGTCGGGAGAGTAGGGACCGAAGAACGCCGTGATCGGCACCGATTCCTGCAGCGATTGGACGTTGACCGGCGTGGCCGAGGTGAGCGCCTGCGCGAGCTGCGGCAGCGCGCGGACGTAGTCGGTCAGGTCGTTGTTGGCGCCTGGTTGATTGAACGACACCGCGAAGTTCTTGACGACCGGCGTCGCCGTCGTCAGCAGCGGCTGCAGCTTGGTGAGCAGCTTGGTCAGCGGTTTGACCGTCGGCTTGGAGGCGTCGACGAGCTTTTTCAGCGCGGTGAACGTCGACGGCAGGTCGGCGAACGTGCGGTTGCCCTGGCGCAGCGTGACCGGCAGCAGCTTGAGCCCCCGTGCCAGCGCGCTCTGCTCGGAGCCGATCGCCGTGAACGTCGTGTTGGCGTTTTCGACCAGGTCTGAGAGCTCGTTCTTGCGCGCGCCGATCGTCGTCACCGCCTTGGCCGTTTCCACGAGGAACTTCGTGAACGTCGACTGATCGCGCACCAGCTCGGCGAAGAGGTGGTCGGTGGCGGCCAGCGACGGGGCGAAGTATTCGGTTGCGCCCTGCAGCGACTTGCCCGCACCGACGTACTGTTCGGCGGTGCCCTGGATGAACTGCTGCAGGCCCTTGCGCGTCTTCGGGTTCAGCGTGTTGAACAGCTGGTCGAGATCGGTCACGTTGCGGGTCGCGCTCGCCGGCAGCTTCGCGCCCGCCGCCAGCGCCGGGGCGTTGTTCGGACCTGGACTCAGCGCGATGTAGCGGTTGGCGACGCTCGACAGCGATGGAACCCTGACCTGCGCGACGGTGCCCGCGTGCAGCGGCACCAGCGACGAGTTGACGTTGATCGTGACCAGCGCTTTGAAGTCGTGCGTCAGCGCGATGTCGGTGACGCTCCCGACGGGAACGCCGCCGACCTGCACCTGGTCGCCGCGGACGAGCTGCTCGCCTTCGGCGAATTCGAGCTTGTACGTCGAGTTGCCGCCGCCGGAGAAGACGATGAAGGCGACGATCAGCACCACGAGTGCCAGCGCGCCGACGGCGAGCGGGCGCACGAAGCGACCCCGCGAGGGCCTCGCCGGCCGCGGCGGCGGGTCGCGCGGAGGCGGCGCGGTCGGCGGTTTGGGGGGAGTGGTCGTCGCCATCTAGTGCCCGCTTCCCGCCGATGCGCCGGCGTGAACGGGGATCGCCGCCGCCGAGGGTCCGCTGGAGACGGTCGGGTCGGGGATTTCACCCAGCCGCGCGATCAGCTTGATCCACTGGCTCGGCGTGATCGAGGAGCTGAGCGAGCCGGCCAGGCTGGCACTCTGGGCGAACAGCGGCCGGAAACCGACATGAATGTGGTTGTAGTGGTCGGCCATCGCCAGCGTGTTGTCGGTGCCCGGATAGGTCATCAGGCTGATGATCTGATGTGGCTTCATCGAGCCCTGCAAGGTCAGCAGCTTGCGAATCGTCGTGTCGGCGATCGAGCCCGGTCCCTGGTGGCCGACGATCGGGATGCCGTTGATCTCCGAGATGTCCACGGCGTCGCCGGTCGAGTGCTCGGAGACGTTGCCTTCGGTCGTCAGGTCGGAGTGCCCGCATTTCAGCGCCGAGACGGTCGGCTTCAGGCCCGACACGGCCAGGAACTCCAGCGTCGTCAGCACGCGCCGGTCGATCTGCCCGGTCTGGATGTCCTGGCGCCCGCACGGGTAGATGTCGATGTCGGGGTTCGCCAGCACCTGCTGTTGCAGCTGTTCCTTTGACTCCAGCAGCACCTGCCCGACGGTGGGCG
>Ga0207930_1000219_pt1 | contig 16497 bp, 15 predicted proteins | sample NGESurshal092012_7_FD_184477 | JGI IMG/M metagenome (GOLD analysis project Ga0207930, IMG submission 184477) | Arctic peat soil microbial communities from Barrow, Alaska - NGEE Surface sample 210-3 shallow-092012 (SPAdes) | ecosystem: Environmental > Terrestrial > Soil > Wetlands > Peat ... | reverse complement strand
GTCACCATGTCCGCAAAGCGCTGCGGATCGTCGGGCCGCTCAATCAGGGTCACATCAATCGTGACCACCTTGCCATCGCGCACCACGCCGAGGGGCGCTTTCTGCCCGATCTTGTAGGCGAACAACTGGGTCGCGAACTCCTTCGTATCCCCCACCGGCTTGCCGCCGATGTTGGTCACCACCTCGCCCGCCTTCAGCCCCGCTTTCTCGGCCGATGACCCAGGCGAAACATCTTCCAGCAGCACACCGTGGTCACGCGGCAGCTTCAATCCCTCGGCGAGGTCGGGTGTGATGGTGCGGAGGTACACACCAATCTGTCCTCGATGTACGTGCCCTTCGGTCTTAAGCTGTTCGTAGATGTTGCGCACCACGTTGCTGGGAATGGCAAAGCCCAGCCCTTCGCTGCCTCCGGATTCGGAGAGGATGAAGGTGTCGATGCCTACGACCCGGCCATCAACGTCCACCAGCGGACCTCCGCTATTGCCAGGATTGATGGGCGCATCGGTCTGAATAAAAGTGGTCGGATTCTCGTCGCTGACTTGCCGCGCCGTTGCGCTGACCACTCCCATGGTGACGGAATTTTCCAGCCCCTGTGGGCTGCCAAAGGCGAATACTACTTGTCCTTGCTTGAGTTCGTCGGAGTCAGCCAGCGGTAACGCAGGTAAATCCGTGGCGTCGATCTTGAGCACAGCAAGATCGGACTGCTTGTCGAGTCCCACCAGTTTGGCACTCACCGGGCCATGTGGCTTCGAGCCATCCGGTCCGGGCGTTTCCAGTCCCGGCAGCCGCACCCGAATCTTGCGCGCGCCCTGCACCACGTGCGCGTTGGTCACGATGTACCCGTCCGCAGTCAGAATCACACCCGACCCGATGGCCTCCTGCGGCTCGAACAACGCTGTTTGGGAGGATTCTTTCCCGGAGCTGAAGCCATAGCCTGTGGCAACGATTTGCACCACCGATTTGGTCACCGTCGCGGTCAGGGCCTGAATCGATTGGCTGAAAGCGTGCAACGGATCGTTGCGCTGTGCTGCGCCAGACGCGGCAGGCTTTTCGGTCTGGCCCAAACTGGCCGCGGGATTCAACCCGACCATGACAAGCAAAACTGCAATGGAAAAATAACGTCGAGAAAATAGCTTCATTGTTAAAGGGTTCTCACTGGGTTGCCACTTAGACATTACAGCAGAATGATGGGCCAATCACTATTGGCAGACACCCATTGGATGATCGGAAGCGCAGCCACGGCGCAGGATTCCGGGCTGATTACAATCTCACACTCATTGTTCCCGTTTGGAGGTGCCGAAGTTCCACAAACCCCGTGAGCGCTTCACGAATAACGATCAGCCACCTCTGACGGTGAGGCCGCTTCGGTGTCCGCCAGGGATCGCGCGAGGGTGGCCGCGCTGGGCTGCGTCAGCACCATTCGCCCGCCCGCTTCCAGCCGGTACCAGTCGCTGCGCCATTCGATCATGCTTCCCGAATAGCTGGCACACCAGAAGGCAAAGCCCATCAAGTCGCGCAGTGGATAGAGCCACGCCAGACGCAGCGCCTGGCGATCGCGCACCACGCCCCACCCGGACACAACCGCCAGCAGCACCCGGTTGAGATACGCCGCGGCGAACAGGCCGATTCCCAACATCCAGTGACCCAGCGCGCCGCCCGCCAGCAGTCCCAGCAAACCGAACGGCATGGCGAAAATCAGCACCGTTCCCGCATGTCCAGCGCGCCGGGAGAAACGCGTGCTCTTCATCCAGCGAATCTGGTGCCGCATCGAACACGCGAAGCTGCGATTGATCACCACGTGATCGATGACGTGCTCCGACATCACCACCTGCCGGCCGCTCTCGTGAACTTCGCGGCCCAGCACGTAGTCGTCAGCGCAGTAGTCGGCCAGCAGTTCGAATCCGCCAACCGCGTCCAGTGCGTCGCGCCGTGTCGCCATCGTAGGGCCAAGAGCAAACTTCATGCCCTCAATCAAATTGGCCACGATCGCGCCCGACGTCATCTCCACGCTCATGCCCAGCGCTTCCAGCTTCGACCACAATCCCCCGGTGGCCACGCCGTGATACAAGCACGTCACCAGCCCATTGCCGGGCTCGAGCAGCGGCCGCACCACCTCGGCAATGTAGTTGGGCTCAACCCGCACATCGCTATCGCTGATGATCAGGTAATCGTGTGCAGCGTGGGCGTACATCTTCACCAGCGAACACACTTTTGCGTTGGGACGCAGCGGCTCGCCCGTGGCAACAATCTTCACCGCCGCCGATGGATACTTGCGGCTGATCCGCCGCACCACATCCAGCGCGGGATCGTCGGACTGGCGCGCTCCAAAGATAATCTCGAAACTGGGATACTGTTGCTCAAAGAAGCTGGTCAGGTTGGCTTCCAACCCGGGCTCCATGCCACAGACCGGCTTCAGCAAGGTGACGGGCGGGAAGACAGCGGCATCTGTCCGGCTCCGCTTGTTACGGCGAAACCGGGCGCTGGCAATCATCACCAGGACCAGGTACCCGGTACTCGTCACCAACCCTGCCGCTGCGACCAACAGCAGCAGTCGAAGAAACAACATCATTCCAATCCCCCGAAGCGCGCACTTATCAGTTGGGCTGAAGCCACGGGCGCATATACGGCCAACGGAACAAGTAATTCTGCCGCGCCACAGCCCATCTCGTTCGTCGCACCAGGACGAATTCTTCGTCCGTGCCAGAACCCAACCCTGTAGCTATACTTATACTGACATTATAAGGGAGTCCTCATGTCTCTCACTCAGCAAGACTCAGCTTCCGTCAGCCAGGAAATCACTGTCCATCGCCCAAAAAGGCTATTGTTCGGGCCCGGCCCGACTCAGGTGCATCCTCGGGTGTACGAGGCCATGGCGCAACCCATCGTCGGACACCTCGATCCCTACTTCTTCGAGATCAGCCAGGCCAACCAGCGCATGCTGCGCCACGTCTTCGGCACCACCAACGAGTGGACGTTCGTTATCTCCGCCACCGGCAGCGGCGGCATGGAAGCCGCCATCAGCAACTTCGTCGAATCCGGCATGAAGGTCGCCATCTTCGCCAACGGATTCTTCTGCGACCGCATGAACGAGATGGCCAGGCGCAACGGCGCTGACGTGGTTCGCTTAGAGAAGCCCTGGGGCGGATCCTTCGGCGACACGGAAGCCGCCGAGTTCATCCATCGCGAGAAGCCCAAGGTCGTGATGTACGTGACCGCGGAAACTTCGACCGGAGTCTTTCAGCGCGGCCACGCCATCTGCAAGGCCGCGCACGACGTGGGCGCGCTGGTCATCGCCGACTGTGTGACCTCACTCGGAGCCATGCCCGTCAACGTGGACAAGACCGGCATCGATATCGCCTACAGTTGCACCCAGAAGGGACTCAGCTGTCCTCCGGGACTCTCGCCCATCACCGTCTCTCCGCGCGCCGTCGAGTGGCTGCAGGCGCGCAAGTCCACCAACCGCTCGTGGTATTTCGACCTCAAACTCATTGGCGACTATTTGCTGGTTTCGCATCGCTATCATCACACCGCCTCGGCAACGCTCTTCTACGCGCTGCACGAAGGCCTCAGCCTGATCGAGGAGGAAGGTCTGGAGAACCGCTGCGAGCGCCATCGCCAAGCACACCTCGAATTCGTCAAAGGCATCGGCGCGATGGGACTGCAGATGCTCGTTCCCGCCGAGTACCGCATCTGGAACCTGAACACTCCACAGGTGCCCGAAGGTGTCGACGACGCCAAAGTACGCGCCACGCTACTCAAAGACGACGGCATCGAGATCGCCGGAGGCTTCGGTCAGCTCGCCGGAAAGGTCTTTCGCATCGGACTAATGGGACCGCTGGCGACTTCAGATCACGTGCAAGACTTCCTCGCGCGCTTCGGAAAGGCCTTGCGGGGCGCTGGCTACAAGGGCTAGCGCGGAGCCAGCTTTGAATGGGCACAGCTTTAGCTGTGCCGTACAAGTTCCCCATTTTTGTCATCACGAGGGGGCGTCAGCCCCCGAGGAATCTGCTTTCCCGGCTTTTTCAGGAGCGCTTAATCACCTGAGGAAAATTGGATTCCGCGTGCTCCTCCACGCATCAAACGGATGAGCGCGGCGACCATTATGGATCACAAGCCAAACACCACCCACACACAGCCTGAGGCCGAATTTCCACCGTTCTCTCTCTGTGGCTCAGTGCCTCTGTGGCACATCCATAACCGCGCGAAACTCGCCACTGCACAACTTGCCAATGACTCGGTGGCAGCGGCGATGCCACCGCTTCTGGTCTACGACGGTTCCTGCGGATTCTGCAGCCGCGCGGTGCAATTCATCCTGCGCCACGAACGCCGCCACGACCTGCTCTTCGTGCCCCGCGACTCGGCGTTAGGTAAAGATTTACGCCGCGACTTTCACCTCGAAACGGTGGAGTCGATGTTATGGATCGCCGATTGCCGCGCCGCAATCGAGTCCGGTGCGGTGCTGAGTGCCGCCAAGTATCTGGGAGGAGTGTGGTCTGCTCTGGCCTCGCTGGGCTTGCTGATTCCGCCCACGCTGCGCAACTGGGCATATCGCCTGATTGCCCGCAACCGCCGCCGCTTGTCCGGCGGTGTCCAAGCTTGCCTCGTTCCCACGTCAGAACAGCGCGCGCGATTTCTGGGTTAAGTCATAACCGGCTTGCGACGTTATGGTGGTTGGCACATCCCTGCCTCCCGGCCGCGCCCTGGTCCCGGCCAAGGAAAATAGTGGTCCGCTGGAATCCCCGAATGGGTATATAGTGTCGGGCTGTTGGGAGCTGAAACGGAATTTCCGGCCAAAACGGAAATCCCGCTTTTGGCCGTTAGGAGGCGAAATGGCCATAGACTGCGGACAATCGATGTTCTTCGCTGGCAGAAGCCGGGAGCAAGTTCAGAGCGACGTCGACAAAGCCCTCTGCACCGATGAAAAGCAGTGCAACGATGGCGAACACAAGACTACGTGCCCCAAGCGCAGCCTGGTCGGGCCATCGAAGGAAGATCCGAAGCTTTACCTTGGGTTCGTGTGGTGTCCCTGTGGTAAGGACCTACCCAAGGCTGAAAAGAGAGAGCGCACTACGTCGAATCGAATTTCGCGGGTCCGCAAAGCACCGCGTCAAAATTGAGCGCGGCGGCGCGGCATCGCTACTTCTTCGGATAGGCGTCCATCAGGGCCGCCAGAACATCTTCCGGGGACGCGATTCACGCGCTGCGATAACCGCGAGGATGGGATTTATGCCACTCCCACGCGCTGGCTACGATGCTCTCCACATCCGCGTACTGAGGGTTCCATCCCAGGACGCGGCGGATCTTCTCGGAGCTCGCGATAAGCACGGCGGGGTCGCCAGCTCGGCGGGGTCGCTCGATCACCGGAATGTCGTGTCCAGTGACCTTGCGGGCGATGGCGACGATCTCGCGAACGCTGAAGCCGCTGCCGCTTCCCAGGTTGCAGATCAACGTTTCATGAGTTTCTAAACCCTGCAACGCCAGTAGGTGCGCGGACGCCAGGTCGTCCACGTGGATGAAGTCGCGGACGCAGGTCCCGTCCTGGGTGGGATAGTCGGTGCCAAAGATCGAGAAAGCTTCGCGCTGCCCGAGCGGCACCTGCAAAATGAGCGGAATGAGGTGGCTCTCGCTACGGTGGGCTTCGCCACGAGCAGGCGTCGCTCCAGCGGCGTTGAAATAGCGCAGGCTGGCGTAGCGCAGGCCGTGCGCGCTGTGAAACCACCCCAGCATGCGCTCGACAATCAGTTTTGACTCGCCGTAAGCGTTGGTCGGAAACAGCGGATGCTCCTCGACAATGGGAACGCTCTGCGGCTCGCCATACACCGCGGCCGTCGAGGAGAAGACGAAGCGCGAAACCTGGTGCTCCAGCATCACGCGCAACAGCGTCAGCGTGCGCGCGGAGTTGTTTTCGAAATACTGTTCGGGATGCTTCACCGATTCTCCGGCCTCGATCAGCGCCGCGAAATGCATGACGGCGTCGAACCCGTGACTGCTGAAGAGCTGGTCGAGCGCGGCCTCGTCGCCCATGTCGGCCTGGACGAATTCCGCCTCCGCTGGCACCGCCTCGCGCCATCCCATGATGAGATTGTCGACGACGGTGACGGTATGTCCGGCGCGTAGAAGATGGTCCGTAACGACGCCGCCAATATAGCCCGCTCCGCCCGTTACCAGAATTCGCATGAATCTCCCTTGACCGGCCGGAGCGCGACCTCGCGCCTGCTCACTGACGACGGTAACTCGGAGGCGCCAGAGGCCGCGGCTACTTGGTGATCGCGCCGCAAGCGATGCGGTCGCCCGCGTTGCCCGAGGGATCGGTCTTCATGTCGTCGGCCTTGGCGTGAATCATCAGCGCGGTGCCCCCGTTGGCGAACAGCGAGTTGGCTTCGCTGCCGGTACCGAGCACGACGGCGTCGTCCTTCACCGTGGTCTTCGCAGTGCCGTTGGGCTTCACCGTGAAGTTAGCCATGTCTCCGGCGTGATGTCCCTTGGGGTTCAGCGTGCCGTGCTCCTTATTCTCGGGGTTGAAATGCGGGCCGGCAGACTTAAAGTCCGGAGCCTCGCATTTGGCGTTCTGATGGAAGTGCAGCGCGTGCTCGCCGGGAGGCAGCCCCTTGACATCGAGCTTGACTTCCACACCTGTGCCCGACGATTTGATGGTGGCCGTGCCTACGTCGGCACCCTTGGAGTCCTTCAGAGTGACAACCTGCTTTTTGACGGATTTGGCCGACTTGTCGGCCGCGAATCCGGAAAAACTGAGCGCGCCGAGCAGAGCGGCTAGGAGAAGCGAGCGGGTGACTGGATGGTTCATATCAGCAGAGTTGTATCACAAACGGCGGAGCGCGTCAGCGGGAGAGCGCACAGTGACTGCGAGGAGGCCGCCACTCCGATCGACGGTAGTGCCGATTTGGGATGGCGCGTCGTCCACATTCTGGACAAATTCCCGTTCAAGTTCTAGAAATTGGACTGAGTTTCGCCGGGTGCTAAAACAGGAAATATCGCGGAAGTCGGCAATGACGGCCAGTTGCAGCAGTCCGCCCAATATGGCAGGAAACGTGCTCTTTTACGGTCTGTAGCGGGCAAGTTCGGTGAATGACTCTTGACACGCGGTAGAAACAGAAGGTCGCCAATTGCAGCTTGAAACCATGAAATTGGGACTGAGAATGGCGGAGCCGCAATTGTTTGAGGGATCTCGTGTGGACGTAATGGGAGCAGGAACGCAACGGCACTGGTTGGTTATCTACACGAGGGCGCGGCATGAGAACACAGTGGCGCGTCAACTGGAATCCAAGGCCGTCGACTTCCTGCTCCCCACGTATGCCCTCAGTGCGCGCTGGAGCGACCGGGTGAAACGCGTGAAATCGCCGCTGTTTCCCTGCTATGTTTTTGTTCACGTCAACGACGACGAGCGAGTATGCGTGTTGCAGACCGCGGGCGTAGTCAACATCGTATCGGTGGCAGGCAAACCAGCGGCGCTGCGTGATGAAGAAATTGCCGTTTTGCGCGAGTGCGTTGTCCGTCCTGACGATGTGGAGCCGCACCCATTTCTGCAGGTAGGACAGCGGGTGCGGGTGAAGCACGGGCCGTTCGAGGGATGGGAAGGCATCCTGGCCTACAAGAAGAACTCCGCGCGCCTGGTGGTCAATGTGAGGCAGATCATGCAGTCGGTGTCGGTGAACCTCGACGGGGCGGATGTCGAAGAGATTGCGTGCCCACCGACTCCGGAAACTCGGCAGATATTTCGGTGCCATGCGCGGCCCAACCAGCTTTAACTGAACCAACCTCAACCCAACCAACCATCGTACTAACCTCTACCGTCCTGCGGTTCTTGCCGCCGGGCGGTCGAGCCTCCTGCTATCAGTCATGAGTTCCATACAGTATTCCAGCGCTTCACCGCTAAATTCGGTCATTCCTTTTCCTGTGCAGTCCGATGCGCGGATCGGAATGGCGGCAGACAACGTGCATCGCGTGGAATTCGCGATCGGACTGGTGGAGCGGTTGCTGGACTTCCTGGCAGTAGTCGCGGCGGTGTGGTCGGCTTACTGGATCGATGCGGCCTGGCGCGAGGGGAGCCGGGCGCATTACGCGAATGATTCCGTACTGGCGACCGCCGCAGGTTTCGGCTTGTTGATGGTGCTGCTGCTGGATAAACACGGCGACTACCGGCCGTGCCTGAGTCTGCTGGCGGTGAAGGAAACAGAACGGCTGCTGCGAGTCACGATCGCGGGATTTCTGCTGGCGTTGCCGATCTTGATGGTGGTGGCGAATTCGATTCCGCACACCGCGATTGCACTGGCGCTCGTAGTGACGCCGTTGCTACTGGCACTGGAGAAATGGCAGGCTCAGGCAGCAATTCAGTTGATGCGAGGCTGCGGGGCCATCACGCGCAAGGCAGTGATCCTGGGAACAGGCACCATGGGACGCAGTATTTTCTCGACGCTGGTGCGGTCGCCGAAATTTGGGCTCGATCCGGTGGCGTTCGTCGCAGCCGAGGCGACAGTCACGGAAACGGTGATCTATGAGGCGTCGTATCAGCGCAAGGGCCAGGCAAGCGTACTGCCCGGGCCACTGTCGCACTCACTCAAACAATTGCGTAACTCAGATGCCGCCCCATTAGCCATGGGAAGAAACAAAGTCACCTGTGCTCCTCCGGATGTCCGGTTCGACAGCCGGATCATGCCGCCACAATCTTCGATAATCTTCTTTGCGATGGTCAGTCCCAGTTCGGTTCCTCCCGGTCGCAGGGTGAAGAACGGCGTAAAGAGCTTTTCCATATGTTCCGGAGGGAACCCAGGACCCTGGTCGAGTACGTCACAACGCAACAGATCTGTCTCCCCGAGGTCACCGCGGGACAATCTTACCGTCACCGTTCCCGCTGGAGGCGAGTGCTGGATTGCGTTTTCAACCAGATTCTCCAGGGCCCGCACCAGCCGCGCTGGACTGACCAGGACCTCGCCATCGCCCACCACGTCGAGTGCCAGCGTAACTCCCATCTTGGCCGTCAGGCTCTGATAACCGCCAAAAGCGCGCCGTACCATCGCCGCCATCGACACCGGCTCCAATTCGCAGGTGGTGGGATTTCCATAGTCCAGCAGATCGCGCAGCAAGGTCTGCATTCGCGTAATTCCCGTCCTCAGATTGTCGATGTAATCGTCGTCGGACACGTCTTTCTTGATGCGTGCTTCAAATGCGTCGAGCGTGGCTGACAAGCCGAAGATAGCGTTCTTTGCCTGGTGCGCCGCTCCGGCCAGCAAGGCTCCGGTGGCCGCCATGACCTCGCGGTCCTGCAGTCGCTCCTGCGTTTTGACGACTTCGCTGATGTCGCGAATGACCAGCACTAGCCGCCTAGGCAACACGCCGAGGTACGGCAGCGCCGACAATCGCAGTGACCAGTTCTTGCCGGTGCCAGGGTCACGCACTTCGCGCTCCAACTCTCCTGCCCGCGTCTGGTACTCGCGCAAGATCTTCCGGCAAGCCACCCATGGCTCCCCGAGAGGCAGCGCATGCAACGAAATCATGGCACTCGTCTTCACCGGCAGGGCGAGCACTGACGCCGCTTGATTGCAATGAATGATCCTGCCGCTTTCGTGCAACACCAGGATCGCGTCGTCGAGTAGATCGAGCGCAAGGGTCAGGTCCGCAAGCAGTAGGTCGTTGCCAGCCAGCACTCGGCGGCGTTGCATGGGATTCAGTCCCGCCTGGGCCGTTCCGGCCAGCGAACCGATGGCGGTTGGGTGTTCGGTTTCACTTTGAAGATCGCAGGAGCTACCGCACAGGTATTCTTCCGGATTTCCGCTAGGAATATTTCGCACGCCCTCACTCCTCAACCCAAGATGCGAACTTGACGTTCCGGATTCGGAGTGACGAGCTTTCTCCGTGAAGAGAAAAACCATTCTCCGAGCCGGGAATTTCCAGTTCGACTGCCTCCAATCCGGGGACCGGCTGGGGCGCAACTGTGCGTCGCACGTGCGTGAGGGTGGAGCGGCGCAAACCGTTCAGGCGCTAAATCTGGGAGGGAAACCTGTCTACCACGGGCGGTCGCCGCAAATCCCTTTGCCGTAAACGACGGCACTGCGCGCGATCGCTAGCTTATTACACTGCTGTAAGGCAACTGTACCACCTTTCCCTGCGGAAACCCTTGTGACCGCTATCACAGCTCTTGGTACTATCGGGCAATAAAAAAGGACCCGGTCTACGGGTCCAGAGGCTGACAGACTTCGCAACGAGGCGCCCCCGCTTCACATTTCCAAGGCAAAACCCTTCCGTCCAGCCAATTGGCCGCAAATCTCCCAGACAAAGCGCGGATTGTGCTTCAAGTAGCGCGGCGCCAATCGCCGCGGTTCCTGCTGCAATCGATGCAACCATTGCAACCCGCACTGCTTCCGCCGTAGAGAAAGTGCCGGTAGCCTCTTTGCAGCGATCGCCGGCACATCTCGATCATGTAATCCGGCCCATAGACTCGCCGCATGTCGTGGTGGCTCTGCAGTTTTCCCACCCACACGGTTGGCATTCCATCGGGAACGCAGAGGTAGGCGCGATTCAAGATGTCTCGCAATGCCGGATCGCTCTGCGCTTCCATGATGCCGTGCACGCCGGTCACGCATACGTAGCCCTTGCCCCGGCCGTGGATGAGCAGGTCCGATTGTCGTATCGTCTCCTCCATGTCGATGGCATGGATGCCGATGCCGAGCACGTTCGCGCGCGGCAATTCACCCAGCTCTTGCTCAGGCATGGACCAACTCCGTTGTGAGCCGGCCAGTCCGCTCCAACTCTTGCTCGATCCAGTGGTAGGTGATGTTCAGCCCTTCTTCCAGGCGCGTCTGGGGTTCCCATCCCAGTACGATTCGCAGACGCGAGTTATCGCTGTTCCGCCCGCGCACCCCTTGCGGCTTGTCCAGCAAAGTGGACTTTGCGTAGCCGCTTGCCCGCAATTTTGCTCACCAGATCCACCAACCCGTCAACGCTGATCAATTCCTCGGTGCCCAGGTTGAGCGGATCGTGATAGTCGCTGGCCATCAACCTGGTCAGGCCTTCGACGCAGTCGTCGATCCACATGTAGGAGCGGGTTTGCAGTCCATCACCCCACACTTCGATCTCTCCGCCGTCGGGCGTAAGCGCTACTTTGCGCGATATCGCCGCCGGAGCTTTTTCCTTGCCGCCATCGTAGGTTCCCATCGGCCCATACACATTGTGAAAGCGCACAATGCGCGTCTCGAAGCCGAAGTCGTGACGGTAGTAGCGGCACAGTTGCTCGGTGAAGAGTTTCTCCCAGCCATAGCCGGCTTCGGGATCCGCAGGGTGCGAGTCTTCCTCGCGCAGCGGAGTCACGTTGGGGTTGTCCTGCAGGTAGCCTGCATACACGCAGGCCGAAGATGAAAACAAGAACCGGCGAATGCCATTCACCCGGCTGGCCTCCAGCATGTGCGCATTGACCAGGATGTTGTTGCGCGCAATGTCTGCCAGGCTGGCCGTGATGTAGCCGATGCCGCCCATATCTGCGGCGAGGTTATAGACCTGGTCGATCCCTCGCGTCGCCAGCAGCGCATTGTGCCAGTGTCGCAGGTCGAGCAGTTCGAACTCATTTGCTGCTGACACTTCGTACTCTGGCAACTTGATGTCAACGCCGCGGACCCAATGTCCATCGGCAATGAGACGTTTGACCAGGTGGTGGCCGATGAATCCTCCGGCGCCTGTAACTAAGATGCGAGTTTTTGCTTTCATAAAGATGATGCCTCCGCTGCAAATGGAATATGAGATGACGAAATCTGAGTGGTGTCTTGCGTTCAGCACCCGACCGGTGCGGCCAAGATGGGTCGCGAACCAACAGATGTAGCGTCTGGCCGAATCTCGGCTTTTCGGTCAAAAAAGAAGGAAATAGCTTGCGTCAAGAGGTTGGGAGGCACACAATGGCCAACTGCTGGCACACCGTGTGGTATCTCCGGACGACACTTTCGGGCTATTGCCCGAAGTTGCAGTTGTCTCCGGAGTAATGCGAGCAAACAACTCCAGAATCACCATTCTCGAGGTCACCGGAGCCTGATCTCCGGTTTCCGACCTCTTTATTGAAGGAGAATTGCCATGACAGAAAACGAACTATCCCGACGTCGAGTGATGCAGATGGGACTCCGCGCTGCAGCGGCGGCCGGCCTGGTCTCAACCGGTGGCCTCGCCGTGGCTCAAGCTGCGGAGGTCAGATCGATCAGCCCAAGCTCCAATGCTGCTGGTAACTCAAAATCTCTCACGTCTTCCATCAGCAATGCTTACCTGTTCCTGGACCAGATGATGGACGCGTACGCGCAAGGTTCCACCGTCCGACTGTGCCAGAGCTATTGCGACCAGATTGCCGGCGGCACGTTTTACAGTACTGCGTTCATTTACGACAATGCGTTGCTGGCGCTCGCGTATCTGGCCCGCGGAGAGGCCGCTGATATCGCTCGGGCCAAGGTGATCGGTGACGCGATTCTTTACGCCCAACAAATCGATCCTGCTGCGGATGGACGATTCCGGCAGGCGTACTTCGCAGGAGTTCCCGACAACAATGGAGTCTACGTAACGCCAGGTCTGTCATTCTTTCAAGGCAGCGCCGTGGGCGACGTGGCATGGCCTGGAATTGCGCTGGCGATGCTTTACGCGCGTACCGGAGTGAAAGCTTACCTCGATGGCGCTCTGCGAGCTGCCAATTTCATCGAAACCACCACTCGCGACGACATTAACGTCCCGCCGGGCGGCTACTATTTCGGTAATGGTCAGACCAACAAGTCAACCGAACACAACATCGATGTGTACGCCTTGTACACCATGCTGGCCGCACTCTCTGGCAATAGCTTCTGGCTGAACGGCGCGCAGCACGCCAAGGCGTTCGTGCAGGCAATGTTCGACGGCCCTTCCGGCCACTTCTGGACGGGAACCTCCGATGCGACGCACATTTTCTACAACAACAGTCCCGAGGATTGTCAGACCTGGTCCTACCTCGCGTTTCGCGATCCGAATTATTCCGTCTCGATTGATTGGGTGAAGACCAATCTCGCAACTACCGACACCAGCTTCGCCTATAACAACGGATGGGCCAACAACACTGCCTTGAAGCTACGCGTATCCGGCATGACCTATGCCAGTCTCAGCAAGCTTGGCACCGTGCTGGGAGACGGTTCGGTCGATGCCGACGCGGTATGGTTGGAGGGCACTGGGCATTTGATTGCCGCACTGCTCTTCCGCCGTTTGCCCGCCAACCAGGACATCCCCAGTTTTCATGGAGACCTGGATCTGGCCAACTTCCTTCTGGAGAACGCCCAGGTCGCTCAGAACAGTCTGGGCGCGGGGCAGACCGTTAATGGTCAGCCACTGGTGGTGGGGCAGGGATTTACTGCTTCTACCAGCATTCTGAATACCGGATTCGGCTTCAACTACTTCCCCTATCTTCACATCGGAGCCACTGCCTGGTACCTGATGGGAGCTTTGGGAAATAATCCGATGCGACTCCCGTCTCGGGGAAATTGAGTTTCTGAGCTCGCTTCGGCGCAAGCGTCCCCTCTTTCGGGGGCACTTGCGCCGTGCGAGGGGTTCGTAGTATTCATCCGCACTTCTCCGCTGGGCACTGAACTCCGCCAAATGCGACTGGGGTTCGGCGTGCTCCCAATACTGAACCGTAAATCTCATTTAGCGCTTCGTAGTTCTTCTCCGCGGTGTACTTCTGCAGATACTGACTGCGTGCCGCTGTTCCCATCTCATTCATCGCCTCGGGATGAAGCCACGCCCATTCGGCCTTTCCGGCCAGCTCTTCCGTGTCATGGGGATCGAACAGCAGACCCGTTCTTTCCTCATCGATCAACTCTGGAACCGCACCCAAACACGAACCCAGAGTGGCGACGCCGCACGCCGCTGCTTCGAGCACCGTCATCCCAAACGTCTCGTAACCCACGCTCGGGAAAACCAGAAAGCGCGCTTCCCTGATGAGTGCCTGAGTTTCCGCTGGCGGGAGCGCTCCCCTTAAGCACACATTCTCCATGCCATTTCGCTCGATGTAGGTTTCTGTTTCGCCGCGCAGTGGGCCGTCCCCGACGATGACGAGTGGGATTCGTCGCAGCCTTCTCCACGCCCACAAAAGTTGCCGGATACCTTTCTCCACGCACAGTCTTCCCACAAAAATCACATAGTCGGCGCTGGCGTCACGCGGACCCGGATCGTTGAGCAAGAAGTTCGGTCGCAGCGTGATCTTGCCGCGACGAATTCCTCCCGCCACCATGTGTTCTAAGCAGAACTGGCTGGGTACCGAATACGAGTCGACCGCGGTCTCCCACGTCTTGATTACACGATGCGTGCCCAGCGTCAAGGCCACAGCGGCAGTTTGCGCCGATGAGTTGCGATAGCATCCTCGCACTACTGCTCGTCCCAGTCTGCCATCGCAATTCTCACAAGCCGCCCCGTCGCGAAACAGCGTTCCCGCTGGACAGCACATCCGGAAGTTGTGCAGGGTCTGCACCACCGGCACGCTCTCGGCGTGGCAAGCGTAATACGCCGACGGGCTGATCAGCGGCATCAAGTTATGACAATGCGCAACATCCGCGCGCTCGGTCCGAATCAGCTGTCTTAGCTCCGCATAGACCTGTTGATTCCAAGTCGTACTTAACATCAGCGAAGCCTTGCGCATCAGTCCAAACCCGTCGATGGCAGCGTTATTGCGGATATACTCCACCACGCGATGTCCGTGTTGCCGCAGCAGTGCGACCTCAGCTCGCACCACAGTGTCTTCGCCCCCTGCCTGCCGGTAAAAATTATGGATTACAAGTACGCCAGGTTTGCGCACGTCTTCATCGCCTCCGCGTCTCGCATCCACAGCGTCTTTTCCCCGCGCTGCTGCCGGATCTTGACCTCCCGCGTTGCATTGCCGCTCACAATCTTGCGCAAGACGCGCTTGGCCCGGAAGCCCTGCCGCAATATTGCCATCTGGCCTCTTCCCCGGATCGAATCGTGGTGTCCATCGCCTCGAGCACGACAGCGCTTAGCGTGCCCAACAGCACTCCCGCGCCAAGTCCCGTTCCCAGTACCAGGGGGACCCGCGGCTCGACCGGTTCTGATGGCACCTGCGCGACATCCACGATCCCAATATTGGCCGAAGCCAGTCCCGCCGAAATCCCTGCCTCTTTCAGCTTTGGTTGCAGGGTCTCGTACAGGTCACGCGTGCTCTCGACCTCGTGCTTCAGGATCGCGTACTGCGCCGCGCCGTGATTCAGCTCGTACGCTTTTTGCTTTTGCTCCTCAAAGGCAACTCGCATCGCCTTTTCGGAATTCGCTGCCGCCAGATAATCGTTCTTGTAGCGTTCGCCCAGCCTGGTCAACTGCACATCGATTGCCCGGTCCACCTGCGCGACTTGATTCGAAACCTCTGCCAATTTGGGATAGCCATTGCCGAATTTTGTGCTGATCTGCGCGTATTGCAACCGCAACTCCGCCTCTTGATTGCGCAACAACTGCAAGGTTGGGTCCGGAGCCGAGGAGGCCAACAGCTCCGGATCTCCCGAGGTTGCAATGCGCCACCGCGCTTCCTTCACCACTCTGTCGGATTCCGCAGCCGTCAGTTGTTCATCCAACTGCTTGAGCTTGTCAGTCACCGTGTTGCTCGTCTCGTCCACTCCAATCAGCCCGGTGGTTCGTTGCAGCTCTGCGAGTTTTTCCTGCGATTCGCTGGCTTTGTTTTTCAGGTCGTCCATCTGCGTGGAAAGCCAGTTGGTCACCTGCATCGTCGAGTCATAGCTGGTGCGGATCTTCCTCTCGGTGTACGAATTGATGATGGCGTTCACCACCTGCGCGGACAACTCCGGGTTTCTGGCCTTGAATCGCACCGCAATAATGTCGGTCTTGGGAACGACGCTGACGTTAAGGCTGCGCTGGAACCGCCCCAACAGCTGATCTCTCGCCTCAGGCGGCAGCGCATCCACCGGAGTAGTGTCGTGCTGGGTCCACCTTCCGGCAAACTCGCTTCGCTGCGCCATCTGCAATTGCCGCATCACCTCCAGGGCGATGGTTTTGCTCTGCAGCATTTGAACGGCGCTCTGTAGTTGCGTGTTCGCGTCCGCCGGACTAAAGACCTTGGCCGCCATCTCGTCCAACCCCAGCGAGTTCGATCCTGCGGGTCGCACTTCGATCTGCTCCCCTGCCTCGAATTGCGGCGCCTTCACCAGCAGGTAGGCCCCAGCGAGCAGCACGCACACTGCGGTCGAGCCCATGATCAACCATCTATACTGGCGGAACATGCCCCGCACTTCCGCTATCAGTACGTCGTCGTATTGGTTGCCCGCCGCGAAGGGCAGCCCTGAACGCCTGCTTTGGCTAACGATCAGTTGCCCGCTGGGGAGCTCCGGGGGATTGTGCATTTTGAGTCCTGGGTTGAAGTAACAGGTGCGGCCGCGTCGGGGCCGCAAGGCTTGCCTGCCCCGCCGCGGCTGCGATCTGCGCCACGGAGTGACCTGCTGCAATCGGTATCCCGGACAGCGTCGTCGCGGGCCG
>Ga0207930_1000218_pt1 | contig 16498 bp, 8 predicted proteins | sample NGESurshal092012_7_FD_184477 | JGI IMG/M metagenome (GOLD analysis project Ga0207930, IMG submission 184477) | Arctic peat soil microbial communities from Barrow, Alaska - NGEE Surface sample 210-3 shallow-092012 (SPAdes) | ecosystem: Environmental > Terrestrial > Soil > Wetlands > Peat ... | reverse complement strand
GACAAGAAAGCCCGATCACCGGGGAGAGCGCGAAATAAGCCGTTAAAACCATCGCGTGCGGGAATGCCGGGTGATCCCGGTGCGACCGTGGTGACTAACGCGTGTGCTTTCTATTTCTGCGCACGCGGCTGCGGGTGCAACGGGCACCCGGCATTCCCCACGCCCTCTTTGGGCGGATCGTTCATGCACAACTCGGGCGCTATCCGCGCCGCGGGAAGGCTGCCGGCCGTCATCATCGGCGAAAGCGGGCAACCCAGTATTCCGAGACGGCAATAATCATACCGAGAAGCTGCGGCGTACTGGATGCTCCGTTGGAGCCTGTCATCGGGCTCGCCGGAGGCGAGACCCGGTGGCGGAGTATGACGGCTTCATGTGAAGCGTGGCTGTTTGAAAATCGAATCCGTTTCAACTCGCCTTGCGCGCCCGGGCTGCCGAGCGATGCGCCTTCTTTGCGGGGCGATGCCTCACCCGCCGTGTCGGAGAATGAACCCGGTGTTTTCCTGCGTTGCTTTTCAGACTCTGCTTCAACGCATCCATCAGGCTGATCACGTTGCCGGGTTTTTCCGCGCGCTGCTCTATCCTGACCGGCTTGCCGGCGGCCTTGCGCCGCACCAGCGTTTTCAGGGCGCTCTCGTATTCGTCCTTGAACTTCGACGGATCGAAATGCGCGGCCTTGGTGTCGAGGATATGGCTCGCCAGTTCGATCATGTCCTTTGATATTTTGGGGTTCTTGATGTCGTCGAAATACTCGTCTTCGTCGCGCAATTCGTATGGATATCGCAGCGTGGTGCCGAGCAGGCCCTTGCCGAGCGGTTCGATCGCGATCACATGCTCGCGGTTGGTCAGAACGATGCGCGCCAGCGCGACGCGGTCCTGATTCTTCATGGCGTCGCGGATCACCGCAAAGGCGTCGGCTCCAGCTTTGCCGTCGGGCGCGATGTAATAGGGATGATTGAGGTAGCGCTTGTCGATTTCATCCTTCGGCACGAAGCTGTCGATATCGATGGTATGGTTGCTTTCGATCTGGACGGCTTCCAGTTCCTGCTTTTCGACCTCGACATATTCACCCTTTTTCAGCTCATAGCCGCGGCCTTTCTGATCGGCTTCGACGACATCGCCGGTCTCGGAATCGACCATCTGCTGCTTCAGCCGGTTGCCGGTTTCCCGGTTGATCATGTGGAAGCGGGTTTTGTCGACCGATGTTGAAGCCGGATACAGCAACACCGGACATGACACGAGGGAAAGCTTCAGGGAGCCTTTCCAATAGGCGCGAACGGCCATTACAATCTCCGGCGGTTGTGCGTTAAATGAATACGGGAACTTCAACCGATATGGAGGGTTTTGGTTCCGGGCCGTTGCTGCCGTGCCACAGGATGCTTTGTTCATTTTTTGGGATTGATCCGTGACTCCAAAAAGCCTCTCGACTTATCGAAAGAAACGGGATTTCGAAAAGACCGCGGAGCCCAGCGGCGAGTCTGAGGTCACGCCTTCGAAGCGGCGGCGCTTCGTGATCCAGAAGCATGCTGCCAAGCAGCTGCACTACGATCTGCGGCTGGAATTCGACGGTGTCTTCAAATCCTGGGCGGTCGCGCGCGGCCCCTCGCTTGATCCGCACGACAAGCGACTGGCGGTCGAAGTAGAGGATCATCCGCTCGATTACGGCGATTTCGAAGGCACCATTCCGAAAGGCCAGTATGGCGGCGGCACCGTGCAGCTCTGGGATCGCGGCTATTGGGACTCCGACAATCCGGAGCGGGGATTCGAGAAGGGCGATCTGAAATTCACATTGCATGGCGAAAAGCTCGGCGGCAGTTGGGTGCTGGTGCGGATGCGTCACGACCGCAATGGCGGCAAGCGAACCAATTGGCTGCTGATCAAGCATCGCGACGATTTCGCCAAAGAGGGCAAAGCCAATACCATTCTCGACGCCGATAAATCCGTCGCCTCGGGACGGACGATGAATCAGATCGCCGCGGGCAAAGGCAAGGCGCCGAAGCCGTTCATGACGGCGAAGTCAAGCCGCGCCAAGGCCGACGCGGTCTGGGATTCGAACCGCGGCGATGCCGCCGAGGCGCGCGCAGCCAACGCGCCGCGCGCGACCAACAAGACCAGCGCGTCGCGGCGCGCGCCGAAGGCCAGCAAGGCCGCCGTGATGCCGGATTTCGTCGCGCCGCAGCTCTGCATTTCGGTTGACCGCCCGCGCAGCGGGCCGGGCTGGTGCCATGAGATCAAGTTCGACGGCTACCGCGTGCAACTGCGCGTCGAGGATGGCGACGCCGTGCTGAAGACCCGCAAGGGGCTCGACTGGACCGACAAATTTCCGGCCATCGCCAAACAAGCAAGCGCGTTGCCCGATTGTTTGATCGATGGCGAGATCGTCGCGCTCGATCAAAATGATGTGCCGGATTTTTCAACGTTGCAGGCAGCCATCGCCGACGGCAAGACCGCTCAGCTCACCTTCTTTGCGTTCGATCTGTTGTTCGCGGGCGGGATGGATCTTCGCCCGCTGCCGCTCGCTGAACGCAAGCAGCAATTGAAACGATTGCTGGAAGCACGATCCAAAGGCAAAGCCGGATTGATCCGCTACGTCGATCATTTCGAAGACGACGGCGATAGCGTTTTGCAATCCGCCTCAAAGCTGGGGCTGGAAGGCATCGTCTCGAAAAAACTCAGCTCGCGCTATCATTCGGGCCGATCCGAGAACTGGACCAAGGCCAAGACCCGCGCCGGACAGGAGGTCGTGCTGGGCGGGTGGAAAACCACCAACGGCAAATTCCGTTCGCTGATGGCCGGTGTTCATCGTGACGGTCATCTGGCGTTTGTCGGGATCGTTGGCACGGGGTTCGGGCAGGACACGGTCCGGCGCATCATGCCGGCGCTCAAGGCCGCGGCATCGAACCAGAATCCCTTTGGCGGCAAGGATGCGCCGCGCAAGACCCGCGACGTGCATTGGCTGAAGCCGGAGCTTGTCGCCGAGGTCGAATTCGCCGGCTGGACCGATGGCGGCAATATACGACAGGCGGCGTTCAAGGGACTGCGCCAGGACAAGCCCGCCGGCGAGGTGGAAGCGGAAGGACCGGCCATGACCAAGATCGGCAAACCCGCCGCAAAGAAAACGACATCCGGCACGCCGGTCAAAGCCCGGGGCCTGGAAGGCAAATCCGCTGAAGTCATGGGCGTGGTGATTTCCAAGCCCGACAAGGAGCTGTGGCCGGACGGCGGGGACGGCGAGGGCGTGACCAAGCTCGACCTTGCACGTTACTTCGAGGCGGTGGGCGGCTGGATGATCGGCCATTTGAAGGGCCGGCCCTGTTCTATCGTCCGTGCGCCGGATGGTATCGGCGGTGAGAGGTTCTTCCAGCGCCACGCGATGCCGGGCACCTCGAAGCTGCTGGAGCTGGTCAAGGTCTCCGGCGATCGCCAGCCCTATCTGCAGATTGATCGCGTCGAAGGTCTCGCGGCTGTGGCGCAGATCGGCGGCCTCGAACTGCATCCCTGGAATTGCGCGCCGGATGCGCCCGATGTGCCGGGACGGCTGGTATTCGATCTCGACCCTGCGCCCGACGTCGGGTTTGCCGACGTCGTCGAAGCCGCCAGGGACATGCGACAGCATCTGGCGGACATTGGCCTGGAGAGCTTCTGCAAGACCACGGGCGGCAAGGGCCTTCACGTGGTGACGCCGCTGGCCTACGGCGCCAGGGAAAAAGTGACCTGGAAGGAAGCCAAGGTCTTCGCGCTGGGCGTCTGCCAGCGGATGGCCGATCAGGATCCCGGGCGCTATCTGCTCAACATGTCGAAGAAACTGCGCAACGGAAAGATCTTCCTCGACTATCTGCGCAACGACCGGATGGCGACCGCGGTCGCGGTGTTGTCGCCGCGGGCGCGTCAAGGTGCCACCGTTTCGATGCCGCTGACGTGGGCGCAAGTGCGCGGCGATCTCGATCCGAAACGCTATACGGTTCGCACCGTGCCGGCCCTGCTCGGCAAGACCAAAGCCTGGCAAGGCTATGATGAGGCGGCGTCATCGATCAAGGCGGCGATAAAAAAGCTCGGCGCGGGGAAATGAAGGAGTTATGGAACGCATTCCAGTTCGCTCGAAGCATTTGCCGCACTCTCCCGCGGGCTCATGGTTCGAGACGCGCGAGAACGCGCTCCTCACCATGAGGGTCCAGGACCTCATCCTGAGGAGCATCGCGAAGCGATGCGTCTCGAAGGATGAAGCCATGAACTGGAAATTGTTCTGGATACGAAGCCTATATTCTTCCGAGCAGCAGCAGGATCAGCAGGATGACGATGATAAGGCCGAGGCCGCCGCCGCCATAATAGCCGGTGCCGTAGAACGGGCCGCCACCGATGCCGCTAAAGCCGCCGAGCAACGCGATAACAAGGATAATAAGAATGATTGTTCCAATGGACACGTGGCAATCTCCTCCAGCCCAGGCAGCCGGCACCTGTTGCTCTGCCTTCGGACCTGAAAACAAATGGGAGCTTGAAAAGTTCCATCGTTTTCCAGCGCTCTTCGCTGCTCTTTTTCGAGAACCATCCGTGACTACATGCAGTGAAGTTACAAAGGCTTAGGATTAAAGGGATGCCCACACCTCTGATCGTTTCGATTCCACACCGCCTCGGCCGCGAGGAGGCGACCCGTCGCCTGAAGGAGGGACTGACACGCGTCGCATCCAGCGTCCCGGTGTTGCACGTCGATGAGGCGCGTTGGGAAGGCGATCGCATGATCTTTCGCGCCAGCGCGCTCGGCCAATTGGCGTCGGGTCAAGTCGATGTGGCGGACGATCATGTCCGGGTGGAAGTGACATTGCCTCTGCTGTTGCAGCGATTTGCCGAAGTCGCGCAGGCCGCGATCCGGAATCGGGGCAACCTGTTGCTGACCAAGAAAAGCTGAAGGGCCCTCAGGCGTGAAGACGCTTTCGCGCCGGCTTCAAGGCGCCTTCGAATCTGGCCCTCAGCGCCGCCACCGGCAGATGCCGGAAAAGGCTGGAGAGCCGCGGTTCCGCGCCGTTGACGCCGTCCACGGAATAGCCGTCGAGGCTCAGCGTGCCGTCAAAGGCGTCCGCATCGGGCCAGACCCGGCCGCCTTGCGACAACACGGCGAGGGATTTTGTGACGGCGACGATCGCAGCGTCGCGGCCACGGCGACGCGCGAACGCGATGACATGGTCGCGATGCGGACCGCTGATCGCAAGTGGCTGATACTCGCCATGAGCGAACACGTCGGCAAGTTCGGTTCGCAGCTTCAGCAGATGCCGGGTCCAGGCCAGCTTCACATGGCCATTGCGCCAGTTCTGTGTGAGCTCCGCCCAATCCGGCGTTTCCCTCGATGCGAGCACAGCGGCGCGCGCCGCGAAATCCACCGGTCGCCGGTTGTCGGGATCGACCAGCGACAGGTCCCAGAACTCGGTCCCCTGATAGAAGTCAGGCACGCCCGGCATCATGGATTTCAATGTGATCTGACTGAGCGAATTGAGCGCCCCCAACAACGAAATACGCTGCGCCAGCGTGTCCATCGAATTCAGGAATTCAGCCGAGATCGAGCGATCCAGAATCCGCGTCAGGAAAGTTCGCAATCCCGCCTCATAGGCCTGGTTGGGGTTGAGCCAGCTCGTCTCCTGCTTGCCCTCGCGCGCCGCTTTCAGCGCATAGGCCTGCATCCGCGCCGCAAACGTGTCGTCATTCTGGTCCGCCGGCCAGGCGCCAAGCAGCGCCTGATACAGCATGTATTCGAACGTCGCGGAGGGCGCGCGGATACTGCCGTCGATAACGAGGTGCGGCGCGTTCAGGATTTTCCATCGCGCGACGGAGCTTGCCCATTCGCCGGGAATCTCGGCCAGCGCCATCAACCGGGCGCGCGCGTCCTCGCCGCGTTTGGTGTCGTGCGTCGCTGTCGCCGTCATGCCATGCGGCCATTCGCCGGCGCGGACCTGCATCGTTTCGTGAAAAGCATCGATCGAAAGCTCCTTGGCGGCCGGGTCGCCGCCGACCTCGTTGAGGGCGAGCAGGCGGTGGTAGCGATAGAACGCGGTGTCCTCCAGCGACTTCGCCATCAGCGGGCCGGTGAACTGCTGAACCTTGAGGGCGAAACGGCGGACGCGCGGCTCACTGCGCAACGGGCGGTCCGGCTTGATCAGATCCATCGTCAGCGTATCGCGCAGAAAATCGAAAATACCTTCGTCGGCGGCGAACCAGTCCGCCCGCGCTTTTTCGATGGTCGCCGAAATCAGTGCATGGTCGTGCGCCGCCGGGCCTGCCGAAGTCAGATAGGTGCGATAGACCGGGAAATGCAGGACATAGAGCTCGAGCGCCTGCCGCAGGCTGTCGGCGGAATAGTCGCGGGTGGAGTAGTGTCCGCCGGCGATACGCGCGAGCAGGCGCGTCAGCACCGTGAATTCGCTGGTCAGCAGGGTCTCCAGAACCCGGCGTTTGGCGTCCTTGAGGACTGGCTCCAGCCTCGGCGACATGTTGCTGATCTGCCGCCACACCTCATCGAGCGGATCGAGGCCTTTGGCGTCGACCAGCACCTGGGTGATGATGTTGAGCCACTCATAGCCGGTGGTGCCGTGGACGCCGATGAAGGAATGCAGGACTTCATGTTCGCCGAGAATTTTCTCGATCACCATGTAGAACGGCTCGGCAACCTTTCTATGTGCATCCCGGATCAGGCGGCGCAGCCGTTGAAAATATTGCGCGGGATCGCGCAAGCCGTCGATGTGATCGAGTCGCAGGCCCTGCAGCTTGCCTTCCGCGACCAGTCTTTTGACCAGGTGATGAACGGCGTCGAATGTGCCCGCATCCTCGACGCGCAATCCGGCCAGCGTATTGACGTCGAAGAAGCGCCGGTAATTGATATCGCTGGCAGCGAGCCGCCAATGGCCGAGCTTGTAGTGCTGACGCTCCAGCAGTCGATGCAGCGCCAGCATTTGCGTGGCGCGATCCGGGCCGGCGCGATAGGCGTCGAGCCCGCGCGCGATCAAGTCGGCGGCTTCGACGATGCTCTTCAATTCGGCCTTGAAGGCAGGCGCCTCCTTGCGATTGGGATGGCGCAATCCCTTGTAGCGCGATGCGAGATCGAGAATACGTTTCCCTGCGGCGTCTTCCTCTGCCCCGGCTTCCTTGACGGCGCTGCGCAAGATCTCGCTGTAGCGCTCCGGCGCGATCGGCAGCCGATGTTCGAAATACCAGGCCGAGAAGCTACCTTCGTCGGGATCGTAGCGAAGTTCGATCTCGCCTTTTTCCAGCGCTTCGCCGTAGGACGTGCCGATGATCGGCAGCAGCACGCCGCCGCGGGCGCGGTAGGGCAGGATGTCCCAGTCGATGTCGAACGACACCGCATGTGGCGAGGCCGGACCCCATTCCAGCACATCGAGCCACCATGGATTGTCGGCGAAGTGCACGCCGACATGGTTGGGCACGAAATCCAAAATCAGACCGAGGTCATGTTGTTTGAGGGCGCCGCTCAATCGTTCGAAGCCGGCATCTCCGCCCAGTTCCGGATTGATTTTTGTGTGGTCGACGATGTCATAGCCATGGGTGCTGCCCTGGCGCGCCTTCATGAAGGGCGATGCATAGAGATGCGTGATGCCCAGCGCCTTCAGGTAAGGGACGATGGCGGCAGTCGCGTCGAAATCGAAATTGGCCGTGAGCTGAACGCGATAGGTTGCGATCGGAATGGCTGGAGGCATTATCGCTCTCCGATATGCCAGGACACCGACCATGGCGGGATCAGGTTGCTGCTCTCGCCGCCCCAGATTGAAATGCCGATCGGGTCGCTTCGCTTGCGGGCGATTTCGCCGGACGACAGGTTGGCGGTGAGCCGGAGCATTGCGCCATCGCCGAGGCGCCAGTTCGCTGTCAACAGACCGTTGTCTGCCGCGTGCGCCTCGCCAAAGGTCGTGCCCGCCAGCCGGGGAACGATTTCGCGCCGGCGTATGGCGAGAAGGTCTTGCACCAGCGAAAGTCGCCTTTGTCCCGCAGGCAGGTTGCGCGCGTCCCAATCCAGCACGGCGGCTTGAAAGGTCGAGGCGTGAAGCGGGTCTGGAACCTCCTCACCATATTTCGCGTAGGCCCAGGCGTATTCCCGGCGCCGTCCCTGGCGCACGGCCTCGGCGAGTTCACCCTGAAAATCGCAGAAGAACGGAAATGGCGCCTTCGAGCCCCACTCTTCGCCCATGAACAGCATCGGGATATGAGGCGCCAGCAGGGTGATCGCCAGCGCGGCTTCGATCGCGTCAGTATGTACGCTGCTTTCGAGCCGGTCACCGAGGGCGCGGTTGCCGATCTGGTCGTGGTTTTGCAGGAAATTGATGAAAGCGGTCGGGGCCAGTTTGCCGCTCGGCTCGCCGCGCAATTGCCCGCCGCGATGCGCCGACGCTTCGCCTTGATAGATAAAGCCGGACGCGAGCGCGCGCGCGATGTCGGGCAGTGGCGACTTCGCGAAGTCGCGGTAGTAGCCTTGGGTCTCGCCGGTCAGCAAGACATGCCAGGCGTGATGATAGTCGTCGTTCCACTGCGCGCGGTAGCTTCCGCTCGGCGGATCCTGCTCGGCGTCCAGCAGGTTTGCGGCGTTATCGTCGTTTTCAAGCACGAGATGAATATGCCGGCCGGTCTCGGTGGCGAGATCGCCGACGACGCGGCTGAGATCATGCAGCATGGAGATTTCGCCGAGCTCGGTGATGGTGTGCACGGCGTCCAGCCGCAGCCCGTCGAAGCGGTATTCGCGCAGCCAATACAACGCATTCTCGATGGCGAAGGCGCGCACCTGCGGCACCCGGTAGTCGATCGCGTTGCCCCAGGGGGTCTGCGCCTCCGTGAAGAAGCCCGGCGCATAGCGGCCGAGATAATTTCCCTCCGGACCGAAGTGATTATAGACCACGTCGAGAAACACCATCAGCCCGCGCAGATGCGCTTCATCGATCAGCGCCTTGAGATCGTCGGGGCGTCCATAGGCGCTGTCCGGTGCATACCACAAAACGCCGTCATAGCCCCAGTTGCGCCGTCCGGCGAAATCCGCCAGCGGCATCAACTCCAGCGCGGTGATTCCGGTTTCCATGAGATGATCGAGTTGGTCGATCATGGCGCGGTAGGTGCCTTCCGGCGTGAAGGTGCCGACATGGGATTCGAGCACGGCGGCTTCCTGCCACGGACGGCCGCGCCAGTTCGTGGCGCGCCAATTGTAGGCGGCGTGATCGATCACCTCGCTGGGACCGGAAACGTCATCCGGCTGAAACGCCGAGGCCGGATCGGGGACATCGATCTCCTCGTCGATTCGGAACTTGTAACGCGCGCCGGTCTCTACGCCGGCGATGTCGATGGAAAACCAGCCGTCTCGGCCGCGCCGCAGCGGACGGGATTTTTCGTCGAGCAAGAGATCGACACGCTTCGCCGCCGGCGCCCAAAGTCGAAACGACGTGCCTTCCGCTGTCGGCTTGGCGCCGAAGTGCTGCTCATTCATGCTGAACCCGCAAAAGCCAGCACCGAGCGGGGAGCCGCGCTCGTCTCGCTTCCCGAGGCGAAGTTCACGATCTCCTGTTTGACGTCCACGGTGTTCAACACCTGCTGCCAGGATTTGTACTCCGGCATTTTGGGCAATTTGAATGCGATGGACTCCGGTGCGGCGTTCAGCACGATGAAAATCGGCGCTTGCCCGGGTTCGGCGGGACCGAGCACATAAGCGAGAAAACGGCCTTCGGGAAAATTCCAGTCCTGTTCCTTCATCTCGTCGGCCGACGGCGTCAGCCACAACACGCCGTAGGATCCGTCCGCACGCCGTCCATCGAGCCAGTGGTGCGAGCGGATTTGCGGAAAACGCTTTCGCAAGTTGGTCATGTGGCCGATGAAATCGGTGAGGTCGTCGCCTTCGCGGTTGAGGCCTTCCCAGCCCACCCAGCCGATTTCGTTGTCCTGGCAATAGGCGTTGTTGTTGCCGTTCTGGCTATTGCCGACCTCGTCGCCGGCCAGGATCAGCGGCAGGCCCTGCGCCAGCAGCAGGCATGCGAGCTGGTTTTTCCGAAGCTGGCGGCGAAGTGCGACAATCGCTGCGTCGTCGGTCGGGCCTTCATGGCCGCAATTGTTGCTGTGATTGTCGTTCGAGCCGTCACGGTTTTCCTCGCCATTACCCTCATTGTGCTTTTCGTTGTAGCTGAACAGGTCCGCCAGCGTGAAACCATCATGGACGGTCACATGATTGACGCCGGCGCGTTGCGAGCGGCCATCATGGTTGAACAGATCGGACGAGCCAGTCATGCGTCGGGATACTTCGCCGATCAGGCTGCCTTCGCCGCTCCAGTAACGCCGCATCGCGCTGCGGTACTTGTCGTTCCACTCCGACCATTGCGAGGGAAACGCGCCGACCTGATAGCCGCCCATGCCGAGGTCCCACGGTTCGGCGACCAGTTTCGTCGCGGCGAGCACCGGGTCTTGCCGGATCGCGGTCAGGAATGCGGCGTTGCGATCGAAGCCGTTCGGCCCGCGCGCCAGCGTGGTGGCGAGGTCGAACCGAAAGCCATCGACGTGGCAGACCTCGACCCAGTAGCGCAGCGAATCCATCACCATCTGAAGGACGCGCGGATGGGTGAGGTTGACCGAATTGCCGCAGCCGGTGAAATCATCGTAGAATCGCGGATTATCCGGCTTCAGCCAGTAGTAGGAAGCGTTGTCGATACCTCGGAACGACAGCGTCGGGCCCATATGGTTGCCTTCGGCGGTGTGATTGTAGACGACGTCGAGCATCACCTCGATGCCCGCATCGTGCAGCCGAGCCACCGTGGTGCGGAACCCGTCGAGCGGGTTGTCCTGCGAATAGCGCGGCTCCGGCGCGAAGAACGACAGTGTGTTGTAGCCCCAGTAGTTCGACAGCTTCTTTTCGACCAGCATTCGATCGTCGACGAGACCGTGGACCGGCAACAGCTCGATGGAGGTGACGCCGAGCCGTTTGAGATGATCGATCATCGCCGGCGAAGACAGGCCGCCATAGGTGCCGCGTAGCCCTGGCGGCACGTCTTCACGCTTCTGGGTCAGGCCCTTGACGTGGGCTTCATAGATGATGGTGTCTTCCCAGGCGATGTTTGGCCGGGACTCGCGACGTCCCCAGTTGAAGGTCTCGTCGACGACGACGGCCTTCGGCATGCCGCGTGCGTTATCGCGGCGATCGAACGAAAGGTCCTCGCGCGCGCTGCCGGTGCGATAGGCGAAATGCGCGTCGCTCCACACCAGCCTTCCGGCGATGCGCCTGGCATAGGGATCTAGCAGCAGCTTGTTGACATTGAAGCGGTGGCCGTGTTCGGGCTCGTACGGTCCGTGAACCCGATAGCCGTAGAGCTGACCGGGCGAGACGTCGTTCAGGTAGCCATGCCAGACATCTTCGCTGCGCTCGGGCAATTCGACGCGTTCGAGCTCGCGGCGTCCCTGGCTGTCGAACAGGCAAAGCTCGACCTTTTGCGCGTTGGCGGAAAACAGCGCGAAATTGGTGCCCCGGCCGTCCCAGCTTGCACCGAGGCGTGAGGACGTTCCGGCGGACAGTCGCATACTCAGCTTTCCGGTACGAGAAAAATGGCAGCCAGTGGCGGGATGGTGAGATTGAGTTCGGGCACGAGGCCTTCCAACGTCATGACTTCGCCGACGTTACCGACATTGCTGCCGCCGTAATGCGCGGAATCCGAGTTGAGAACCTCGCGCCACTTGCCGGTGAACGGCACCCGGACGCGGTAGTTGTAATAGACATTCGGAGAAAAGTTGATGATCACGAGACAACGCGCGCGGGCATCATTGCCCTTGCGGATCCAGGCGAACACGTTGCCGCCGGCATCGTCGGTGACAATCCATTCAAAGCCGGACTGATCGCAATCCATCTCGTGCAGCGCGGGCAGCGCGCGATAGAGCCGGTTCAGATCGCGGATCAGGGACTGGACGCCGGCGTGCTTGCTTTGGTCGAGCAGGTGCCAATCCAGCGAGCGATCGTGATTCCATTCACGCTCCTGGCCGAACTCGCAGCCCATGAACATCAGCTTCTTGCCGGGATGAGCGAACATGAACGCATAATACGCGCGCAGATTGGCGAAGCGTTGCCAGTCGTCGCCGGGCATCCGGCCCAGGATCGAACGCTTGCCGTGCACGACTTCATCATGCGACAGCGGCAGAATAAAATTCTCCGAGAAGGCATAATGCAGGCCGAACAGGATGTCGCCGTGATGATGCTTGCGATGGATCGGATCCTTGCTGATGTAGTTCAGCGTGTCATGCATCCAGCCCATGTTCCATTTATAGCCAAAACCCAGCCCGCCATATTCGACCGGGCGCGATACCTGCGGCCAGGCGGTTGACTCTTCCGCCGCCGTGGTGGCCTGCGGAAACCGCGCGAACACTTCGGTATTGAAGCGGCGCAGGAAATCGATGGCCTCGAGATTTTCCCGGCCGCCATATTTGTTCGGGATCCAGCCCCCGGCGGGCCGGCTGTAGTCGAGATACAGCATCGAGGCGACCGCATCGACGCGCAAGGCATCGATGGCATAGCGTTCCAGCCAGAACAGCGCGTTCGATACCAGGAAATTGACGACTTCGGTGCGGCCGTAATTGTAGATCAGCGTACCCCAATCGAGGTGACGGCCCTGCAGCGGATTGGCATGTTCATACAGCGCGGTGCCGTCGAAATGACCAAGGCCGTGCGGATCGTCCGGAAAATGCCCGGGTACCCAGTCCAGCATCACGCCGAGACCTTCGCGGTGGCAGGCGTCGACCAGCGCCGAAAAATCCTCCGGCGTGCCGAACCGGCTGGTGGGGGCGTACAGGCCGGTCGGCTGATATCCCCATGAGCCGTCGAACGGATGTTCGTTGACCGGCAGGAATTCGACATGGGTAAAGCCGAGATCGCGGACGTAACGCGGAAGCTGCTCGGCCAGATCGCGATAGGTCAGCCATTCGTTGTTGCCCTTGCGCCGCCACGAGCCGAGATGAACCTCGTAGATCGACATCGGCGCAGCCGGTGCGTTGACGCCCGTGGGGGCAGGGCGCGGGCGCGGCAACCGGGCCTCGTCGAATACGATGGACGCGGTGCTTGGGCGCATTTCCGCGGCAAACGCCATCGGATCGGACTTCAGCGGCAAGTGCTGACCCTGCGGGCCGATGATATCGAATTTATAATGATCGCCCGGCTTGGCGTGCGGCACGAACAGCTCCCAATAACCAATGCCGCGGACCCGCATCGGGTGTCGCCGCGCGTTCCAGAAATTGAAATCGCCGACGACACTGACCCGCCGCGCATTGGGGGCGAGCACCACGAACGCCACGCCGCTGACGCCGTCGAGCGTCATGGGATGCGCGCCAAGCTTGTCGTAAATTCGCTGGTGGGTGCCTTCGCCCAGCAGATACAGATCGAAATCGCTCAACACCGGCGGAAAGCGGTAGGGATCGTCAAGGTCGACCACGGTCTCGCCGAAGCGGGCGCGCAACTGGTAGCGCCGCGAGCCGTTCGGAAGCGCGCCCGCGAACAGTCCGGCGTCATGAATGCGCGCCAGCGATGCCGCTTCGCCATGCTCGTCGATCGCATCGACCTTCGAGGCCTCCGGCAGGAACGCGCGCACTACGGTCTTGTCGCCCTCGGTATGAAGGCCGAGGTAGCGAAAAGGATCGGAGTGACGGCCTTCCACGATCGCATAGGCCTCTGCGGACAGTTTGGTCATGAGGCCTCGTTGCGATGCTGAGACAATATCCGAAGCATCCCGGTCAGCGGGACGCGCAGCCAGTCGGGCCGGTAGGCCAATTCGTATTCGATCTCGTAGATCGCCTTTTCCAGCAGAAAGAAATCCAACATCCGCCTGGCAGCATCTGGATCGGCTGGCCACAGGCGTTGATCGGTCATAACGTCGCGATAAGCGCCAAGGAACGTTGCGACCGAACGGTCGCGCCATTCCACGAGGGTTGCGCCGAGCTTGCCGTCCTCGTCGGGGGCTACTTTAAGCGCGCGCTCCAGCGCTGCGGTTGCCGAGTAATCGATCGAGCGGATCAGGCCTGCGGCGTCGCGCGCCGCCGGCGCCTTGCGCCGGCGCTCCGCCAGTGTACGGCGGGGCTCGCCCTCGAAATCGATGATGAAGATGTCGTCCTTGACGATCAACATCTGGCCGAGATGGAAATCGCCATGGTGGCGGATATTCATGCCGTCGATATCCGGTGGAAGCAGCGCACCGAGGCGATCACGCAAGCTGTCGCGTTGGGCCAGCGCCTGATCGACCAGCAGGCGATCAGATTCCCTTAGCGTCTCCCGTCGTTGCCTCAATGTGTCGAAGACGCGTTCCGCGCGCGCGCTTGTATCTTCGATCCAGCGCCGCACATCCTCGGGCCGGGTCGGTTCGGGCTTGAAATCGGCATCCGCTTCGCTGCTGGCCAGAGCCATGTGCATTTCGGCGACGCGTCTTCCGGTCTGCGACATGTAACGCAGATAGGGGACCTGTTCCTCGCTTTCGCGTGGATGTTCGCTTCGCGCCAGCAGACGCTGTTCTTCGACAAAGCGGTCGAGATACGCCGATGTCACGGTCCAGGCATCGCCCTGGTTTTCGACAAACGCATGCACGACGGCGATTGCGCTGGGTTTGTCGCCTTCGATCAGCTCGACGCTGCCGAGCAGCGCCGGGGAATTGGCGAAACCCGCGACCTCGGTCAGAAACCGGCCGACTTCTATCTCTGGATTGATGCCGGATTCGAGCTTTCGATAGACCTTGACGACATAGTCATTATCCACCAGCGTCGTGCTGTTGGATTGTTCGGTTTCGACGGCGCGGATTTGCTCCGGCAGTTTGATCGGCCTGTCCGAGAGCCGGCTGGTCGGCTTGAACTCAAGGCGCGTGTCCTGTTCTTCAATCGTCAGGGAGTGGCGCAAATTGCGCAGCAGAAGCGCGATGAAGATCTCGTCAGTCGCAACATCCAGCAAGGTGCCTTCCCGCGCGCCCTGGCGTACCGCGGCAAAGGCGCGGGGGTTATAGCGCTCGCGATCGAACCGCATCCATTCGATCCGCATCGGCAATACGTAACGCGTCGTCGTACCGCGCTGCGTCGTTTCAAAAAAAGCGAGCCAGGGGCGGTTGTCGCCAATATCGCAGAACGGGATCGCCGCGGTCAACGTCGGTTGGATTTCCTTGGCCGAACGTTCCGGATACCAGCGGGTTCGCGCCAGGTGTCCCGGCAAGACGTCGTGTTCGAATACGCTGCGGGTGCGGGCCAGCGACATCCATGTCGCGCCCACCGGCACCACCAGGGTCTCGAATTCGGGAACCACGGATGGTGCGGCGTGCTCGGATTTGTCGCGTTCTCGAAGCTGGAACCAGTAAAATCCATAGGGCGCCAGCATGATCATGTAGGGCAATTCGCCGATCGCCGGAAAGTGAGTGCGGCCGAGCATTTCCTGGGGAATGCGGTCCTTCCATGCCGACAGGTCAAGTTCGGTGGCCTGCGCGGAACGCGACAGATTGGCGACGCAGAGGATCACTTCGTCGCCATATTGCCGGACATAGGCCAGCACGGAGCGATTGACCGGGCGGATGAACGTCATGGTGCCGCGGCCGAACGCCGGGGTGGATTTGCGCACCGATATCAGCCGTTTGGTTGCGCTTAGCAACGAAGACAGGCTGCGCGACTGGGCCTCGACATTGACCGACTCGTAGCCATAGACCGGATCCATGATGGTCGGGGCGTAGAGCCGTGCCGGATCGGCGCGGGAGAAACCGCCATTGCGATCCGGGGTCCATTGCATCGGCGTACGCACGCCGTTGCGATCGCCGAGATAGATATTGTCCCCCATCCCGATCTCGTCGCCGTAGTAAATGATCGGCGTGCCCGGAAACGACAACAACAGCGAATTCATCAGTTCGATCTTGCGGCGGTCATTGTCCATCAACGGCGCCAGCCGGCGGCGAATACCGACATTGATGCGCGCACGGGGATCATTGGCGTAGGTCGACCACAGGTAGTCGCGTTCGACGTCGGTGACCATTTCCAGCGTCAACTCGTCATGGTTGCGCAGAAACAGCGCCCATTGACAACTGTTCGGGATGTCCGGGGTCTGGCGCAGGATGTCGGTGATCGGAAAGCGATCCTCCTGGGCGAGCGCCATGTAGATCCGGGGCATCAGCGGAAAGTGATAGGCCATATGGCATTCGTCGCCGCGACCGAAATACTCCTGCACATCCTCCGGCCATTGATTGGCTTCCGCCAGCAGCACCTTGCCCTTGGCATAGCTGTCGAGTTCGGCGCGCAGCTTCTTGATGATGGTGTGGGTTTCCGGCAGGTTCTCGTTATTGGTACCGTCGCGTTCGCACAGATAGGGGATGGCGTCGAGACGGAAGCCGTCGACGCCGGCATCGAGCCAGCGTTTCATGACCTTGACGATGGCGCTGACGACGCGCGGGTTGTCGAAGTTCAGATCCGGCTGGTGCGAGAAGAAGCGATGCCAATAGAAGGCGCTGGCTTCGGTATCCCAGGTCCAGTTCGACTTCTCGGTGTC
>Ga0207930_1000217_pt1 | contig 16505 bp, 10 predicted proteins | sample NGESurshal092012_7_FD_184477 | JGI IMG/M metagenome (GOLD analysis project Ga0207930, IMG submission 184477) | Arctic peat soil microbial communities from Barrow, Alaska - NGEE Surface sample 210-3 shallow-092012 (SPAdes) | ecosystem: Environmental > Terrestrial > Soil > Wetlands > Peat ... | reverse complement strand
CCGGAGAGCTTGTCGGCGCGCTCGGGAGAGACGAGGAAGTCCTTCCGAAGCGCCGCGGCGACGTCCTTCTGCGGAAGCTTCTCTTTCCAGGTGAGGTACGAAGAGTGGTTCTTCGCGTCGTCCTGCAGGAGCGCGAGGAGGACGCCGACCTGAAGGTCCGGGTCGGGAAGCTCGTCGACCTCGGCGACGCCGTGGGCGATCAGGATCCCGTTGTTCGCGATGCCCTCGAAGAGAACGGCCGCACGGGTGTTCATCGTGAGGACCGACGCTTCGAACGCGGCAAGGCCGCGGACGTAGAGGTCCTGCAGATACGCGAACGTCGTCACGTGGCCGGGCACGACCTCGTGGCTGACGAGCTGCTGGAACTCGGGGACCGAGATCTGGAGCGCGGCGTTCAGCTCGTACGTCGCCTCGTATTCCGGCGAGCCGTCTTTCTTGCGCGCGTGGCCGAGGTAGTTCATCGAGCCGGAGAACCAGGCGTTCTCGATCGCGAGGAACCTGACGTTCGCCCGCGGGACCCGCGCGAACTCGCGCGGCAGGTGCGGAAGGAGGTTTCGAACGGCGAGCGCGTCGTACCGCGCGATGAAGGCATCGCCGAGAGCCGGGATCGACTTGCCGGGCACGAGCCGCTCCCGGCGCCAGGCGTCGACGGCCGCGAGCAGGGAATCCGTGCCGCTCGACGGGTGGCCGGCGGAGGTGAGGAGGTCGGCCACGCGCCGGCGCTTCTCTTCAGGGTGGGAGGGCTCCGGCAGAGAGCCGGTGATCGTCATCACGCACGTCTCGTATGGCACCTCCGGCCCCTTGCCGAGGATCTCCATCGCGAGGTCCCACATCACCTCGCAGCAGAGGCCGAGCCCTTCGAGATAATCGCCGCGGAGGCCGCCGAGCGCGTGCGATTCGGAGATCACCCGGGCGATCGCGCCCTTCACGTCCACGGCGGCGACGTAGGCCTCGATCGAGGCCTTATCCGGCGTCTTCGCGCCCACGCCGCCGCCCGCGCGAAGCGCCGTGGCCGAGGGGTGCGTGTACGCGGGGGGAAGCGGCTCGTCCGAGAACCAGCAGTCGGCGATGAAGCGGCCCGTTCCGGACGGGTTCATGACGTCGCCGCCCCAGAGGGTGTCGATTCCGATGAGCGCTTCGGCAGTCGCCGCGTCGCGTGCGTTCAAGGACATGGTCATTTCTCCCCGACCCTGCGGGTCGAATCGATCCAGAGATAGAGACAGAGGCCGACGAAGAACAGCATCGACACGCCCTGCGAGACGGCCTCGTTCCCGTAGAACGGCGTTTGGATCAGGTCTTCGCGATACCACTTGGGAATGCGCAGCGCGGCGCCGAAGACGCCGCCGAGAGCGCCTCCGGCCATCAGGCCCGAGGCGATGACCACGGCGCGCTCGCGCATGGTGCGCCCCGTTTCCCCGCCCGCCTTCTCCGACTTCTTCGCCACGTAGTACGAGATGATGCCGCCGACGAGCGCCGGGGTGTTCAGCTCGAGCGGCAGGTACATCCCGAGCGCGAACGTGAGCGCCGGCACCTTGGCCATCTCCAAGATGATCGCGATCGCGGCGCCGGTGCCAAAGAGGAAGTACGCGATCGGCTGCCGGTTCATGAACCCCTCGACGATCGCCTTCATGATCGAGGCCTGCGGCGCGGCGAGGATCTCGCGGGCGTCGCCAGGAGCCTTCTCCCCGAACTGGAACACCCGCGCGAGCATGACGATCGTGAGTCCGACGGCGATCGAGGCGGCGATCGCGCCGTAGAACTTGACCTTTTCCTGCGCCGCCGGCGTCGAGCCGAGCCAGTAACCGGTCTTCAAGTCCGTGATCATCTGGCCGGAGATCGAGAGCGCCGTGCAGACCATGCCCGCGAGTGCCATCACGAAGAACATCCCCGTCGTCCCGGAGATTCCGAAGCGCAGCAGGATGACGGACGAGACGATGATCGTGAGCATCGTCATTCCCGAGACAGGATTGCGCGCGGTCGTCGCGATCGCGTTCGCGGCTACCGAGGCGAAGAAAAACGAGAAGACGAGCGTCAGGACGAGGGCCACGGCGACGACGGCCCACGAGGCCCCGAGCGTGCCATAGAAAGCCGCGATGCCGACCGCGCTCAGGATCGTTCCGAGCAGGATCGCCATCACCGAAACGTCGCGGTCGGTCCTTTCCTGGGACGCGCCGCTGCCCCCGCGAAACGCCTTCGCCGCGACGCCGAACGACGCGGCGACGATCCGAAGGGACTTCACGATGCCGAAGATCCCGGCCGTCGCGATCGCCCCGACACCGACGAGACGGACGTACTTGCTAAAGATGGTCGCAGCCGTCATCTGTGCGATCGGGATCGTGCCGGGATAGACCGCATCCGGGACGTGGCGGCCGACCATCCAGATGAGAGGCACGAGGACGAAGTTCGAGAGGAAGCCGCCCGCGCAGAGGATCATCGAGGACCGGATCCCCATGACGTAGCCGAGGCCGAGGATGAAGGCGATCGCGTCGAACTTCACGATCACTTTCGCCTTCTCGGCGGCGTCTCTCATGACAGGCAGGAACTGGAAGTCGACGTACTCCTTCCATACGTTGAACGTCGTCACGAAGAAGTCATAGATCCCCGAGACGACCGTCGCCTGGATGAGGAGCTTCGCCTGCGCTCCCCCCTTCTCGCCCGTGACGAGGACCTCCGTGATCGCCGTGGCCTCGGGGAAGGGGAACTGACCGTGCATCTCGCGCACGAAGTACCGGCGGAGCGGAATGATGAAGAGGATCCCGAGGCACGCGCCGGCGAGGCAGATGAAGATCGTCTGCACCGGGTGCGGGTGCAGGTTGAGCGAGTAGAGCGCGGGGAGCGTGAAGATCGCGCCCGCGACGACGCCTCCGGCGACGCCGCCGATCGCCGTGATGATCACGTTTTCCAGCAGGTGCGACCGCCGCTGGTACAGGCGGGCGAGGCCGATCGCCAGGATCGAGATCGGGATCGCCGCCTCCATCACCTGCCCGACCTTCAGCCCGGAGTACGCCGACGCCACCGTGAAGATAACGCAGAAGAGGAGCCCCCAGACGACCGAGCGGGCCGTGACTTCGGGCGGCGCGCTCTCCGCGGGTATCACGGGCTGATACGTCACGCCGGGCGCGAGCGTCTCGTAGGCGTTTTCGGGAAGCGACTTCGATTCGCGAGAGTCCATCGATCCTTCCGGCCGGCGTTCGGAGAACGCGCAGTCTATCGGTTCCGGCCCGGGGTGTTAGTCTTTTCACCGCACGTTTCGGACGAGGAGAGCCCCATGAAAGCGATCGTCCGTGCGCATCCGCCTCTCGCACGGTCGCTCGCGTGGGCGGCAGTGGCGATCGGCGTGGTCGCCCGCGTCTTCTCGCTCGTCATCCGGCCCCTCTGGGCCGACGAGATCTTCACGCTGACGCTCGCCCGGAAGAGCGCTTCGGAGATTCTCGCGGCCCTTCGCGTCGATTCGGGGCCTCCGCTCCACTACCTTTTCGCGCACGTCCTCCTCGTGCCGTTCGGCCCGGCCCCGGGCCTCCCGGACGTTCTCGTGCGCCTCCTCTCCCTCGTCGCATCCCTCCTCCACCTGCCGCTCCTCTTCGCCGTGGCGCGGCGGCTCGGGCGCCCGGAGATGGGCCTCCCGGCCGCGGCGCTCTATTCCGTCTTCCCGCTCGCGGTCGCGTACGCAGCCGAGGGACGGGCGTATGCGCTCGCGTCGCTTCTCGCTCTCCTCGCCTTCGAGCGGGCGCTCGCGCTCAGGGAAAGGCCGCGCCTTAGTACGGCTCTGGGCCTGACGCTCGCGGCGGCCGGAGCGGTTCTCACCCACTACCTCGCGGTCTTTCCCGTCGCGGCTCTCGCGATTCTCGCCCTCGACGCCCGACCCGCCGCGCGCCACGCCCTCGTCCTCTCCGGGCTCGCTGCCGCCGCGCTCGCCGCGACGTGGGTGCCCATCGCCCTCGCGCAGCCTCACGCTTCCATGGCGTGGTCGAGGGAGGCGGGGTTCGCGAGCGCGCTCCGGGACTTTCCCGCGAATCTCGTCTTCGGCGCTCCGGCCGGCGGTCCGGCCATGGCGGCGCTCGGAGCGGCCGGCGCTCTCCTCCTCGCGGCCCTCCTCACGCGCGCATGGCGGGGCCCCTTTTCGCCCGTGGCCCGCGTCCTCGCAGTCTCGCTCGGGCTTCTCGCGCTCGCCGAGCTCGGGGCGTCGACGCTCGTCCTGCCGGAACGCACGGCCCTCGTCTTCCTGCCGTTCGCCGCGCTTCTCCTCGCGGCAGCGCCGCCCTTCGTCCCCGCGGCCGCTGGTACGCTCGCGACGGCGCTCCTCGCGCTCTGGCTTCCGCGCGCCGCCGAGCCGTCGCCCGGCGAGCTCCTCGCCCGGCTTCTCGAGGCGCCCGCCAGGGCGGGGCGCCGCGTTCTTGCCGCCGGTTACTGGGGGCCCGAGCTGGACTACCGGCTCGCGCGCGCGGGGGCGCCCGGCCGCGTCGTCCTCTTTCCGTCCGCGGTCGCGGCGCATCCGGGCTGGTACCGCGAGGAGGAGCTCCAGAACGCGACGCTCGCGGCCGAGGCAGACGCGATTCTCTCGGCCCCGCGGGCGCCGACTCTCTTCGTCCTGCCGCGCGGGTCGCGCGCGTCGGCCGCGGTCGCCTCGCGCCTCGGACACGCGCGGCGGCTGTTGTCGAGCCCGCTCGTGGACGTCCTCGAGACGCGAGGCCGGTAAGCTCCGAACGCCTCGCGTTTGACGCGGCGCGCCCGACGTGCGATCCTTATCTTCGGCTGACGGGCGCGTTCACGCGTCCCGGCCTTGAACCCAACTGGACCCGGCGTCGACCTCATTTTCAGGAATCGACCGCCCGCGTCCGTGCGATGGCCCCACCGGCGATCCATCGTTCCTTGCCCCGCCGGAGATTCCACGGGACGGACGTGCGTGTGCGCGGGGCCGCCCCGGAAAGCGATTCCTCTCTCATGCCTTTCTCCTCGTTCCGTCTCCATCCCGACCTCCTCCGCGGCGTCAAGGAAATGGGCTTCACGAAGCCCACGCCCATCCAGAACGACTCCATTCCGCCCGCGATGGAAGGCAGGGACCTCCTCGCCTGCGCGATGACGGGCAGCGGCAAGACCGCCGCCTTCGTCCTCCCGATCCTCCACCGTCTCATTGCGAAGCCCCGCGGCACGACGCGCGCGCTCGTCCTCACGCCGACGCGGGAACTCGCGGCGCAGATCGACGAGCACCTGAAGGCAATGGCGATCCACACCCCGCTTTCCGGCGCAGCCGTTTTCGGCGGCGTCGGGATGGGTCTACAGGAGCACGCATTCCGGAGCGGCGTCGACGTGATCGTCGCGACGCCCGGACGCCTCCTCGACCACTTCCGTTTCGGCTACGCGAAGCTGTCCGGCCTCGAGATCCTCGTCCTCGACGAGGCGGACCGGATGCTCGACATGGGCTTTCTGCCCGACATCCGCCGCGTCCTCAGGCACCTTCCCCAGAACCGCCAGACGCTCTTCTTCGCGGCCACGATGCCGCCGCCGATCGCGCAGCTCTCGAAGGAGATGCTGAAGAACCCCGTGACCGTCAACGTCGAGCGGCAGGCGCTGCCCGCCGTCGGCATCACGCAGGCGGTCTACCCCGTTCCGCAGGACCTGAAGTTCGCGCTGCTCCTCTCGCTCCTCAAGCGCGGCGACTTCAAGAGCGTCCTCACGTTCACGCGCACGAAGCACCGCGCGAACCGCCTCGCGGACCAGCTCACGCGCCACGGCGTGCCCTGCGAGAGAATTCACGGCAACCGCAGCCAGGCCCAGCGCACGCAGGCGCTCGCCTCTTTCAAGGACGGGAAGTTCAAGGTCCTCGTCGCGACGGACGTCGCGGCGCGCGGCATCGACGTCGAGGCCCTCTCACACGTCGTGAACTTCGACGTCCCGCACGTTCCCGAGGACTACATCCACCGCGTCGGACGCACGGCGCGAGCCGAGCTGACCGGCGACGCCTTCACGTTCGTCGCTCCCGACGAGGAGGCGGATCTAAGGCAGATCGAGCACGCGATCAGCAAGCGCCTGCCGCGCGTCACGGTTCCCGGGTTCGACTACACGACGCGCCCGACCGAGCGCCTCGAGATCCCGATCGCCGAGCGCATCGCGGCCATCCGCGCGCGCAAGGCCGAGGAGCGGACGCGCGCGAAAGAGAAGGCGGATCGTAGAGGACAGCACGAGGCGGCGATGGCGGGGCGCCAGCGCGGAGGCCTTCCGCCGCGCCCCGCCCAGCCTCCGGCGCCCCGGGGAACGGTAGGATCGCGCCATGTCGCGCCTCTTCGACCTCAGCCACGCGGTGGAAGCCGGGATGGTCACGTACCGGGGCCTGCCCGGACCGGTCATCACAGACCACCTCAGTCGTGAAGCCTGCCGGGGCATGCGCGCCCCGTGCGGGCGTTCGCAGAAACCCGGTAGACGCCTCCGTAAGTCCTTCCGGATGAGCGCTGAACCCATACCCTCCCCGATCCGTATCATTGGATAGACTGGGTTACCTGTTTCCGTCTCAAGGAGGTTCTTTCATGGGCCTGCTCGACAACCTCAAACAGCAGATGGGCTCGCAGTTCATCGAGATCCTCCAGTGGCTCGACGACACGAACGATTCGCTCGTCTACCGCTTCCCCGTCTACAACCAGGAAATCAAGATGAACGCGCAGCTCACGGTTCGCGAGAACCAGGCGGCGCTCTTCATCAACGAGGGAAAGGCAGCCGACCTTTTCGGCCCGGGCCGCTACCAGCTCACGACGCAGAACCTTCCGATCCTCACGACGCTGCGTGGGTGGAAGTACGGCTTCCAGTCGCCGTTCAAGGCCGACGTCTACTTCTTCAACGCGCGGCTTTTCACGGACCTGAAGTGGGGCACGACGAACCCCGTGATGATGCGCGATGCCGAGTTCGGGATGATCCGCCTGCGCGCGTTCGGCACGTACGCGCTCAAGATCGCCGACCCGAAGACGTTCTTCGCGACGATCGTCGGGACGCAGGGCCTCACGACGACCGACGAGATCACGGGTCAGCTGCGCTCGACGATTCTCTCGCGCCTCTCGGACGCGATCGCCGAGGCGAAGATCGCGGCTCTCGACATCGCGTCCAAGTACGACGAGCTCTCCTCGCACGCCCGGCAGATTCTCGGGCCCGAGTTCGCGGCCTACGGCCTCGAGCTCTCGAAGTTCTTCATCGAAAACGTCTCACTGCCCGAGGAGGTCGAGGCCGCGATCGACCAGCGCACGAAGCTGGGCGTCCTCGGCGACCGCATGGGACAGTACACGCAGCTCCAGGCCGCCGATGCGATGAAGATCGCAGCCGCGAATCCGGGCGGCGCCGCGGGCGCCGGCGTCGGCATCGGCGCGGGCATCGCGATGGGCGGAATGATGGGCGGCGCGCTGGCCACCGGCATGGGCGGCGCCCCGCCCGTGCCCGGCATGGGAGGCGCTCCGCCCCCGCCCGCGGGACCGGGCTTCGCGGCACCGCGCTGGTCGGTCACGATCGACGGCAAGACGTACGGCCCGTACACGGACGACTCGTTGAAGGGCATGGTGGCCGCCGGCCAGGTGGCTCCAGGGACGCTCGCGTGGAAGCCCGGCGCCACCGGCTGGGCGCCTCTCTCGACGTTCGCGGAGTTTGCCGGCTCATCGGCTCCGGCCCCGCCCATGCCGCCGCCTCCGCCGCCGCCCGCCCGCTGACGCGTACTCCGGAATGGAGGAAGGCGCGGCGCCGGCCACTCCGGCGAAGCTCAGGAAATTCCCTTGCACCGCATGCGGAGCGGACGTCGTCTGGAACCCCGGCGCCGCCTCGTTGAAGTGTCCGTATTGCGGAGCCGAGCGGCACTTTCCCCGAACCACCGCCGAGGTGCACGAGCACCCGATCGAGGAGGCGCTCGCCGGCGCGCACGACCTCGGGTGGGGCATGGCGCGAAAGGCCGTCATATGCCACGGCTGCGGCGCGACGACGACGTTCGCGGCCGGCGTCGCCGCTTCGCGCTGCGCGTTCTGCGGAGCGCCCTCGGTCGTCGAGGCGCCGGCGAATGAGTCGATGGTGCGACCCGAAGGGCTTCTCCCTTTTCGGGTGGACCGCGATGCCGCTGCCGGAAAGTTCCGTCAGTGGCTCTCAGGCCTGTGGTTCCGGCCGAACGATCTTTCGGCGAAGTCTTCGCTCTCGGAGCTCACCGGCGTTTACGTGCCGTTCTGGACATTCGACGCGGCGACGCATTCGGCCTGGACGGCCGAGGCGGGTTACGACACCCAAGTGTCGGTTCAGGTCGAGGAGAACGGCCGGTGGGTGACGCGGCAGGAGACGCGCACCCGCTGGGAGAGCGCCGAGGGCGTCCACGAGCACGCTTTCGACGACGTGCCGGTGCCGGCGTCGAAGGGCCTGCCGCCCGATCTCGCGGGCTCGATCGAGCCCTTTCCCACGCACGACCTGATTTCCTATGAGCCGTCGTACCTCTCGGGCTTCCTCGCCGAGGAGTACGCGCTCGGCGTGAAGGACGCGCTCTTGCGGGCAAAAGAGCGCATGAGCCAGGAGATCTACGCGGCGTGCAGCCGCGAGGTCCCGGGCGACCGCTGCCGGAACCTGAATGTGCGCACGGCCTGGTCCGCCGTGACGTACAAGAACGCCCTGCTGCCAATCTGGATCGCGGCCTATCAGTACGCCGGGACGCCGTACCGCTTCCTCGTCAACGGCGTCACGGGACAGGTCGGAGGCAAGGCGCCATGGTCGATCGCGAAAATCGGCTGCGCCGTGATCGCCGTCCTTCTCCTGCTGCTCCTCATCGCCGCGCTGAAGGGGCGCTAACGCCCGTCTCGCGTTGGAACTGGTGTCCGGGGGACCACCACGTCGAGGCTCGGGGCTTCGCCGATCTCCTTCAAAAGGTTCGTCGCGCCGTCGACTTCGGACATGATCCAGAGCATGTACCGGGTGTCGACGTGGATGGAGCGGGTCTTTTCCGTGTCGTAGAGATAGTCGGATGCGACCGTGTCGAACGTGCCGTCGAAAAGGAGGCCGCACAGCTCGCCCTTCGCGTTGAGCGTGGCCGAACCCGAGTTCCCGCCCGTCGTGTCGACGGTCGAGAGAAAGTTCACGGGCACGCTTCCGAGCTTCGGGTCCGCGTAGGGAGTCTTCTTCCCGGCTTTCTGCGCTGCGATGGCGTCGAGCTCTTTTATCGGGGCGTTGAACTCACCGGCACCCGTCGCCTTCTCGGCCACGCCCGCGAGCGTGGTCTGCGGGGAGTAGATGAGCCCGTCCCTCTCCAGCACGCCGAGGATGCGACCGTACGTCACGCGCAGCGTGCCGTTCGCGTCCGGCGCCGTGAGGCCGCCGCTCTTCTCGAGCACTGCCTCGGCGTAGCGCGAGCCGAGACGCTCTAGAGCCCCCTCTCGCGTTTTCGCCCGCTCGCGGTTCGCCTGCCATAGAGGGTCGAGGACGGCGTCGAGCTCGATCATCGGATCCTTCGTCGCGAGGATCTCGGCCGTGGACTTGTCGAAGAGGGCGAGGCGCACCGCCTTGTCGCCGAGCTTCGTACCCGCATAAAGACGATCGAGAAGTGCGCCGATCTTCTTTCCAGCGTCCACATCGGACATGCCGGCGGAAAAGCCGGCTTTCCTATCGAGGGCTTCGATTCGCTGACCCGCGGGAAGCTTCGACGCCTCGACGAGGATGTACCGGAGGAGCGCGCGGTCCGCGACCGGGTCGTACGAGCGCTGCAGGCGGTCCTGCGCTTCACGGATGCGGCTCCAATTGCGCTCCTGGTACTCAGGCTCGCGGTCGAGGTCCTTCTTAGGACGCTCGAGCGACAGCGCGTAGAGCGTGTGGGCCGCCGGGAGGAGGGAGCTGCCGTTGCCGAGGAGGTCGAAAAGCGTCGTGTCCCGCTCGCGCGTCTTCACCTTCTCGGCCTGAACGGCGTCGAGCGCCGGCAGGATGTCGCCGTACCTTTTCTGGCGCTCGAGATCCGCGCCGATCCACGCGGCGAGGGCCTTTTCCATGCCTTCCTTCTTCTCGAGGAGGTTGCCCTTTTTGAAACCTTCCACGACGCCCTTGCGGTTCGTAAGTGCGTTGTTGAGGCCCCGCTTCCTCGTCGCGACACGAAGCTCCGTCTCCTTGCTTTTTTTCCCGACTTCGTCGAGGAGGGCGATCAGCTCGGTATTCCGGCGGACGGTGCGCGGGAACGCCCACTCGGCCAGCTCCTTCGTCTGCGCGTACGTCGCGAAGCGCTCCGTGCGCCCCGGATACCCGGCCACGAAGACGAGGTCGCCGGGACCGGCGCCTTCGGTCGAGACCTTGAGCCAGTGCTTCGGTTTGAACGGGACGTTCTCCTTCGCGTACGGCACGGACCTGCCCGCGGGCGACACGTAGGCCCGGTAGAAAGACCAGTCGCCCGTGTGGCGCGGCCACTGCCAGTTGTCCGTCTCGCCGCCGAAGTTGCCGATGCCCTCCGCCGGCGCGTAGACGAGCCGGATGTCCTGGATCTCCGTCTGCGCGAGCTCGTAGTACTTCAGACCGTCGAAAAACGACGCAACGCGGCAGCGCTGGCCGTCCTTCTCGCAGGCGGCCGTGCGTTCCTTGATGCGCTTTTCGATCACCTCGTACCTCGCGCGGTCACCGAGCTTCGGGTCGACCTTCCCGGCGATCTCGTCGGTGACCTCCACAACCGAGGTCGTGACGTACACGCGCGAGCCGGGCCCGGCGGTCAGCTCCTGTTCCCGCGCCGTGGCGAGGAAGCCGTCCTCCATGAGGTTCTTCTGCGGCGTGGAATTGAACTGGAGGGCGCCCTGCACGCAGTGATGGTTCGTGACGATGAGCCCGTCCGGCGAGACGAACGACGCGCTGCAGCCGCCGAGGGACACGATCGCTCCCATGGGCTGGCCCGTGAGATCGGCGAAAGCCTGCGGATCGCCTCGGAAGCCCATCGCCCTGAGGCGCTCGGCGAGCTGCGGGATCTGCTGCGGCATCCACATGCCTTCGTCCCCGCGAGCGGCGGCAGACAGAAGACAGAAAACAAGGACGAGATCGAGACGGGTTTTCAAGAATTCCTCCTCGAGAAGATGGCTGCGCAAACATCGAATTATGCCCTTACGCTGTCTCTCGCCCTCGTCAAGTATTCTGGTCAGAGATGAACCTCCCGAAATCCCTAACGGCCGCCCTCGACGACCTCCTGACGCGCGCGTTCGCCGAGGAGGGCGAGGACATCACGTCGCTCGCGGTCTTCGGACCGGCTGCGCGCGTGGCCGCGAAGATGGTCTGCCGCGAGCGCGCCGTCGTCTCGGGAGCTGCGTTCCTGCCCCGCCTCTTCGCCTTCCTCTCCCCGGCCGCCCGCGTGGCGCTCAGCGTCATGGACGGCGACCTCGTGGAACCGGGCGCCGTCCTCGCCAAGATCGAGGGACCGGCGATCACCGTGCTGGCGGCCGAGCGCACGGCTCTCAACCTCGTCCAGCGGCTCACCGGCATCGCGACGATGACCCGCGCGTACGTCGACGCGCTGAAAGGCACGAATGCGGTCCTCCTCGACACGAGGAAGACGACCCCCTCCCTGCGCGTCTTCGAGCGGTACGCCGTGCGCTGCGGCGGGGGCACGAATCACCGTCCCGGCCTTTCCGGCGGTTTCCTCGTCAAGGACAACCACGCGGACGGCGCCGGCTCGACGTGGGAAGCGACGCGGCGCGCGGGAGACTTTCGTGCGCTGAACCGCCGCCTGCACGGCCTCCTTCTCGAGGCCGAGGCGCGCACCCTCGACGAACTGCATCAGGCGCTCGACGCGGGCGCCGAGCGGGTGCTCCTGGACAACATGACGACGGCGGCGATCCGGAAGGCCGTCGAGGACGTCCATCTCTTCAACGAGGCGACGGGTCACGACGTCACGACCGAAGCCTCGGGCCGCATGACCCCCGAGACGGCCCGCGCCGCTGCGGAAGCCGGAGTCGACTTCGTGTCGGCCGGCGCGCTGACGCACTCGGCCCGGGCGATCGACATCGCGCTGGACATCGTCGCGGGCTCTCCCCAGCCGCGGCTCGAGGCGAGCGCCGCGCGCAAGCCCCTCACGCGCCTTCTCAGAATTGCGAAAAAAAAGAAATGAAAGCCTTCCCGTCGCGCCTTCACACGCCCGTTCTCGTGCTCGGCACGGGCATCGCGGGCCTGACCGCCGCGCTCACGCTCGCCCGGCGCGGGGTCAAGGTCGTCGTCCTCACGAAGGCGAAGCAGCCCGAGGACTGCAACACGGCGTGGGCGCAGGGCGGCATCATCTACTTCGGCAAGAAGGACTCGCCGCGCTCTCTCGTCAAGGACATCCTCAGGGCCGGGGCGGGCCTCTGCCAGCCGGAGGCCGTCATGTTTCTCGCGCGGCGCGGCCCCGAGGTCGTGAAGGAGATCCTTCTCGATGCGGTCGGCGTGCCCTTCTCGCGCACGATGCACGGCGATCTGGACTTCACGCGCGAGGGCGCGCACTCGGTGGCGCGCATCGTCCACTCGGCCGACGCGACCGGGCGGGCGATCGAAACGGCTCTCCTCGCCCGGCTCGCCTCCGAGAGGCACGTCACGCTCCTCACGGAGGCGAACGCGATCGACCTCATCACGGCGCGCCATCACTCGCGGGACGTCGCCCAGCGGTACGCCCTGCAGGACCCCTGCCTCGGCGCTTACGTCCTCGACGGGAAGGGAAAAGTCCACACGGTCCTCGCGGACTTCACCGTCCTCGCGACGGGGGGAGTCGGGCGGCTTTTCCTCCACACGACGAACACGCGCCACGCGATCGGCGGCGGTCTCGCGATGGCCGAGCGGGCGGGCGCGGCCACGCTGAACCTCGAGTACGTGCAGTTCCACCCGACCACGCTCTACCACCCCGAAGCCGAGGGCTTTCTCGTCTCAGAGGCCCTGCGGGGCGAAGGAGCCGTGCTCGTGAACCGCGCGGGCGAGCCGTTCATGCGGCGTTACGCTCCGGAGCTCAAGGACCTCGCTCCGCGCGACGTCGTGACACGCGCGATCGTCGAGGAGATGACGTCACGCGGCGAGCCCTGCGTCTACCTCGACCTCGCCCACCACTACCGCGTCCACGAGGGACAGAGCATCAAGGAGCGCTTCCCGACGATCGCGAAAACGTGCGAGAAGTTCGACATCGACATCGCGACCGAGCCCATCCCCGTCGTGCCCGCGGCGCACTATCACTGCGGAGGAGTCCTCGCGGACCTCGAGGGCAGAACCACCATCCGGCGCCTGTACGCCGTGGGCGAGGCGTCCTGCACGGGCGTGCACGGGGCGAACCGCCTGGCGTCGACGTCACTTCTCGAGGGCCTCGTCTGGGGCGAGGCGGCGGGCACGTCCATCGCGCGCGGACTGAAGAGAGGCCGCGTGAACCCGGCGAACGTCTTTCGCGCGATCCCGGACTGGGAGTCGCCCGGCGAAGCGCAGAACGAGGACCCCGCGCTCCTGCAGCAGGACTGGGCGACGATCCGCACCACGATGTGGAACTACGTCGGCATCGTGCGCACGACGGCGCGGCTCGCGCGCGCCGTGGCCGACCTGCGCGACCTCGAGAAGCGCATCCTGCGCTTCTATCAGGTGACGCGGATCTCGAAGGAGATCGTCGACCTCTTCCACGGCGTGCGCGCCGCGCACCTGATCGCGACGGCTGCCTTCAAGAATCCGGTCTCACGGGGCTGTCATTACCGGAAGAGCTAGCGCGAGACGCGGGAGCCGCGCGGGGGGAAGGCACCGAGTGGCGGGCCTCCTAGGGGTCTGGCGTCATTCGGCACCAACACTCTAGAGCTGAGCGGCGGCTAACTGATTCATGAAGCTTTGTGGCGGAGTCGGAATGGAGTCCACGAACGAGCTCGTCCACGGCTACAACGCGGGACTCTAGCAGTGTGAAAGAGTCTATTCCCGGATCGAGGGACTTGCGCCAGAATGCATTTGGACACTCTGAAGTGATCGCGTGATTTTTCGACGGTAGTCACCTTCGCCACTCCGAGGAAACCCAAGAGAACATGCACCCCAATCTCTACCTTCGGACCTTCTGGCAAAGCAACTTTCGGTCGGAGATCTTTGTCGCCATGAGCTTTGGAGAGCCCTATCAACACCGTTTCGGGGAGGTCATCGAGCCCGCGATCCGGGCGGTAACGTACCGCGGGAACAGACTCCAAGCGTCGAGAGTCGACCTGTCCAAGAGCGGCGATTCGATTCTGACTGACATCGTAGAAGGAATCGCCCATTCCGTCATGATCCTCGCTGACGTGTCCACGGTCGGTCATGACTCGAAGACGGGGCAGTCGTATCGAAATGGAAACGTCATGTACGAGGTCGGTCTCGCCCTAGCGTGCCGGCAGTCCGCAGAGGTGCTTCTGATTAGAGATGACAGGGAGAGGTTTCTCTTCGACGTCAGTACCGTGCCGCACAAGCACGTCGACTTCTCTGAGCCCGAAAACGCTCGATCCATTCTCACTGAGGAAATCGAGGCGCGCTTGCGTGAAATCGACCACATCAGCGATGCCCGAATCGCCATGTCTATTGCATCCATGACGACGCAGGAGCATTCGCTTTTGAGGGTTTTTGCAAAGTACACAATGGATCAGGTATTTCGGTTTCCGACGAACAATATACATTTCAACGCGGCTATTCCGCGCCTTCTCGATAAGCAGCTAATTCGCACCGCGCGCGTTAGTCATGATGGGCACGCAATGTTCGCTTGGACCGAGTTGGGCCGAACACTCGCCGACCACATCGAGACACTCATACCGTCGCTGCCGCCCCCGCCTGCGACGGAAGCCGCGTCACGTTCGTCGTCGTCGACGGGACCTGCCGCACAAGCGGGCCCAGCCGCAAAACCAGAGGGTGGCGCCACCTGATACCTCTCCACAACCGCTTGCCGAGGATCTATCCGAACAAGCGCGCTTCAACCCTTCCGCTGCGGCCGAAAAACAATCACGAGTCCGACGATCCCGGGTCCAAGCCAGCCACCCGTATCGGCGAGATCGTTTTTGCCGCGCTCACTCTTCGAGAACGTCGTCTTGAAGACGCCCTCGACGCTCTGGTAGCCGCTGCGCTGGCCGGAGGCGAAGGAACGACACGGCCACTCCGACAACGAGAAGAATCAGCCTGTTCCGACGCATCGAATCTCCAGCTCAGGATGATGGAGTCAAGCCGAACTCAACGAAAAAGCTCTGATCGATTTCAAAGGTCTGAATCGGCTTTACGCCGAGCTCAAACTCGCAGAGCATATCCAGAAGGCGCTCGCCATCGACGAGCTCGATCGGTGGAACGCCATCCCGTGACGCTTCTTTCCGAGAATCAGCCGAGAACCCGCCCGTCGTAAGAAATATCCCCTTATCGGCCCTTCCTTGCATCGCTCCTCGAAAGTCCCGAACCAGGGAGGGCCCCACCGAACCGGCGTACCGTTTGCATTGAAAATGCACCCTGAAGCTCACTAATGCATTCACCTGAAGAAGACCGTTCCCATCGAGCCCACCATCGCCGCTGCGCCCGGAGACGTTGACTTCCGTGAAGCCTGCCTCTCTCAGCAGGCGTTGGCACAGCCTCTCGAAGCCTTCTGGAGGGAGCCTCAACAACACCTCGCGAAGGCGCTCCCGGTAGCCAGCGGTGCTCGGCGGTAATGCAGCCTCCGGGCTCTCCTCCTCGTGAGGTTTCTCCTGCTCGAGTCTCTGTTTCTTCTTCCGCTCTTCCTGGAATACCTTGTTCATGCGTGAGAAGAGTTCCCGTGCATCCTTAGGCGACAGGTCCCGCTTTTGACCCTCTTCGGTTAACGTCCAAACCCCCTGTTTGGAGCTCGAGATAAACCCAGCTCGGGCCAGATAGAAACGAGCCCACGCGACTCGGTTCGCGAATCTGAGAACACCGGTGGGAGTCACTTCCGCAAGAAGTTCTTCCGAGAGCTTCAGATTAGCGCCCACTCGATCCGCCACTTCATTCAGGCGGCCGGATCCTCCCAGCTCCTTGAGCGCCGCGACCGTTGGCGCGAGGAGTTCACCAAGGGAAGGAATCTTGTTCACAGACTCGACCTCCTTCAATCCGGTAACGCTTCTGAGTTTAGACGCTCGCGCGGAGCCGTCGTCACGGGCGTTGCCGCCGCTGACGGAGCGACCCTCAGCCCGTTTCGAGGATCGCCTCGGCGTCGAGCGTGATCTCGACCTCGTTTCCCACGACGAGGCCGCCGTGGTCGAGCACCGAGTTCCAGCTCACGCCGAAGTCGTGCCGGTTGATGGTCGTCGTGGCGAGGAAGCCGGCGCGGAGCTTCGGGCCCTTGTCGACGCCGTTTTCCCACCACGGGGTGGACCACTCCCCCAGGTAGCGGACTTTCAGCGTTGTCTTTTTCGTCTTCCCGCGGATCGTGAGGTCTCCCGTTACGAGGGCGTCGTGGTCGCCGACGAGCCCGACCTCGTTTCCCGAGAAGGTGATGGTGGGGTGGTTCTCCACATCCAGGAAATCCGCGCTCTTCAGATGGGCGTCACGGTCCGGCTCCCCCGTCCAAAGCCCACGCGCGTCGATCTCCACCCTGACGGAGGAGT
>Ga0207930_1000216_pt1 | contig 16510 bp, 11 predicted proteins | sample NGESurshal092012_7_FD_184477 | JGI IMG/M metagenome (GOLD analysis project Ga0207930, IMG submission 184477) | Arctic peat soil microbial communities from Barrow, Alaska - NGEE Surface sample 210-3 shallow-092012 (SPAdes) | ecosystem: Environmental > Terrestrial > Soil > Wetlands > Peat ... | reverse complement strand
CCGCCGGGGAGCGTCAGGACGATTCCGCGCGGCTCGACCCGCACTGACCGCTCGATCTGCTGGAGGCGTACGAGGAGGTCGCCCTGCGCCTTCTCACGCTCGGCGGCCTGCTTCCGGGCTTCGTCGGCCCGAGCGTGCTCTTCTTCCGCCACTCGCCGGGCGGCGGCAACCTGCTCGTCGGCGAGCTTCTTCTGCTCTTCGATCTGCGCCTTCAGAGCGTCGATCTGCGCTTGTTGCTGCGTCCCCGCGGACTTCTGTCGCTCCGCGTCGAGCCGGGCCTGAAGCTCTCGAACATGCTCGTCGGCGGCCCGTTGCGCGACCTCGCGAGCCGTCGCCGCGGCCTCGCTTCGCTCGCGCTCTTCCCGCGCCCGCGCCTCGGACTCGAAGCGCGCCCTTTCCACGTCCGTGCGGGCCTTGACGGCCAGAGCCCTGATCTCGGCATCGCGGACGGCGACTTCGAGCTCGGCACGGCGCTTCGCCCCGTTGTCGAGAGCCAGCCGGGCCTTCCCTGCCTCCGCCTGGTACCGGGCGTTCAGAGCCTCGCTGTCGGCGAGGCGGGCGTAGTGAATCGCCGTGTCGCGATCGGCCTTGAACGTGTTCTCGGCGGTCACGAGATGCGCTTGCGCGGCGGCGAGCTTCTCGGCGGCGTACTGAGCGGCGCCCGCGCTCCGGGCGTCCTGGAGCGCGAGCCGCGCGTCCGCGAGCTCGGCCGGCTCGGGTTTCGTTTCTGCGCAGGCGCCGAGGAAAAGGAGGATGGCGGCGGCAGCAAGGACTGCCGACGCGGAGGTCCGTCGCGAGAGAGCGTTACGAGTCATCGTCATTCCTCCTACGGACGCTGCGCTTGCGCGTTGAATTCCCGGATCCGCTTGTCGAGGTCGTCGAGCTGTTTCTGTAGCGCGGCGGCCTGCTCCACGACCTGCACGGACCGGGCTTTGCTCTCGGCCGCCTCCGCGGCGGCGCGAGCCTCCTCGAGGTGGGCACGGGCGTGGTCGTTGTCGCCGCGCGCGCGATCGCTCTGCGCGGCCGAGAGGGCGATGCGGGCGCGGTCGAGAAGATCCTTGGCGTGCTGCGTGGCCGTCGCGTTTTCCGCCGCGCGAATGGCGAGCTCGGTGTCCGAGACCTCGGTGTCGGCGACCTTCGGACCGCTCGACGCGCAGCCTGTCGCAAAAGGAATGCAAACGACGAGAGCGGCGAGAGCCGCGGCAGTCGTAGCGGCGAGTCGCGCCGAGCTTCTGCTTGTGTTCAAGGGAAACCTCCTCTACACGGGGACTACCCGGCGGCACTAAGAGCGTGTAATTCCTACCCGGATCGATCGTCCCGCGGTGATCGAAGCAATCGTCGTGCCCGACCTCGAGGGCGGAATGCGGCCCTATGGCTTCGCCGGACTCTTCTCGATCGGGAGCTCGCTCTTCCTGCTCCACTCGTCCCACGAGCCGTCGTACAGGCGCGCCTTGTAGCCGAGGCGCTTGGCCGCGAAGTACATGACGGTTGCCTGCTGGCCGATGTGGCAGTAGCTCACGACGGTGTCGCCGGGCTTGATGCCCGCCACCTCGAGGAGCCTCGCCGTCTCGGCGCGGCTCTTCATCCGGTCGTCCACGGTGACGAGCGTTTCGAAGGGCAGGCTGTGCGCGCCGGGGATGTGGCCGGCGCGGGGCATCGAGCCGGGGTCGGAGCCGTCGAAGAACTTCGGCGCCCGCGAGTCGACGATCGCGACGCAGGCCGTGCCGAGGTTCGCAATCACGAAGTCGAGATCGGCCACGAGCTCGGGATGCGGTTTCGCCGTGATCTTCCCCGGCTTGCGCTGGACCGCCGACGTGGGGTCGCCTGTCGATGGGACGACCGCGCCGCCAGCGGCCTTCCACGCCGGCATGCCGCCGTCGAGAATGGAGGTCTTGTCGCCGAGGCCCGCCGCGTCGAGGCTGAAGTAAACGCGCGTGGTCGGCGAGACCCAGTCCTTGCCGAAGTAGACGACGACGCGCGAGTCGTCGCCGATTCCGAGGCTCTCGAGCTTTGCGCGGAGCTGGTCGGGCGGAAGAAGCTGGAGGATGAGCGCGCCCTCGGCCCGCGGGATCGAGAGGTCCTGCGGGTTCACGAGCAGCGCGCCGGGGATGTGCTCTTTCTCGAAGTCGGCCGGCACGCCCACGTGCAGAAGGACCAGGTTCTTTTCGCCCCGATGCTCGACGAGCCAGTCGGGCGTCACGAGCATGTCCGCCGCGGACGCGACCGACGTGGACGCGAGGAGGACAAGGCTGGCGAGTACGTGCTTCATGGGACCTCCGGGAGCGGCATATTCTGCGACGGCAATCGGGCTCGACGAGGGGTTCGGGGGTCGAATCGAGTTATGATACTTTTAGGCTTGAAAGTATCATAGAGACGATGGGAATCGAAGCAAGGTATCGCCGGGATGAAAGCCTCTGACTTTTCAGGCGACAGCTGGGGCCGGCTCGTGCGCGTCGCGGGAGGCTACGAGGCCTTTATCCCGCGGTCGCTGCCGCCGCCCCTGGAGTCCACCTGGGCCCTGACTTCGGCTCTTTCGCGCGCCGATCGCGCGCTCGCCGAGCTGGCCGGGGCTGCCCGCGCGTTGCCGAATCCGCAAGTCCTCGTCGCACCTTTCGTCCGGCGCGAGGCCGTGCTTTCGAGTCAGATCGAAGGCACGCAGGCGTCGCTCTCCGACCTCTTCTTCTTCGAGTCCGGGCCCGCCTTCGCGAAATCTCCCGGCGCGGCTCCGCCGGAGGACGTCCGCGAGGTCTCGAACTACGTGACGGCGCTCGACTACGGCCTCGCGCGACTCGAGACGCTCCCGGTGAGCCTCCGGCTCCTGCGAGAGCTCCACGAACGCCTGATGCAGGGCATCGGCGGCGCTTCGTTGACGCCGGGCGAGTTTCGAACCCGCCAGAACTGGATCGGCCCTCCGAACTCCCGGCTCGACGACGCCGTGTTCGTGCCTCCTCCGGTCTCCGCGATGGAGCGATGTCTCCACGACCTCGAGACGTTCGTCCACGCCTCCTCCGACCTCCCGGCTCTCGTCCGCATTGCGCTCGTCCATTACCAGTTCGAGGCGATACACCCGTTCATCGACGGGAATGGCCGCATCGGGCGACTGTTGATCTCGCTCCTTCTCTGCAGCGAGGGTCTCCTGAGCCAGCCCCTCCTTTCTCTCAGCGCGTTCTTCGAACACCATCGGAACGACTACTACCGGCTGCTGCTCGAGGTGAGCCGGAAGGGCGCCTGGTCCGCGTGGATCGAGTTCTTCCTTGCCGGCGTCGAAGAGCAGTCGCGCGATGCCATCCGGCGGACCAAAGCGCTTCTCGACCTGCGCCAGCGATATCGAGCCCAATTCGAGTCCGCCCGTTCTTCGGCGTTGCTCCTGAAGCTCGTGGACGGTCTCCTCGAAGCGCCCGTCCTGACGATCCCTCAGGCCGCGAAGCGCCTGAGAATCACGCACCGCGCCGCGACGCTCAACGTCATGAAGCTCGTCGAGGCGGGCGTCGTCGCGGAGGTCACGGGCCGCGGGCGCAACCGCGTCTTCGTGGCGCGGGGCATCCTTGGAGTGCTCGAGGAGTGAGCCACACCGATCTCTGGCCCCTCGACCCGGCCGTCGACTACCTGAACCACGGCTCGTTCGGGGCGTGCCCGAAGGCGATCCTCGAGAAGCAGTCCGAGCTGCGGCTGCGGCTGGAGAGGGAGCCCGTGGATTTTTTCGTGCGGGCGCTGCCGGGCTTCCTCGCGGAGGCGCGCGCGGCGCTGGCGGGGTTCGTCGGGGCGGACGGCGACGACCTCGCCTTCATACCGAACGCGACGGCGGGCGTGAACGCGGTCGTGCGCTCGCTCGAGTTCTCCCCCGGCGACGAGCTCCTCACGACGGACCACGCGTACGCCGCGTGCAAGAAGACGCTCGACTACGTGGCGGCTCGGACAGGCGCGCGCGTTGTTGTCGCCGGGGTTCCCTTTCCTTTGAGCGGCGAGGAGGACGTGATCGAGCCGGTCCTCGCGGCCGTGACGCCGAGGACGCGCCTCGCGATGCTGGATCACGTCACGAGCCCGACGGCGCTCGTCTTTCCCATCGAACGGCTCGTCGCCGGGCTTTCCGCGCGCGGCGTAGACACGCTCGTGGACGGCGCGCACGCGCTCGGGATGATCGCGCTCGACCTCACACGGCTCGACGCCGCGTACTACACCGCGAACGCCCACAAGTGGCTCTGCGCGCCGAAGGGCGCGGCGTTCCTGCACGTGAGGAAGGACCGGCAGAAGGGTCTGCACCCCGTCGTGATCAGCCATGGCTACGCCGGGGGCGAGGCGCGGTTCAAGGACGAGTTCGACTGGACGGGGACGGCCGACCCGACGGCGGCGCTCTGCATCCCCGACTGCATCCGGTACCTCGGCGGCCTCCTGCCCGGCGGCTGGCCGGCCGTGATGGAGACCAACCGCGCGCTCGCGCTGAAGGCGCGCGCGGCGATCTGCGAGGCGCTGGGCGTTTCGACGCCCGCGCCCGAACCGATGATCGGCGCGATGGCGTCGGTCCCGCTGCCCGCGGCCGCGCCCGGCGCGCCGGCCGCGCGCCTCGATCGCGAGCAGTTGGCGGACTGGATGCGCGCGCGCGGCACCGAGCCGTGGTTTTACGACTGGCCGCCGGGCGTCGGAAAGCTCGTGCGCGTCTCGGCGCAGCTCTACAACACCGAAGGGCAGTTCGTCAGGCTTGGGGGCCTCCTAGCCGAGGCGCTGCGTGAGGGCTGAAGCCGGGAAGATCGACGGAAAGATCGAAGCCAAGCTCGGGACGTTCGACACGGCGATGGTCGTCGTGAGCCTCGTCGTCGGCATCGGGATCTTCCGGACGCCCGCGATCGTGGCGCGCGCGACGGGGACGCCGGGCCTCTTCCTCCTCGCCTGGGGAATCGGCGGGCTCGTGAGTCTCGTAGGGGCGCTCGTCTTCGCGGAGATCGGCTCTGTCCACCCGCGCGCGGGCGGCTACTACCGCGTCGTGGCCGACTGCTATCACCCAGCGCTCGCGTTCAGCCTGAACTGGGCGCAGGCGCTCATGCAGGGCGCGGGCGCGGCGGGCGTCGCGTTCATCGGGGCCGAGTATCTCGTCGGGCTGCTCCTGCCGCCGGAGAGGCGCGGAGGAAACAGCGTCTTTCTCGTCGCGCTCGTCCTGATGCTCGTCCTGCTGCTCCTCAACGCCCTCGGCATCCGCATCGGCGCGGAAACGCAGAACGTCCTCTCGATGCTGAAGATCGTGATGATCGTGGGCCTCGCCGCCGCCGCGCTGGCCCTCGCGCCGAAGGCCGCGGGTGCCGCGGCCGCCACTCACGCGGCCGTCCCCGCGGCGGCCGTCACAGGCCTTGCAGCCGCTCTGATCCCGGTTTTCTACGCGTACGGCGGCTACCACATGACGATGAACCTCGGCGCGGACGTGCGAGACGCGCGAAGGCGCTTTCCACTCGCCGTGACGGCGGGAATGCTGACCGTCGTGGCGCTCTACCTCGTCCTAAACTTCGCGTACCAGAGGACGCTCGGGGTGGGCGGCGTCGCGGAGTCGAATCTCGTCGCGGCCGCCCTCGCGCGCGCGAGCCTCGGCGCGACCGGGGAAGCGGTCGTGTCGGCGCTGATTTTCCTCTCGGCGGCCGGCTTCGTGAACGCGACCGTCCTGCAAATGCCGAGAAGCTATTACGCGATGGCCGAGGACGGGGTCCTGCCGGCGGTCTTCCTTCGCGTCCAGCCGCGGACACAGGTGTCGATGGCCGGGCTTCTCCTCTTCGGCGTCACGATGCTCGTGCCCGCGTTCCTCCTCGGCTCTTTCGAGAAGCTCCTCAATTACGTGATCTTCACGGACATGCTCACGCTCGTCGTCGTCTCCTCGACGCTGTTCGTCCTGAGGAGGCGCAGCGAGGGCGGAGAAGGCAGAGAAGGCAACGCCGGCGCGTTCCGGATCCCGGGTTTCCCCGTCCTCCCCGCGCTCTACATCCTCGCGCTTTTCGCCGTCGCGGCGCACGTGGCGTTCACCGAACCGCGCCTGGCGCTGGCGGGAACGGCGATTCTCCTCATGGGCGGCCCGCTGTTCTTGATCGGGCGAAAGCTGAGCCGCGCCCCGGCCGCGTGACGCCGGGCCTCAGGCTATCGTTGCGCCCTGGCGACCATGAGACTTCGACACTTCCTTCCGTCCGCCGCGGCGCTTTTCGTCTCCGCCTTTGCGCTCGCGCTCCTCGGGGCAACGCCCGCGGCGCGCGAGGAGGTGCGCGGCGTGCCGAACTTCGCGGTCGTGTCGCCCGTCCTCTTGCGCGGCGCGCAACCCACGCGAGAGGGCTTTCGCCAGCTGCGCGAGCAGGGAATCCGCACGGTCGTCGCGCTGCGCTGGGAGCACTCCGACGATGCGGCGCTCGCGGGGCTCGGCCTGAACTCCTACCGGCTCCGCGCCAAGCAGTGGCACCCGGAGAACGAAGACGTCGTGCGCGCGATGAAGGTGATCCTCACGCCGGAGTACCAGCCCGTCTTCGTCCACTGCCAGGCCGGGAAGGACCGCACGGGCCTCGTCGTCGCCGTCTACCGGATCCTCGTGGACGGGTGGAGCGTGGACGACGCGATCGCCGAGCGAAAGATGTTCGGCGCCACGGATTTCTGGGAGGAAAACAAGGCGTACCTCAGGCGCCTCGGGAGCGCGGAGGCGAGGCGAGATCTGATGGCCGCCATCGAGGCCGCGCCCGTACCGCCCGTCGTCCGCGTGCCATAGAGCTGGAAGAAGCCGCGTTATCGCCCCGCCAATTCGTCGACCGCGGCGACGGCCTGCGCCGTCGGCGCGTCGTCCGCGCCTTCGATGATTCCGTAGAGCTGCAGGAGCTTTTCCTCCAGCGAGGCACCTCGCGTCTCCTCTCCCGAGTTCCCCTTCCGGGGCTCCTCCGCGACTTTCTCGATCGCCACCGTCAGCCGGCGCAGGAGGGCGAGCTGTTGGGCGAGGTCGGCCGAGGACATCCCGATGCGCGGGTCCAGCTTCACGGTCAGCGCCCACGTGAACGCCTTCCCGTCCACCGTCAGCTTCACGGTGTACGCGCCCGGCAGCACGAACGGCCCGCGCGGATCGGGCGGCGTGTCGCCGGGGATCGCGGAGATCGGATACTCGCGCTGCTTTGCATGCGGCGGCGGAAACCGCAGGTCCCAGACGAAGCGGTGCATGCCGGGCGTCGCCGGAAGAATGCGCGGCGGCCGCACCCACGACGCCGCGACGACGAGGGGATCGACGAGCGGCTCCGGCGGGTCGTCGCTCGCGAAGCGGCGGACGAGCGCGCCCCTCTCGTCCAGGATCTCGAGCGTCACGGGCGCCGCCGGCTGCGCGGCGAGGACGTAGTCGAGGATCGCGCCGTCCGGGGGGTTCTGACCCACGGGCTCTTCGGGCGGGAGCGGCGTATCAGTGTTGCGGCTTCGGCGTACGCGGATCGCGATCTGAGGCGCGTAAAGAAACGGCGCGCCAAGCGCCGTCTTCGCGTCGAGCTGCCGGAGCGGCGTCAAGTCGTCGAGAATCCAGAAGCCGCGGCCGTGCGTCGCGACGACGAGGTCGTCGCCGTGGACGACGAGGTCGCGGATGGACGTGGCCGGCATGTTGAGGCGCAGCGGTTGCCAGTTCTCGCCATCGTCGAACGAGACGTGGACCATGCGCTCCGTCCCCGCGAAAAGGAGGCCTTCCCTGACGGGGTCCTCGCGAATGGCGTTAACGGGATCGTCGGGAAGGCCCTTCACGATCTCTTTCCAGGTCTTTCCGCCGTCGTGCGTGCGGTAGACGTGCGGCCTGAGGTCGTCAAGGCGGAAGCGGTTGATGGCCGCGTAGGCCGTGAGGTCGTCGAAGGGCGAGGCGTCGATCAGCGACACCTTGCTCCAGGCCGTGAGGCCGGGCGGCGTGACGTCGACCCACGTTTTTCCGCCGTCGGCGGTGCGGTGGATGAGGCCGTCGTCGGTGCCGGCCCAGATCACGTTCACGTCCTTTTTCGAAGGCGCGACGGTGTAGATGACGCCGCGGCGCGGCTGCTTGGCCATCTCCGGCGTGCGGTAGACGCCGATCGACGCCGGAACGTCCGGCGTCTCGCGGGTGAGATCCGGGCTGACGACGTCCCAGGTTTTCCCGCCGTTTGTCGTCTTGAAGAGCACGTTCCCCGCATAGAAAAGGACGTGCGGGTCGACGGGCGAGAAGAGGACCGGCGCCGTGCGCAGGAACCGGTACTTCCCGCGGACGGGCGCGGGCGAGACGTCTTGCACGTCGCCCGTGGAGTGGCGGAAGCGCGAGAGCTTCCCGCCGTACACGACGTCGGGGTCGAGAGGATCCGGCGCGACGTACCCGTACTCCTCCGCGCCGACGGGGTGCCAGTCGCGGAAGCTGATCGCGCCGCTGTCGCCCCGGCTCGCAATTGCGACCGAGCCGCTTTCCTGCTGGCCGCCATAGACCCAGTACGGAAAGCGGTCGTCCGTGGAGACGTGGTAGAGCTGCGCCGTCGGCTGGTTGTACCAGCTGCTCCACGTCGCGCCCGCGTTCACGGAGATCGTCGTGCCCTGATCGCTCGCGAGGAGGATGACGTCGGGGTTCTCCGGGTGGATGAAGATCGTGTGGTAGTCGTCGCCGCCCGGCGCGCCCTTCACGGGCGTGAACGTCTTTCCGCCGTCGGTCGACCGGTACGTCGACGTGTTCGCGGCCCAAACCTCGTCGCGGTTTTTCGGATGCGCGCGGACTTCGGCGAAGTCGTCGCCGCGCCCCCACACGCGCGACTCGCCGTTGGCGCGCGTGAAGCTCCCTCCGGCGTCGTTCGACACGTAGATGCCCGCCTTTTCGGGTGACGCGTCCACGGTGGCGTAGAGGCGCCGCGGGTCCGCCGGAGAAACGCAAAAGCCGATGCGCCCGAGTCCCTCGGCGAACGTGGGCAGGCCCTTCGTGAGCTTTTTCCACGTGGTCCCGCCGTCCTCGCTCTTGAAGAGGCCGCTCTCGGGTCCCTGCCACTCGCCGTCCTCCCACGGGCCCTGCCGCGCGGCCCACAGGGCGGCGTAGACGACGTCCGGATTCGACGGGTCGAGCGCCACGGCCGAGGCGCCCGTGTTCTCGTCCTTGTAGAGGACCTTCGTCCACTTCCCGCCGCCGTCCGTCGACCGGAAGACGCCGCGCTCGGCGTTCGGGCCGTACGGGTGGCCGAGGACCGCCGCGTAAACGCGCTCCGGGTCACGCGGGTCGACGGTGAGGCCCGCGATCTGCTGGGCGTCGTGAAGGCCGACGTGCGCCCACGTCTTCCCCGCGTCCGTCGACTTGTAGATGCCGTCGCCGACGGAGAGGTCGGGCCGCTGCAGGCCCTCGCCGCTCCCGACGTAAAGCGTGTCGGGGCGCGACGGGGCGACGGCGAGGGCGCCGATCGAGCCCGTGGGCTGGTCGTCGAAGATCGGCGTCCACACGCGTCCCGCGTCCGTCGTCTTCCAGACCCCGCCGTTGTTCGCGGCGGCGTAGAAGACGTTCGTGTTCCCGGGGATGCCGCTCGCGGCGACGGTGCGCCCGCCGCGAAACGGGCCGATCATTCGCCAGCGCATCTCCGAGAACAGCCCCTCTGAAAGCGGCTGCGCGGCCGCGGAGCCGGTAAGAAAGAGCAGCGCGCCAAGAGGCAAGAGCAGGGGTCGACGCCATCGAAACGGGTTCACCGGCACCTCCGCATTGATTCGAGAGTGTAATCGGCGCCGCCCGCCCGCTGAAGTCGAACCCCGCTGCTATCCTCGCCTCCAGTGGAATTCCGCACGATCATCGAGCCCTTCCGCATCAAGTCCGTCGAGACGATCAAGACGACGACAGAGGAGCAACGGCGCAAGGCCATCGCCGAGGCCGGATACAACGTCTTCCTCCTCCACGCGGAGGACGTCCTCATCGACCTCCTGACGGACTCCGGCACGGGAGCGATGTCGGCCGCGCAGTGGGGCGCGCTTATGCAGGGCGACGAGTCGTATGCGGGCAGCCGCTCGTTTTACCGGTTTCGCGACGCCGTGCAGGAGCTGACGGGGTTCAAGCACATCATCCCGACGCATCAGGGGCGCGCCGCCGAGCGCATCCTCTTCCACACGATCCTTCACGAGGGCGACGTCGTCCCGAACAACAACCACTTCGACACGACGCGCGCAAACGTGGAGGTCGAGGGCGCCGAGGCGCGCGACCTCGTCATCCCCGAGGGGCGCATCCCGAGCCTCCTCCACCCGTTCAAGGGCAACATGGATCTTTCGGCCCTCGAAGAGACGCTCGCGAAGGACGGCGGCCGCATTCCCCTCGTCATGGTCACCGTCACGAACAACTCCGGCGGCGGGCAGCCGGTGTCGCTCGAGAACCTCCGCGGCGTGCGCGCCCTCTGCGACCGGTTCAAGAAGCCCTTTTTTCTCGACGCCTGCCGCTTCGCCGAGAACGCGTACCTCGTCAAACGGCGCGAGAAGGGGCAGGAGGGCCGCACCCCGAAGGAGATCGCGCAGGAGATGTTCTCCCTCGCCGACGGCTGCACGATGTCGGCAAAAAAGGACGGGCTCGCGAACATCGGCGGCTTTCTCGCGATGAACGACGACGCGTGGGCCGAGAGCGCGCGCAACCTCCTCATCCTCACGGAGGGGTTTCCGACGTACGGCGGCCTCGCCGGCTACGACCTCGAAGCGATCGCACGCGGCCTCGAGGAGGTCGTCGAGGAGCCGTACCTGCATTACCGCATCCGCTCGATCGAGTACCTCGCCGAGAAGCTCGAGGCGGCGGGAGTTCCGATGATCCGGCCGCCGGGCGGGCATGCCGTGTACCTCGACGCGCGCGGGCTGCTCCCGCACATCCCGCCGCTCCAGTACCCGGGCATCGCGCTCGTGAACGCGCTCTACGAGGTCGCGGGCGTGCGTGGCGTCGAGATCGGGACGGTCATGTTCGGGCTGAAGCCCGACGGCACCGAGGAGCCCGGCCCGATGGACCTCGTGCGCCTCGCCTTCCCGCGCCGCGTCTACACGCAGTCGCACGTGGATTACGTGGCCGAAGCCGTCCTCGAGGTCGCGAAGAACGCCTCGGCGCTCACGGGCTACCGCATCACCGAGGCCCCGCGCGCCCTCCGCCACTTCACGGCGCGCTTCGCGCCGCTCGGGCCCTGATCAGCTCTTGGCTTCGGGGACCTTGACCTTCGACCAGTCGACCTTCCCGTCTTTGCCCTTGGCGGCCTTGACGGTCTTGCCGAAGTCGTTGAGCTCGGCGGCGTCCTTTTTCGGCATCTTGGGGACGTGGCAAGTGGCGCAGTTGGCCTTCGGGTCCTTGGCCTTGTACTCCTTCTGGATGTCCATGGTGGCGAGGCCTGCGCTGCCCAGGGCGACCGCGGCGAGAGTGGCTACGACGGCGGCGGTGGTCTTCTTCATTTTTTCTCCTCCTTGAAAGTACTCGGACCGATCAGTCCGGGAGCATGACGACGAGGTACTTGCTACCCTTCCAGAACCGCGCCGCGTCGGTCACGGTCAGCGTGCTCGCCTTCGGGCCCGCCGTCGCGAGCGTGTAGCTGTCCTTCGGGTGATCCGAGAGGACGCGCGCCTTGTCGCGCGCGGCGCCAACGGCGAATTCCGCCTCCTTGCGCGTGTCGATCTGCTTGAAGAGCGTCTCGTCGAACTGGCCCGTTCGCTGCCAGTTTCCTCCGAGGCCCAGCACGGAGCCTTTCTTCTCGACGAGGCCGGCCTTCTTCAGCGCGCTCTGCGACGCGATGAGGACGTAGGCGGTCGACATCTGCGTCTCGCGGTCCGCGATGACGGCCTCCTTTTCCTTCACGTTCGCCTCTTTCTCCTGCACGGCGCCCCGCAGCTCCTCCGTCGTCTTCACCAGTTCCTGCGTCTTCTCCTCGAGCGCGGCGATCGTGGCTTCCTTTTCCTCGAGGGCGTGGCGCAGCTCGCCGACGAGGCGCTCGAGCGTCGTGGCCTTCTCGTCCGAGGCGTGTTTCTGCTTCTGCAGGGCCGAGAGCTTCGCGAGGTTCGCCTTGACGGAGTTGCGGATCTCTTCGATCTCCGCCTTCAGCTCGTCGCGCTTCTGCGCGGCGGCGGTCTTGCCCTCCTGGGCGACGGCGATCGAGGTCCTGACGGCCTTGAGCTCCTTGACGCGCAGGTCTTCGAGGCTTCTCTGCACGTCGTCGAGCGTGGACTGCATCTCGGCGGTCGCGGCGCCGGCCGCGCCCAGCTCCCTCTGGGACCGCTGCTTTTCCTCGGTGAGCGTCTTGTTCTCCGTCTTGAGCTGCTCGATCTCCTTTTTGTTGCAGCCCAGGAGCGCGAGCGCGATGAACGTCAGGGCGGGAATGCGAGTGAGCCGGAGAGCTTTCTTCACGATCGATCCTCCTCCGCTTCTCCATCGTAACGCGAGCCGGATCAGACCGCCCCGGCGACAGCCTTGCCGACGTCCTCGGTGCTCGCGCGGCCGCCCATGTCGTGCGGGCGACATGTCCCGCGGATTCTCGCACCGCAATGCTCGACCGCCCATAATCGCCGTCGGCAATCCATGAACATCCCGCCCGGTTCCCGCCGATGAGCCTTGCTTCCGGCACGCGGCTCGGCCCGTACGAGATCCTCTCGCCCCTCGGCGCGGGGGGGATGGGAGAGGTGTACCGGGCGAAGGATGCGCGCCTCGACCGGGCGGTGGCGCTCAAGGTCCTGCCGGAAGATTTCTTCGAAGACAAAGACAGGGTCGCGCGGTTCGAGCGGGAAGCGAAGCTGCTGGCGGCGCTGAACCACCCGAACATCGCGGCGATCTATTCTTTCGAAGAAATTCCCGGGGTCCCCGGATTCTCCGGGCGGCATGTCCTCGTGCAGGAGCTCCTCGAAGGCGAGACGCTGCGGGCCGCGGTCTCGGGCGCGAAGCTGTCGGCGAAAAAGGCGCTCGAATGGGCCCGGCAGATCGCGCATGGGCTCGCGGCCGCCCACGAGAAAGGAATCGTCCATCGGGATCTCAAACCCGAGAACATCTTCGTCACGAAGGACGGGCGGGTGAAGATTCTGGATTTCGGCCTTGCCCGGCTCGCGCATCCCGACGAAGCGAAGAACGTCACGAACCTGCCCACGGCGACGCAGCCCGGCATGGTGATGGGGACGCTCGGCTACATGTCGCCGGAGCAGGTCAAGGGGCTTCCCGCGGATTCCCGATCGGACATCTTCAGCTTCGGGGCGGTGCTCTACGAAATGTTGACGGGAAATCGCGCCTTCAAAGGCGACTCGGCGGCCGAGACGATCTCGGCGATCCTGAAGGAGGACCCGCCGGACATCTCGGTGACGAACCAGAACGTGCCCGCGGGCCTCGAGCGCCTCGTGTCACATTGCCTCGAGAAGAATCCCGAGCAGCGATTCCACTCCGCGCACGACCTTGCCTTCGACCTCGAAGCGCTGTCGGGTGTTTCGGCCTCCGGCTTGCAGCCCGCGGCTGCTTCTTCCACGGGCAGGAAGCGCCGCCTCCTTCCGGCGGCGGTTGCCGTGCTCCTCGCCGGGACGGCCGCCGCGGCCTATGTTGCCGGGCGCCGGACGGAGAGCGCGTCCAGGCGAAGCGGCGCCTCTTTTCAGCAGCTGACGTACAGCCAGCAGACCATCTTCAACGCCCGCTTTGCTCCCGACGGCCGGTCGATCGTTTACAGCGCGGCCGTGCGGGGAAATACTCCGGCGCTCTTCACGGTGCGTCCGGAGTTCCCGGAGGCCAAACCTCTGGGCCTTCGCGGCGTGCACCTCCTCTCCGTCTCCTCGCGCGGCGAGCTGGCGCTGCTGACGGGCGCACGCTACATCGCTCACAACGTTTACCAGGGCACGCTGGCGCAGATGCCGCTCGAGGGCGGGGCGCCGCGAGACGTCCTCGAGAACGTGCGCGAGGCGGACTGGTCTCCCGACGGCTCGAGCCTGGCAGTGATCCGTGAGATGAGCGGAAAGGACCGCCTCGAGTTCCCCGTCGGAAAAGTCCTGTGCGAGACGGGCGGCTACCTGAGCGACCCGCGCTTTTCGCCGCGGGGCGACCGGATCGCCTTCTTCGAGCACCCGGTCAAATGGGACGACCGGGGCCTGGTGGCCGTCGTGGATCTCGAGGGCAAGAAGACCGTCCTCGCCGATGGGTTCTGGGGTGAGGAGGGCCTCGCCTGGTCGTCCAACGGGCAGGAGGTCCTGTTCTCGGCCGGCAACTCCTGGAGTGCCTTCAGCATCCTCGCCGTGACGCTCTCGGGCCGCCGGCGGACCGCGCTCGAGAGCGCGGGAGGCCTGACGATCCGCGACGTGCGCCCGGACGGAATCTGGCTCGCCACACGGGACGACTTCCTGCAGGGAATGCCGGTCCTTCTGCCCGGACAGGCCGCCGAGCGGGACCTTTCGTGGCTCGACCTCTCCGACCGCCCCGTGCTTTCGGCAGACGGGAAGACGATTGTCTTCACCGAGCAGAGCGGCAACCTCGGCGTCAACTACGCCGTTTGCCTGCGCCGCACCGATGGTTCGCCCGTCGTAAGGCTGGGTGAGGGAACGCCCGCAGACCTGTCGCGCGACGGGAAATGGGCGCTCGCGATCGTGCCCACGTCGCCGCAGCAGCTCGTGCTCTATCCCACGGGTGCCGGAGAAGCGCGCCGGCTCGATCGGGGCGGCATCGAAAGCTACGAGTCCGCCGTGTTCTCTCCCGACGGCAGGTCGGCCCTCGTTTGTGGCCACGAGCCGGGACATGCTCCGCGGTGCTATGTTCAGGAGATCAACGGCGGCAAGCCGCGGGCTGTCACGCCGGAAGGCACGACGAAAGGGATCCTTTCGCCGGATGCTCGACAGATCCTCGTCAAAGCGAGCGGCAGCGGACTCGTCCTCTATCCAGCCGGTGGGGGCGAGGGGCGGCCCGTGCCGGGCACGACTCCCGACGACCTTGCGATCCGCTGGAGCCGGGACGGAGGCTCGTTGTACGTCTGCCGCCAAAGTGATGTTCCCCTGCGCATCGAGCGGCTCGCCCTCCCGGCCGGCAAGCGGGATCTCGTGCGGACGATCGGACCGGCGGACCTGAGCGGTGTGACCTCCGTCACCTCTCCCTTTCTCGCAGAAGACGAGAAGAGCTACGCGTACATTTTCTCGCGGACGATCTCCCACCTCTTTCTCGTGGAGGGTGCGCGATGAGCCTCGCCGCGGGCACGAAGCTCGGACCCTACGAGATCCTCTCGCCCATCGGCGCGGGTGGGATGGGGGAGGTGTATCGGGCGAAGGACCCGAGGCTGGGCCGCGACGTCGCTATCAAGGTGCTGCCGGCCTCCCTCTCGGCCGACCCGGATCGCCTGCGTCGATTCGAGCAGGAAGCAAGAGCGGCCGGGCTCTTGAACCACCCGAACATCACGGCCGTCTACGACACCGGTCAGCACGACGGCGCGCCTTACGTCGTGTCGGAGCTGCTCGAAGGCGAGACGCTGCGGGGGAGGCTGTCGGGCGGCCCGATCGCGGTGCGCAAGGCGATCGACTACGCGGTGCAGGTTGCCAAGGGTCTCGCGGCGGCGCACGAAAAAGGGATCGTGCACCGGGACCTGAAGCCCGAAAACCTCTTCCTGACGAACGACGGGCGGGTGAAGATCCTCGACTTTGGCCTCGCGAAGCTGACGCAGCCCGAAGGGCAGAGCGGGCCGCAGACGAACCTTCCGACGGCCGCGGCGGCAACGGAGCCGGGTGTCGTCATGGGGACGCTCGGGTACATGTCGCCCGAGCAGGTGAAGGGCAAGCCCGCGGATCAGCGGTCGGACCTGTTCTCCTTCGGGGCGATCCTCTACGAGATGCTCTCGGGCGTCCGCGCGTTCCACCGGGACTCGGCGGCCGAAACCATGTCGGCGATCTTGCGCGAGGAGCCGCCGGATCTTTCGGCGACGAACAAGAGCGTGCAGCCGGGTCTGGAGCGGATCGTGCGGCACTGCCTGGAGAAGAACCCCGAGGAACGGTTCTACTCGGCGCGCGACCTCGCCTTCGATCTCGAGGCGCTCTCGGGGCTGTCCGGAACGACAGCCGCTGCGTCCGTCGTGGGCTCATCAACGCGGCGGCGGCTTCTTCCCGCGTTGGGCATCGCGGCGATCCTCGCGTCGCTCGCCGTCGGTTACCTGGTGGGCAAAGGGCGCAGTGCGGCGGCGCCCTTGAGGCTTCGACAGCTGACATTTCGGCGGGGAACCGTGTGGTCGGCCCGCTTCGGTTCGGATGGGAAGACGGTCCTCTACAGCGCCTCCTGGGACGGAGAGCCAACCGGGATCTTCGTCAGCGCCGCCGAGAGCCCCGAGTCGCGGCCCCTTGGCATTCCCGGGGCCGACGTTCTCGCCGTCTCGTCGTCCGGCGACCTCGCGGTGGCTCTGGAGAGCTACGTTTCCACCGAGTTTGTGAGAAAGGGAACGCTGGCCCGCGCGAGCGCGACGGGAGGCGGGGCCCCCCGACAGATCCTCGAAGGGGTCGAGTTCGCCGACTGGGCGCCGAACGGGCAGGATCTCGCGGTCGTCCGGACACTCGGCGGCCGAACGCGGCTGGAGTACCCGATCGGCAAGACGATCTACGAGACGCG
>Ga0207930_1000215_pt1 | contig 16642 bp, 15 predicted proteins | sample NGESurshal092012_7_FD_184477 | JGI IMG/M metagenome (GOLD analysis project Ga0207930, IMG submission 184477) | Arctic peat soil microbial communities from Barrow, Alaska - NGEE Surface sample 210-3 shallow-092012 (SPAdes) | ecosystem: Environmental > Terrestrial > Soil > Wetlands > Peat ... | reverse complement strand
GCGGTTCGTAACCTGTTGCCCGACAATTCGGTGCAGGGTGCGACATTGCGGCCGTGGACGATCGGCGTGACGGTCACCCAGGTCTTGTTCAATGGCTTCAAAACCGCCAACAGCGTTCGTGTTGCGGAATTTCAGGTTCAGTCCGGGCGGGAGGCCTTGCGAAACACCGGCCAGGGCGTGCTGCTGGACGCCGTGACGGCCTATATGAATGTGCTTGCCAATCAGGCCCTGGTCGAGGCGCAGCGCACCAACGTGACGGTCTTGCGCGAAATCCAGGCGACTACCAAAAGGCGCCTCGACGCCGGTGACGTCACGCCGACGGACACGGCACAGGCCGAAGCGCGGTTGAGCCGCGGGCTGGCCGACCTCAACGCCGCGGAGGTCGCGCTGGCCATCAGCAAGGCAACCTACACGCAGGTCATTGGCGAAGCTCCGTCGCAGTTGGTGCCGGCGGCGACCGTCGATCGGCTGTCGCCGAATGCGCTCGCTGCGGCAACGGAAGCCGCCGGCCATGAACATCCGGCAATTCTTGGCGCCGGTTTCGATGTTGACGTTGCCCAAACCACGATCAAGGTCGCGGAGAGCAGTTTTCTGCCGACCGTCTCGGTGCAGGCAAATGCCAGCAGATCCATCCAGTCGGATTCGACACTAAGTACGTCGGCCACCGATCAAGCTTCGATATTGGGTCAGATTAATGTGCCCATTTACGACGGCGGTACCGCGGCCTCGCAAACCCGGCAAGCGAAGGAGTTGGCATCGCAGAGCCGCATGGTGCTGGAACAGGTCAGAAATCAGGCGCGCACGGCAGTCGCCAGCGCATGGGTGACCAATGAGGGCACCAAGGTAGCTCTTGCGGCGGCGGAGTCTGAGGTGCGCGCCGCCAACGTCGCGCTCCAGGGCGTGCGGCGCGAGGCGGAGGGAGGACAACGCACCACGATCGACGTTCTCAATGCGCAGCAGGATCTGACGAATGCGCGGTCCAGGCTGATTCAAGGTCAGCGCGACCGGGTGATTGCATCCTATACGCTGCTGAGCGCTGTCGGACGTCTCGATGTGCATGTCCTTAGTCTCAACACGCCGGACTATCTGCCTGAAGTTCATTACCACCAGGTGCGAGATGCCTGGCACGGCGTTCGCACGCCATCTGGGCAATAGAACATGCTGGAATGGAGACACACATGGTCGGCGCAGAGATTCTTGTCGTCGCAGCTTCAGTCATTTCATGGCTGACTTTCCCCGCGTATCCCCGCGCGCCTCTTGTGAGGGACCTGTCATGACCGAGCACATCATTGTTGACGACGAGGAGTCCACGCGCACGATCACGATGCGGCGTCCGGAAAAAAAGAACACGCTGACGCAGGAAATGTATCTCGCCATGAGCGATGCGATCGACTCGGCTCAATCCGATCCCGCCATCCGCTGTCTCATTGTGACCGGTCGTTCGGGAGTGTTCACTGCCGGCAACGACATCGCAGATTTTCTGCAAGCCGCGACCGCAAAGGACGACGTGGTCCGGCCGAGAAACGCTGTTATCTTCCTGCAATCGCTTGTGAACAACAGAAAGCCGATCATTGCTGCGGTCGATGGCATCGCCATCGGTATCGGTACCACCATGGTGTTCCATTGCGATTATGTCGTCGCCAGCACGACCGCGACGTTTTCGTCGCCCTTTATTCAGTATGGCCTTGTTCCGGAGGGCGCTTCCAGCCTGCTGCTGCCACGGATGGTTGGGCACCAGCGTGCGTTCGCCATGCTGGTGATGGGGCGATCGATGAGCGCGGAAGATGCCCGCGAGGCGGGTTTCGTCAATACGGTTGTTCCGCCGGGCCATGCCGTCACCGAGGCCAGAAAGATAGCGCGCGAGATTTGTGAGTTGCCGGCAGACGCGGTGGCGATTTCCCGGAAGCTGTTAAAGCTGCCGACGGAGGACCTGGTCCGCAGAATCGGCCAGGAAGATCATTTTTTCGGCGAGCGGATGCGCTCGCCCGAGGCGATCGCCGCTTTCCAGAATTTCTTTCTGCGTAAGAAGAAAAGGTAGCGGATCGGAGCATGCATATAGCCGTCGCCCTTCGGTGGGTATGTCTCTTTGATTTTGCAGCTCCTCAACGCCAGAATCATGAACCTCATTTATCGCTAACGGGGTGGAAGATACTGGTTGGATAGATAAAGCGGCGGAAAAACACGAAGTGGCGTTTCGTTCTCGAAGTGAAGTAACCATGAAAAATGAACCTCGGTCTGTATCGTACGAGACCGGAGGTAGTACTTATCATGAATGATCCGCACGTTTCATTCTGAGGATGGTGCAGAACGGCTTGCGCCATTGATCTTGGCCGCAGAGAAAATATCCGAGTGCAAGGCGCTCGTATATTCGTCGTGGGAAAATGCTGTGAGTGTCAAAAAAAGCGAACGCAAGAAAACTGGAGGAGGGTTTGTAAGGCAGACGTAAGTAGGCTGGCCTAGAGTCAAAAAAGTCAAAATTGAAGTGGAGATGGATGGCGTTATGGGTAGCTGCTCGTCTCCGGGGGTAGTCACGTGAATGTTTTCGGAAGCCTCTTGCGCGGCGAGGAGGGTGTTTTGCGATGAGGACGGTGGCCATCTCGGAAAGCCGAATCCAAATCCGGATTCACCAAACGACGATAGCGCAGAGCAACGACAAGGGTAAAACGGCCACCCCGAGATATAGCCAGGTTCGGTATGCGCCTGCATCTTTGGGCAAAATGAAAAGGTTGATCACGAACCATACGCAAACCGCGAAACCCAATGCCACCCGGATGAGGTCGCCAGGTGTCTCGGACACCGACCAGATGTTTTCGATTTGAGGACTGGCGACGCGGGCGGTCAGAACTGTCAGAACAATCAGGAAAATCGTCCGAACTGCGACCCCTCCGAACCAGATGCCAGCCGGCGTCTTGGGAGTGGGCTTTCTTGTTGTATCCGCTCGCAGATTCACGTTGGTGTGCATGGCACAATCCATCATCAGCTGCACAAAAATCTATCGCCGATCACGGTACAACGGCAAGAGGTGTTTTGACGCATGACTAAATGACAGTCGTGCGTATCCTCTTGAAAGCTGCCTGTTATGCGAGCCTGTGTGAGGATGTCCCAAACCCGTCCCAACTAACTCATCGCTGTCGACTATTTGGAGCGTGTTCATCCGGACCCTCTGCGGATCAGTGGAACTTCGGAGGTTTAACTCGCTCGTTCCGAATTTGGTAGACAACCTATTGAAAATTCAGATCTATCAGGTTCACTTGTGGCTTCGCCCACCGCCGGCAAGTCCGAGCAACGCCTGAAGCGCATCCGCCGTGTCGTCCGAGGGACGGCCCGCGAGGCTGACGGCGTTGAGGGCTCCAAAGATGAGATCGCGCAGCAGGCGAGCATCCGGTTGAGGAGCCAGAATGCCTGCGCTTTGTGCATCCCTGACAAGCTGGGTCCAGCGGGACACATAGCTGCGCCGCAGTTTGCGCGCGGCGGTACCTGCCGAATCACTGGGAAAGGTGGGGGCGAGTACGGCGACCGTGTAGTTACTTAACTCATGCACTGCGGTGGCATGCGCGCGGATCGCGGCACCGAGCCGCGTGGCGGCGTCGGCTTGATCTGGAACCGCAGCCAGAGCCGCATCGAGATACGCGAGCGACGCGAGCAACCCCTCTTCGAGCATCGCCTCGACCAACCGGTCTTTCGATTCGAAATGGAAATAGATGCTGCCGGTCTTGAGTCCGGCCGCTGCCGCGATCGCGTTGATGCTGGTGCCTGCGACGCCACAGCGCGCGACCTCCGCCGCCGTAGCGTCAAGCAGCCGCTTGCGTGTCCGACCGCCCTTGGACTCCTGACCGGATTCGGCGACCGGTCGAATGTCGTCGCGCATCACTGCGGTCCTCGTCGTTCGAAAGTTCGTTCCACTCAATTAATGCGCCGATCGTAGCCGTGCCAATAGGGTTCGCGCAGCACATGCTTGAGCACCTTGCCGGTTGCCGTGCGCGGCAGCGCCGCGACGAAGTCGACGCTGGTCGGGCACTTGAAGCCCGCCAATCGCCGCCGCACAAAGCCGATGACGTCGTCCTGGTCCACCTCGGCGCCGGCCCGCGGCACGACGATCGCTTTCACGGTCTCGCCCCAGCGTTCGTGCGGCACGCCGATCACGGCAACCTCGGCGAGCAGGGGATGGGCCGCCAGAACATTCTCGACCTCGATCGGATAGACGTTCTCGCCGCCCGAGATCACGAGGTCCTTGGCACGGTCGACCAGAAAGATGCGGCCGTCCTGGTCAATGCGGCCGAGATCTCCGGTGCGCAGCCAGCCATCGGATGTCAGGGCCCGGGCGGTTTGCTCGGGATCGTTCCAGTATCCGACCAGGTTCTGTTCCGAGCGCGTCCATATCTCGCCGATCTCGCCGGCGGGTACATCGCCTCCTGTGGCCGTCGAGACCACGCGAACCTCAACCCAGGGGTAGGGCCGGCCTGCCGAAAGCAGCAGATGGGCCAGCGGTCCGGTTGGATCGTGCTCATGCGCCGGCAATTGCGCGAACGCGCCGGTCGCTTCCGTGAGTCCGTAGATCTGGATGAAATCACAACGCAGCGCGGCCATTGCCTTGGTCAGCGCGATCGGGCTGATTGGAGCGCCGGAATAGAACACCCGGCGCAGGCCGAGCTTTCGCGCAGCGACGTCGGCAACCGAGCATACCGCCGCGAGCATCGCCGGCACGAAGAACGCGATCGTGACGCTGGCGGTCTGGATGGTGTTCAAGATACTGACGGGTTCAAAGTCACGCACCACGATGCACCGCGCACCGCGCGCAAGACTGGCCAGCGCCCACGCCAGGCCGCCCATGTGGAACAGCGGCAATGCAACCAGACTGACGTCGTCGGGCGTGAAGCCCCATTCCACCGAGATGTCGTCGAGCAGCACACGCAAATTGGTGCCGTTGGCAAACATCGCTCCCTTCGGCCGCCCGGTTGTCCCGCTGGTGTAGAGCTGAAACGCGATATGACCCGGCTCCGGACCGACACCGGGATCTTCGGCGGGGCCGCACCATTGCGGATAGGATATCCAGCTTTGGTGCGGTCCGAGCGCGACCACGGCGTTCATCTCGCTCTTGATCGACGTTACAACACTACTGTCGACGAACGCGATCGCGGCGCGCGCGTCGGCGATGATCGCTGCGAGTTCGTCCGGCGCGAGCCGCCAGTTCAACGGGGTCAAGACGGCGCCGGCCAACGCGCAACCGAACAGCACTTCAAAATATCGCGGATCATTCTTGCCGAGATAGATCACGCGGTCCTGCGGCTTGACGCCATCGCGCACCAAGGCCGTGGCGACACGGCACGCCTGCTCGCGCAGCCCGGACCAGGTGAGTTCAACGCCGTCTGCACTGAGTACGATTTTGTCCGGCGCATTTGCGACGCCGGCCTCAAGCAACGCCCGCAAGCTCTCCATCGTCGTTTCCCCCCAACCCTCGCAAGATGCGACCAGCTATCGCGCGGCCGCGCGGCGATAAAGACCGATCTGCTTCATCAGGCCGAGCAGGTCGTAAGTGGCGTAAAGCCGGCAGGCCCGATCGCCGCGGAAGTCGAACACCTCATGTCCGGCGAATTCGAACGCCCGCCCAGTGCCTTCGATGCCGGGCGGATCGATCCGGCCAGTGAAGTGACCGGTGCCGCGCCAGGTGAACGCCGCGCGCGCCATGGTGTCGGAAAACATCGGCGGCGCCGTCACCTCCCATTTGAGGTCCGGATAGGCGTTAAGCACGTAGCGGATGTAGTCCATCGTCGCCTGATGGCCCTGGACGTGCCAGCCGGTATGCCGCGTGGTCGGACTGTCGAGCACGAAATCCTCAGTCAGGATTTGCCTGACCCGCTGCGGCCGATTGCTGTTCCAGCAATCGATCCAGCCTTCCGCATACCACTTCACCGCAAATGCCCGATCCAGCGGAGTCGGATCGCATTCCGCAACGCGCTTTTCCACGAGCCCTACCTTCCCATTAAATCTAACATGTATTAGAATCTAAATACTATTAGATTATGAGTCAAGCGCCGTTGCGGGTCCGGCTCGCGTGACAAGAGACCGGGCAGCATCGGCTCGATCTTTGAGTCGACGAATTGCAACCTACGGCAGGAATAATTTGCGCTGCGCCCGAACTTCCTCGGCGATGAACTCCGAGCAGAATCGAACGCGTGCAAGATCTCGCATGTCGGCATGGACGATCAGCCAGAAAGAACGTATCAGCTTGACGTCCTTTTGAAGGATGCGCTTGAGCCGCGCCTCACCTGCCGCCATGAAGCATGGCAGGATGCAGAGGCCCGCGCCGGCCAGCGTCATGTTAAATTGCGCGATCAGATTTGAACTGGTGATGGAGGGGCCCACATCTTTCGAAATCAGAGGGATGTAGTCCAGTTCTTCCGCATAGATCATGTCGGGTATGTAGCCGAGAAGCGTATGTTCTCGCAGAGCCTCCCGATCGCGAGGCTCGCCGCACCGGTTCAGATATTCGGCTGAGCCGTACAATCCCAATTCATAGTCCGTCAGTTTCCTGGCATGAAGACGTCCTTCCTCTGGGCGTGCCAGTCCGATGGCGAGGTCGGCTTCGCGCTTGGTCAGATTGAACAGGCGCGGCATCGTCACCAGTTCAATCGAGAGCTCGGGCTGAGCCTCGCGCATGCGCCCGAGGCGAGGGGCGAGGAAGCTCGTGCCAAATCCATCGGGTGCGCCGATCCGGATCGTGCCCGCGACCTTCGAACTCGAACCGGCGACGTCGCGCAGGACTTCCAGCGCAAGGGTTTCAACGGCCTGGGCGGATTGCAGGAAGCGCTCGCCCTGAGAAGTCAGCACGTAGCCGCCCAGGCTGCGATCGAACAATCGCGTTTGCAGCGCGCCCTCGAGCTCCTTGATGCGCCGGCTCAGGGTCGTGTGATCGATGCCGAGCCGCTGGGCCGCAACCGTCAAACGACCAGCTCTCGCAATGGCGAGGAAGGACTGCATCGAGTCCCAGTCGAACGTGGTGGGCATATGCGATTCCTTGCAACGAAACCGCCAATTTATCAGAATTTATGTGCGTAGAACACTATGCGATCCCGCGCCCATTAATCGATAAAAGCCCGTATTCGCCGGGCGGCTACTAGGATGATCCCTGACCATGCGCGGCCTTGACCGCGGCACGGTCGATCTCGCCCTTGTCGTTCTTGGGTAATTGCGCGACGAACACGACGTGCTTCGGTTTCTTGTAACGCGCAATCTGTCCGGCCGCGAATTCGATGATCTCGTCGGCGGTGGTTATCGCGCCGGCGCGCTGCGTGCACACCGCCTTGATCGCTTCACTCCACTGCGGATCCGGCACACCGATCACCACGACGTCGGTGATGTCCGGATGCTGGCGGATCGCATTCTCGACCTCCGCCGGATAGACGTTCTCGCCGCCGGTCTTGATCAGTTCCTTTTCGGGCGCGCGGCCGGCATACCAGAGATAGCCGTCGGCGTCGAAATATCCCATGTCGCCGGTATGATGCCAGCCATTGCGGAAGGTGAAGGCGGTATCGGTCTCGTTATTCCAATAACCCTTGAACACAGTGGGACCGCGCACCACGATCTCGCCGGTCTGTCCGCTGGGTTTTGGCTTGTCGGTGCTGTCGACCACCGCGATGGTGCGCCAGAACAGCGGCCGCCCGGCGGATTTCGGCCGGTCGCGGTAAGGCGACAGCGTTGCGAGGCCGGAAGTCTCGGATTGCCCGAACGTGGCCCAGAACATGGCGTGGGGGCACATCGTCTCGAAGCGCTCAATGGTCGCCGGGGTATCCAACCCGGTCACCGCGCGTAACGACGCCAGTTCATTGCCCCTGGCCTGATCCATCAGGCCGGCCAGCATCGGTGCGAACTCCGACATGACTGTCACCTTCTCGGTGGCGATGTCGCGAACCGCCTGTTGCGGATCGAATTTCGCGGCGATGATGCTGGAACCACCGGCCTGCTGCACGGTCAGCATCAGGCCGAGGCCGGCGACATGGAATAGCGGCAGCACGCCGAGATTGACGTCGTGCTCGGTCAGCGCCCAGGCTTGCACCAGCGAACTTTGCGCGGTCAGAAGGTTGGTCTGCGATAGCAGCGCGCCACGCGGCCGCCCGCCGACGGCGGCGGTGTGAATGATGACGAAGCCGCCATTCGGGTCGGGGTTGGTTTCGGGCAACGCTGCCACTCCGCCGGCCAGTTCGGTAAACGGCGAGAACGGTGCCGCAGCCGTCCCGATCGCGAAAAACTTGCGAACGAATCGAAGCGTCGAGGCGAGGCCCGCGATGGTCTCCTGATATTCCGGCCCGGCGATCACCAGCACCGGCGCGCCGTCGGCAAGGACAAAACCGATCTCTTCGGCGTTGAGCCGGAAATTGACCGGCAGCAGGATCGCGCCAAGTATCGCCACCGCGCCGATCAGGTCGATCATTTCGAGCGAGTTCTGCGACAGGATGGCGACGCGATCGCCGGGCTTTACGCCCTCGCGCACAAGTCCTGCCGCGAGCCGCTGGATCCGGCCCAGATAGTCGCAATGGCTAACGCGCCGGCCCTCGAACACAAACGCCGTGCGGTCGGGGAAAAATTCCGCATTGCGGTGGTAGACATCGGAGAACGTGAATCCGCTGAGAGCCATCAATCGTTCCAATTCGCTTGCAGGTTACGTCACTATCGCCGACGAATATGAGGTTGGTCTAGGTGGGCTGGGCGATTATTCCGGTTATCGAACGAGGTTGATGCGGCCTTCGCCGTGACCACGCCGGCCCGCGTTCGGCGGTGGCGCGTTCATTCCAACCGTTTCTGTTATTCCGCAGCGGTCTGAACTGGATCTTTTGCCTTTGCCTCGCTCGCTGGAAAGGGCAGGCTGGGGACCTCGCAGCCCGTCGCGCAGCATCGGCCCGGTTGCTTGGAGATGCGGCGCCCGTCGGCGGCGACGCCCCGGTCAAGCAAGTTCTCGACCAACTCTACTTTTTCCATGACCGGGTAGTTGCGCCAGATCTCGCGCTTCATTGCCTCGGGCGAGCCGCCCCCGTGCAGCGATATCACCGAGTACCATCCGGCCTGATGCGAAACGGTGAGGTCTTCGATCAATCGAGACACTTCGAGGCGCTGCTCGGCTGGAATATCGGGCCGCCCGCCAAGGACTGCGGAAAGGGACGCCTGCGTTTCCGGGTTGTGGTCCTCGTCGGGGCCGGGAAGTGCCACGATGAGCCCGCCCGACACATAATGAGCAAGCCGATGCATGTCATAGATCTTGGTGGCAAGCAGCAGCTTGCCGATGTTTGAAAACACCGCGTCCGGCATCACCGATCCGGCCAGGTCCTTGGTGCAATAGACGGATGCGGCGACGCCGCAGGCAAAGAAGCCCTCGGTGATTGTGATGAGCTCGACCATGGCGTCGCGAATGTGTCCGTGCCGTTCGGTGTCAAGACCGTTGGCTTGCGTCATCAGCGCGCCCGCGCCAATCAAGAGATCGCCGAAGCCGGCGCGGGCGCCGATGCAGGTATGGCGATGGTGGGTTGCGTAGGAGGTGGTGAGGAAGCCGCCTTCCTCATATTCGCCGGCCAAAAAGACCCGATCATGCGGCACAAAGACGTCATCGAAGATGACGACGCCGGTCGATTGACCATACCTGCTTGAAAATTTCGCGGCGGCCTCGCCTGGGCGTCCCGCCGGACGCGCGACAATCGTCACGCCCGGCGCATCGACCGGCACCGCGCAGCACACTGCAAAGTCGGCGTCTTCCCTGACGTGCGTGCGGCACGGCATGACGAGAAATTCGTGCATGTAAGGCGCGCCCGTTACGATCGCCTTGGTGCCGCGAATGACAATGCCGTCCGGCCGGCGTTCGGAAATATGGACGTAGGTGTCCGGGTTCGCCTGCAGGCCCGGCCGTTTGGAGCGGTCGCCCTTGGCATCCGTCATGGCGACGCCCAGCGTCAGATCCTCATCCTGGACACGGTGCATGTAGTTGAGAAAGCGCTGGGAATAGTCGGTGCCGTGCGCGTCGTCGGCGCGCCTGGTTGCCTGGAAGATTCCGTTCAAGGCGTCATGCGTGAGATAACGTTGCGCGCAGCCGGATACTTTGCAGACGAGGCGTACCGCCTCCAGCTTGTAAAGAAGATCGGTTGATGACTCATCGATATGCGCCATGCGGTTGACGATCTTGCCCGATGTGGCCTGTCTGGCGGTCATGATCGCCTGATGTTGGGGCACATGAGCGAAGTCGTAGGTGACGCCGATGGCGTTGATACCGGGTGCAAGGCGCGGATCGTCCGCAACGCTGGTCACAGCGTCGCCGTTCACAAATACTTTCGGAGAATACCGGCGCAGCGATTCGCGATAATCCGCAGCGGTCATCAGCATGGGCGTGCTCCTCGGGCTTGCGCTTAGTTTTGAACACCGTTAGATTATTTATTCACTGCTTAGAATTGTTGTCAATCGGGATTTGGAACCGGACGGACATGGCGGCGGGACGGGCGAAGCTGGGACGAGCGCGAGCGGTCCAGGAACTCAAACGCGGCCTGATCCTGGACGCCGCGCGCAAGGTGTTTGAGGTCGAGGGTCTGGACGGCGCCTCGCTCCGCGCCATCGCGGCGGAGGCCGGATACACGCCGGCGGCGCTCTACTTTCATTTCGACTCCAAGGAGGCGATCTATGCCGAGGTTTTGCAGGCCTCGCTCGCGAGCCTGAGGGACGCGGTCGACCGCGCTGTCGAGCGCAGCAAGCAGCCCGCCGAGCGCTTGCATGTCGCAGCGATGGCGTTCTTTCAATTTTATGCCAAAAATCCCCGTGACCTCGACTTGGGGTTCTATCTGTTTCGCGGCGGCATGAAGCCGAAAGGCCTCGGTCACGAACGCAATGATGCGCTCAATGCGGGCCTCGCGGCAGCGCTGCAGCCGATCACCGAGGCGGCCCTGGCGCTCAATGCGACGAGGGGAGAGGCCAATTTGCTTACCGTCGATGCGTTTGCGCACGCGGCAGGACTTCTGCTGCTGGCACACACCGGCCGCATCCGGATGTTCGGCGCCTCGGCTTCCGAACTGATGGCACGTTACATCGACGACCGGATCAAGGGCCTGGCAGGGAAGTAGGCGTTACGCGAACCGTTCGAGACACCGAGATTCCCGGCGATCAAAGTGGTTCAACCTGCTGCTAGCCTTTGGTGAGCAGGATGGTCATTCGGGTTTCGTCGACGAAACTCTTGATGTCCTGCTCCGGTTTGCGAAACAGGTTGCGCTCGACGACGATTGAACGGTTGTGGATGGTCTTGGCGCAGCGTTCCCTGACAAAAACGCCGCCGACGGGCTGCTCGCCGGCGTCGGGCTGAGCGTCCGTGCAGGACCAGCCGTCGAGACCGTACCGCGACTTGGCCTGGATGCCGAACAGAAAGGCCTTCTTGCGGATATACAACCGCGCTTTCGGATCGGTCTCGATTCGAAGGCCGCTGACGATGCCGGCATCATCGACGAGCAAAGTGAGGATGGCCGGATGGCCGGCCACGATGGTACCCTCCCGGCTGGTGGCGGGATCATAGCCGAATTTGATCGCGTGAAATCCGGAAGGATCGGCAGGGCAGTCGCGCCATCCCGTCCAGGTCGTGAGCGTTTTCTGCGGATCGGTTGCGCAGGCGAGATCGACATAGCCCGCGTCGGGCAAGTCCGCAGCCGGCATCCCGAGATGGATATCGCGCAGGTCATTGCCGTCGGAGTCTTTGCCGCCGGAGTCCTGGGCCGCGGCTGGCGTCGTCGGTACTGCTGTGACCAGAAGCGACAGAATGGCAACCAGCGTTGCAATCGATCGCTGCGCTCGATGCATCATTGCGTTTTTCCTGCGGCGTCGTCGGAATTTGCGGCCGGCGGAGCCGGCGTCTTGTAGATGTCGCAAACGCGCGAGGTGTCGCCGAAGAAGGCAACGCATTCGGCGTAATTCGGCTCGCCCTTGGCCTTGAGGTTTGCGATCACGTAATCCGCGACGGCTTCGATATCGTTCGGGCGTAGAAAGGTTCCGGCTTCTTGCGGCATCTGGTTGCCGACTTCTTGTCGGTCCATGCCATGGCATTTGACAGTGTCGTAGGCTCCGCGGGTGAAGAACGGCATGCCCGTGCCGGGCCGTCCGCAACTGACGGTTTCCATGATCTGCTCGCGCGTCAGCTCAGTCTTGCGCAACGACAACGCGTCGCCGCCGTAACCACCGCCTCCGTTTCCGTGCCACTTATGGCAGCCGAAACAGTTGCCACGCTTGAACACCGCCCTGCCGGCACCGGTTGGATCCGGGGTCGTGGCCGACTGGCCGAGCACCGCGCAAGGGGCCGACAGCACCGCGGCGGCAATGAACAACGCCGCGATCGAAGACATGTTACCTTTTGTCATTGGACTTTCTTGGGACCGTATTGAGATTTCTTGCCGGGGAAAAAAATGGGCGGATCAGGCCGTGGCCTGATCCGCCCATGTGCGTCACGTCAGAGTGCAAACACGTAGAGCATCGATCCGGGCTGCATCCGCTTCAGCTCGGGCGTTGATTCGATGAACCACTTGTCCCAGGCGCCGCCCTGTCCGACGAGGATGGCGATGTACTGCTTCCCGTCGACCGAGAATGACATCGGTGGTGCGCTGACGCCGCCACCGGTGTTGAACTCCCACTTCTTCTCCAGAGTCTTGGCATCAAGCGCCATTACCTCGCCTGAGGGCAGGCCGGTAAAGACGAGATCGGGCGTCGCCAACATGCCGCCCAGCATCGGGAACGGCATTTCCGCCTTGCCCGCAACCTTGCCGGTCGTCACGTCGATGGCGGTTACACTTCCGGTGATCTTGAAGGGTTGGCTCGGGCCACCGCCGGTCCAAAACTCGCGTGCCTTGAGCTTCGCCGGATCGGATTGGTCGACCGTGATCCGGTTGCAGCTCTCGATTACCGGGATGTACCAAAGCTTGAGGTCCGGATTGTAGGCTGTGGGGGGCCAGTTCTTGCCACCCATGTTGCCCGGGCAGATATCGGTGACCTTGTTTTCCCGGCTGGGTGTCACCGCCGCGTTGTAACGCTGGACAGGTTTGTTGGCGTCGTATTCCACCGGCTTGCCGGTCTCCGGATCGAGCCCTTTAGTCCAGGTGACCTTCTTGACGAAGGGCAGGCCCCAGAGGAACTTGCCTGTGGTGCGATCGATCGCATAGGCGAACCCGTTGCGATCGGCCTCAAGCGCGAGCTTCTGGGTCCCACCATTCGGCGTGGGCACGTCGGCCAGCACGTTCTCGGCCACGCTGTCATAGTCGTAGGGATCGTTCGGGGTGTGCTGATAATGCCACTTGATCTTGCCGGTGGTGGCGTCGAGCGCAAGCGAACTGTCCGTGTAGAGATTGTCGCCCGGCCGGTACTCGTTGTCCCAGTCCGGACCCGGATTTCCGACGCCCCAGATGATGGTGTCGGTGGACGGGTCATAGGTTCCGGTAACCCACGTCGAACCGCCGCCGGCCGCGGCAGCATTGTTGGCATCCTTCCAGGTTTCGTGACCCGGTTCATCCTTTGCCGGAATCGTGTAAGTGCGCCAGAGTTCCTTCTGCGTGGACAGATCGGTCGCGGCGACCCAGCCACGAATGCCGTATTCAGCGCCGGCGACACCGGTGATCGCCATGTTCTTCACGATGAGCGGCGCGCCGGTGATAACTTCACCCTTGTCCGGATTGGCGACCTGGCGTTGCCATGTCACCTGGCCGGTTTCCTTGTTGGTCGCCACCAGGCGGCCGTCGAGGGTATGGGAGATGACGAGATCACCCGACAATGCGACGCCGCGATTATCGACGCCGCAGCAAGCGACGGCACCGGCCCAGTCATGGTCGGTCTTGGGGTCCATCTTCCAGAGCAGCAGGCCCTTGCCGCCATGGGTGTCGATTTTGTAGACCGAGCCCCATCCGTCAGTGACGTACATGAAGCCGTTTTCGGCGATCGGCGTGCCTTCCAGGCCGCCATGCGTCCAGATGCCGCCGCCTTCGACGCCGCTGAGCTGCATCGTCCAGGCCACCTTCAGATTCTTGACGGTGTCGCGATTGATGTCCTTGAGGGTGGAAAATCGCGTCCCCGAAAAGTTTTTATGATGGTGTATCCAATTGCCCGGTTCCTTGTCGGCATTGAGCAACCGCTCCTGGGTGACTTCGTCGGCCGCACGGGCAGGCTGGGCGCCGGCAATGCCGACGGCGGCGATCATGGCGAGCATGGAGGCTCGCAGTAGAAATCTTTGTCGCATTAGTTGCGTCATGGTTGTTCCTCCTGGTTACGATTTTGATGTTTTTGTTTGAACGCTCGGGAAGACAGCCTGCTCGGCTGATCGAACGCCCGCTACCTCGATCATCATGAGGGGGATCGGGAAACGTGCACCTCCGTTTCTATCGTACCGGCCCTCTGAAAAACCACGGTGCAGGTGAATGTTTCACCTTCAGTAAGCGTCTGTCGCGTCTGCAACAGCATGACGTGGTATCCGTCCGGTTTGAGTACGATGGTGGAATTGGCAGCTATCGGTATGGCAGGGACGGCGCGCATGGCGGGCGCACCTTCGCCGCGGTCGACGATGTGCTTCTCGGCGAAGTTTGCGACCGGGCATCTAACGCGCAGCAGGGTGTCAGCGATGTCCGCTTCGTTCTTGATGGTCATCAGCAATGGAAGGTCGCCACCGGCTTGTTGGGCCGGAGGCACCCACGCTTCAGAGATTTTGACAGCTTCCGTCGTCGCGCCAAAAAGCGGATCGGCCTGCATTGCCAATCCGGCCGCGACCAAACCGGCGCCCGCAAGCGCCGCAGCTTTTCCGTGACGTGAAATCGATGTCGCCCGCACCAGCATGGTTCAGATTTCCGCTGGCTCGGAGCTTGGCAAAACCAGCGCCGACAAAAGCGTACAACTGCGATGCGTCCTCACCGGCGTGCCTCCCTTTTTAAGCTTTTTTGTTGTCAGATAGTTAGAAGCTTGAACGCATTGCACTTCCGAATCTGTGACGTGTCAAGTGACTCGACATCGATCGAATCTCTCGCTGACCGATATGCGGGAGCATGGCTTCAGTTGTCAGTAAGTTTTTCAGAACACAACTCGATGGCCACCGAAATTGTGGCGATCGTGTGTGCCATTGCAGTTTCGAGACGCGAACGCTTCACTTCGCGCGAACGCGTCCGGCAAACCGTTGCATGCAGACAGGCATTTGCTTGCTCTGTGTTCGTGCGCTTCCACTTCAAACCCGAATCTGCACTGCAACGTCGCTGCCGTTTCGGAAAACTTAAGGCGGAACCCCTCCATTCGCGTTCGGCGTCATCCCATGCAGCCAGCGATTGCAGATCGAACACCCTAGGCTGGACTCGTCTTTGCATCCGACGGTACCGCTTCGTGGCTCGGTCGAGACGATGCCGCGCGCGAGCTGCCGCCGGCAGTCCCGGCATCATGATGTGATGGGTTGGTACTAGCGAGGTGAATGAGGGGTGGGATTCGGCAAGGGTGCTGACGCAATGGTCGGGATCGAATTTTTTGCGCGAACGGCCGAACAGGGTGTTGGTGAGGCGGCACGCGCACTCGTTCGATGTCGCAAGGCTCATCGATCTGTCGAGATCACTGGCGCCTATTCGGCCCGGCGACAATCGCGCATGAACCGAGAGCATCTGCCCAAGATTCAAGAGATACTTCATGCCCGTCTCCCTAAAAGGGGCGCTTTTTCCGATTGGCGCTATCGGCAAGAGCGTGCGCCATTTCGAATTCAGAATTCATATTCTGAATTCGAATGCAAAACAATGGAATTGCGCGCAAAAGGCTGATAAATGGGAATGCTGGCTTCGACATGGACGTTGCATGCCCCCTTTTACCGTTCAGCCGACACTCGTCGATCAGGTTGTCGATGCGATCGTTGCGGAGATCATTGGCGGCGAATTGCCCTCGAATTCCCGGCTGATTCAGGACGATCTCGCCCGCGCCTACGGCGTGTCGCGCCAACCCGTCCAGCAGGCGCTCTTGCTGCTGCGCAACCGGGGATTGGTGCAGGAGGCGCCGGGACGCGGACTGATCGTTTCGCCTCTCGATGTGAGCTTCGTTCGCAATCTTTTCGAGATCCGCGCGATGCTCGATGGGCTAGCGGCCAGGCTGGCCGCCGAGCGCGGCGCCGCGCGAGCAGCAAGCGAAGGACCGGCGTATCTTGCGGCCGGGCACGCCGCGGTCGACAGCGGTTTGCTGCACGAGCAGATCAAAGCGGATATGGCGTTTCACGCATTTCTAGGCGAACTCTCGGGCAATCCGCTGATCGGTGAAACCACCGCGCCGCACTGGCACTGTCTGCGTCGCGTGATGGGCGAGGTGCTGCAAGACGACGAACAGATGCCTCGGATCATCTGGGACAAACACGACGCGATCATGGATGCCGTCATCGATGGCAATGGCGAGAAAGCCGAAACGTTGAACCGCGAGCATATCCAGCACGCGGCGAGTGTTTTCCTGCAACGCCTCCAGGCGCGACACGATGCGTCGGAAGAGCAACGCCGACAGCGCCGTCCGCGCCGCATCCAGCGCTGAAATCGCAATCGCCCGTCGAGAAGATTCGCCGGCTGCCAGGCTAACGGGGCAATCGCCGCGTACGTGACGGTTGCAATGAAAAATCCGTTTGCCCGTTACCCTGCCGGAGGGCTTTTCT
>Ga0207930_1000214_pt1 | contig 16722 bp, 16 predicted proteins | sample NGESurshal092012_7_FD_184477 | JGI IMG/M metagenome (GOLD analysis project Ga0207930, IMG submission 184477) | Arctic peat soil microbial communities from Barrow, Alaska - NGEE Surface sample 210-3 shallow-092012 (SPAdes) | ecosystem: Environmental > Terrestrial > Soil > Wetlands > Peat ... | reverse complement strand
AGGTTCCGTACCGGCCGCAGATGACGATTCCGATCTTCACCTTCTCACCCATCTCAGGCTCCTTGATCGCCGCCGGGAGGCTCGGGCTGGACCGTGACGTGCGCTTCGAGGTTCGCGACCCGCCGCTCGAGCATCTCCATGAGATCCCAGCGGGAGCCGTCTCCGCGGCAGCACTCGGCTCGTCCGCGGCCACCTGTGGCGAAGTGCTCGCTGCGTCCGCCGCCGAAGCACCGGCCACGACCACAAAAATCGTTCTCGTTCATCATGTGTTTTCTCCTTGCCGCACCGAATCGGGATCACGCCCGCACCGGCAGGCGCGGCCGCGCCGGCGGGGACCTCCATGCACCGCGCAGACCCCGCGCGCGCCCGGAGCAAACCTAACGGGCCCTTCTCCGATGACGAGCGCCTTCCCTTCCAGGAGCGCCTCGGCCACCTTCTCGTGGGCTTCCCTGAGGATCCGGCCGAACGTCACGCGTGAGACGCCCATCCTCGCGGCCGCCTCCTCCTGGTAGAGACCTTCCTGATCCGTCAGCCGGATGGCCTCCAGCTCGTCGAGCTGAAGCGAGAGGATCTCAAGCTGCCGCAACGGGATCCCAATCGGCTTGAAAGCCTTGATGGAAGGCTGGAGCGAGACTTGACGAAGTTGCGTGGGTCTGGGCACGGTTCCTTCTCCAACGGTGTCCTTCCCGCTGGTCGTTATGAACATATGTTCATAACGACGCGATGTCAAGGGAAGTTACGCGGTCGTCAGGTTTCGCGGGGAGTCCGACCTCGTTTAGTGCAGTTGGATCACGCTCGTACGAGCGAGTGGCGCCCGGATGACTCCCGCGCCGCTCAGAGCGCTTCGAGCTTCTCGACCACGGCCTCGACGTCGTAGTCGGGCGTCGACGCTCCCGCCGAGACGCCGACCTTCTTCATCCCGGCGAACCTGGCGAGGTCGAGCTCCACGGCCGTGCCGATCAGGAACGTCGGCTTTTTCGCCTGCGCGATCCGCGCGAGCTCTTTCGTGTTTTTGCTGTTCTTCCCACCGATGACGACGATCGCGTCGATCGCGGGATCGTTGCAGAGGACGCGCAGGGCGTCCTGGTTCTCCTTCGTCGCGTAACAGATTGTGTCGGCGATGCGCGTGTCGAGGACGCGCCGGCGGATCTCCTCCACGTGCGGCGCGAACGACTCGGAGTTGATCGTGGTCTGAAAGACGATCTTCACGCGCGGAACACCCGACCAGTCGAAGGACGTGACCTCCTCGAGCCGGTAGAAGACGCGGTAGCGCGCTGGGTCGAGATCCTTCGTGTACCCCACGACCTCGCGGTGGTCGGCCTGGCCCAGGAGCGCGATGAAACAGCCGTCGTCGAGCGACCTCATGATCTCCCGGTGGATGTCCGTCACGAACTTGCACGTCGTGTCGATCGTCGCGAGGCCCAGCGACGCCGCCTCGGCGCGCACGGACGGCGCGACGCCGTGCGCCGAGAAGACGACGCGCTTATCGTGCGCCTTCGCGGCTTCGAGATCGTGCACCGTGGGAAAGCCGAGCCGGGCCATTTCGCTCTCAACGCTTTCGTTGTGCACGACCTGCCCGAAGATCGCGCCCTTCTGGCCCTTCTTGGCGGCGAGGCGGACGAGCTTGTCCGCGACGCGCACTCCGGCGCAGAACCCGTACTTCTCGGCGAGGACGACCTCCATCAGCCCCCCTTCCCCTCGAAGTCTACGAGAACGAGCTCGGGAGGGAGCGCTTTCACGAGCCGGTCGCGCTTGATCAGCTCGAAGCCCTTGCCGCCGCGCGAGACCGGGGTGTGCCGGCGCGTGATCGTGTGCTCGGTTCCCTTGCCGTTCACGAGCGTGAGGGTCGCCCGTCTCTCGTCGTCTCCGAACAGCGCCGCGCCCACGAGGCGGTCTTCCGGTGCGAGCTTGAAGCCGAGGACGCCTTTGCCCGGCCCCGCGAGAACGGGCACATCGTTCGCCGGGAACAGGATCGCGCGGCCCTTCTCCGACGCGAGGGCCACGAGGTCTTTCTCCTCGGCCACGAAGACGGAGGCGATCTCGTCGCCCTTGGCGGGCTTCGCGAAGCGCCGCCCGGCGCGCGTCGTCACCTCGCGGAACGGGTCGAGCGAGAACCTCAGGACGAGGCCGCGGCGCGTGGCGGCGAGGAGGAGCACGTTCTTCTCGGGCATGAGCCGCGGATCGAGGGAGAGCGCCGCGACGACGCGTTCGCCGTCTCCGAACCTGAAGACCTTCTGCACCGGCTCGCCGTAGCCGGTCGACGGCGGCACGTCGTTGAGCTTCAGGACATACGCGGTGCCGCGATTCGAGAAGAGGACGGCCGCCTCCTTCGTCGAGCCCTGCAACACGGCGAGCACCTCGTCGCCTTCTCTCAGGCGCGTGGACTTCGGATCCTTCATCTCGCGCTGGCGCTTCAGCCAGCCGTCCTGCGACACGACGGCGTACGTGTCCTCGTGCTGGATGAACGCCTCGGCGTCGTACGTCGGCTCCTCGATGCTCGCTAGGACCTTCGTCCGGCGCTTTTCGCCGACGAGCGTCTCACGCACCTCGGCGAGCTCGCCTTTCACCTCGTTCCAGAGCTTCTTCGGCGACTTCAGGATCGCCTCGATGATGGCCGCCTCGGCCGTCTTTTCCTTCAGCTCGGCGCGGATCGCGTCGATCTCGAGGCGCGCGAGCTTGTAGAGCTTCGTCTCGAGGATCGCCTCGACCTGCTCCTCGTCGAGGGAGAAGCGCACCATGAGCTTGCCGGCGGCGTCGGCCTTTCCGTCGGACTTGCGGATGATGCGGATCGCCTCGTCGAGCGCGTCGTAGATGACGAGGAAACCCTCGAGGAGGTGGAGGCGCCGCTTCAGCTCCTCGAGGTCGTGGAGGAACCTTCGCCGGACCGTCTCGAGCCGGAAGTCGAGGAAATGCCGGAGGATCGCGGCGAGTGGAAGCCGCGCCGGTTCGCACACCTCGGGCCTGGCCGTCGGCACGAGGCACGTCAGGTTCACGGGCACCGTCGTTTCGAGCGGGGTGTGCTTGTACAGATACGTCATGACGAGCGCGGGGTCGGCCTCGCGCTTGATCTCGAGGACGATGCGCACGTCCTCGGTGGACTCGTCGCGCACGTCGAGGAGGGACGCGAGCCGCCGTTCGAGGATGACGTCCGCGATCTTCGCGACGAGACCCGCCTTCTCCTGCGCGTACGGGATCGACGTGACGACGATCGTCCGGGCCCCGCGGGCGCCCTCCTCGACCTCCCACTCGCCGCGCAGCTTCAGCGTGCCTTGTCCGCTCTCGTAAATCGCGCGCAGCTCACGCTTGCCGGAGACGAGCAGGCCGCCCGTCGGAAAGTCCGGGCCCTTGATGAAGCGCAGCGGGTCCGACTCGCGGTCGTCCACGGCCGCGATCGCGGCATCGAGCACCTCGACTGGGTTGTGCGGCGGGATCGAGGTCGCCATGCCGACCGCGATGCCCGTCGCGCCGTTGACGAGGAGGTTCGGGAAGCGCGCCGGCAGGACCACGGGCTCGAAGTGGACGCCGTCGAAGTTCGGGCGCCAGTCGACCGTCTTCCTGCGGATCTCCGAGAGAAGCTCGATCGCGAGAGGCTTCAGGCGGGCCTCCGTGTACCGGTAGGCGGCCGCGGCGTCGCCGTCGAGCGAGCCGAAGTTGCCATGCCCGTCCACGAGCGGCGCGCGAAGCGAAAAGGGCTGCGCCATGCGCACCATCGCGTCGTAGATCGCGACGTCCCCGTGCGGGTGGTACTTGCCGATGACGTCACCTACGACGGTCGCGGACTTCTTGAACTTCGCGTCCGGCGTCAGGTGGAGGTTCTGGAACATCGCGAAGAGGATGCGGCGCTGTACGGGTTTGAGCCCGTCGCGCACGTCCGGCAGGGCGCGCGACGTGATGACCGAGAGCGCGTAGTTCAGGTACCGGCGCCGGGCCTCCTCGGGAAGCGGGATCTCGGCATCGAACGGCAGCGGCGGCTGGCCGCCCGCGTTGGAGAGCTTTCTCTTCGACATGGGACGACGGTACCGGCCCCGTCCGGCAGCGTCAATCCGCGCTCGGGAAGGACTTCGTATCCACCGAGGTGCTTGACACATTCCGGCCGGGCGGGCACGCTGCCCGCGGTCTCATCGTGAGCACGCCGGCCGACCCCGAGCTTTTCGCGCGGATCGCCGCGGGCGACCGGGACGCGTTCGGCCTTTTCTACGACCGGTACGCACCGGTCCTTTTCGGCTTCTGCGTTCGTATCCTCAAGGACGCGAGGGATGCCGAAGACGTGCTGCAGGAAGCCTTCATCCAGGTGTGGCGCGACGCGCGCCGGTTCGACGCGACGCGCGCGTCGGTGAAGACGTGGCTCTTCACGATCGCGCGCAGCCGGGCGCTCGACCGCTGGCGGAGCCGCCACTCCATCGAGCAGCGCTTTTCCGCGGCTCCGGACGAGTCGCTCGACCGCGCCGGCGCCGGCGACGGCGGTCAGGAAACCGCCGCGCTGCGCGACTACGTCTCTCGATGTCTCGAAAAGCTGTCCGAGAACGAGCAGGCCGTCCTCCGCCTCGCGTACTTCGACGGCTACACGCAGGAGGAGATCGCCGCGCGCCTGAACGAGCCTCTCGGCACGGTGAAGAGCCGGACGCGTTCGGGCCTCACGAAGCTCAAGGCGATCGCTGGGGAAGGAGGGGCGGGCCGTGGCTGACGACCGCATCCACCCCCGAGCTTCCCTCTTCGCGACCGAACTCGCGACGTGGTGCGACGCCCTCGAAGCCGAGCTCGACGCCACGGACGAGGGCGCCCCGGCGGCGCCCGAAACCACGCCGCCGCCCGAGCTGAAGGAGCGCATTCTCTGGCAGATCCGGAGCCAGACCCCGAGCGCTCCCCCGCGCCGGACCTCTATCGGAATGCCGGACCGCGGCCTCGCGACCATGGCCTGGGCGCTCGGCGTCGCCGCTTCGTTCATGCTCGCCGCGGCGTTTGCGGCGCTCTGGTACGCGACGCGCGCCGACCTCGGCGCCACGCGCACGAACGTCGCCCAGCTCGAAGGAATGCTCTACGACAAGGATCGCGACCTACAGGCGAAGGAAGCCGAGCTCGCGTGGCTGAAGGATCCTCGTGTCCTGCTCGCCCTCCTGAAGGGTCCCGAGTCGAACTCGACCGCGAAGGCGAGGCTCCTTTGGCATCCCGAATCGAAGCAGGGAATCCTCTGGGTCAGCGGCCTCCCGCCGCTGCCGCTCGAGAAGAGCTACGAACTGTGGACGTTCGTGGGCGACCAGCCCGTCCCCGCCGGCACGTTCGACGCGCGCGAAGGCGGCGCGACCGTCATTCCCATTTCCCCGCAGGAGAACCTCGGCGAGGCTCCCGTGAAGTTCGCGGTCTCCGTCGAGCCGAAGGGCGGCGTCCCGAAACCCACGGGTGCGATCGTCCTCGTCGGGGAGCGTTTCTAGCGCCCTGTAAACGCCTGCGGGATTCGCGCGTCTTATCACCGTCGGCGGCCGGCACGCCCGCCGGGAGGACGACATGACGTACAAACCCTTTCAGAAGAGGTTTTTCGGGACTGCGGCCCTGCTCTTGGCCGGCGCGCTCGCCGCCGGGGCCGCTCTCGCCCAGTCCCGGCCCGGGCCCGGACACGAGCGATTCGCCCGCGGGATCCGCGAGGCAATGGCGATCCTCGACCTGACCGACGCCCAGAAGACGAAGGTCAAGGAGATCTTCGCGTCGCAGAGGACCGAGGGGATGGCTTTCCGCGCCCAGGTCCAGGCGAACCGCGCCGCCCTGAGAGCCGCCGCTGCGTACGCGAACCCGGACCCCGCCGCCGTCGGCGCCGCGTTCCTGAAGGTGCGGGCGGACGGCCAGGCTGCCGCCGCGAAGATGAAGGCCGTCAGGACCCAGATCGAAGCCGTCCTCACGCCCGAGCAGAAGGCGAAGCTGGACGGCTGGATCGCGGCGCACCGCCAGCAGCGCGGGATGTCCCGCCGCGGCGGTCCCTGGACGAACTGACCAGCTCCCCCCTCAGGCGACGGGCGCGACGAAGTCGAACTTCAGAACGTCGACGAGCCCCTTGTCCGTGAGCTTGAGCTCCGGGATGACGGGCAGCGCGAGGAACGCGAGCGTCATGAAAGGGTGATCCATGCTGCCGCCGAGGGCGTGCGCAGCCTCGTTCGCGCGGCGCTCCAAGGCATCCACGTCGGCCATCGGCTCGTTCGACATCAACCCGGCGACCGGCAGGGGGACCTCGGCGAGAGATTGCGCGCCGTCCGCCACGACGACGCCGCCCCCGATCGCCGCGACGCGGCGCACGGCCGTCTCCATCGACGCGTCGTCTGCACCCACGACGACGACGTTGTGCGAATCGTGCGCGACCGACGACGCGATGGCGCCGCGCTTCAGGCCGAAGCCGCGGGCGAACGCCACGCCGACGTTGCCCGTGCCGCGGTGCCGCTCGACGACCGCGAGCTTCAGGAGGTCGCGCGAGGCGTCCGCCGCGGCCGCGCCGTCCACGAGGCACGCGGGCGCCGTCGACGCGCCCGTCGCGAGCGAGCCCGCCCGCACCTCGATGACACGCAGCGAAGCGCCCTCGAGGGCGGCGATCCGGAGCCGCGAGCGGTCGAAGCCGTCGACGCGGAAACCGGGGCCTTCCTCCATGGGCGCGCCCGGGATCTCCTCGAGGAGGCGGCCGCCCACCGCGACGCGGCGCCCGCCGAGGACGACGAGGTCGGGCCGGAAATCGTCCAGCCGCTCGAACGTCAGCAGGTCGGCCCGGAAGCCGGGCGCAACGGCGGCGCGGTCTGTGAACCCGTAGTGCCGGGCGCACGACCAGGAGGCAAGGCGAATGGCGATCACCGGGTCGAGGCCGAGCGCGATGGACCGGCGCACGTGGTGGTCGAGATGCCCGTGCGCGAGGAGATCCCACGGGTGCCGGTCGTCTGTCGCGAACGCGAAGCGCTCGGAATTCGCCGGCGTGACGAGCGGCAGGAGGTCGTCGAGGTTTTTCGCCGCCGTCCCCTCCCGGATCCAGATGTCCATGCCGCGCCGGACCTTCTCGTGCGCTTCGGCGCGCGAGAGACACTCGTGGTCCGAGCGCATGCCGGCCCCGATGTACGCGTTCAGGTCCAGCCCCGAAAGGAGCGGCGAGTGGCCGTCGATCGGGACGCCGCGGCGGCGCGCGTCTTCGACCTTGCGGGCGACGCCGGGGTCACCGAGGAGAAAGCCGGGCACATTCATCATTTCGGCGAGCCCGAGGACGTTCGGCAGGTCGTAAAGCGGCGCGAGGTCGGACGCCGAGAGCACGGCGCCCGCCGTCTCGAGATGCGTGGACGGCACGCAGGACGGCAGCATGACGAAGACGTCCACGGGGAGTTCCGAAGCGGCATCGAGGAAGGCCCTGATCCCCGGCACGCCCCTCACGTTCGCGATCTCGTGCGGGTCCGTGATCGCCGCCGCGGTGCCGTGCGCGGCCGCGAGGCGCGCGAACGTCGCCGGCGTCGTCATCGTGGATTCGATGTGGATATGCGCGTCCCAGAGCGCGGGCGCGACGTAGGCGCCCCCGAGGTCGATCTCGTCGTCTCTCCGGGCGGCGCGGTAATCCCCGAAGCCGAGAATCCGGTCGCCTTTCACGCCGACGGTTCCGTCGTGGATCTCGCCCGTGAGGACGTTCACGATGCGGGCGTTCTTGAGGACGAGATCGGCCGGAACGCTGCCGCGCGCCGCCGCGACGAATTCGGCGAGGGGCAGGGGCGGGGGGCTCTTCGGCGGCTTCACGGGGTGTCAGACTACGATAGACCCCTCGAGGAAAAAACTCCGCCTCGGCCTCCGCCTGGTCCCCCGCCTGTCAGGGTAGGATTCCGGCATGGGTGTCGCGCTTCTCATCCGGGACCCTCACTCGGGCGCCTACAGCCGCGCCTTCTTCGACGAGATCATCGAACGCGAGCTGGAGCGGGCGCGGCGTCACGGGGTCGTGCTATCCGTCATGTCCGTCGTCCTGTCGGACTGGGACGCGTTCGTGCACGCCGAGCCGGCCTCCACCGTCGACGGCGTCGTGCGCACGATCGCGAACACGCTCCTCACGAATCTGCGCCTGACGGACTTTCTCTTCCGCTGGGAGGACGACGAGTTCCTCGCGCTCCTCGTCGAGGCCGACCTCGAGGCCTGCAAGCTGAAAGTGGCGCGCCTCGGCGAGACGTTCAAGCCATGGCGCGAGGGGAAGGGCCCCACTCCCCGGCCGCTCAAGGTGCGCGCCGGAGCCGCCACCCTGACCGGGGACCTCGTCTTCGCGGGCGTCCTCCAGATCGCCCGCGCTGCCGCGCGCGACACGTCCGGCGAGTTCTCCGCGATCAGGGTTTGAGCGCGAGATCGACGCCCAGCTCCCCGGCGAGCCGGTAGAGGAGCCGCACCGGCAGGCCTACGACATTCGAGGGGCTGCCCTCCACGCGCTCCACGAAGAGACTCCCGATCCCCTGCACGGCGTAGGCGCCCGCCTTGTCGTCGGGCTCCCCCGTCGCGGCGTACGCCTCGATCTCGGCAGGGCTCATCGGCGCGAAGACGACGCGAGTGGTCTCGCGCCCCGATACGATCCGGCCTCCATGCGCGCAGGCGACGCCCGTCACGACGTCGTGCGCGCGGCCCGCGAGCGCGGCGAGCATCCGCCGGGCGTCGCCTCGGTCTTTCGGCTTCCCGAGCGTGACGCTCTCGAGGACCACGAGCGTGTCGGCCGCGACGACGAGAGCCTCGGGCGCCCAGACGGCCGCCGCCCCGGCCTTTGCTCGCGCGAGCCGCTCGGCCCCGTCGAAGGCCCCTTCACCCGGCAAGAGCGTCTCGTCCACGTCCGCGGCGCGGACGTCGAACGGCAAACCGAGCGAAGAGAGGAGCTCGCGGCGGCGGGGCGACGTAGAGGCGAGAAGGATCCGCGGAAGCGTTTTCATGCGGAGGGATCGAGCACGCGAAGCCCGCGGAAGTAACGCCGAGTGAATCCGCGGTCCCGCGTCAGAAGGCGATCCGCGCGGGTCGCCGCATGTGCCGCGACGAGGAAATCCGGAACGAGAGCCGTGCGCCTGCCGCCGTCGGCGCGATACCGACGCCAGGCTTCACCGGCACGGGCGGCGCACTCACGGTCGCTTCCATCGAACTCGAGCCCGAGCTCCGACATGGATCCCTCAAAGAGATTCGCGCTTGGGAAGAATGCGCGAACCTCCGCCCAAACGACTTCGCAGGCCAGAAGGGCACCTTCACCGAGGGCGCGGTCGAGGGCCTCCTGCGAGCGAGCGCCGAACTCGGGGTCGGCGGTCAGAAGGTCGAGGAGGACGCTGGAGTCAACGGCGGTTCGCACGCGGACTGTCTTCCTGCGGATTCCAGGGCTTCCCCCGGAACCGCTCGATCTCCTTGTCGACATCGACGTGCGGCAGAATCCCGAAAAGCCGGTCCACGGCCCGCCCCGGTCCCTTTCGTTTTCGCCCCACGAGGGCGCCTCCCCGCGCTTCGAACTCCAGGACCTGCCCCGCGCGCAGGCCCAACTTGTCGCGGAGCGCCTTGGGAATCGTGACCTGACCTTTTTCGGACACCGTGCTTTTCATACCTTAATGGTAAGAATTCCTACCATGAAGGTCAACCGGCGCGTTACGGCCGGAAGGGTGAGGGAAACCCGAAACGGGTGTCCCGATCAGGGATAGTAGCCGCTGATCGTCCTGGCGGTCAGGTTCGAAGGCGCCATCTTCACCTCGATCTTCCGCCACTGGCTCGACACGGACCTGTTCTGCGGCTGGTACGAGAGGAGGTACTGGCTGCGCAGCTCTTCGTTGATCTCCGCGTAGATCTTCGAGAGGTTTCGCGCGGAGTCGACGTAATAGACCGCGCCGCCGGTCTCCTTGGAAACCCGGTTCAGCTTGTGCCGCACGTCGAGCTGCGTCGTCCCGATCTTCAGGCCGATGAAGTACACGGCGACGCCGGTCTTCTTCGCATAGTCGAGCGCGGCGTCGAACGTGAAATGCGAGCAGCGGTCCTCGCCGTCGGTCAGGATGACGTACGCCTTCCGCCCCCTCGTGCCCTGGTACTGGTACAGCCCGTACACGAGCGCGTCCCAGAGCGCGGTCGAGCCCTGCGCGCGGAGCCCCGCGAGCGCCTGCGCGAGCCGGTCGCGGTCCGTCGTGAAGTGCGAGACGAGCTGCGGCTCGTTGTCGAACGTGACGAGGAACGAGCGGTCGCGCTTCGTCATGACGTCCTTCAGGAACTCGACGGCCGCCTTCTGCGCCTCGACGATGGACTCCTCCATCGAGCCCGAGGTGTCGACTCCGATCCCGAGCGACAGCGGCAGGTTCGTGACGACCTCGAAGCCGTCCAGCGTCTGCGGCACGGTGTCCTCGAAAACCGCGAAGTTCTCCTTCGCGAGGCCCGTGACCGGCCGCCCCCTGCTGAAGACGCTCGTGTAGAGCTCGATGGCCTTGACGTTCTCCTCGGAAAGGTATTTCGGCGCGTTGTAATAGCGGACGTCCTCCGTCGAGGATCCGTCGTCGAGCGTCGCGACGACGCGCAAAAAGCCGAGCTCCTGGCTCTTCGGAACGTCCACGAGCTGCTGAAACGGCTCCTGGTAGAGAACCGCGGACCGGCGGTCGTTCACGTAGAACTCCACCTCAGTGAGCCGCTTCGTCTCGGGCACGGCCACGTCGGCGACGACGCGCGTCGGCCCCTCGAGCCTAACGCCCTTCGCGGGCTGCGTGATGCGCAGGCGGAAGGCCTCCCGGCCCTCGTTGAGGACGACCTCGTCCTGAGCGATGGGCCTTCCGTCCTTCGCGTACCCGATCACTTTGACGACGTGCTTGCGCGGAAGCTCGCCGAGGTCGAGATCCGCCGAGAACGGAGGCCTCCGCTTCGTCACGACCCGCGTGTTGTTCAGGTAGAACTCGGCGAACGAGATGTCGTTCGACGAGGCGCGCGTCTCGAACCGGATGAGGCCGGTCGCGATCTCGCGGGCGATCGGGATGAGCGAGAGCGAGCCCTTCGGGTTGCTGTTCTCGACGAGCTCCGTGACGGCCTTCCTCGCGGCCTCGCGCGCGGCCTTCTCCTCCGGCGAGAGCGTCGAGTCGGGCGTGTCGGGAACCTTGAGCTTCTCGCTGATGAGCGCGGCCGAGTTGCGGTTGGCGTCGGCGACCTTCACCTTGAGGCGGTAGTCGCCCGGATACAGATCGCGCTCGACCGTGAGCGGTACGAACGGGCCGTTGATCGTGGAGGCCGGGAAGTCGAACCGGTAGCGGAAGTTGTCGATGAGGCGGCCGTCGCGCACGACCTCCCCGACGACGTCGATGTCGAAGAACGTCTCCTCGCCGATCTGCTTTTTCGTGAGCGAGTCGCGCTCGAGGAGCACCGCGAGCTCCATGCGGATCCGGCTGCCGATCGCCTCCGGGAACCGGAACACGCGCTGCACCGGAAGCGTCGCCGTGCCCGCCTGCAGGTCCGTCGTCATCTGGAGGATGTGGTCCGCTCCCTCGACGTCGGGCTTCGGACCCTGCTTGAGGTCGTCCGCGACCTTCAAAGAGCCCATCGTCCCGAACGTGGCCGAGACCGAGCTGAGCGCGGCCTGCACGTCCCGCGACTCCGCGCAGCGGTTGAAGTCCACGCGCCGCGCGGCGCCGGCCCCGATCGCGCCCGGAAGGCCGCCCGCGATGATCGCCTGCGGCCCGTCGAGCGGCGTCCACAAACGGTAGTCGCCCACCCCAAACGGCTCGTAGAAGAGGAGGAGGACCTTCGAGAGGCGCAGCGACTCGAGCCGTTCGTAGTACCAGATCTCGAGCGGCCAGTAGACGTCCTGGCAGTCGATCTTGCGGATGCTGTCCGGCGGTCCGTTCACGAGAAAGATGCGCCCCTCGTCCGTATTCGTACTCCGGAAGCGCTCCTTGGCCTGCTGGAGCCGCATCTCGTATATGTCGCGGAAAGGGATACGGATGCCGTCCGGCGCCAGCGAGCGGCGCTTCCAGAAGTCCTCGATGAAATGCTCGCGCTGGTAGTCCTCGCCGAGCTTGAGCAGCGTGTCGCGCTCGACCTCCGTGAGGATCGGCTCGACGTCCTCGAGGAACTGGCGATACTTGCCGGGAAGGTCGTGCGTGAGCTTCTTGCGCTCCTTCCCCGTAAGCGGCTTGTTCGAGACGAGCTGGGGCGCCGGGGCTTCCGGCTTCGCGCCGGCCGGGGGAAGAATGTGCGGCACGGCGAGGGCCCCGCGCTCGGCGAGGCCGCCGTTGTTGTCGCCCTGGCGCCGAGAGATGTCCTTGACCGCCGAGACGACGAGGAGCGCGTCGGCGCAGGCTCCCGGATCGCCCTCGAGCGCCGCCAGGGTTCCCTTCGCCGACGGCGCGAGAAGAACGGGCTCACCTTCGAGGACGGTCCAGTAGCGATACGAGCCCGTCGGCGATTCCGGATAGAACAGGACGCGCGCGTTCTTTCCGAGCGTGGGGTGCTCGAGATAGGTCCAGACCTCGAGCGTCCGGAGCGAGTCGCCACAGCGCACGGTGACGCGGGCGTCCGGCGGACCCGACGCGATGTAGACCGCCGAGCGGTCGTCGTCGAGTCGGCCGAAGAGCCTGAGGGCCTCGGGGCCCCGAGCCGCCTGCGGCGCGGGTGCGGTCGGATTCACCGCGACGAGCGGAGGCGGCGTCGGCAGCGCGGGCACCGGCGACGGAACCGGACTATCGGCACCCGCTCGGGCGGCGGCCAGGAGGGCGACGACTCCCAGGAACCACCTGCCCGAACGCATTCTCCCGACCTCCCGCCGAGGCTCCGATTCTGTGCCGGCGAGCCTCTCCCTGGCAATCTGCTCGCAAGACAGATTCCAGGTCTCAACGTCCTCCAGGACGCACGGACCCAGGAGCTTTCGGCGATCCAGCCCCGTGCGACCCTACAATCGGCCGTCCGGAGGTCCGGTTTCTTGAATACCGATGCTCGCGAGGTCTACGCCGACCACCATGCCACGACGCCCCTCGACCCCGAGGTGTTCGAGGTCATGCGGCCCTGGCTGGAGGGCCTCGCCGCGAATCCTTCCTCCACCCACGGCCCGGGCCGTGCCGCGAGAGAGGCGGTGGAAGCCGCCCGAGTCGAGGTGGCGCGGGTCCTGGGCGCGGAGCCGTCGGAAATCGTGTTCACGTCCGGAGGCACCGAGGCCAACAACCTCGCCGTCCGCGGAGGCGCCCGCGCCGCACGCGAGGCCGATCCATCGCGCTCGCGCGTGGCCTTCACCGCGGCTGAGCACGCGGCCGTTCGGGAGGCGGCGCTCTCGCTCAACGCGGACGGTTTCGAGCCCGTCGAGCTTCGCGTGAACGCCAATGGCGTTCCCGCGGCCGGCGCCTTCCCCGACTTCGACGAGCGGACGGCGCTCGTGTCCGCCCTTCTCGCGAACAACGAGACGGGGGCGGTATTCGACTCCCTCGCCGAGCTCGCGGCGCGGGCCCGGGCAGCCGGCGCCGTCGTCCATACGGACGCCGTTCAGGCGGTCGGAAAGATCCCGGTGGACGTGCGGGCGCTCGGTGTCGACCTCCTCGCGCTCACCGCCCACAAGTTCGGCGGCCCGGCGGGCGCCGGCGCCCTCTTCGTGCGGAAGGGCGTCCGCGTGCAGCCCCTCGCCGCCGGCGGCGGGCAGGAACGGGGGCGGCGGAGCGGGACCGAGAACGTGGCGGCCATCGTCGGTCTCGGCGCGGCCATCCGGCTCGCGTCGGCGCACCTTTCTTCCGAGGCGGCGCGCCTCACCGGCCTGCGCGACCGGTTCGAGGCCGGCCTTCTCCTCCGCGTCCCGGACGCGAAGATCAACGCCGCTGGCGGGTCCCGCCTTCCCACCGCCACATCGGCGCTGTTCCCCGGCACGGAGGCGGAGACGCTCGCCGCGGCCCTCGACCTCGACGGGATCGCGGTCTCGGCCGGCGCGGCCTGCCACGCGGGCACGACCTCCCCGAGCCGCGTCCTCCTCGCCCTCGGCCTTTCGGCCACCGAAGCGCGCGCGACGCTTCGATTCTCCTTTGGACGGACCTCGCGCGAAGAGGACGTCGACCGGCTTCTCGATGCGGTTCCGCGCGCCGTGGAGCGCGCCCGGGAGGCCGTACGGGCTTGATCGGTGAAGCGGGACACGCTCTAATGGCGCGAAACGTCCGATCGGGCGGGAGTCTTGTCGCGTGATCATTCAGTGCACGTCGTGCCAGGCTCGCTACCATTACGACGAGTCGCGTTTCGGCGGCGCGGCGATGAAGAAAATCAAGTGCACGAAGTGCACGACCGTGTTCGAGATCCGGAACCCGGCGATCCCGGAGCCCCCCGCCGCTTCGGCGGTTCGTTCGGCGGCGGACCCTTCGCGCGACGAATTCGCGCTCGACGAAACGGCGCTCACGGAGGCCCGCAAGCGCAAGCCCCCCGCCGGCATCCCCGGCGCACCCGCGCGCGTCGTGCCGACGCCCGCGGCCGCACCAGCCGCGGCGAGCGTGATGCCGGCCTCGGCCGAAGGCACCGGTCCGATCGGGATGAGCGAAGGCGCCCGCACGACCGACCGCTTCGCGGTGCCGGGCGCAAACCGGCACGCGACGCGCCCGTTGCGCCTACCGGCCGACCAGCGGCTTTCCCTCGCCTGCATTTCGGGACCGGACTCGGGGCGGATCTTCGAGATCGAGAAGCCGCGCGTCGTGATCGGGCGCGCGAATGCCGACATCGTCGTCGCCGACATCCAGTGCTCGCGGCAGCACGCGGCCATCGAGGTCATGGACGAGCACGTCTTCGTCGTGGATCTCAACTCCACGAACGGCACCTACGTGAACGACCAGCGCGTGAGCCGATCCGAGCTCGACAACCGCATGGAATTCGAGATCGGCACGACGACCCTCATGCTCATCCGCAGCTTCGCGCGCGAGAGCCCATCGGCCGGCTAGGCGTCTCGCGGCGCGTCCAGCGCCGCGAGGATCGCGTCGAGCGTCGCCGGGAGGCGGCGCGGCGGGTTCGCGAGGCGGCCGCCGCCGCGGTGATACGCGGACATCGTCCCCGCGAACTTGAGCGCGTGCGCGGTCGCGACAACGACGACGAGGTCGTCCTTTCGGATCACGCCCGCCTGCCGCAGCTTCGCGGCGCCCGCGAGCGCGACGGCCGAGTTCGGGCAGATCGCGAGGCCGTGGCGGTTCGCGAGCGCGAACGCGTCGAGGAGCTCGACCTCCGTCACGCTCTCCACGACGCCGTCGAAAAAGCGGATCTCGCGCTCGGCTCTCGGATGGGACACGGGCGCGCCGATGCGGATCGCCGAGGCCGCCGTCTCGCCGGCGACGCGCGTGACGCGCTCGCCGAACCCTTTCCGGTACGACTGATAGAAGGGATCCGCGGCCGCTGCCTGGACTCCCGCGAGGCGAGGCTTTTTCGCGATGACGCCGAGGTCCAGCCACTCCCTGAGCCCTTTGCCGATCGCCGACACATTGCCCGCGTTCCCCACCGGCACCACGATCCAGTCCGGCACGCGCCAGCCGAGATCCTGGACGATCTCCCACCCGATCGTCTTCTGGCCCTCGATGCGCACCGGGTTCTTCGAGTTCAGGAGAAAAACGGGACGCGCGGCGGTCAGCTCGGCCACGAGGCGCATGCAGCCGTCGAAGTCCGTGTCGAGGCCGAGCGTCGTCGCTCCGTACGCGAGCGCCTGACTGAGCTGCTCATCCGTGATTTTCGCGTCCGGCAGGAGAACGACCGCGCGCATGCCGGGCACCTCGGCGGCGTAGGCGGCGAGCGCCGCGGACGTGTCGCCCGTCGAGGCGCATGCGACGGTCGAGAAACCCGAGGTACGCGCCCACGAGACGCCGGCGGTCATGCCACGGTCCTTGAAGGAGAGCGTCGGGTTCTCGCCCTCGTGCTTGACGAAAAGACGCGAGAAAGCGAGCTCGTCGCCTAGCGCGCCGGCCGCGTAGAGCCGCGTCGCGCCCTCGGGCTTGCTCACGATGCCGCTCTCCGGAAGATCCGGGAGGACGTGCTCGCGGAAACGCCAGACGCCGCTCGTCTCGAACGGCCGCGTCGCCTCCGAGGGCGCAGCCGCTCGCCGCCGGTCGAAGAGATCCCGCCACGCCTCGCCGGTTCGCCCGAACGCGCGGAGCTCGGAGACGATGTCGAGAAGGCCTCCACAGATAGCGCAGGCCGTGAGCGATCCGGCGAGCGGGAAACTCGCGCCGCAGGCGAGGCACCGAAACGTCGAAAGCCCGCTCACGCGCGCGTCCCGGCGAGCCTCGTGCCGCGCCGGTCGATGCGATGCACACGGGCGCGCGCCGCGACTCCCGAGCGCTTCCACGCGGCCACTGCGGCGCGGCCGATCCTTTCCGCGTCCCTCGACTCCTCGGTGAGGCCGACGAGGGAGGGCCCGGCGCCCGCGAGACAAACCCCGTACGCACCGGCGTCGAGGAGCGCGTCGAGCGCGGCCCGGCCTCCGCGAACGAGCGGAAGCCGTTTCGGATCCACGAGCCGGTCCGCGAGGAGGCACGCTCCCGCCGCGGGGAGATCCCCCGAAGAGAGCGCGAGGACGAGGCGCGCGAGCGCGCCGGCGTGCGCCGTGTGCGCACCCATCGAAACCGTCCGCGGTAGGACGCCGCGCGAGCGCCGCGTGGGCAGCTCGAGGCTGGGAATCACGACCACGATGCGGACGCGCGACGGGACCCGGAGCGAAACCGGAGCGAGAATGCCGCTGGGATCGGAGGACGGCACGAGGACGAGCCCTCCGAGCAGCGCGGCAAACACGTTGTCGCCGTGCCACGAGCCGTC
>Ga0207930_1000212_pt1 | contig 16915 bp, 16 predicted proteins | sample NGESurshal092012_7_FD_184477 | JGI IMG/M metagenome (GOLD analysis project Ga0207930, IMG submission 184477) | Arctic peat soil microbial communities from Barrow, Alaska - NGEE Surface sample 210-3 shallow-092012 (SPAdes) | ecosystem: Environmental > Terrestrial > Soil > Wetlands > Peat ... | reverse complement strand
AGCCCGATGCGATCGAGCGCCTGATCGACGAGAACACCAAGGCCGTGTTCGCCGAGACGATCGGCAAGATAGCCCGTTGCCGCGCCCTGATTGACGTGCGTGTCCCATCCGCCGACGTCGACAAAGCCGAGGTTGAACTGCTCGCGCATCAGCCGGCCGATGCGGCGCGCTGACAGTTCGAAGCCGCGCGGCGACACCGCGCCACGATTGGCCGCGGTCATTTCCTCCGAGATCGAGCGGTAGACATCGTCCCGGATTCTAAATCCTTCCGACACCGAGGAAGCCAGATCGCTTTGCGCGTACATATTCTTGATGAGCCGGGCCTGGCGATCGTCGACGCCCGGCTTGCCCACGCTGTTGAGCCCGATATTCGGAATCTGGGACTTGCCGCGAAAGATCAGCGGAAGCTGGTCGGTGAAGGAGATCGGCTTGGCGCGCGCCAGCTCGGTGGCAAGCCTGTTCATGAAGCCCGAGCGATAATCGCGGGATCCTCCGGTCGACTGGCCGAGTTCGATCGTGTCCTGGGTCTCGAAGTGGCTCCGCGTCAGATCATCGGAAGTGCCGGCAAACGGCACAAACGCGATCTCCCGCTTGGCCCAAAGCGGGTAGATGCTGTCCCGCAATACCGGATGCAGCCCCCAGTCGGCGCCCAGCGACAATGCGGAATTCGGATTGCCGGCGTCAGGCTTGGCAATACCGAGGGACGGCCGCGAATTATGGTAGAAGTCGCTCGACACCGGCACGACGACGTTGGCGGCGTCGTAAGCGCCGCGCAGGAACACCACCAGCAGCCGCGCATCGGTTGCGGGTGCGGCCCAGACGCGGCCGGCCACGGTCAGGGGAGCTACTGCGGCAAAGGCCTTGATCAGATCACGGCGATTCATCGTGCGATCCTGCTGCATTGGTTTAGCGCATGAACTCGGGCGACGACAGAAACAGCGTATTCCAATCCTGCGGCGAGATCGCCTGATCGAGTGCGGCCAGCGTTGTCGAACCCAAGGTCTGCCGCAGTCCATTGAAGTAGAGCGAATTCTGAATCAGTGGGAATGCCGGCTGATCGAGCGTGTTCGGTCCTTCCGGCTTGAACAGGCCCGAAGAGCCGGAGCCGATTTGCCGCGCGATCTCGAAACGTAACATCATCTGTCCCGGTCCGTTCCAGGATGCCGAGGTCATCGCGTAGCCGTCCGGCGTCTCATGATTGAACAATCCCTCGCCAAGACGGTTCAGCCAATTCTGGATCGGCGCCGTGTTCAGGATCACCTTGTCGTCATAGGCGAGGCGAACCGCCGAGAACACGTATCGCACCGGATCCTTGAATTTCGAACCGGACTTCAATGACGCGGCAAACTCCGGCGCATGAATCATGGTGGAAAGCACCGCCGATATATCGCCGTCGGTCGCCTTGAAGGTTTGCGCCATCCGCTGCACCAGCGGATCCGGTGGATTTTCCGAAATAAAATACGTCGCGATCTGCCTGGACAGATGCGTCGCGGTCGCCGGATGGCGAACCAGGATATCGACTGCCTCGTCGACCTCCGCCAGCCCGCGTCCCTTGATCAGGTGGCCCAGGAAAGTCTTGTCGCCGTAGTCATGTCGGGCGGGATTGAATTCGAATGCGCCCTCGCGTACGAGCTGCGATTGCAATTCAGGTTTGAGCTTGGGATCCTCCGGCTTCAGATTGATCCCGAGGCCCGTCAAGATGCGCGCCAGTGCCTCGACATCCGACTGCGTGTAACCCGAGCCGACCCCCATGGTATGCAGTTCCATGATCTCGCGGGCGTAATTCTCGTTGAGATGCCCTGCGGCATTGTCGGCATTGTCGAGATACCGCAGCATCGCCGGATGATACAGCGTGGCGGTGAGCAGGTCGTGGAACTTGCCGAGCGCAAATGGCCGAATGGCGCGGCTTTCATAGTCGCCGACGATGATACGAATGTTCGCCTTGTTTTGATGCACGTTGAAATGATTGAACCAGAACCATGTCATGCGTTCGCGCAATTGATCCGGCGCGTAGAGCGCGCGCAGGATACTGCGCGCCACCGCCTGTCTGCCCCGATCGTTCATGGCCTGCTGATAAGCCTGCTGCGCGGCCTTCTTCAGGTCGGGATCGGTAATCTGGTTGGCAGCCTTGCCCTGCTGATCAAATGCTACCGCGATGTCGAACGGAAACTTGTGCCCATCCGGCATGGCCTCGATTTGTTTTTGAGCCGCATCGGGCAAAACGACAGCGGCAGCCGGATGCAATTGCTCGCCAAGCCAGCGATCGACACCCACGGCCTGCAGATGCGCGGCACTTGAGGCATTGATGCCCCAGGTCAGCCGATCGAGCAGCATCATGTCATGAAGGTTCAATTCGCCCGCTTGCGCCGCGGCAACGCCAAGAAATCCGGCGACCATGAGCGCTACACGCCCCAGCGCCGCGGCCGGCCAGCCGCGGCAAGATGGATTCAAGATGTCTGGCTCGCTCATCTACTCGACCGATCCTGTAAATTTACCAATCTTGCAAATTTACCAGTCCTGGGAAGTTTATCGTGCGCCGCCGGCTGCATCCGAATTGATCCGGAGTGTTCGACACGACGACACATGCAGTGCCCTCGCATCATGATCCCTGTCAATCAATCTGACCGAGAGCGCATGAATATGCTCTGAACGAAATGCATATAAATGATGGCGGACACGCCTGTTCCAACCGCGAACAGCGACGTGCCCGTTACTTCAGCAATCCGGTTGCGTCAGCAACCCGTCACGCATGCCGGATTTTTAACGTCGGGCCGTGGGTCGCGGGTGAACATGCCCCGGTTTGGCATCTTGATCGCGCTTAGCGCGCGGGCGTCGAGCGTCGCATCGGCTGGCAGCAGGCCGTTCAGATGAAGGATGTAGGCGGAGACCGCATAGACATCGTCATTACTGAGCGATTGCGGCGCGTTCTGCGGCATGGCGCGGCGAATATAATCGAACAGCGTCGGGGCATAGGGCCAGTAGCTGCCGACGGTCTTGATCGGCTTTGACGTCGCAATGGTGCCCTGACCGCCGACCAGGCGATCGCCGACGCCGCCCTCGCCCTTCTCGCCATGGCAGGCCACGCATTGCTGTTCGAACACCTCATGGCCATGGGCAACGCTGCCGCTTCCGGGCGGCAGGTTCGCGCCGTCGCGGCCAATATCGATATTCCAGCCGGCAATTTCCGCAGCCGTCGCCGTTCGCCCGATGCCGTAGGGGTTCTGGGCGCAGGCCGGCGCCGACAACCCAAGTCCGACGGCGATCAGTGTTGCCCAACCAAGCTCAGGCATTCGCATTGGTAACCTGCCCCTGCGCATCGATGCGCCACGGCTGAATCGCATTGTTGTGGTAGAATGAGTTCTCGCCACGAACCGCCAGCAGTTCCGCAAATGTCGGCTGCACATAATCGGTCTCATCGATCGCACGGCTCTGGATCACGGCGGGTTGACCGTCCCAGTGCCACGGCAGCCGAAAGCGGGTCAGTGCGCGGGTGAGAACCGGTTCCTCCAATTTCGCGACCTGCCAGTTCTTGCCGCCATCGACCGAGACATCAACGCGCTTGATCTTGCCATGACCGCTCCAGGCAATGCCGGTAATCTCATGGAAGCCGGTCGTGCTCAGCTTCTGCCCGCCCGATGGTCGGGTGACGATGGACTTCGCCTCCATGTAAAATGTGAATTCCCGCGCGGTGCCATCCGGCATCAGGTCGGTGTATTTCGATGTTTCTTCCCGGGAATAGACCGGCTCCTCAACGGCCTTCAGACGGCGCAGCCATTTCACGTTCATGTTGCCTTCGAAGCCGGGCAGCAGCAGCCGCAGCGGATAGCCCTGCTGCGGACGCAGCCGCTCGCCGTTCTGGCTATACACCAGCATCGCATCGTCAAGACATTTGTCGATCGGAACGCTGCGCGTCAACGCCGCCGCATCGGCGCCTTCGGCTACCAGCCATTTGGCTTCAGGGCGTACTCCCGCTTCCTGCAAGACAAGCTTCAGGCTGACCCCGGTCCACTCCGCGCAGCTCACCAGCCCGACAAGGTCGGAAGCGGTCTTGCCGTAAGGCTTGGTGTAGACCGGGTTGCCGGAACATTCGATAAAGTGGATCCGGGATTCCGACGGAAAGCGGCGGATGTCTTCCATCGTAAAAATCAAAGGTCTGTCCACCAGGCCATGCAGCATCAGCCGATGCTGCTCGGGATCGATCGTGGGAACGCCGCCGTGATGGCGTTCGTAGAACAGCCCGTTCGGCGTGATGATGCCATCGAGATCCTGCAGCGGGGTCCGTCCCGCAGCGGATATGTATTGCGGCAGTTTTTTCGAGATGTTCTTGACGACGTTCTTCTCGAACGGCGAAGGCGTGCCATAAAGCTGGCTTCCCATGGGATCGCCGGGCGCCTTCATCCATTCCGGAACATTGGGCGGCAAATTGTCGGCGTTGGTCGTCGCCGTCCCCGCAACGGCCTGCTGTCCGGCGACCCCGCTCGCCAGCGCGCCGCCCAGCAGGGCGCTGCCCTCCCCCAATATTTGCCGGCGCGACAGCTTGCGTTTGGCGCCGTCCGCATGACCTGCACCTTTCGGTGATTTGGGTGCCATTTATGTTCCGCTCTTTTTCTCAAGTTGCCATTTTTGCGTGGGTCGCTATGGCTACCGGGCGCGCTTGAAGGTTATGAGACCGACAAGCATTTGGCCATATTCTCACCGTTCACTCAACGTCCGCAGCGGGCTAAGAAACAAGACGTGATATCGCTTGAAATGGAACGGGCGGCCTGTTGAAAACACCCTAGAGAACAGAACAGGCGCGAGCTGGTCGCCACCAGGGGAAAAAGCGGAATGCGAACTGACATGACGGCATCGCTGAGCAAGGTTCCCGAGGTCACGCTCGCGTTCTGGATCGTCAAAATCGCCGCAACCACGCTGGGCGAGACAGCCGGCGATACCCTTTCGATGACGCTGCAGTGGGGCTACCTGGCCAGCACCGCGCTGTTCGTGGTGGCGCTCGGGGTGCTGGTGGGCTTTCAGATCGCCGCCAGCCAATTTCACCCGTTCCTGTATTGGGCGACGATCATCGCATCCACGACCTTCGGCACCACGATGGCCGATTTCGCAGACCGCTCACTGGGCATCGGCTATGCCGGCGGCTCGTCCATTCTGCTGCTGTGTTTGGCGGCCACCCTCGGTCTTTGGTACTGGTCGCTCGGCTCCATCTCGGTCGACACCGTCAACGCGCCGAAAGTGGAGGCCTTCTACTGGGCGGCCATCACCTTCTCGCAGACCTTGGGAACGGCACTCGGTGACTGGACGGCCGATTCGACCGGCCTCGGATACGACGGCGGAGCGCTGGTGTTTGGCATCGCGTTGGCGGTCGTCGCGGCGGCGTATTACTGGACCCATGTGTCGCGCGTCACGCTGTTCTGGGCGGCGTTCATTCTGACCCGGCCGCTGGGAGCGACCGTCGGCGATTTCCTCGACAAGCCCGCCAGCGATGGCGGCCTTGCCTTGAGCCGCCCGCTTGCTTCGGCTGTCATCGCGATCTTTATCCTCGGCTGCCTGCTGGTTCTGCCGCAACGGGCCGGCTCGCATCCGGGTCGATAACCGGGGATCGCCATCAGCCACGACCGCATCTGCAGCGGATGCACTGAACCATTAAGGATGCAGTGCAATACTTGCCTAAATTTAATTCGGCGCCAGTGGTTCCGGCCTCGACCAATGAATGGCTCGACACCATTTATTGAATCAAACACGATCACAATCACGATCGGGATGGAGACAATGAAGAGGGCCGTCGCCATTTTGGCCTGCGTTTGCGCTCTCATGGGCGGTCTGTATTTTTCCGCCAGCAAATGGGCCATCCGGCACGAAATGCTGAATCTGTTTGACGCCGCGCGACACCGGCCGGTCGCCGTGGACGTTGCCGTGCGCCGCGACTTCGAGGTGAAGGCGGAGGCCGGTTACTGGAAGCTTCCGGTCGCCATCATCAGCAACGGCAACACCGTCAAGAACACCGAGTATTCATTTCTGGCCAACGTCTTTGCGGCAAGGGGATATCTGGTTGCCAGCATTCAGCAGGATCTTCCGACCGACCCGCCGTTGATGACCAAGGTCGGGCTGCCTTACGTCGGAAGGGGGGACGTGTATGAACGCGGCGAAGCCAACATCCTGTTTGTGGTCGGGCAGTTGAAGAAACAGCAGCCCAACGCCGACTACGACCGCCTGACGCTGGTCGGACATTCCAATGGCGGAGACATTTCCATGTACTTCGCCAAACAACATCCCGAGCTGGTATCGAAAGTCATCACGCTCGATAATCTACGGGTCCCGTTCGTGATCAGCGACAAATTGAAGATCCTGTCGTTCCGCTCAAAGGACCCGAATTTCAAAACCGATCCCGGCGTGCTGCCGACCCCGCAGGAGGCAAGGCAGGATGGCATCGACATCGTCAAGACCAACGCCCAGCATACCGATATGAGCGATCGGGGCCCCGATGCCGTCAAGGAGCAGATTCAGGCGACGCTCGATCATTTTCTGAGCGATAGCGCGAGCAGCGAGTTGTCGGCGGTGGATACCGAAAAGCTGATCGTTTCAAATCCAGGTCCGACAGCTCCTCCGTAGGGACGGCGGGTCTGGGCAACCTGTTTTGGCTTTGGATCCGAGGCGGCGACGGCTTGAGGTCAGAGTCAGAACCTCGTCACCCCAAAGCGTAGGGGCCGCAGCCGTTACTGGCCGGCGATTTGCGCGTGCGCGGGATGAAGAATCCCGGCGCCTGAGATCTGCGATGCGATCAGAAATGCCGCCACGACGGCAGGAAGGCTTATCAGTCTGAGAAATTGATCCACCGAAAGCATCGTCATCGTCCCCCAGGGTAACCCAAACCTTCAAGAGCAGGCTTCAAAAGGCGGCTTCAATTCGCCCCTTCCGCAACCTGCTGCGCGCTCGTCATGAGTTGATCGGTGTAAGCCGCCCCTGATATCGTGAGCAGCGCCAGAATCGAAATGACGACCAAGGTTCTCATTGGTTAATGGTCGTTTTGGATTGTGGCCAAAAACGTCAAAGCTTGGCGCATTTTCAGGACGAACAAGAGAATAATCATGGCGGCGGCGGTGCACGCGCACCCCGACACGAGCAGTTCAGGCGGTGTTTCCGGCGTCGATCGTCAATACCGTCCCGGTCACGTTGCGACCGCCATCTCCCAGCAAATATTCCACCATGCGCGCGACATCGTCAGGCTGGGCCAGCCGGCGCAGCGCGCTGCGGCCGGCGATGCGCTGGCGCTGATCTTCGGAGAGGCTTTGCGTCAAATCGGTATCCACGAAGCCCGGCGCAATCGCATTCACGGTGATTCCGAGCTTGCCCACCTCACGCGCGAGCGAGCGGGTGAAGCCAGTCGCCGCAGCCTTGCTCGCTCCATAGACGGAAAGGCCATTATAGCCCGTGGTGGCGATGATCGACGACATGTTGATGATGCGGCCGGCGCCATCAGCCATCATGTGCCGCACGACATATTTTGTGAGAATGACCGGGGACAGGATGTTGAGGCGCAGCAATGCCTCGATCTCGGTGTTATGCATGGTCGCGAGCAACCCCTCGGTGCCAATTCCGGCGTTGTTGACCAGGCCGTAAATGGCACCGAATTCGTCGCGCAGCCCCTTCACGAAAGACGGGATCGCATCGACCTCGTTCAGGTCGAAAGCCCGGAAATGAAGCCCGCCGGCGCCCTGCTTCACGGCCTCGCGGATGGCATCGCCCAATTCGTCGTTTTCGCGGCGCGCGACCGCAATGACGTTGTAGCCCGCCGCGGCGATTCTTCGCGAGATGGCGAGGCCTATACCGCGGCTGCCTCCGGTGACCAGAACGTTATGCATCGTGCCGGGCCAGCTTTCCGGCCGCGGTGATATCGAGCGCGCGAACGAACCTGATCACGGCGGGGACCTTGTAAGATGGCAGCGACGCCCTGCAATCGGCCAGAATCTGTTCGCGAATCTCACCGCTCCGGCTGGAGTCGCTGCCTTCAGCCAGAATGACATCGGCGACCACAATGGCGCCGGTGATCGGGCTGCGCCGGGATTTGGCCCGCGACATGCTTACCTCGGCATGCCGGTTGATCACGGCTTCTATTTCTTCCGGATGAACCTTGAGGCCGCCGATATTGATGATGCCGCCGCGCCGTCCCACGAAGTGGTACCTGTTACCACGCAGTTCGACCATGTCGCCGGTATCGACGAATCCCTCCGCATCGGCCAGCGCCGCTGCGTTTGGGCCGACATAGGCGCGGGCGGTTCGCGTCGAACGAATCCGCAAGGATCCGTCCTCGACTTTCATTTCGACGCCGCCACGGTTATCCCCGATCATGGTTGCGGGAAAACCTTCCAGGCCGTCATTCACCGCAAAGCCAACGCCGGCCTCGGTCGACGCGTAGGCATGACCGATCGAGGCCGCGGGAAAGGCCCGGCTCAAGCCGTCAAGCACGGCCTGATCGGCGATCTCGCCTGACAACCGAACGTAACGCGGCGAAAACCCCGCGACCGATCCGCTCATCAGAAGTTTGCGCCAGTGCGACGGCGTACCGGAAATCTGGCTAACACCCGCCGCGCGCAGCCGCGCGATGTAATCGGCAAGCGGCTCTCCCGGCTCTGACAAGACCATCGAACCTCCGCCGACAATGGCGCGCAGGAAGATCTGAAGGCCACCGTAGCGGCGAATGTCATAGAACGTGGCCCAGACCGCGGGGCCGCTCCGCGCCGGGCTATCCGCGACAATCGCGCCGGTCAATCCCTCCAGGGTATGGCTGACGATCTTCGGCACGCCCGAGGTGCCGGACGTCAGCATCAGCCATTCCGTCGCCCGCTCGGTCTGCGCCTTGCCGGCCGCACGCCCGGGCGCGCCGGCGGTCACGATCAGCTCGGTTCCCGCGTCCGCCCACCGCGCCGGATGATCGGTAACCACGGCATCGATGCCGGCACCTTCCATCAGGGCTTGAAGGTAGTCGGCGTTGAGATCGGGCGGACACAACAGCATCCGCCGAGCAACGCCATCGAGTTCCGTCATCACAATTCCGGATATCAGCTGATCCGCCACGGCAAGCAGCACCGACCGCCCGGAGAGTTCGCCGAGCCGGTCTGCCAGGCAAGTCTCGCCCAGAATATCCGTCAGCGACACCACCTGCCGCGCATCCGAAATCGTGCGGCCTTTTAAGTCCGCGCCGAGATAGTCACGGAGCGCAAAGGCTTCACGCGGGGACATTTTCATAGGCCTTGATGAAGTCGCCTATTGTGAGGGGAAACGCAGCATCCTCCGATATGGTAAACGGATCGACGCCGAGTTCGTCTTCCAGCCTCGCAACCAGGATTGCAAAGCCGAGCGAATCGAAGCCCGTTTCGTGCAGGGACAGATCATCGTCGAGTGGGGGCAGCGTGACCTTCTGCTCGACGGCTATCTGCTGCATCGCGGAAATAATCTTTAACCTTGTCGACATGGACCGTTTCATCTTTTCATTAAATTGAGAAAGCTCATGATAGAGCAAAAATATGAAGTAACTTCGCCGTTCGACGATCTTTTAGTTTCATTGGTAAACCGATGCTCGCCGTCAAACCCCGAATTCGCGAGATACTGGAGAGCGATCTTGACGCTGTCGGCGATTTATTGACCCGAGGGTTCGTGCATCGAAGCCGCGAATACTGGCTGGGCGGCCTCCGACGCCAGGCGACGCGATCGCTCCCGTCAGGCGTTCCTCGCTACGGCTACCTGCTCGAAAACCAGGGAGTGCCGGTCGGCTGCCTGCTCATGGTGTATTCGACCAGGATCGTCGACGGCCAGGCCGCGCTCTTCTGCAACCTGTCGAGCTGGTATGTTGACCCGGCATTCCGCAACTATGCGGCGCTGTTCGCCTCGATGACCCAGAAGCGCAAGGACGTTACCTATTTCAACGTCACGCCGGCGACCGCGACCTGGCCGGTCATCGAGGCGCAAGGTTTCCGGCTTTACTGCCGCGGCCTGCATTTTTCGGTGCCGGCCTTGTCACCAAGCGGACGCGGAATGACGATTGAAGCAGTCACACCCGATACACTCCTCGTTAAGGGGTTGCCCGGCGACGATCTTGAACTGCTCAAGCGTCACGCCGAATATGGCTGCCTCAGCCTTGTCTGTCATGCCGCCGAAAACGCACTTCCCTTTGTTTTTTTCCCTTTACGAAAACGCCGGGGCGTGATTCCCATGCCCGCCATGCAGCTCGGTTATTGCCGCGGCATCGAAGACTACGTTCGCTGCGCGGGCGCGATCGGGCGTTATCTGCTGCGCCGCGGAAAGCCGGTTGTCATCGTCGATGCAAACGGACCGATAGCGGCATTGCCCGGCATTTATAGCGAAGTGCGCGGCCGCAAGTATTTCAAGGGGCCCCATCAGCCGCGTCTCGGCGATCTCGCCGATACCGAACTTGCTATTTTCGGCCTTTGAAGCAGACTCAGAGCCGGATCGAACCATCCGATATGCCTGCAAAGGTTGCCGCGTCGAGCGGCAGATAAGCGCCGGACCCGGGATCTCTCGAAAACAGCGGGTCCGTTACGAGGCGCGGATCGAACCCCTCGCGGATCAGGTCTTGCTTTTTTTGCTTGAAGGTCTCGGTGGTATCCAGCGCGGCGCAGATGCGGATCGCCACCGGACAGGCATAGGCCGGCAGCCGGCTCGAAAGATGATGCTGCAACGTCCGCAGGTCAAAACCATCGTCGACCACGACCGCAACCATGCCCGCGCGGCCGTCGGCGCCGGGAACTTCGACGCCGTAGGTCGTCGCATCGACAACTCCCGGGCAATCCACGACCGCCTGGGTCACCTCGGAGGTCGCGACATTTTCGCCTTTCCAGCGGAAGGTGTCTCCGACCCGATCGACAAAGTGGAAATAGCCGCCTTCATCGAGTTTCATCAGATCGCCGGTGCGAAACCAGGCGTCACCTTTCGCGAGCACATCGCGCAAGATCTTCTTCTCAGTCGCGGCGGCGTCGGTGTAACCCTCGAAGCGACCGCCACCGGCATCGGCAGTCCCGATGCGGCCGACGGCTTCGCCAACCTCGCCACGGGCGCAGGGAATACAAAGTCCATCCAGGTTGCGAACGGGAACGCCAAGCTCGGCATCGATACGAATGATCGCGGCCGGAAAACGATGCGCCAGCAAGGGTGGAATCCGGCCGATCGCGCCCGGCCTGCCCTCGACGTTGTAAAGCGAGAAGTTGCCTTCGGTCGCCGCATAAAACTCCAGTATTTGAGGAATGGCGAAGCGCGTCTGAAACGCTTCCCAGATATCGCCGCGCAAGCCATTGCCGCAGGCCAGCCGAAGCTGATGTTTGCTTTCGTGTTCGGACGGCGGAGCCTTCAGAAGATACCGGCAAAGCTCGCCGATATACTGGAATAATGTGCACTCCCAGCGCACGATATCGTGCCAGAAGCGGCCCACGGAGAATTTGTCCGACAGCACCACTGATGCTCCGGCGAAAAGCATGCTGCAAGGCGCGACGATGCCGCCGACGCTGTGGAACAGCGGCAGGCAATTATAAAGCCGGTCTTCGGGTGAGGCGTCCGTCAATCCGGCAAACCAGCCGCCCCAGTTCAGGATACGCCGGTGACTGATGCTGGCTGCCTTCGGCAGTCCGGTGGTGCCTGATGTGTAGATCAGCAGCGCGCGATCATTGATGGTGACGTCGCGTCTTTCGGCTGGCGCAAGCTTGCTTCCATCCATTCGCTCAAGCGCCGCGTCGATGTTGGTTTCGCGACTGGCCTGGTCGCTGCCACCGCCGTGGATCCAGATTTTCGGCTTCCGGGTCAAATACGGCACAGCGGTCTCAAAAACCGCCCTGAGATCATCGGCGACGATGATGTGATCGGCATCGGCGACGTTGATGCAGTGGGACAGCGACAACCCGACCAGTTTGGTATTGATGAGTGCCGCGACGCCGCCAACCCTGGTGATACCGAGCCAGGCGGCGATGTAATCCGGCCGGCTCGGCATCAACAGGCAAACGGTATCGCCGGCTTCAATCGCCGCCGATAGCGCCCAGCGCGCGTACTGATTGATCCGGCTGGCCAAAGCCCGATAACTGAAGGTCTCCGTTTCTGATATCAGGCCGGGCCGATCCGGCTGCCGCTCCGACCAATCCTCGACCATGTCGGCAAACAACCGGCGCGGGTCGGCCTCGATGCGGGATGTGAGCTCGATAGCCTTCAGCCAGCTCTTGGCGGCGGAGGGTTTGCGCCGCCGGCGATCTGCCGATTGGTCTATGACGCCTGTATTCATGGCCAATGCCTGTTGATCCTCCCACAATGTATAGCCGTGCCGGCTCGATAAGGGGTTAATCAGCAGAGTTAAGGTCAGCTTGCCACCACATGTATCGGTCATCCCGGGATTCGCAGTGAGTAGGCAGACCTTCTATCAGTCGAGAAGGTTCATGGTTTCTTCTTGCCGGGGAACCGATACGGGCTCGTTTCTACCGAGGTAATCGGGTGGTAATGAGCAAGGATTTGTTCATCGAGGCCGGTAGACGCCAATCCTCCAGAGACACGTTCCATCTCGTCCGCGGTCAACTCGGTCACCTGGTTCTTCTGTTCGCGCTCGACATGTTTGTTCATAACGGGCTCCACTGGATTTGAGGTGAGCCCAATCTAGTGGATATCCGCTCGCACGACCGTGACGCACATCACGATGCACGCGATGCACATGTTATCGTCCCAGCCCAGCCCAAGCTGATGCGTCCAGATTTTGGGTTGGAGCATGCAGAAGTCGCCCTGCTCGATAACGTTGACGCCACAGTCAAGACAGGTGAAGCGGGCGATTTCCTCAAGGGTGAATTGAAACGCGCCCATGCGCTTGGCAAATAGAGGCTGAAGGTTCCCTATCGCGGGTCGGCTCCAAGCCTGACCGATGTGATGTCGGGCCAGATCCAGGGCATGTTCGACAATGTGACATCCGCGTTCGCGCTGCCTGCGCAACCACCTGCCACGCCATACCCCATGTGCTTGCCCGATAGGCAAATCCCTGCCGGTGCGAACCGACAGGGATCAGCAGGAAAGTCGACGGACGGCGAGCAATCACCCGGTGGCCCGTCAAGGACCTGCGCAGTGATTAAAGTCCACCGTGCAAACCCGCGCAAGATCATTTTGTGGGCAAAGAATCATTCATCCCCTTGTATCCAACGACACCCCTAGCTGATGTGCCTTGACGGCGATTGCGCCAGCGGTGCGCTTCAACACTTTCGCGATACGGGCAACGCCGGCCTTGTTCTTCGCCAACGATTTTAGTTCGCGCACATCCGATGATGTCCATGCGCGCCTGACGGTTGTTTTCTTCGCTGTTTTTTTCTTTGTTGATTTTTTCTTCTTGGCCATGTCGGCTCCTCAATTTGGAAGCCGCGCTTGTACCACGCCGGCATTTGGCAACGCAACGCAGCTTGTCGACGAATTAATCTTTGCAAAGGTACCGGCGCGCGGGCGTCAGGGCTGGCCCTTCGACGCATTCTTCGCAGCCGACATCACCCCGCCGGTGATCTGCCTCATATGTTCTCCGGCATTGGTAAACTGACTTCTCAAGAATTCCGATTGAATCTGGATGGCCTGCTGAAGATCAGTGGCATGAACGAGCTTTCGCGCATGCTCGAACGCGGCCTTCATGTTCTGCTCGGTGAAGGTAAGCGCCTGCTTGGAAATTTCCGTTCCCGGGCCCGGAATCGACGTCATCGACTTGTTTGCGGCATCGAAAAACATCCCGAACGCCTTTTCCGCCTGATCGATGGTCTTTTCAGCCAAATCGCGCAATTCAGCCGGGACTTCCAGTTTCGGTTCAATCATGTCGCCGTCCTCCCGTTTGGATTGAGAGCTAACCACATTTCTGCAACCGCGTCTTTGCTGTATTTGGCCTGACCGCCGCGGGCATTTATCGACCTGTTTCCTCCCGCTCCATCCCCCGTCGGCGGTATGAAACCGCGCGCCCCTCCAGGGGACCCTCCACCCGACGCCGCGCCGGGTGTTCTTTCTCCGGGCGGGATCTCCGGAAAAGTGGGTGATTTTGGCTCTGGCTCACGCCCTGACGACAACGTTCGCGATTACTGTACCGCCGAAGAGAAACGGCATAGACTGTTGAGTGCCGGTGACAGAAATCGCGAGTCCCATGGTCGGCGACGCCACCCTTGGCGATGGCGTTCGAAGCGGAACCCTTAACAACCCGATTTTCAGAACCTATGCCTGCACCTGACCAGATCGAACAATCCAGCAGCGCGCAGCTGCGGCGCCAGCAGCGAACACGCAACTCGCTTTTCGTCTTGTTTGCCGGGATATTTGTTTTCGTCGCGATCGCAGGCGCTCTGTATTTCGCGTTGCGGCCTGAGACCCTGCGCATCGCGGTGGGTCCGCCGGGAAGCGACGATCAGAAGCTCGTTCAGTTACTGACGCAGACGTTCGCCCGGCAGCACAACTCGATCCAGCTTGCCCCGATCTCGACCGAGGGTGCGGTCGAGAGCGTTGCGCTGCTCGCCACGTCCAAAACGGATATGGCGGTGGCGCGGGCCGATCTGGATATGCCGGCCGATGCCCAGTCCGTTGCGATCTTGCGGAAGAACGTCGTCGTTCTGTGGGCTCCCTCGGGGCTGCCAGCCAAGGGCTCGAAAAAGAGTCCGACGCCCAAGATCAAAAGCCTCGACGATCTGCTGGGACACCGCATTGCCTTGATCGGAAGAACCCAGGCCAACGTCACGCTGCTCCGGGTTATTCTGGGCGAGTCCGGCATTGCTCCCGACAAGGTCACGGTGGTGCAATTCGCCACCAATCAGATCAGCGAAATGGCCCGCGATCCGACCATCGATGCTTTCATGGCGGTTGGGCCGCTGGACAGCAAGATCACCGCCGACGCCATCGCCGCGACCGCCCGCGAGCGGGGCGAACCCAAATTTCTTCCCATCGATGTATCCGATGCGATTGCCCAGAAGCATCCCTTGTATGAATCCGAGGAAATTCCCGGAAGCACCTTTAGTTCGGCGCCGGCGAGGCCGGACGACAAGATCGAGACCGTCAGCGTCAACCATCTCATCGTGGCGCGGCGGTCGTTATCGGAGTCGGCGGTGGGTGGATTTACGCGGCAACTCTTCGCGGCGCGTCAGTCTCTGGTGAAGCAGTTGCCGGTGGCTGCCAACATCGCGACCCCGGACACCGACAAGGCTGCCGCCCTGCCCGCGCATCGCGGCGCTGCGGCCTATATCGACGGCACCGAGCGGACCTTCCTTGAAAAATACAGCGACTATATGTGGGGAGGGATCCTGCTGTTGTCCGGCCTTGGATCGGCCGGCGCCTGGTTCCGCAGCTATCTGAAGCGGGCCGAAAAAGTCGAAAGCATTACACTGCGGGATCGCACGCTGGCTCTCATCGCGCGGGCGCGGCGCGGCAACTCGGTCGATGAACTGCAGGACATGCAGCACGAGGTCGACGGCATCTTGCATGAGATCCTTGTTTGCTACGACGACGGCGCGATCGATGAAGGCGATCTCTCGACATTCAACCTGGTATTCGAGCAGTTTCATCACGCCATCGCGGACCGGCGCGTGGCGCTGGAGAATATGCCCCAGGATCTCGCGCGTTTGCGCCCGGCAATAGCGAAAACCTAGAGCCTCCGTTCCGAATAAATCGGAACGGAGGCTCTATTTCTTTGTTTTGACGCGTTTTCTTCGCGCGAACCGGTATCCACTTCGCTGGAAAACGCTCTACAGCTACAGCTTCAGCTTCGCGAGATAAGCGCGCCGCATCGGCTTTAGCACCGCCAGCGCCAGAATGCCTGTCAGCGCGTCCATCGCGATGATGATGGTAAACACCGGCAGCCAACTTCCGGTCTGCTCACGTAACAGGGCCGCGAGCGGACCGCCGAGGATCGAGCCTACGCCCTGCGCGACGTAAAGCATTCCATAATTCGTGGTGGCGTGTTGAGCGCCGAAGGTGTCGGTCAGGGTCGACGGAAACAACGAAAAGATTTCGCCCCAGCCGAAGAAAACCACGCCGGACAGGATCACGAACACCAGTGCATCGTTACGGAACATGACCATTAAGGTCACAGCCGCAGCTTCCATCAGGAACGCGATCGCCATGGTGTTCTCTCGCCCGATCTTGTCGGACACCCAGCCGAAAAACGGACGCGTCAGTCCGTTGGTCAGTCGATCGATGGTGAGCGCCAGCGGCAGGGCAGCCAGCCCGAACACAATGACGTTGGCGACGCCGAAGTCGCGCGAAAATGCCGCGAACTGCGAGATGATCATCAAGCCGCCGGTGGACATCATCGTCATCATGAAGAACATCAGCCAGAACACCTTGCTGCGCAGCACCTGGCCCGGCGTGGCTCCCGCCCGCGACGCCATTGCCGGCGGCGGCGGCAGCACATCCGCCGAGGTCGGCATGCGCATCGCGAGCGCAGCGGCGGCTCCGACAATTCCAAGGATGATGCCGAACACCACCAGCGTGTGCTGGTAGCCGGCCTGCTTCATCATCGTGTCGATCGGGAACGTGGTCAGAATGGCGCCGAAGCCGTAGCCGGCCGCCACCACACCGGTCGCCAATCCGCGACGATCCGGGAACCAGCGGACCACCAGCCCGATGATTCCAACATAGACGATGCCGGTACCGATGCCGCAGAACAGCCCGTAAGTCAGGTAAAGACCGGTCAGGCTGGTCGCATAGGCCGCACTAACCCAGCCCAGGCCGGATAACAGGCAGCCCGCTCCAATCAGCAGGCGCGCGCCGAACCGGTCGACCAGATAGCCCTGCAACGGCGAAAGCCAGGTTTGCAGGACGACCAGAAGGGTGAAGGTGACCTGTACGGCCGGTAAGGTGGCGCCGAGGGTTTCCTGCAGTGGCTTGGTAAAGAGCGTCCAGACATATTGCGGGCTGGATATCGACATCATGGCGA
>Ga0207930_1000210_pt1 | contig 16951 bp, 17 predicted proteins | sample NGESurshal092012_7_FD_184477 | JGI IMG/M metagenome (GOLD analysis project Ga0207930, IMG submission 184477) | Arctic peat soil microbial communities from Barrow, Alaska - NGEE Surface sample 210-3 shallow-092012 (SPAdes) | ecosystem: Environmental > Terrestrial > Soil > Wetlands > Peat ... | reverse complement strand
GAGCCGCAAAACGTTCGACGTCCGAAAGAGATCCGGCAGAACATCGGAGACAATCCTGCGGTTCTCCAGTGCATAGCCGCTGCCCGAAGGTGCCTGGGTGCGATCGGCCAGCACCCACCACTGGCCATCGGGCGAGCGCGCCAGGTCAATGGCGAGCATATGCAGATAACTGTGAGCGGGAACAGGTACGCCCACCAGCGGCCGAAGGAACGCAGGGTTTGCGTAAAGCAGTGCCGCGGGAAAGTGGCCCTGCGTCACCAGTTCCTGTGGTCCGTAGAGGTCCTCGAGCAGCAGACTCAGCAGTTGGGCGCGCTGTTTGATGCCCGCTTCGATGTAGCGCCACTCCTCCGCCGGAATTAAGAATGGGACGATATCGATCGTCCAAGGTCGATTTACCCCGAGAGGATCGCTGTAAACGTTGTAGGTTATCCCATTCTCGCGAATGCGGCGCTCGGCACGGCCCCAGCGTCGTCCCAACTCCTCGCGTCCGATCGCCCGCAGCGACTCCATCAGATGCGCCCAGTGCGGCCGAGGCGTCACGCCATCGGCAGACAATTCGTCATAGGAATCTCCGTAGCGGAGTGGACTTTGATATAAGTCCCAAGTCATGGGGCGAGCCTCGGCTTCTCGATGCCGGCCTTATGTTTGGGCATCGGCAACCGCAAATCCAGAGTCATAGGGAAGATCGAGTTCGTCTCTTCCTGGGGTTCCGCCATGGTGCCGGGCACTGGGCCGCATGTCTGGAAGCGTGCCCTACGCCGGTCTTCGGCCTCCTTAGCGTTGGCTGGTCGGGCTGTGTACAAGTGACCGTCAGGCGGTCCCGCGCGGTAGATGCATCGGCCAATCGAACGCTCTTTCCATCGGTCGATAATGTCGAAGGTCAGGGGAAAGTGCACCGGGATGGTCGGATGCAACTCCTCCGATAGCCGTCGGGCACGATAGCGAACGCCAGCTACCGCCTCTCCAATCTCGCCGGTCGGGTGGAGCGGAACCCTGCGCCCGTTGCATGCAACCACGTAACGGGATTCCGTCGTGAACCCGGAGACCTTCACCTGCATCCGCTGGAGGGACGAGTCAACGCTGCGAACCGTTCTGCCGGAAGTAGTCTCTTCGGCGAGCACGTTCCAAGGCTCGAGGGCTTGACGCAACTCGAGTGCGACTGCCGCCACCTCGATCGACCCGATCTTCGGAAAGCGAAATTCCAAGTGCGAAGCAAACCACTTCTCCTCGAAGTTGTACCCGGACCGCCGCAGAAGGCTAAGCACATCGGAAAAGTCTTGCCTGACAAAATGCGGCAGCATAAAACGATCATGCAGCGCGGTGCCCCATCGAACCAGGCTGCCTGTGAACGGCTGTTTCCAAAACATCGAGACCAGAGCACGGATTAGAAGCATCTCGGCAAGACCCATTCTGACATGGGGAGTCATTTCGAAGGCGCGCAATTCGAGCAAGCCGAGGCGCAACCCCAAACCCTCTGGCGGATAGAGTTTGTCGATACAGAATTCGGAGCGGTGCGAATTTCCTGTGACATCGACGAGCAGGCTGCGGAACAGTCCATCCACAACGTACGGGGGGCAGTCGTTCGCGGGCAACTGGCTGAAGGCCACCTCCAGCTCATACAAAACGTCCATTCGTGCTTCGTCCACACGCGGATGCTGGCTCGTCGGACCGACATACATTCCGGAAAACAAATACGACAGCGAGGGATGGTTCTGCCAGAAGGCCACCATGCTCCGCAGGAGATCTGGGCGGCGCAGGAGCGGGCTGTCCAACACGGTCGCTCCGCCGAGCACGATATGGCTTCCGCCTCCGGTTGCGATGTGGCTGCCGTCGTACGCGAATTTATCAGCCGTCAATCGGTTAAGGCGTGCTTCCTCGAAGAGCAACGTGTTGATCTGTTCGAGTTCGTCCCAATCGCTCGCAGGCGGCAGATTCACCTCCAGAACTCCGGGATCGGGAGTGACGCTGAACGATCGCAACCGCGGGTCGGCAGGTGGAGGGTAGCCCTCCAGCCACACCGGCTTGTGCAGATACTGGCAAGTATCCTCAACCGCTGCGAGCAGGTCGAGATAGTCCGCAAGTTTGGACGCATAGGGTAGAAACACATGCAGGCGGCCTTCGCGGGCCTGCACGCACAGCGATGGCCGTATCAGCTCCGGCGCGGTTTCAGCCTTGCTTGAGAGAGCGGGCAGCACGTCGGCCGCTGGAATTTTCTGGAACAAATCCATGCGGCTCTGCCGTGACGGGAGCTTGGCCTGAGCCGCGTAGGGAGGTTTATCGCACTCGTATACAAGTTCGTCCGGCGCTACCCAGGGCATCGACTCGGTCGGTATGCGATAGCCTATGGGCGAATCCCCTGGCGTTAGCAGCAGACGTTCCGGGCGCGGGAACCACAACTGGCTCGACCAGCATAATCGGCCCGCCGGTTGTCGGCGGCGAATGGGCAAAATGTACCCCGCCGGTTGCGTCGTTCCGACTTCGTCGCTGTAGGCGGAAAGCAGATTTTCTGAGCTGACCTGAAGTCGGCGCGTTAGCGCTTCCATGAACTCGAGAGCATCGGAAGGTCCGAACCGATAGTCCTGATCTTCGGGGGCGACGAGATCGATGTTCTCCCAGACAGCAACGCCGTCGCGACGCCAATAACAGCCCAGCGCCCAACGCGGCAACGGTTCGCCGGGATACCATTTGCCCTGTCCGAAGTGAAGCAGTGCACCGGGCGCCATCTTCTCGCGAAGCCGTTGAATGAGAGCCATCCCGCGGACCCTCTTTATTGGTCCCAAAGCGTCGATATTCCATTGCGGGCTCTCGGGCTCATCGAGGCCGACGAAGGTAGGCTCGCCTCCCATGGTGAGTCGCACATCCCGCGCCTTTAAGTCGGCGTCAACGCGATGCGCCACCTGTTCGAGCCGCGCCCAATCTTCTTCGCTGAAGGGTTTGGCCGTTCGTGGGGCGTCATTCAGGCGACGAAGGGACATGGAGTGGTAGAAGTCCACCTTAGCCGGCTCTACCGTGCCCCCTATGGGCGCTGCCTGAGAAGCATTCGGGGTGCAGACCAGCGGAATGTGTCCCTCGCCGGCGAACAGGCCCGAGGTTGGGTCCATCCCAATCCAGCCCGCACCGGGCAAATACGCTTCTGCCCAGGCGTGCAGATCTGCCGAGTCGTGTTGCGGACTGTTCGGATCCTCTGGCGCGGTCTCGTCCGGCGCCAACTGAATAAGATATCCGGAGACAAAGCGTGCCGCGATCCCCAAATGCCGCAGAATCTGCACCAGCAGCCACGCAGAATCGCGGCAGGAGCCCGAGCGACTTTCAAGTGTCTGCTCGCATGTCTGGACACCCGGATCCAGCCGCGTTACATAAGAAACTTCGTCCCGCACCTTGTGATTCAATTTGACCAAAAAGTCGATCGTTCCGCACTTCTCGTTCGAAAGGGACGCAAGAAAAGCCTGCAGCCGTGGACCGGCCTGTTCGACCGAGCGGTAAGGTTCGAGGTCCTTAGCCAACCCCGGCGCATATGCGAATGGGTAGCTTTCAACTCCCGGTTCCAAGAAGAAATCAAACGGATTGAACGGGGAGAGGTCCGCGACGAGCTCCACTTCAACCACAAACTCGTTTGTTTTGTGCGGAAAAAGCAGGCGCGCCAGATGATTGTAATGGGGATCGAGCTGCCAATTGAGAAGGTGCTCGGCCGGAATGACGTTAAGTGAGTAGCTGAGTATCGGCGTTCGGCAATGCGGGGCAGGACGCAACTGGACAACCTGTGGACCGAGTGACACCGCCTTGTCGTACCGGTACTGCGTCCGGTGATTGAGAGCGACCTGTATGCCCATCCATCCTCATGCGGCCAACACCTTGAGTTCCCGGCTCTTTTTCATTAAGCGCAACTAGCCGGTGAAGGCGCGAAACATCTTGCGAAGGCTGCTGCTATAAAACTACCTTACCAACAGTGCTAGCGCTGCAAATTTCTGAGCAGAGCGCCGGACTTCACCGTTCCAACCTTCACCTCTTCGGGCATCAGTCACATCTTCGGGTGATGGCGCGCACCGACGAACCTACCCCGAGGCCCCAATATCATAGCTTGGGGGCTGCGCTGTCCACATAACGGAGGTCGCGATGGCATTATTTCCTGTCCTACTCTGCCGGAGTTGTTCTCGGCCCATCGCACTCCCGCCTGCCAGCCAACCCTGTACATCTCCGCCTCAACCAGCGTGGCCCGCAGATTGCGCTCCACGAAACTTCCTATGTCGTGAGTGCAAAAACGTTTACGAGTATTCAGCGCACGATGTCTGTCAGGTCCCACTGGCTGAAGCGGGCGAAGATCAAGGCCATAAACCCCTGAATGTCGTTTGCATCGAAATACCATGCAGCGGGTCGGGTTGTTCGGCGCTGATGAGAGTCCACACCCTCATGGCGTTCGACGCCGACCTGAAAGCAGAAACCCCGGAAGTCCTCGCGTCGTCGCACGGTCATCAAGTTCGTTGTGACAGGGGATACATTTTGAGTAGGCCGATCCGTCCATCCGAGACCTCATTCTCTGCCCACTTCGACAAGCAGTGGAAGCGTCCGGGGATTTAGTTAATATTCTTCCTGTTCAAGCTGGGTCAAGAACTGGCTTTGAAAGTCGCTTCGGGCAACCCCGACCTACCGGCGTGTGTCGACACGCACCCGGCCTCGGCATCGAGCGGACCTTTTTCCCAAGTTTCTCGTCGCCCCAAGCGACGTGAGTATATGGAAGATCAACTCTTCGCGGTCTTGCTGAAATCAAGTTTCGACAGCGGCAACTCCCGAATTCGCTGGCCAGTGGCGGCGGAAATCGCGTTGCAGAGAGCGGGCACAAACGGTGGCACGCCCGGCTCGCCAACCCCGGCTGGCGGAGCGTCATTCTCCACCAAGTAGACATTGGTTTGATAGGGAGCTTCGTTGATGCGGGTAACCGGATAGTCATTAAAGTTGGATTGCTCGATCACTCCATTCTTCGCCGTGATCTCGCCATACCGCGCGACGCTGGTGCCAAATACCGCCGCGCCTTCGAACTGCGACTTGGTGCGGTCAGGATTGACAACCGTCCCCGCGTCAACCACGTAATCCACGCGCGGAATCGTAATATCTCCATCGTCGTTCACTTGAACCTTAACCACGCAGGCGACGTAGGTTAGAAAACTGCGGTGGGCAGCGAATCCGTATGCCACCCCGTTGCCCGGCTTTTCCTTCCCCCATCCGGACTTCTCCGCCACCAGTTCGATTACGTGCCGCAGACGCGCGGTGTCGACGGGATACTCGTCCAGCGACGCGCCATAATTCGGATAATCCACACCCATCGCCTTCAGGTTGATGATGCGCGGCGGCCCAATGAGATCAAGTGCAAACTCGATGTGGTCACGCCCCGCATTCGCAGCCAACTCGGCGGTAAACGTTTGCACTGCGAACGTCTGATAGATGTTGGCCACCGATCGCAACCAGCCAATGCGAACGTGCGCCGGGGCCGGTCCATTCTCGACGCGTAGGTTGGGGAGATCGTACGGAATGTCGGTCCATCCCTGCTGCAATTCGCCCGCGCCGGGGGACTCAGCTCCCGCCTGAAACGTCGAACCGATGGTAGGAAACGCATTCCGCTGCAGCCATGCTGTCGGCTTTCCCTTCGCATCCACCGTCGCTTTCATGTGTTCCGCTGACACCGCGTGGTAGTAGTCGAAACGAATGTCGTCTTCCCTGCTCCATACCACCTTCACCGGCTTGCCCGTCTTCTTCGACAGCACTGCAGCTTCGACGGCATAGTCGGGCTTCGACTTCCGGCCAAACCCGCCGCCCAGCAACGTCACGTGGCACGTGACATTCTCCTTGGGGATTCCCAGCGCGGGTCCAATCGACTCTTGCACTGCCTGCGGATTTTGCGTACAAGTCCATACCTCGACTCGATCTCCGCGCACATCGGCCAGCGCCATCGGAGGCTCCATCGAAGCGTGCGCCAGGTGCGGAAGGTAGTAATCCGCCTCGATGATCTTGCCTCCCTTGGCGAATTCCGCATCGACGTCGCCCTGGTTGCGCCACACCTTTCCCGGCTTGCGCGCGGTCTCCTGCAACTGCTTCTTGAATTCCTCGGAGTTGTAGCTTGCGTTGGGACCGTCATCCCAATCGATCTTTAGCTGCTTGCGGCCCTGCATCGCCGCCCAGGTGTTGTCGGCCAGCACCGCAACCCCACCCAGCGGCTGGAAGTGGCACGGCGGCTTGAAGGTCTCAATGGTGATCGTTTGCCGCACACCCTTGACCTGCAACGCCTGCTTGTCATCAAGGATCTTGACCTTCCCGCCCAACACCGGAGGATGCGCGATCACGGCATAGAGCATGCCATCGGTTTTCGCATCGATACCAAAGTTGGCTTTGCCGGTGCAGTAGTCGCGCAGATCGTATGGGTTTTCTCCTTTTCCGATGTAGCGCCATTGCGAGCGCGGCTTGAATCTCACTTCGCCCTTCGCCGGTACCGGAAGCTTCGCAGCCGCTGTGACAAGTTGCCCATAGTCTGCCTTGCGACCGCTAGCGCTGTGAATCACCTGGTGCAGACCAGTAGTGCATTCGTCCGGCGAAACGCCCCATTGCTGCGCCGCCGCGCGTGTCAGCATCAGGCGGGTAGTCGCTCCGGCTTCGCGCATGGGGTTGAAGAACTCACGCACCGACTTGGATCCGTCTGTATCCTGCGATCCATAGCGCGGATCGCCGATCGCCTGCTCGATCTTTACCCTGTTCCAGTCGGCGTCGAGTTCGTCCGCGAGAATCAGCGGCAGCGAGGTGCGGCTGCTGGTGCCCATCTCCGAACGATGGGCGACGATGTAGACCGTTCCGTCGCTCTCCACGCCAACGTAAACACTCGGATGAAGCGGTGCGTGATCAATCACGGAACGCGCAGTTTGTTCCTCAGCGAAACTCATTCCGGGGACGTAGTGCACTGCCAGCACAAAGGCGCCAGCGGAGAACATGCCTTTCACAAATCCGCGCCGGCTGACGTTCTCGATGGCTGTTCTCATGCCTTCGCCCCCGCAGCCTGCTTGATGGCGGCCCGAATGCGCTGATAGGTCCCGCACCGGCAGATGTTTCCCGCCATGGCGTTCTCAATCTCAGTGTCGCTGGGCTTCGGTGTCTCCGAAAGCAACGCAACCGCCTGCATGATCTGTCCTGACTGGCAGTACCCACATTGTGGGACAGAGTTTTCGATCCACGCCTTTTGCACGGGATGCAGACCGCCGGGACCGGCTATGGCTTCGATCGTGAGAATTTCCTGTCCCGAAACGCCGCTCATGGGAGTCGAGCATGATCGCACGGCCTTACCGTTGCGATGCACCGTGCAGGCTCCGCACAAACCCATTCCGCACCCAAACTTGGTGCCGCTGAGTCCGGCTATGTCGCGGACATACCACAGCAGTGGCATGCTCGGATCGCCCTCGAATGATCGCTCCTGCCCATTGAGTTTGAACTTAATCATCACTGAACCTCCGGGTGACGATAATCGCTCGCAATTCCGTACCAGGCTGAACGGCCGCCCAAATATTGATCGCTATTCTAATTCAAGATTCGGGTCAGCTCTGAGCTTGCGAAACAGGAGTTGCGTGACGCGGACCTCGAATGTTTGAATGTCGAGGCGATCTTGGAGTTCGCTGGAAGGTTCGTTGAAGAACCCCGGCAGTTTTGGATGCAATCGTCTTTGGAGCGGAAGCAGCGCCTGCAAAAGGTGTTCTTCCCTGGCGGACTTACATTTGCCGCCGACGGATTTGGAACCGCTACAAGTAACTCATTTTTCAGTCTGTTAGGAGGGCTTTCCGGCAAGAAAGCAATTTTGGCGTCCCCGACGGGATTTGAACCCGTGTCGTCGCCGTGAAAGGGCGATGTCCTAGGCCAGGCTAGACGACGGGGACGCTATTGTGGAGGGAACTTCGCGTCGAACAAGCTAGAATATCAGTCCGTTCTAACGGGTGTCAAAGTTACGCGGAAGAGGTGCAGATGCTCCAAGATAATGTTACCCCATAACTGCGACGAGACTTTGACACCCTCGAAAGATGGCGCCGCGGATATTGCGCACGAACTCTCATTTGCCGTTTAAGCCTCATTTCCAGATCAGGAAACGGCATCTCGTGTCATCTATCCGCCTTCAAGTTGGCAAGTGGGTAATATGCGCTGGTCGTCGTCGATTTCGAGATCCACACGATTAGTCTCCGAACACTGTTTGATTTCGTTAGACTGCCATTGGAGCGCACACCCGCGCTTTCCGGAGGAACAGGCAACCTGCTCGACACACGCGCAAGACAACTCAAGCGCCTGCTCGCATTTGGAAGTGAAGTGTTTCGGGGACGACGCGACGAATCCCGACTCAAGCAGCAAGGCCCGCCGTCGAAGGCGCTGAATGCAGAATGGTTGCATCGCTGCTGCTCACGGGCGCTGCCGCGTCTAGGAGTTGAACTGTCATTGCAAGGAGAGGCGCCTTCTCACGGCCTCATCGTGTCCAACCATCTGAGCTATCTCGACATTCTGGCCTTCAGCGCTGCCCTTCCGTGCGCCTTCGTTTCCAAGGCAGAAGTGGCTAGTTGGCCAATCATCGGACGATTCGCTGAACATGCGGGTACGATCTTTGTCCAACGTCAGAAGCAGGGCGATGGTTCGCGTGCTAATGCCAGCATCGCCGAGCGCCTGCGAAATGGAGTGCGCGTTGTCTTGTTTCCCGAGGGAACGACCACCAACGGAGAACAACTTCTTCGTTTCCACTCCACGATGCTGCAGCCGGCGATTGCTGTGGGAGAAATCATTACTCCGTGCGCGATTCGCTACCAACTCGAAGATGGCGAGGCGGAAAACGAGGTCTGCTGGTGGGGAGAGGTGCCCATAGGTCCGCACGTGCTAAACCTGTTAGGTAAGCGCGCGGTCCAAGCCCGGATAATCTTCGGTGAGCCGATACCGGCGGTGGGCGATCGTAAGACCCTGGGTTTGGATCTGCGGACCCGGGTCATGGCTCTGTACGAACAGTTGCGTAGCGAGCGCCTATGATTTTCCCGGGTCAGCATCCTCGCCAACCAGAGACAGCGGCTCGGGATCTGGTTGAAGCTGCCAATCCGGCGACTCCAGTTGACGTGGCGTCTTCTCAACCTGATGCAAGTCTGGAAGGTCCGCTGCCGATAGCGATCGGTCGAGTTCGGGTAGCTTGCGCGCAATTGGGAAAACGGACCGTTCCATTGAGCCCACGGCTTTGTTGTAGGAGTCGACAGCGCCGCCAAGTCGCTTTCCAATTTCTTCAAAATGCCAGGCCATTTTCGTCAGGCGTTCATACAGGGTCTTGCCTGCCGTGCTGATCTCTCGCGCGCTCTCCGCGAGGTTCTTCTGGTTCCACCCATACGCGACCGCTCTGAGCAGTGCGATCAGCGTGGTGGGAGAGGCCACGATGACCTTACGCTTTACTCCATATTCAATGAGCTCAGCATCAGCGTCCATCGCGGCGCGGAAAAACACTTCGCCGGGGAGAAACAGCACCACAAACTCGGGCGTTGACTCGAACTGCGTCCAGTACGACTTCGAACTCAGGTTCTCGATGTGCTGCCGGACCTGCCGCGCGTGGCCCGTCAGAAGATCTTTGCGTGTCGCCTCGTCCTGGGCCTCCAGCGCCGCCAGATATGCCGTGAGTGGGACCTTCGAGTCGATGACGATGTTCTTCTCGCCGGGAAGTTTGACCACGACGTCGGGACGCCTCGTGCGCTCGTCGATGGTGACCGATACCTGCTCAAGGAAATCGCAATACTCCAGCATCCCTGCGAGCTCCAGGCACCTGCGCAGTTGCAGCTCTCCCCACCGCCCGCGCGCCTGAGGTTCGCGCATTGCCTTTACCAGGTTGCCGGTCTCGGTCTGCAAAGCTTCCTGCGTCTTTAACAACAAAGCCACCTGCGAAGTCAGGTTGCCGTAGGCCTCAGCCCTCGACTTTTCCAACTCGCGGACATGCTCATCCACTTGTTTTAGCGAGTCGGAAATTGGCTTGACCAAGGTCTCGACCGCCTTCTCTCTTTTTTCGAGCTCTCCCCGAGCCTCGGATTGATACTTCTCCAACGTGCCCTTGGCAAGCTGCAAGAAGCTGGCGTTACTGCTTTCCAGGGCTGCTGCCGCCAGCGCTTTGAACTGCGCCTTCATTTCCTCGCTGGCATCGGACAGTAGCCGGAGCTTCTCCCCGGTGCTGCGGCGTTCGCTTTCCAGGGTCGCTTCGAAGGCCGCCTTAGCAGCGCTGAGAGCAGAGTTGTCCGCCTGCTGCTGCGCGAGTTGCGACTTCACGGCAGCGAGGTCGCGTTCCAGCTCGGATTTGCGCTCGGCCAGAACCGCACTCTTCGATCGGCCAGCCAGCCATGCAAAGGCCGCGCCGATCACAAGACCCGCGAGTACGAGGACAATCACAACTGCAATGTTCATCGGATGTATCGGAGAACCTGTGCTGTATTGTATGTTGACCGGGATGGGAACGGAAGCGGACGCGGAGCGTCTAACCGGTAGCATGCGATTCTCAAGACTCAGGCACGACTGCAAGCCCAAGTCGCAGACTTTGATTCGACTCTGCTGCCTGATCGGCGTGGCGTTCAGCTTCACGCTAGGCGCTTACCCTCAAGCGGCCAATAACGCCGCTGCGGAACAACGGTTGTTTTCACTGATCAATCAGGAACGAGTCAAGGAAGGGCTGGCACCTCTTCAGTTTGATGAGCGGCTCGCAGTTGCGGCGCGCAAACACACGCAACTCATGATTCAGGACGCCTCGCTATCACATCAGGTTGAAGGAGAAGAGCCGCTGCAATTGCGGCTCAGCGATGAAAACGTGCGCAGCGATCACGCTGCCGAAAACATTGCCTTGGACAGCGAAGACATCGAAGTCGCCCACGTTATGCTGATGCAGTCGCCACCTCATCGCGCGAACATTCTCGGTCCGCAATTCAATGCGGTTGGAATTGGGGTTCTCAAAACCGACGACCTTTATTACCTCACGGAGGATTTTGCCAACGTTCTGCCCAGCTACTCGGAACCCGAAGCAGATTCCGCTGCCCAACAGGCCATCAGCGACTACGCGAAATCGCAGGGCCTGCCGGAGCCGAAGCGGAAGCCTCAGCCCAAATTGCGGCAAATGGCCTGTGACATGGCGCTGGACGATAAGCTCGACGGACAAAAGGCACACGACATTCCTAGCGTGACTAGCGCAATCGCATGGAATGCGAGCGATCTTGAAAAACTGCCTCCCAACTTAAAAAGGCTGCTTGCGCAGCCTTTGACTTCGGGGTATTCGCTGGGGGCATGCTTCGCCCCCAGCGTCACTCACCCCGGAGGAGTGTATTGGCTAGTAATGGTGGTCTACTGATATGAATCCGACGATGCCTGCCATCGTTTCTCGCCAACTTGCTACTGAACCGTCGCGGCATGTGCGCCGGGCCGATTGACGACAGGCAAATCCAGCGCCTTCGTTTTCAGGTTCGACTTAATGTACTGTTCGCCCGCCTGCATCATATGAATCCACACATTCGGGGCGGTCCCGTTTTGGTTGAGGAACGTGGCGACTTCCGCCGCGTTCAAGTTGGCCCCCATTTCCTGGGCAAACTCCAGAACGTGAGTCACGGTGATTTCCGCGGTCACCTTTTCACGCCAGCATTTTTTCTTGATGTCAATCATTTCTGCTTCCCGACAGAATGGATTTGTTTGCAGGAACAGGAATATATCCGGCAAGATGTGCGGCCTATGTGCGGTATCACGCTATCGTGTGACGATAGTCACAATCGGTCTCTACGGGTCGGCTAACCGCCAGTCGCAGGCCGACAGCGATCCGTAAGGGTCTGTGCTACCCTGCCTGCATTGATGACTTCGGCATCGCAAATTTACGTCGGAACGGCGGGATGGTCCTACAAGGACTGGGAAGGTATCGTGTACCCGGCGCAGCTCAAGAAGTCGCAGCACCCGGTCGAATACATGGCACAGTACTTCGACATGCTCGAGATCAATACGTCGTTCTATGGCCATGTCAAGCCGGAATGGGGCAAGTTGTGGTGCCGCAAAGCGGGCCGGGTGAACCCACAATTCATGTTCACCGCCAAACTCAATCGCGCGTTCACCCACTCGCCTATCGCAATAGCTGAAAGCACGTCGGCAGATACGATTCGCGTGGGCGCTGACGATGAACTTCTCGCCAAAGCGGGGCTGGACTCCATCGCCGAAGAAAACATGCTGGGCGCTGTGCTGGTGCAGTTCCCCATCTCTTTCAAGAACACAAATCAAAACCGCGATTATCTCGACGCTTTGCTCGAAAAGTTCCGTCAGTATCCTCTGGTGATCGAAGTCCGCCACAATAGCTGGACCAACGAAGGTACGTTGCGCTACTTCGCGCAGAAAGGCGTCGCCTTCTGCAACATCGATCAGCCGCTCCTGGGAAAAGCCGTCGGCCCCAGCCAGCTGGTGACATCGCCGATCGGCTACGTGCGACTGCATGGCCGAAACTACCAGCAGTGGTTCGACAGCGACTCCGGCAGCGATCGTTATAACTATCTTTATAACAACGAGGAATTGCAAGCATGGAAGAAGCGTGTGGATTCCATCGCCGAAAAGACGCGAAAGACTTTCGTCGTCACCAACAACCACTTCGAAGGTAAGGCGGCTGTCAATGCGCTGCAACTCAAGAGCATGCTGACCGGCGCCCCGGTTAAGATTCCGTCGACCCTGCGCAGCCGCTATTGGGAACTGGGAGAGATCGAATCAGATGAATAGATTGTTACAAAACAGTCCCACACCGTAGTACATCCGCCATTCGTCAGCAACTTCCAGCCGCTCATCCACATTTCCTGCTTCTCGCAATGTCTCACACACATGGGTCGGAACCTTTTCGCCTGTAGCCCGTATATGTCCATAGAAGCTGGGCCGGTAGCCCAAGGCGAGCCGGACGCAAACCACTCACGAAGGAGACTTACAATGGACGCGAAATACAACTGGCTGATCGACAACGTTACGATCCGCGTCACCCTTAACACGGTGGCGTTTGCGCTCTGGATTGCCACAGCGGTTGGGTTACTCGAAGTTGCTTCCAAGCTGTAACCGCGGATCGCAAGAACGCCCTCCCCTGGGATCAGTATGCGTGCGCGAAACCACGCCACGTAAAGAAGCCCCGCTCTTCATCTCCGTCGAGCGGGGTTTCTTTTGTACTCATCGTCCTCGAATTTCCTAAGTTACCGAGTTGACATTCGGCCATGATGTGCGCGATTCTCCCAATGCTTGGGAGGCTCGATGGGTAAAGAGTTGCAGTGTTCGGTGCGCTCCGGTGGAAAGCGTTCCGACGGCAAAGCGCTGTTGGAAACCAATGAAATCGTGTTCCGCGGCGATCTCCGCCTGAAGATCCCGCTCGCAAGCATCAAGTCCGTGGTCGCGCGAAACGGTGAGCTTCATCTCAAGTGGCTGGAGAACTCAACTGTCTTTGAATTGGGGGAGCAGGCGGAAAAATGGGCGCACAAGATTCTCCACCCCAAGTCGACTGCAGAGAAACTTGGCATCAAACCCGGGTCGAGGATTTCTGCGCTTCGCTTGTCTGAAACCGAGGTACTGAAGGATGCGCGCAAAGCTGCCGCCGCGTTCGCCGATGACAAACCCCTTAGAGATTCCGACGTGGTCTTCTTTGGTGCTGATTCCGCGTCTGACTTGGCGGGCATTAAGAAGGTGATCCCGGCGCTGGCGATCAACGGAGCTCTGTGGATCGTCTATCCCAAAGGACGAAAAGAGATCACCGAACTGCAGGTTCTAAATGCCGGACGCGAAGCCGGACTGGTTGACATCAAGGTTGTCGGCTACTCGGCCACGCATACCGCACTGAAATTCGTCCGGCCAAAATCTAAGCGATAGCGGCTCACAGGTAGCTGGCTGCGCCAACAGACGTACACCGTAAAGAAGACGCCCATTGCGCCCGCAGGCACGACAGGCGGGGCGCCGTAATTGCGAGCGCCTGGCTAAGCCTTCTTGGTGCGAACATCGACTTCACGCAGGCGGGCAGCCTTGCCTCGCAATGCGCGCAGGTAGTAGAGCTTGGCGCGGCGAACATGCGCCGAGCGCAGCACTTCGATCTTCTCGATGACCTTCGAGTTCAACGGGAAGATACGCTCGACGCCCTGTCCGAAGCTCATCTTGCGGACGATGAAACTCGGCTGTGTGCCCTTGCTCTTGGCGATGACCAGGCCTTCAAATACCTGCACGCGTTCCTTCTCGCCTTCTTTAATCTTCACGTGCACGCGGACCGTGTCGCCCGCCTTGAATTCGGGAAGATCGGTACGCCGCGTTTTAGCAATCAATCGATCAATAATCGGTGAATTCGACATTTTGTTTTCTTCCTTCTTTGTCGCACGCCTCGCGGCGGCGTGAATCTTGAATTGTCTTGGCGGGCTAAGCCGCGCCTATATTTCTTGTGTTCGCGGGCGTAATCGCCTGCTCCCATAAAGTGCAGCGAAACGTACGGCTCGCTGCCAACTACCCAACTGTCATGTCCCGGCGGAATGTAAAACACATCGCCCGGATGCATCTCAATTACGCGGCCATCGTCCATTGCCGCGGTGGCCACGCCGGACACGACCATGCCGACATGCTCCACCTGGCAACTCGTCGACCCCATTGCTTTGCCCACGTGCTCCGACCACTTCCAGCCCGGCTCGTAGGTAGCGCGCCCGATGGTCAATCCGCCGATCTCGACTAGCTCAAACTTGCCTTTCTCGAAAATGCGGGCCTCGTCCGGCTTCTCGAAGCGTTTCAGGATGACATCAATCATCGCCGTGGGAACAACTACTGTCGCCCTTCAATTTCCGCCAGCAGTTTGCGGTCTTCCTTGCTCAACTCCGCCCCGCTCAATAGATCAGGACGGTTTACCAAAGTCTTTTGCAGCGCACGACGCCGTCGCCAGCGCCTGATTTCGTCGTGGTTCCCATTCATCAGCACTTCGGGAACCGCCATTCCACGAAACTCCGCCGGACGCGTGTAGTGCGGATAATCCAGCAACCCGCCCGATCCACAGGTTGACGACGGAGGCTCGTTCTCAGCCTTCTCGCCCGAGTCCACAACCGTCGGCGTGAACGACTCCTGCTGCGCCGACGCCGCATTCCCCAGCGCTCCGGGAATCAAGCGGCCCACAGTGTCTACGATAATCGCCGCACCCAACTCGCCGCCGCTCAGGACGAAATCGCCCACCGAGATCTCGCGGTCCGCCAGGTACTCACTCACCCGTTCATCCACGCCTTCGTAGCGCCCGCAGATCAGCACCACCCGCTCGCGGCTCACCAACTCCTGCGCCACCGCTTGCGTGAACGACTGCCCCTGCGGCGACAACAGCACCACCGTCTCAGTTGCATCCTTGCGCAACCGATCTTCGCGCGGTGACACAGCCATCGCCTCGAGGCACTCGAAGATAGGCTCCGGCTTAAGCACCATCCCCTCGCCTCCGCCGAACGGACGATCGTCCACCGTGCGATGGCGGTCCTGCGCAAACCCCCGCAGGTCGTGGATACCGATATCAATGAGCCTGGCTTCGCGCGCCCTGCGCACAATGCCATAATCCAGCGGCCCACGAAAGAAGTCCGGAAAAATCGTCAGTATCTCGAACTTCATTCTGGCCTCCCCGTCTCGTATTAGGCGAAGGGGATTCTCAATCAAAAAACTCTACTGGTGCCCCTTGCGGCGCTCGCCAGCCGCGCGTGCCTGATCGGCTTCACTCTTCTGCCGCTGCTTCTCTTCCGCATTTAGCGGAGCCTGCGCTTCCAGCAGACCTTCCGGCAACTCCATCTCAATCCGTCGCCGCGCAAAATCCGTCTGCTTCAGAAACGCCTCGGCGTAAGGAACCAGGTATTCCTGCTCGCGCTCTCCGCGCTTGCCCTTTACGACTAGTAGCGGCGCTTCACCAGCTCCAAACTGCACATCACTCACAGCACCAATCGCGACCAAACCGTCCGCGGTGTGCACCAGAACGTCACATCCGACGAGGTCGCTCACGTAAGCCGCGCCAGCTTCCAACTCCGCGCGCTGCTCCTGAGGAATCTGCAACTCCATCCCGGCAAGTTGCTCAGCATCGGTAATGCTGTCGACGCCTGCAAACTTCAGCACCACGCCACCACTGTGGAACCAGTGCTCTTCAGTCCGCAACTCGCGGCGGGAGCCATTCCCTGCCAGCGCCGAAAGCTCGCGTCGCTCGGCAAACCGCTCGGGAAAACTGGTGTGGATCTCCGCCAGAACTTCGCCACGCCGGCCTTGCGGTCCCAGGACGCGCGCGATCGATATGAAGCTGCCAGCTATTCCACGATCTCCAGCTGATAGCGTTTGCCCGTTTTCGACCCGGCCGCGCCAAGAATGGTCCGCAGGCTGCGTGCCATGCGCCCCTGTCGCCCGATGATCTTCCCGACTTCGTTCTCGGCCACCTGCAACTCGACGACGATTTGGCCGACTTCGTCAAAAGCCTCTGCGCTGACTTCGTCGGGAGCATCAACCAGCGCCTTGGCGAGCAGTGTCATCAATGCGGGAATATCGGGAGCATTCGCCATCGATAAGTTTCCTGTCTTACGCCGCGGTTGGTTCTGGAGCGCTGGTCGGAGCCGGAGCGCCGGCCGCAGCCTTGTCCACCAGCTTCTTTACGCGGTCGGACAACTGCGCTCCCTTGCCGATCCAATACGCAATACGCTCGCGCTTCAATTCCACGCTGGCGGGATCGGTGCGCGGATTATAGGTGCCGACCACTTCCACCGAGCGGCCATCGCGCGCACGGTCTTTCTCGATTACCACAATGCGGTAGTAAGGCTGTTTGCGCGCACCGCGGCGCGAAAGGCGAATCATCAACACAGAAGCTGCTCCCTCTTTCCTGCTCGTCAATGTCCACACGTGTACGCATTCCCTCCCCAAGCTAGAACAGCGGATTTAGTTGGGAGCGCTGGGAAGCGCCGGTGGCACA
>Ga0207930_1000209_pt1 | contig 16957 bp, 18 predicted proteins | sample NGESurshal092012_7_FD_184477 | JGI IMG/M metagenome (GOLD analysis project Ga0207930, IMG submission 184477) | Arctic peat soil microbial communities from Barrow, Alaska - NGEE Surface sample 210-3 shallow-092012 (SPAdes) | ecosystem: Environmental > Terrestrial > Soil > Wetlands > Peat ... | reverse complement strand
ACTTCCCTGCAGTTCGCTTTCGCAGCTTGCCTCGCAACTGCCCGTGCCTATCTTTCTGGGCAACATACAACCCTAACCCAACGATTCCAGGAATCCTCTGGTGCCGCGGCAATATAGCAACGGAGGCCGAGACACAGGGCGCCCCTCCGGTTCAGCGGCCATGGGGGCATCTGCGGCATCCAGCCGATCTCTCAGGGAGCGAGTCGGAGCCTTAAGGAATCTGCGGCCCTTCCTGCTGATGGTTTGGCGCACCAGCCCCGAATTGACCGCGGCATCACTGGTGTTGCGGCTGCTTCGAGCGGTGATGCCGGTCGCGACCCTCTATGTCGGCAAGCTGATCATCGATAATGTTGTGCTGCTGGTGCAAGCGCCGCATAAGCCTGAAACGCTGCGGCTGTGGCTCGACAGCGGCCTGTTGAACTGGCTGGGCCTGCTGCTGCTGGCGGAATTCGCGCTCGCCGTGCTGGCGGACATTCTTGGGCGCGTGGTGTCGCTGATCGACAGCCTGCTCTCCGAGCGCGTGACCAATGCCTCGAGCGTGCGATTGATGCAGCACGCCGCGACGCTCGACCTTAGGGATTTCGAGGACTCCGAATTTCAGGACCAGCTCGAGCGGGCACGCCGACAGACCAGCGGAAGAATGTCGCTGATGGGCCAGCTATTCGGTCAGGCGCAAGACATCGTCACCGTGATCAGTTTTGCCGCCGGGCTGATCTTCTATGCACCCTGGCTGATCGCCTTGCTGTTCTTGGCCTTGGTGCCGGCGTTTGTCGGCGAGGCGCATTTCAATGCCCAAAGCTATTCGCTTGATTTTGTCCGCACCCCGGAGCGGCGCGAACTCGACTATGTCCGGCAAACCGCCGCCAGCGTTGAAACCGCCAAGGAAGTTAAGATCTTCGGCCTCAACGGATTTCTGATCGATCGCTACATCCGCCTGGCGACCGATTTTTACGCGGCCAATCGGCGGCTGGCGCTGCGGCGCGCCGGCTGGGGAGGACTGTTCACCGCGATCGGCACCGTCGGCTACTATCTGGCCTATGCCTACATCACCTGGCGCACCTTGACGGGAGAATTTTCGGTCGGCGACCTGACCTTCCTTGCGGGTTCGTTCCGGCGCCTGCGCGCGCTTCTTGAGGGGTTGCTGACCAGTTTCTCCAGCACGGCCGGCCAGGCGCTCTATCTCAACGACCTGTTTTCATTTTTCGAGGTGACGCCGGAAATCCGGTCGCCGGCCAATCCGCGAAGTTTCCCGAATCCGATTCGGCACGGCTTTGAATTTGAAGACGTCGGATTTCGCTACCCCGGCTCGGAGCGATGGGCGGTACGCCATCTCTCCTTCAGCCTTCACGCCGGCGAGGTGCTGGCATTGGTCGGAGAAAACGGCGCCGGAAAGACCACCCTGGTGAAGCTTCTCACCCGACTCTATGATCCCGTCGAAGGCCGCATCCTGCTCGATGGCCACGACCTGCGTGAGTACGATCTCGACGCGTTACGCGGCAGCATGGGCGTGATTTTCCAGGATTTCGTCCGCTACAATCTCAATGCCGGCGACAATATCGCGGTCGGAAAGATCGCGGCGCGCGACGATCTGGCGCGCATCGACCGCGCGGCGAAAAGCAGTCAGGCCGACGAAGTCATTGCCAAATTACCGGGCGGCTATCAGCAGATGATCGGCAAACGGTTCAAGAACGGCGTGGAATTATCCGGTGGAGAATGGCAGAAAATCGCGATCGCGCGCGCCTATATGCGTGAGGCGGCGGTGCTGATTCTGGATGAGCCAACCGCGGCGTTGGACGCGCGAGCGGAATTCGAAGTGTTTCAGCGTTTCAAGGAACTCAGCTCCGGAAAGACCGCCATCCTGATCTCCCACCGCTTTTCCAGCGTGCGCATGGCCGACCGCATTCTGGTTCTCGCCGACGGCTCCATCGAGGCTTCCGGCACCCATGACGAGCTATTGGCCCAGTCAAGCCGCTATTCCGAACTGTTTGAACTGCAGGCCGCCGGATATCGCTAACGGCTCAAGCGGGCGCTCAGCGTGAACCCGAAACTCAGTGCTGTTGCTTCGTGATATATGGCCGATATACACTTGGGATGGATATCCAGCGGCCGGTCCCCGCGCACCTTTTCACAGCCGGATGTGAGGCACGATTTGAAATCGAAGACGCCGACGAAACGCCGGCCTCGCGCAGCCGAGGCCGAGGACGGCACGCTGACCGATCGCGCCTATCGCGAACTTGAAGAGATGATTGTCACGCTGCAATTGTCGCCCGGAACGGTGCTGTCGGAGCAGGCGCTCGCCGCGCGTCTGAAGATCGGCCGAACCCCGATCCGGGAAGCGCTGCAACGGCTGGCGCGGGACGGCCTTGTCGTGATCATGCCGAGGCGCGGCATCATGGTCTCCGAGATCAATTTGAGGCTGCAACTGCGGCTGCTCGAGGTGCGCCGCGAGCTTGAGCGGCTGATGGCGAGCCTGGCGGCCGAACGCGCCTCGCCTGACGAACGCCGCGAATTCGCCGAGGTGGCGGAAGCCATGCTGGCGGCCGCCGCCAACGCCGACGACATCGCCTTTATGCGCCTCGACCAGCGTTTCAACATCCTGATCGCGATGGCGGCGCGCAACGAATTCGCCCGGCGGTCGATGGGCCTGATGAACGCGCTGTCGCGCCGGTTCTGGTACCAGCACTATCAGGAGGTCGCCGACTTGCCGTTGGCCGCCAAGCTGCACGCGGCGGTCGCCGAAGCGGTTTCGCAAAAGAAGGTCAAGGCCGCTGCAACCGCGTCCGACCGGCTGATCGACTACATCGAGGATTTCGCGCGCAAGACGCTCGATACCTGAACCATATCAATCAAATGTAATGACGCTGCGAATGGTTTCGCCGCGCTTCAACGCAGCGAAACCGTCGTTGATCTCCTCCAATGCAATGCGGCGGGAGATCAATTCGTCGAGCAGCAGCGAACCGTCGAGATAGGCCCGCGCCAGCAGTGGAAAATCGCGACGCGGTCGCGCATTGCCATAGCTGACGCGGCGGATGCGTTTCTCCTGCATCAGCGAACCCCAGCGAAACGCGACGTCCTTGTTGACGTCGATCTTGCCAAGCCAGATGACCTGACCGCCGGGCCGCACGGCTTCGGTGGTCACCCGGAAAGCCGAGGCGCTACCCGCCGACTCGATCACGACATCGGCGCCGCGGCCAGCGGTCTCCCGTTTTGCGCTCGCGATCACATCGTCCTTCGATGCATCGACGCCAAGGGTTGCTCCCATCCGCTGTGCCAGAGCAAGTTTCGCCGGATCAAGGTCGACTGCGATGATCGCGCCAGCGCCTGCCAGCCGTGCGCCTTGCACCGCGGCGAGGCCGACAGCTCCGCACCCCACCACCATCACGGTATCGCCATGCGCGACCGCGCCGAGATTGAGCGCGGCGCCAACGCCCGTCATTACGCCGCAACCGAGCAGGCAGGCGCGGTCGAACGGGATCTCCTTCGGAACCGGAATAGCCTGCTGGTCCGACACGATGCAGTATTCGCCGAACGCGCCCATAAACATCAGCTGCCGAAGCTCACGGCCGTCGGCCAGTAGGCCGCGGCTTTCGCCGTCGAATGCGCGTGCCTTGGGTCCTGCGCCGAGATATTCCTCGCACAGGATCGGCGCGTCGCGGTCGCAATAGAAGCATTGCCCGCAATGCGGGTTCCACGACAGCACCACGTGGTCACCGGCTTTCACGCCGCGCGCGGCCGCACCCATCTGTTCGACGACGCCCGCGGCCTCATGTCCAAGCACGATCGGCATCGGATAGCGCAGCGATCCCTCGATCACCTCCAGATCGGTGTGACAGAGACCCGCTGCGCGAAGGCGCACCAGCACGTCGGTCGGCTTTAAATCCGCAGCGGTAACGGTTTCGACCGACAAAGGCGTTTGGGCTGCATGGAGCACCGCGGCACGATACTGCAGCGTCATTCAGGCGACCGCCTTGCTGGCCAACGCGGCCAGCGCCAGGTCAATATCCGCCGAGTTCATCTCCCACTCGTTTCCGAAATTCGCGACGATAGCGCGCATGAAGGGCTCGACCGCGGCCTTCGCGGCGGCATGGTCGCCGAGATGATCGGCCAACAGCGCCAGTGCGAGCTGGCGCGGCTCGGGACCCTCGTAACTCCACTCGAAGCCGTTCTTGCTGAACTCCATGATGTTCATGCACGGATCGAGCGGTGCGCCGTCGACGGTGACCTTGACGCCGTCGATGGTCCGGTCTCCCCAATAATGCTTCATTCCGCCCTCCTGTCTCTAAGCCGGTTCGCTCCGCTCCCGGAATACCGGTATCTGCGTGTCGGAAAAACGCAGGGTATCAACTTCCTAAACGCATCCCACTATCGTGGCGCGCCTGGCGCGCTTGTTGCCATACCATAAATATATCAAAAGCATCGCAGCAAAGCGATTTCTCTCGGGCAGCGCCTGTCGACAACTTCGAAACATTCGTTGCCGGTCTAATAGATTGGTGATATATTAGACGGCGACGGCATGCGGTAGATGGAAACACGTGATGGAATTATCATCGAGTCCGATGACGGAGCGGCAGCGAAACTACCGGGCGACGTACCGCCACCGCATCGCCGGATGGTACAATGGCTGGCTCCATGCCTTCGTGATCTACGTGATCGGGTTCACGGCCCTGTCGGTCTATTTCGCCAACATCAGCGAGCTGCGCTGGTGGGAATTGGGAATCGTACCCGTGACTTTCCTGTGCTCCAATTTCTTCGAATGGTGGATCCATCGCTTCGTCATGCACCGGCCGTCGCAGGTGAAAGCGTTCCGCGCGATCTACAATCGCCATACGCTGATGCATCACCAGTTCTTCACCGAGCAGGAGATGCGCTTTGCCGACCATAACGACTGGCGCGTGACGTTCTTTCCGCCCTACGCGCTGGTGACCTTCACCATGATGTCGATTCCGCCGGCGCTGGTGCTGGGCTGGCTGATTTCGCCCAATGTCGGCTGGCTGCTGATCTCGACAACGACATCGATGTACCTGATCTACGAATTCATGCATTTCTGTTGCCACGTCGATGAGAACTGGTTCGTGCGCAACGCCCCCTTCGTCAACACCATCCGGCGTCATCACACCGCCCATCACAATCAGTCGATCATGATGGAGCGAAACATGAACCTGACCTTCCCGGTGATGGATTGGCTGTTTGGTACCTCGGATCTCGATCGCGGCCTGATCGGCCACCTGCTGAACGGCTACGACACCCGCTTCGTCAAGACCAACATGCGCAAGACCTCGCGGACGCCGAGGCCGGACATGGCGCAGCCGTCCACCGGATTTATTGCGCCGGCCGAGTAATGTGCCCGCCGGATATCCGCTGCGTAAACGAGCGGAGCAGCCATCATGCAGGCGATCGAACCGAACTGGATTTCACTGCTCTGGTTCGCGGCCTTTGCGACCATCGGCACGGTCGCCCTGCTGATCGTTGCCGGCATGTTTCCGCTCCGCGGCCGCCCCGACACCGTGGGATCTAGCACGGCAACGCTGCTGGTGGTCGGTAATGCCATTCTGCTGGCAGCGCTGCTAACGGGCACCGGACTTTACGGCTACGCCGAACTTCGGTGGAGCACGCTCGTTGTCGTGGTCGGCCTCGTCATGCTGTTTGCGCCCGGGCTGTTCGAGGCATGGCCATCATCGTGGCGCGATGGCAACACCGGGCTTGTCGTTCTGGTCGGCGTTCAGATTCTGGCGCTCGCAACGCTTGCGAAAGTCGCGGGCCCGTCCTGGATAATCCTGTCGTGAACTTGTGCGGAGAATGCGATGCCGGTAAAAATCAAGCTTGGTCTATCGCTGATGGTTGTTGTGGTGGCGGCCATCGCGTTTTATTTTCAACATATGCTTGGGCATGACCGTATCCAGTATGTGGTCGCATTCCTCGGCTTCTTCATGATTTTCGCGATGTGGCTGTTCCCCGAAGTCAAGCGGGACGAATCGGCCGGCGGCGCTCGCCGCAACGCATCAAAGCGCTAGACGATCGACCCGCGACCGCGCATCCTCACAGGAATGCCGAAGCCAGCGCGGGCGATTCCGTTAGCGCATGCGCCATGTATTCGAGGCCGGCGGCCAGCCGGGGACGGCCGATCGGACCGCCGAGACAAACGCGCACCGCTTCGGGCGGCGCGCCGCTCACGGTAAATGCATCACTGGCGACAACGCCAATTCCAGTGGAGCGCATGTGCTCGACAAAGGCGGTGCGATTCCACAGGTCGGGAAGCTCGACCCAAATATTGAAGCTCAATGCATCGCTCTTGTGCATTCCCTTCGGCAATATTTCCGAGACGAGCTTCTGCCGCGCGGTCGTCTCGCTTCGTATGAACCGGAGCATTGTATCGGCGGTGCCGTCTTCGATCCATCGCGTCACCAGGGCGACGGTAAGCGGCGAGGCCATCACCGTGGCGGCGCGAAGTGCAGCCGCGAATGACCATATCGAACGGGTATCGGGCACCACGACATAAGCCGCGCGCAGCCCGGCGCCGATGCATTTGGCCAAACCCGCGACATGCCAGGTCAGGTCCGGCGCGATCGCGGCAAATGGCGCATGTCCGTGCGCGGGAATAAAACCATAGGCATCGTCTTCGACGATCGGAAGTTTGAACCGCCGCGCCATGGCTGCGATGTCGCGCCGCCGCTGATCGCTGATGGTGATGGTGGTCGGGTTCTGCAGCGTCGGATTTAGATAGAGCGCCTTCGGCTTCAGTTTCTTGCAGGCCTCCGCCACTGCATCGACGTCGACACCCTCGGCATCCATCGGCAAGCCGACCAGTTGCAGGCCGAGCTGCGCCGCGATCGATCGAATTCCGGGGTAGGTCAGAGCTTCGCAAAGCACGACATCGCCCGGCTTGGCGAGGATGGTGAGAATGCCGAGCAATGCCGGATGGGCGCCCGGCGACACAAAGATCCTTTCCTGCGCGGGCACCAAAGCACGCCTGCCGAGCCAGCTCGATGCGGCGTCCTTGTCGGCCTGCGTGCCGCCGAAGCCCTGATAGCGCAGCAGCGCAACGATATCCCGCGACACATATTCCATGCCGGCCTGCATACGCTCGATCAACTCGGGATCGTCCGGCTCGGGCGGAAGATTCATCGAAAGATCGACCGGGCGCGGCGGCGGCATTTGCTGACCGCGCCGCGGCCGTGGCTTGTCGCGAACGAAGGTGCCCTGCCCGACCTTGGATTCGATCAAGCCTCGCTTGCGGGCTTCGACGTAGCCACGCGCCACGGTCGTGAAATCGACATTGAGGCGCTTTGCAAGCTTGCGCTGCGGCGGCAGCCGGTCTCCGACCGCAAGTCGTCCGGCTCCAATGTCGGTTGCGATGGCCTCGGCGATGGCGAGATAACGCGGTTTGTCACTGGTCGCGAGATCGGGCGTCCACTCGGCCATCAGGTTCTTTGATCGTTGGATCGAGAAATTGACTGCATATTGTTGCGTATAGGATTTTTTGCCAAAAGTTTCAATCGCGGATTTCGAGCGCGCCCGGGACGGCGATGATTGATGGTTTTCAATACGCTTTGCTCAATGGAAATGCACGACGCACAGGAATTACGCGCATTTTTTTGCGGCAGGGATTCGGATCCCGTCAAAAATCCAATCATTATTGAATGCATAATTGAATGTAAATTGACTGTTTTGATGATCTGTTGTGCAAAACCTCAACTGGCACATCCGTTGCAAAGCTTGCGGCGTGCCCGGCCGACGCCTGGGACGATCACAAGGAGTGCAACATGCCAGCCGTAACAATGCCCGCACGCCAGAAAGGCGACTACCTCGTCGACTACGAGCAGAAAGTTTTCGAAGATGTGAAAGCGAAACCCGGCGAAAAAGCGCTGGTCACGTTTCACACCGTCGCCTTTGAAGGCTCGATCGGGTTCGTCAATATGCTGCAAGCCACGCGCCTGATGCGCAAAGGCTTCGAAACCTCGATCCTGCTTTACGGGCCCGGCGTCACGCTCGGAGTGCAGCGCGGGTTCCCGAAAATCGGCGACGAGGCGTTTCCAGGTCACCAGAATTTCAACAACACGCTGGTCAAGTTCATGGCGGAAGGCGGCAAGGTCTATGCGTGCCGCTTCGCGCTGCAGGCGCTTTACGGCCACGGCGAGCCTTCGCTGATCCCCGGCATCATCCCGATCAGTCCGCTCGACGTGCTGGATCTCACGTTGATCCACCGCAACGACAACGCCTTTATGCTCCACACCTGGACACTCTAGGCCGCGACATCACTCGCCAGCGGCGGACCGGATGGAGAGAAGCAAATGGCCGAGAAACAAATCGTCAGGGTCGCCGCGGTGCAGATTGCGCCCGATCTCGATACGCCGACGGGGACGCTCGATCGCGTTCTCGCGGCGATCACGGAGGCCGCGGGCAAGGGAGCCAGGCTTGCGGTGTTTCCCGAAACGTTCGTGCCTTGGTATCCCTATTTCTCCTTCATCCGTCCGCCGATGCTAAGCGGCGCCGAACACATTCACCTTTACGACAATGCGGTTGTCGTCCCCGGCCCTGTCACCGAGGCGGTGGCCGCGGCGGCCCGCAAATACAACATCGTGGTCGTGCTCGGCGTCAATGAACGCGACCACGGCACGCTTTACAACGCCCAACTGATCTTCAACGCCAACGGGGCGCTGGTTCTGAAGCGCCGGAAGATCACGCCGACATTTCACGAGCGCATGATCTGGGGTCAGGGCGATGGCTCCGGCCTGAAGGTAGTCGATACGGCAATCGGACGGATCGGTGCGCTGGCTTGCTGGGAACACTACAATCCGCTCGCCCGGTATGCGCTGATGGCCCAGCACGAAGAGATTCACGTCGCCCAGTTCCCGGGCTCGCTGGTCGGACAGATCTTCGCCGACCAGATCGAGGTGACGATCCGCCATCATGCGCTCGAAAGCGGCTGCTTCGTCGTCAACGCCACCGGTTGGCTTACCGAGGACCAGATCGCCAAGATTTCCCCCGAGGAAGGACCACGCAACGGAATCCGCGGCGGCTGCATGACCGCCATTGTCTCTCCCGAGGGCAAGCACATCGTTCCGCCGCTCACCTCCGGCGAAGGCATCCTGGTCGCCGACCTCGACATGGCGTTGATCGTCAAGCGCAAGCGCATGATGGACTCGGTCGGCCATTACGCACGGCCCGAGCTGTTGTCGCTGCTGTGGGACGACCGCCCGGCGATCCCGCTCCATTTGTCACACGCCGCAGCGTCCCTCTCTACCTCCGGAGGACAATCCGATGAAGCCCATTCTGGTGCACGAACAACCGAAGCCGATGCCGACCGAGCAGCTGATCAACGAGTTGCAATCCTTCGGAGTTCGTCTCGTTGATCCCAAGGCCGGCGGTGACAGCCGGCGCGGCGGGGCCGGGCCCTCCGATCACATGCCGATGACGATCGACGGCGCGACCGTAATGATCCCGGTCCACAATGCGCCGGCATTCGAGAGTCCCTACATCGTCGACAAACCGGATACGCTGGGCCGCAGTCAGGTCAGCCGTGACGGCGCGGTGATCGGCGAAGTGAAATTCCAGCTGCGGCCGCGCTTTTACGAGCGCTCGACCGCTGACGGCATTCCCTATTCGAAAATTGCAACGCTGCACGGCCGCGACGTGCTGGCGACGACGATCCTGCAAACCTGCATCCGGTATCAAAGCCGCACCAAGACCTGCCAGTTCTGCGCCATCGGCCAATCCCTCGCCGCCGGCCGTACCGTTGAACGCAAGACGCCGCAGCAACTCGGCGAAGTCGCCCGCGCAGCTGTCGAGCTTGATGGCGTTACTCATATGGTGATGACAACCGGAACGCCGCCGGGCCGCGACCGTGGCGCCAAAATCCTTTGCGAAAGCGCGCTCGGCGTCAAAGCAGCCGTCGATCTTCCGATCCAGGGACAATGCGAGCCGCCCGACGACGACATCTGGTTCCAAGAGATGAAGGACGCCGGCATCGATTCGCTCGGCATGCATCTGGAAGCCGTCACCGAGCGGGTGCGTCGGCGTATCATGCCGGGAAAGGCGCAAGTGTCGGTGCAGCGATACTTCAGAGCGTTCGAGGCGGCAGTACCTGTCTTCGGACATGGCCAGGTCTCGACCTACATCCTCGCCGGACTTGGCGATAGCCAGAAGGAAATCCTCGACATTTGCGAGCGCCTCGTCGGCGTCGGCGTTTATCCCTTTGTGGTGCCGTTTGTGCCGATTTCGGGCACGCCGCTGGAAAGCCACCCGACGCCGTCTCCGGCGTTCATGCACGAAATCCTCGGACCGCTGGCAAAACTCCTGCGCGACGGAGGTCTCAAGTCCGGCGACATCAAGGCCGGCTGCGGCAGATGCGGCGCCTGCTCGGCGCTTTCGACTTACGAGAGGAGAGTACCGGCATGATCTTCGAACCCTTCAAGCCGTTTCTCGCCAGCGCCTACCAGATCAAGTTCGCGACCGAAGCATGGGAGAAACGCGGCGCCGCCGCGCTACGCCAGCAGGTATTCTGCGGGGAACAGGGGCTGTTCGACGGCGACGATCGCGACGCGGTCGACGACGTTGCGATCCCGCTTGTGGCGATCTCCCTGTTCGGCGTGGCCGCGGACGCCGTGGTCGGCACTGTTCGTATTCACCAGCATCCGGAAGACCCCGGCGTGTGGTGGGGCTCGCGGCTGGCGGTTACCGGGCAGTATCGGCGCCTCGGCGCGGTCGGGGCGGGCTTGATCCGCCTGGCCGTCGCGTCGGCGCATGCGCGCGGCTGCCACACCTTCCTCGGCAACATCCAGAGCCAGAACGCCGATCTGTTCCATCACATGCACTGGCATACGCTCAAGGAAGTCGAACTGTACGGCAAGCCGCATCACATCATGCAGGCTGACCTCAACTTCTATCCGCCATTCCTGCAACCCGAAGTCGGTTTCCTGTCGCTACCGAAGCTGGCCGCGTGATGATGGGCTCGCTCGCTATATCGGCGCTGGCGCAGCGGCTGCGATGCAGCAATGGCATCGCGGCCAAGAGCGACATCGCGTCGGTCGCGCGATCGCTGGGCCTGTCCGGTGCCGGCGTCATTCCGGTTGGTGACGATTGTGCTGCGATTCCCGACGGAGACGGTTATCTGCTGTTCGCCATCGAAGGCTTCATGAACGAATTCGTCGCCGGCGATCCATGGTTCGCCGGCTGGTGCGGCGCCATGGTCAACGTATCCGACATTGCGGCGATGGGCGGACGGCCGATCGCTATCGTCGACGCGATCTGGGCGAATGGCGAAGCCGACGCCGCACCGGTGCTGGCCGGTCTGAAAGATGCGGCGAAGGCCTACGGGGTTCCCGTCGTCGGAGGACACACCAACATCCGCACCGACCGCGGCCAGCTATCGGTCGCGATTCTCGGCCGCGCCAGCAAGCTGTTGACCAGCTTCGATGCCTCGCCCGGCGACAGATTGATCGCGGCTATCGATCTGCGCGGGCGTTACCGCGAGCCATTTTCGAACTGGGAAGCCGCGACCGATGCGCCGCATTCCCGCCTGCGAGGCGATCTCGAGCTACTGCCTTCGATCGCGGAAGCCGGCTTGTCGCGCGCCGCCAAGGATATCAGCCAGGGCGGCATTGTCGGCACCGCGGCCATGCTGGCCGAATGTTCCGGCGTCGCCATCGATATCAACCTCGAGGCGGTTCCGAAGCCCGACGGCATCGCGCTCGAGCGCTGGCTGCTGACGTTTCCGAGCTTCGGCTATTTATTCTCCGTCGAGCCGCATCACGTCGCCGAGGTGACGGCCCGCTTTGCGGCGCGCGGGATCGCCGCCGGCGATATCGGCACCGTCGCGCATGGAAGCCGCCTTACCGTCGGCGATGGCACCGGATCCGAAACGATCTGGGATTTCGCGCAGAAGCCGTTGATCGGCGCCGGACCACCGTCACACGTCGCGGTCGAGGCGGTAGCATGATCGCAAGCAACCGGCTTCCGCGAATTGCCATCCTGACGCACTCCACCAATCCGCGTGGAGGCGTCGTCCACGGACTCGAATTGACTGACGGCCTCACCCGGCTTGGATACGAGGCAGTGATTCATGCGCCTGATGCCAGCGGCAAGGGATTCTTTCGGGCGCCGCTATCGCCCGCGATCGCCGTGATGGCTTCACCGGCGGGCAAGAGCGTCGCGCAAATGGTGCAAGCGCGCATCGCCGACTACATCAAACATTTCGAGCTGCCGGACCATCGGCAATTCGACGTCTTTCATGCGCAGGATTCGATCTCGGGTAATGCACTGGCGACCCTGAAGCAGCGCGGCCTGATCCGGCGCTTTGCGCGCACCGTCCACCATATCGACAGCTTTCAGGATCCCCGCCTCAGCAATTGGCAAACGCGCTCGATTGCAGAAGCCGACGAATTGTTCGTCGTGAGCGAACTCTGGCAGTCGCGGATCATGGCCGAATTCGGCCGCACCTCCACCAAGGTCGGAAACGGCGTCGATACCGAACGCTTCACGAACAATACCCGTGCGCTCGACCAGCAGGTGCGGAATCAATATGGCATCAATGGAAGCCCGGTGCTGCTTTCCGTGGGCGGCGTCGAGGAACGCAAGAACAGCACTCGAATCCTCGAAGCGTTCCGGCAGCTATTGCGGATACAACGCGACGCCCAGCTCGTGATCGCCGGCGGTGCGTCGTTGCTCGACCACGCGATGTATCAGCGGCAATTCGACGCTCTGATCGCGGCGGACAGCGAGCTCAATCGCGCCGTTGTTTGTCTCGGCCCGGTTCCGGATTCTGATATGCCCTCGCTTTACCGGATCGCGGATGCGCTGGTGTTTCCGTCCATCAAGGAAGGCTTCGGCCTTGTCGTTCTGGAAGCGATGGCGAGCGGCACGCCGGTGGTGACCTCGCGCATCGCGCCGTTCACCGAGTATCTCGGTGCCGATGACGTGGTGTGGTGCGATCCCTTGAGCGTGGCGTCGATCGCCAATGCCATGGCGATCGTTCTGGCCGAACCGCTGCATTCCAGGATGGCGCAGCGCGGCGCTTTGATTGCGCGGCAGCATGACTGGGCCAATACCGCGCGGGCACATCTGCCGGCCTATCAGAAACTGATGGAGCTGCAGCATGCCTGAGATGCTGTTTCAGATCCGCTGGCCGGATGGCGCGATCGAACAATGCTATTCGCCGTCGCTGGTGATCCGGGATCACCTCGCCGTCGGCGAAACCTACAGCGTGCCCGAATTCCTGCGACGCAGCCGTATCGCACTCACCATCGCCAGCGATCGCGTACGGGAAAAATACGGTTTCGCCTGCTCGCGGGCGATGGGACAGCTTGCAAGGCTTGAATCCGCCGCCGGTCATTTCGACGACAAGAGCGGCGAGCGCGTCACCGTCATATCCTTCCACGAATAGATCAGGAACGTCACATGACAAATACATCAATTCCCTCGCACGCCAGCGTTGTCATCATCGGCGGCGGTCAGGCCGGTCTCGCCATGAGTTATCATCTCAAGCAGGGCGGCATCGATCATGTCATTCTGGAGAAGCACCAGATCGCTCATTCGTGGAAGACCAAGCGCTGGGACGCCTTTTGCCTGGTGACGCCGAACTGGCAGTGCCGGCTTCCGGGATATCCCTATCAAGGCAGCGATCCCAAGGGCTTCATGCTGCGCGACGAGATCGTCGCCTATATCGAGAATTACGCGAAACACATCTCCGCACCGGTCAGGGAAGGGATCGCCGTCACCCGCTTGAAGCAGGACGCAGACGGCGGATTTGCGCTTGAAACCAGCGCGGGCGAAATGACGGCGGGAGCGGTGGTGCTCGCCGTCAGCGGCTATCACGTACCGAACGTGCCGCGGATGGCGGATCGGCTCGACGGATCGGTGACGCAGCTGCATTCCGCCGCCTATCGAAGCCCGGCGGACTTGCCTCCGGGTGACGTCGTTGTGATCGGCAGCGGCCAGTCCGGCTGCCAGATCGCCGAAGACCTGCATCTGGCGGGACGCAAGGTGCACCTCGCCGTCGGCAGCGCGCCGCGATGTCCGCGGGTCTATCGCGGCCGCGATGCGGTCGAATGGCTCGACGATCTCGGTCAGTATGACCTGCCGGTCGATCAGCACGGCCTGAAGGAAAAGGTCCGCAAGAACGCCAACCACTATCTGACCGGGCGGGACGGCGGCCGCGATATCGATCTGCGCAGATTTGCCCTCGAAGGGATGTCGCTGTACGGCCGGCTCAAAGACGTCGAGGGCGGGCGGCTGATATTTGCCGACGACCTTGCGAAAAATCTCGACAATGCCGATCGCGTCTATAACGGCATTTGCGGGCTGATCGACGATCACATCGCGCGCAACGCCATCGATGCGCCAGCCTCGCCGCATTATGAGCCGGTTTGGGCTCCCACCGACGCGCCTGCCGAACTCGACCCGGCGAAGGCCGGCATCTCCACCATCGTCTGGACCACCGGCTTCCGGTCCGACTGGTCGTGGGTCGAACTTCCGATTTTCGACGGCGCTGGCTATCCGACCCATCGGCGCGGCGTGACGTCGATGGACGGCGTCTATGTGCTCGGCCTGCCCTGGCTTTACACCTGGGGCTCGGGACGCTTCGTCGGCGTCGGCCGGGATGCGGCCTATGTGACCCAGCATCTGCTGGGCAACTCCGCGTCGTCCAAGAGTGCCAGCCAGCGATTTGCGGCCAGCGCAGCGTAGTCGCTCGCCTGAAGCCGCTTGATTGTCAGCGTTCCGTAAACGCCTTTTGACCAATTCATTTGTATACAAATGAATAATCCAACTTGATCCCGGCGTCAAGCCGGGCTCATGTCGCGTTCGACGACCCGAAGGCGTTGAGCAGAAAGGAATAAATCCATGGCCCATGACCAACCTCAGGCCACAGGCCCCACCAAGCTGGTGATCCGCAATATCGGCCTGCTGCTCAGCGGCGCGATGGAAAAGCCGATCCTCGATGCCGACACGATCCTGGCCGAAAACGGCAGGATCACCGCGATCGGACGCGCCAAGGATCTCAATGCCGAAGGCGCCACCACGGTCATCGATGCCAACGGCACCACGGTCACGCCCGGCCTGATCGACAGCCATGTTCATCCCGTCGCCGGCGACTGGACGCCGCGGCAAAACCAGATCGGCTGGATCGACAGCTTTCTCAACGGCGGCGTCACCACCATGATCTCCGCCGGCGAGGTTCACATGCCCGGCCGGCCGCGCGACGTGGTCGGCGTCAAGGCGATGGCGATTTTCGCGCAGCGCGCGTTCGATAATCTTCGTCCCGGCGGGGTCAAGGTCCATGCCGGCGCGCCGGTGATCGAGCCCGGCATGGTCGAGGAAGACTTCAAGGAGTTGGCGGCGGCGGGCGTCAAGCTGCTCGGCGAGGTCGGGCTCGGCGGCGTCAAGGACGGCCCCACCGCGCGCAAGATGGTGGCGTGGGCGCGCAAATACGGCATTCAAAGCACCATCCATACCGGCGGCCCTTCGATTCCGGGCTCCGGCCTGATCGACAAGGACGTGGTGCTGGAAGCCGACACCGATGTGATCGGCCACATCAATGGCGGCCATACCGCCCTGCCCGACGGCCAGATCCGCTGTATCTGCGAAGGCTGCAAGCGCGGCCTCGAACTGGTCCACAATGGCAACGAACGCGCCGCACTTTATACGCTGCGGATTGCGCGCGAGATGGGCGACCTTAACCGCGTCATCCTCGGCACCGATGCGCCGGCCGGCTCCGGCGTGCAGCCGCTGGGAATCCTGCGCATGGTGTCGCTGCTGTCGTCGCTCGGCGATGTGCCCGCGGAGATCGCGTTCTGCTTCGCCACCGGCAACACCGCGCGGATGCGCGCGCTCGACTGCGGCATCGTCGAGGTCGGACGCGCGGCTGACTTCGTCATCATGGACAAGGCGCAGCATTCCGCCGGCAAGGACATCCTCGACAGCGTGCAGCTCGGCGACCTGCCCGGCATCGGCATGACCATCATCGACGGCATCGTCCGCACCCAGCGCAGCCGCAACACCCCGCCGGCAACGAAGGTGCCTGAGATTGTCGGGCATTGATTGATCTTCCTTCCTCGACATCCGGAAACGAACGCTAGGCCGGCCCCCGGATTTCGCGTTCGCTCATCCGGGCTACGGGTTAGCGGATTCGATTTTCAATCGGCCAAGGGGCAAGGTACTGTTGAGATCGTCATTGCGAGCCAACGGGGCGCGCATTCGCGCGACCCGTTGGCTCGCAATGACGGCAAGATACACCTCCGCGATCCCGCGGCGCGAGGCGCCCGAGTTGTGCTGAACCTTTCGCCCGACAAAGGGCGTGGGGAATGCCGGGTGCCCGTTGCACCCGCAGCCGCGCGTGTAGTGGTAGTAAGCACGCGCGTTAGTCACCACGGTCGCACCGGGATCACCCGGCATTCCCGCACGCAATGGTTTTAACAGCTTATTTCGTACTCTCCCCGGTGATCGGGCTTTCTTGTCACCGTCGCCGGTGAAACTTCTTTCACCAACTTGACGCCGGCGTCGAGGCGTCAGGACCACACGACTTCGCCGTCCGCAAGAAACGCTTTCGTCAGAAGCGCAACCCGCGTCCATCGCATCCCCAGCCCTACGTTCGTGACGATCGCGAAACGCCCCTCTGTGTTGGGCCGGGATGCGCGCGATGTAGAAGTGATTTGGCTCGGAAGTGAACCGGAATATTTTTGCAAGGGGGGACTGGACAGGTAGCATCAGCTTGAACCCAAAGAAGAATTTTTGCTCAACGTCATTCCGGGGCGTGCGAAGCACGAGCCCGGAATCCATAGCCCCTGCAGGGATTATGGATTCCGGGCCTGCGCCCAAGTGGCGCATCCCGGAATGACGATGGTTATGTTGAACGGCCGGTCGCGTCGCCGCCGCCCCTCATGGAGAGGAGCGCGTCACGCAGGCAAGTGTACGTAGCCTGCGTAGACTTGGCTACGATGCGCGTCTCGAACCATGAGGCCACGGG
>Ga0207930_1000207_pt1 | contig 16978 bp, 16 predicted proteins | sample NGESurshal092012_7_FD_184477 | JGI IMG/M metagenome (GOLD analysis project Ga0207930, IMG submission 184477) | Arctic peat soil microbial communities from Barrow, Alaska - NGEE Surface sample 210-3 shallow-092012 (SPAdes) | ecosystem: Environmental > Terrestrial > Soil > Wetlands > Peat ... | reverse complement strand
AGCCGTCGGTGTCCACCCGGTCGAAGGTCTGGGCGGTCGCGGCCCGCAGCGCCCGGTCCAGGTCGTCGGCGGCGGCCTGGGCGTCGGTGGTGACCACGACGAGCATGGTGGCCAGCGCGGGGGCAAGCATGCCGGCCCCCTTGGCCATCCCGCCGACGGTCCAGCCTTCACCGCCGGCGGTTGCCTGCTTGGACGCTGCCGCCTGCTTGGACACTGCCGCCTGCTTGGACACTGCCGCCTGCTTAGACACTGCCGCCTGCTTAGACACTGTGTCGGTGGTGCAGATCGCCTCGGCCGCGTCGGCTCCACCGCCGGCGCCTAGCGCGGCCACCGCGGCGCCGACGCCGGGCAACAGCCGGTCCATCGGCAGTCGTACGCCGATCAGCCCGGTGGAGCAGACCGCGACCTCGCCGGCTGAGATCTCCAGGGCGGCACCGACCGCCGCCGCGGTGGCGTGCGCGTCCTGAAAGCCGGGCGCGCCGGTGCAGGCGTTGGCGCCCCCGGAGTTCAGCACCACGGCGCGGACCTCGCCGCCAGCGAGCACCTGCCGCGACCACAGCACGGGCGCGGCCGGCACGGTGTTGGTGGTGAACACGCCGGCGGCGGCGGCGTCCGGACCGTCGTTGACGATCAGCGCCAGGTCCGGGCGCCCGCTGGCCTTGAGGCCCGCGGTGACCCCGGCGGCGCGAAAGCCGGCCGCGGCGGTGGCGCTCACGGCGCGATCCCAGCGGCGGTCAGCCCGGCGGTCTCGGGCAGGCCGAGGGCCAGGTTGGCGCACTGGACGGCCTGGCCGGCCGCCCCCTTGCCCAGGTTGTCGATGGCGGCGACGACCACGGCGCGGCCGGCGGTGACGTCGGCGGTGACCTGCAGCTGGGCGGCGTTCGAGCCGGCGGTAGCGGCGGTATGCGGCCAGCGGCCGGCGGGGAGCAGATGGACAAAGGGCTCGTCGCCGTACGCCGCCGCTATCGCCGCTCGCACCGCAGCCTCGTCAACCCCGGGGCGCAGCCGCGCGGTGCAGGTGGCCAGGATGCCGCGCGGCATGGGGGCGAGCACCGGGGTGAACGACAGCGTGACCGGCTCGCGCGCGGCGGCGGTCAGGGTCTGCGCCATCTCCGACGTGTGTTGATGGGCGCCGACCTTGTACGCCGACAGGTCCCCCATCACCTCGCTGCCGAGCAGGTTGACCTTGGCCGACCGGCCGGCGCCGGAGGTGCCGCTGGCAGCCACGACGACCACGTCCGCCGGCTCGACCAGCCCGGCGGCGAGCAGCGGCGCCAGGGCCAGCGCGACCGCGGTGGGGTAGCAACCGGGGTTGGCGATCCGGCGCGCGCCGGCCAGCACGGCGCGCGCGCCCGGCAGCTCGGGTAGACCGTAGGGCCAGCAGCCGGCGTGCGGCCCGCCGTAGTAGCGGTCCCACGCGGCGGCGTCGGCGAGCCGAAAGTCGGCGCCGAGGTCGATTACTGTCAGCTCGTCCGGCAGTCTTGCGGCCAGGGCGGCGGACTCGCCTTGCGGCAGGGCCAGGAAGGCCACGTCGGCATCGGCGAGCGCGGCGGCATCGGTGGCCACGAAGGTGCGGCCGGCGAGCTGCGGCAGCTGCGGGTGCGTCGCGGTCACCTCTGCCCCAGCCGAGCTACCGGCCGTGAGCGCGGCCAGCTCGATCTGCGGGTGCCCGAGCAGCAGCCGCAGCAGCTCGCCCCCGGCATACCCGCTGGCGCCGGCCACTGCTGCCCGTAGTCCCATCCGGCTTCTCCTCGGGGTGTCGGCACTGACCGCGGGGCCAGTATGCACGTGCCCGTATCACTATGCAACTGTCTTGACCATCCTCGCCTACCCACCCGCCGATCTTGAGCCCACGGGCGGATCCCGCGCGTCGATACGCACGTGTTCTTCACCGTGGTCGCCGTACCGGTGTGGGCAGCCGCGGCCCGCGAGGTGCAGCGAGTGGTCAAGAGCCGCTACGTCCCCAATCCAGCGCGCCTTCTCGCGGCTGGTGACCGAGTGGCTGACGCTCCCGGCAGGGTCGTCGGGTGCGCCCGGTTACGGTTGGCCGGTGACCCCGGCTACCGGAGTGATGCGCTGGCTGCGGGGAGGTGTGCTGGCGGCCTCCACCGTCGTGCTGGCAGTCATCGCGCACCTGCTCGGCGGCGGCAGCGCTCCGGCCACACCGGCTCTGGCGCTGGCTGCCCTGGTGCTCACGGCGTTCGCGGTCGCCGCCTCGGACCGGCAGTGCTCTCCCCTTCGGGCGCTGTTGGTGGTGGTCGGGGCCGAGGCCGGGCTGCATGCCTGGTTCTGCCTGACCGCGAGTAGCCCCGGCATCGATCACGCAGCGTTTCCCGGTGGCCCGCTGATGCTGGCCGCGCACGCGGCCGCGGCCGCGGCGGTGGCGCTGCTGCTCGCGGGTGGGGACGGCGCCCTCTGGCAGGTGTTCACCCTCCTCGTGGGGCGGGTCGGCGGTGCTGTCCGCCACCTGGTCGGAGCCGGGCTGGTGCCGTTGGCGGCGCCGGGGGATGCGACCGGGCCGATGCCGGCGGGCGCGGCGCTGGCGGCAGCCAGCTGGCTGGGCTCCGGCTCCGTTCGGCGACGCGGGCCGCCGGCGCGGCGGCGCGCCCGACTGCCATCACCCAACACCGCCGCGACGTCGCACTGCGCTTGTGCGCCTGGCGGCGGTCTCCGAGAGAGGCCCGTCCGCTGATGCACATCCCCGTTCCCCGCCCTGCCCATGTTCCCGGCCGTACGGCTCGATCCCGACCGTCGGCCGGACGAGCCCGCCGGGCCGCCCGGCGCCTGGCGATGGTCAGCGCCGCGGCTCTGACCATCGCCGTCGGCGCCGCCGCTCCGGCGCTGGCACACGTCACTGTCTCCAGTCCCGATGCTGCCCAGGGCGGCTTCGGGAAGGTGGTCTTCCGGATCCCCACCGAGTCGGCCACCGCCGCAACTGTCAAGATCGCCGTTTCGTTGCCTGCGGCGGCACCGCTGGCCGTGGTCGATGTCAAGCCGCATCCTGGCTGGACCGTGACCGTCGACAAGGAGAAGCTGGCGCAGCCGCTGACGGCGGACGACCTCACCGTTACCGAGGTGCCGCGCACCGTCACCTGGACGGCCGGGCCGGGCCTGGGCATCGCACCCGACCAGTTCGACGAGTTCGAGCTGTCGGTGGGCACGCTGCCCACGGCGAACTCGATCTCCTTTGCCGTGGTCCAGACCTACAGCGACGGCTCCACCGTGGACTGGTCGCAGCCGCAGGCCGCCGGGCAGCCGGAGCCGGAGCACCCGGCCCCGGAGCTGAAGCTCCCCGGGGCCGGTGCCGGCACGACCGCCTCGGCCGCTCCGGCAGCGACAGTGGTGCCCGCGGGCCGCACCTCAACCGCCTCCGCGGGCAGGGACTGGCTCGCTCGGACCCTGGGCGCCGTGGGGGCGGTCTGCGGGATCGCCGCGGTGGGGATTGCGCTGGTGCGCACCCGGCGTACCAGTCAGGGATGACTCACGGGTGACGATGGATCAGCTGCGGCGCCTGGGGTGCCTCGCCGGCCTGGTGGCGGCGGCCGCCGCCTGGGCGCTCGCGGTTGCCCCCCCGGCGTCGGCGCATGCGCACCTCACCGCGATGCAGCCGGCGATAGACGCGACCGTGTCCAGCCCACCGGCCGCTGTCGTGCTCACCTTCGACGAGGCGGTGCACACCTCCTTCGCGGTGGTCACCGTCACCGGCCCGGATGGCCGGCGGTGCGACGTGGGCACGCCGACCGTGGTTGACGGGACGGTCACCCAGGGCGTCTCCCCGCTGCCGGGAAGCGGCTCCTACACCGTCGCCTACCGGGTGGTGAGCGCCGACGGGCATCCGGTCAGCGCCCAGGAACGATTCACCTTCGCGCCCCCGGCCGACTACCGGCCCGCGGTCGCTACCGCGCAGCCGGCGACGGCGGTCGCCTCCCCGGCCGCCGCGGGGCCGGCCCCCGCGGTCAGCCGGCACGCCGGCCATCTCAGCCAGGTCGCCGTGGTGGTCCTGGTCCTCACCGCAGCGATGATCATGCTCATCCGGAATCGGACGAAGCGAACATGAGTGCGGTCACCGGGCCAGATGTCACTCGACCAGCGACCACGGCCCAGCGGCGCCGTCGGTGGCTGGGGTGGGCGGCCGCGGCCGGGGCGGGGGCGGCGGTGCTGGCTGCCGCACTGGCGTACGGCGGGGGAGCCTCCACCGCCGCCCTGCCCGGCCTCCCGCACGCCGGTGCGGCCACGGGCTGGGGACTGCCACTGGCGCGGCTGCTGGTCGACCTGACCGGCATCGTCACGGTGGGGGTGCTGCTCGCGGTCGGCGTGCTACTGCCCCCCGGTGCGGACTCCGCTGTCCGGTTGCTCAGTCGCGCTTCCGCGGCGGCGTGGCTCTGGGCGCTCGCCGCGGTGGCGAGCATCGTGCTCACGTTCTCGGACTTCGTCGGCGTACCGCTGGTGGACTCACTCGACGGTGCCCAGCTGGGCTCGTTCATCTCCCAGACCAGCCAGGGCAAGGCGTTGGCCCTGCAGGCCGTGATCGCCGCCACCGTGGCGCTGGGAGCCTTGGGGGTGCAGCGTCGCGGCGGGGCACTGGGGTTGTTGGTGCTGGCCCTGACCGGGGTGGTGCTGCCCGGGCTGAGCGGACACTCGGGCGCGGCCAGCGACCACATGCTCGCCGTCTCCAGCCTGGTTGTGCATGTCGTGGCGGCCTCGCTGTGGGTGGGCGGCCTGATCGCGCTCGGGGTGCTGGGCACGCTCGGACCGGCGTCCGTGCGGGTGGCGGTGCCCCGGTTCTCCCACCTGGCGCTGTGGTGTGTCGTCGCCGTGGCCGCCTCCGGAGTCGTCAACGCCGGCCTGCGCCTGGGCAGCGTCGGCCAGCTGCCCGGCAGCAGCTACGGGTGGCTGGTGCTGGGCAAGGTCGTCGCGTTGGGCAGCCTGGCCGGCTTCGGCTGGTGGCACCGCCGGCGGACGATGCCGCAGCTCGGTGAGCGGGGCGGCCTGGCCGGCTTCACCCGGATCGCCGCCGCGGAGAGCGTGCTGATGGTGGCGACCGTCGGCCTCGCGGTCGGGCTGTCGCGGACGCCGACCCCGGTTCCCCGGACCGGCCCGGCCGCCGGGCTCACCCGCACCCGGGAGCTGCTCGGCTACTCGATGCCGCCCGCGCCGACCCCCTGGCGGCTGTTGGTCGACGTTCACATCGATGGCTTCCTGCTCACCGGTGCGGTGCTGGCTGGGGCGCTGTACCTGACCGGCCTGCAGGTGCTGCGGCGGCGGGGCGACCACTGGCCACCCGGCCGTACGGTGTCGTGGCTGGCCGGGGTCCTGCTGCTCGTCGTCGTCACCAGCGGGGGCGTGGGCCGCTACGCACCGGTGCTGTTCAGCGTGCACATGGCGCAGCACATGGTGCTGAACATGGCGGTGCCGATCCTGCTGGTCCTCGGCGCCCCGGTGACGCTGGCGCTGCGCACCCTGCCGCCGGTCTCGGCCGGCGGCCCGGGGGTGCGGGAGGTGCTGCTCACCGTGTTGCACAGCCGGGCGGTGCGGGTGCTCAGCCACCCGCTGGTGGCCGCCGCGATCTTCGTGGGCAGCCTCTACGGCCTGTACTTCTCCCCGATCTTCCCGGCGGCGATGGCCAACCACTGGGGCCATCTGGCGATGCAGCTGCACTTCCTGGCCGCCGGCTGCCTGTTCTTCTGGGTCCTGATCGGCGTTGACCCAGGCCCGACCCGGCCGCCGCACGTGGCCCGGCTGGTGCTGATGCTCGGGGTGATGGTCACCCACGCGTTCTTCAGCGTCGCGCTGTTGTCCGCCAACACGGTGCTGGCGCAGTCGTGGTTCGCCGGGCTGCAACGCCCCTGGGGCGCCTCGCTGCTCGACGACCAGCACCTCGGCGGCGCCATCGGCTGGGCGTTCGGGGAGATCCCGGTCGCCGCCGTGCTCACCGCGCTGGTGGTGTCCTGGGTGCGCTCGGACGCCCGGGAAGCGGCCCGGCTCGACCGGCGGGCGGACGCCGACGGGGATGCGGACCTGGCCGCGCACAACGCCCGGTTGGCCGTCCTCGCCGCCCGCGATGCCGCCCGGGTTGACGGCCCGACCGGGCGCCGAGCGCAGTCCTCCCGTCAGATCGGCGGACCGGGGACGGGCTGATCCGGCCCGGCGGCGTACCCGTCGACGTCGGTGGCCTTGACGGTTGTCCAGACCGGGGGTGAGTCGCAGCTCGGCTACGGCCAGCGTCGTGATGTCGGCCAGGATCGGCCTCCCCGTAGTCGTAGCTTCCAGCGCGAGACAGCGATTAGTTTGATCTTGGCTGTGTTGGGTTGGGGGTCTGGCGCACTGGTTGGGGCGGCGACTCGCACCGCGTCCTGCGATGAGGAGCTGGAGCAGCTTCGGGGGTTCCCGGAAGATCAACCGCGGAGCTGATCCGGGACTTTACGCTCACGCCCGCTGACGCGATGTTCGTGCGCAAGTTCCGTGGTCAGGGCAACGCGCTGGGCGCGGCGATCCAGTTGTGCACGCTGTCGTGGTTGGGCTTCGTGCCCGACGAGGTGGCTTCGGCGCCGGCGACGGCAGTGGCCCGCTTGGCTGAGCGGCTCGGGACTGTCCTGGGGGGCTCGACCACGGCGTGGAACCGGCCGGCTCAGCAAGCGGCGCGCCGCTGAGCAGCTACGCGACGCTGCCGCGCAGCGCGGCACCGTCCCGGCCGGCCCAGACGCGGCGGGCGCAGGTGTCCTCGACTCCGATCGGACGCGCGGCCCGGGCCAGCCCAGACACTCACCACCACCACCACCACCCACCCGCCGTGGACCGCACCGATAGCCCGGCGGTCAGCCGCCGGTCAGCGTGCCGGAGCTGAGGCCAAGCACAACCCCCGCGGCAATCAGCAGGCACCCGGACGCCATGGCGAGCCGCGCGCCCCACGCCGCGTTCTTCTGCACCGCCATCACCGCACCGAGGGCGAGCATCCAGCCCGGGTTCGCCATGCCCACGACCAGCAACACTGCCATCAACCCCGCGCAACAGCCCAGGCATGACCGGCCGTACGCCACGCCGATGCGGACCGCCTGGCGACGGACGTCGGCCCGTCCGGTCCAGCCGCGGGCGAGGAAGCCGAACGGCGATCGGCACGCCCGCAGGCACCGCAGCGCCAGCGGGGACAGCTGGTAACCGCCGGCTACGACGAGAATCGCCGCGGCGGCAAGTCGGCTGCCGTCCAGCCCGGGCGCAGTCGCGCCCATCCCGGGCATGGCCGGGTTCATTCCGGGCATGCCGGCGTGGCCTGCGGTGCCCGCCCGCGTGGCGTCCAGGAGCGGTGCTACGCCGAGAGAGAACGCCCGGGCCGCGATGCCCGCAACCGCCCAGACGGCGAGATACCCCACCACGACGAGCGGAAGAACGAACCGGCCGTCGCGACCGGCACCGGCGACGCGGCGGACGGCGACGAGCAGCGGCAGGCTGGTCGGCAGCATCATGGCCACGGTCACGAGCAGCCAGCCGCCGCAGAACAGCAGTGTCGCCGGCCAGGAGGTGGCGGTGTCGGCTGCGGAAGCGCTGTCGGAGTGGCCGGGCATGCCGTCGCCCCAGAGCAGTAGACCGGCGAAAGCGGCCGCCGCGGTGGCTCCCACCGCCGCGACGACGGCCGCGGTGGGAGCGTCGATCCGGCGGGGCGACAGCCGCACCGCCTGCTCGCCGGCTGCCCCGGGCGGGAGCTGGGGCGGGCGCCGAGCGCCGGCTGCGCCGGCGGGCGGTCGCGACGGCAGCTGACGGTCCTCAGCCGGTGGAATGCGCCGCCCCGGCATCCGCGTCTTCGGCGCCGTACCCGCCGTCCGCGTCGTACCGGAACGCACCGGTGGTTGCGCTGCGCGCCTGCAGGTCCAGGTCGAGCCACAACTCCGGGCTGAACCCCGGCACGTAGAGGCTGAACCGGTCCGTCCTGCCGATCGTGACCGGTGCGCCGAGCGTCCGGCTCAGCGCCGACTCGCCGATCTGCATGGGCAGGCCGCGCTCGCCGATCAAGGCGGTGGTGGTGACGTCGACGAGCTCCCGCTGTCCCGGCTGGGTCACCTGGACGTCGAAGCCTCCGTGCGGGCGCGGCTCGATGGTGATGGAGCGCCGGACCCGCGCGCCGAGGTCACAGTTCCCGTCCGGGGACGGACCGTTTACGAGCTGGCCGAGCAGCCCGCCCAGCGGCCCGCCGCCCTGCCCGGAGAAGATCCGGACCACAAGCCCGAGTGTGGCGTCGTCGAGTACCTCGTTCGGGCCGTCGACGAACACCGCGACCTGCTGGCGGGCGTTCGCCCGGTTGCCCTCGTGGTGGGAGACGCTGACCACCTTCAGCCCACCCACGTTGCGTCCAGCGAGAGTGCCCTTGTCCACCAACCACGCGAACAACCCGTTGCAGACGTTCTGGTCCGGCGGCTGACCCACCCAGCAAGGGCACAGCGTCTGACAGTCGCAGGCCTCGAGAAAGGTGCCGGAGAGGTGGTAGCGGACCGTTGCCGAAAGTAGTCACGGCACTCCCAGTGTGTTGCCGAGCCCGGAGCCTCACAGTGGCGAAGTGACACCGCCGTTCCGATTGACGCCGGACGCTGGCACCGGTGCCCTGGCCAGGAAAGGGCTGCCGAGCTGCTACCGGGCCGACCTGGCGATCGCCGAGCGGCTGGCCGACCCGACCAACGGCCAGTGCAGCGGGACCTGAGCATCAGCCGCGAGCGGCGGGGGAACGTCGCGGGGGCGGGGACCTGGCCGGCGCCGCCGAGCACTACCGGGCCGGTCGCCGCCACGGCCGGGGCCGGGCCCCCGGCAGGTCACCCGCGGGGTCAGCGTGGCGGGGCGTCGGGTACCAGGATGCGCAGCCGACCGCGGTCGGTGCGCAGCGTGTCGGGCAGCACGTTGGCGTCGAACCGGTCGTCCTTGTTCCCGGCCGAGCCGTTGCGCGAGCGCAGGTTCCTTACCTGGTTCGGGCTGATCACCACCACGGTCGAGCAACTCGGCGACGACCGGCCCGTCGGAAACGTTCGATCGCCACCTCGGCACGACCGAGCCGGACCCAACCGACGGACCGCCGCGCTCAGACCGGCCGCGGCGTGCTCGACCGAGAAACGGTCGCGCACGGCGCCGCTGCAGGCAGCGTCTTCCCGCCACAGCGGTCCTGTTCGACGAGGTCGCCAGCCCGATCAGCCTGGCCTTCCTGACCCGCTTCACCTTTCAGAGCCTGACGGACGGCTACTGCGGTCGCACCGACCCGCAGTGATCCACGCCCGGCTGCCGGCCGCGGCCTGACCGGCGGGGACGGCCCGGCCTGGGTCAGCTGCCCAGCAGCCCGCTGCGCAGAGCCGCGGGTCGGTGAACGTCTTGGTCCACCCGGAGAAGGTTCTCTCGTTGGCCTACTCCGCCGGCACCAGCCTCGACGCCCTCGCCGCCATGACGGGCCTGGGTCCCGCAGGCGGGTGTGCAGGTCGGCCATGCCGGACGATCCGGTCGGTGGCGCGCTGAAGCGAGACAGGGCTTGAGCACGAGCTTCTCCCGGACCTGTCCGGAACGCACCGCACAACCGCGGCATCCCGCTGCTATTGCGAGGCTCATGCAAGTGGGTAGGCTGCGCAATAGTCATCCGGACCGCGAGGAGCAGCATGCACATCCCAGACGGTTACGTGAGCCCGCAGACCTGCGCGGCGGGCTACATCCTCGCAGCTCCGGTGTGGTTCATCGCCGCGAAGCGAGTCTCAAAGGTCGTGAAGACCCGCAACGTGCCGCTGTTGGCGGTGTTCGCCGCGATGACCTTCCTGATCATGATGTTCAACGTGCCGATCCCGGACGGCACGACGGCCCATGCCGTCGGGGGAGTGATCATCGCTATCTGTCTGGGGCCGTGGGCCGCGACCATCGCCGTGTCGGTCGCGCTGCTGTTCCAGGCGCTGCTGTTCGGTGACGGGGGGGTGCTGGCCTACGGCACGAACGTCCTCAACATGGCGATCGTGCTGCCGTTCGTCGGACTGGGCGTCTACCGGCTGGTCGCCGGCCGGAGCCCGTTGACCTCCGGACGCAGGGTGGCAGCCGCAGCGGTCGGCGGCTACGTCGGCATCAACGCTGCCGCCTTCATGGCTGCGATCGAGTTGGGGATCCAGCCGGGGCTGTTCCACACTGCGTCCGGTGCGCCGCTCTACTCCCCGTACCACCTGTCGCAGACCGTCCCGGCGATGATGCTGGCGCACCTCACGGTGGCCGGCGCGGCCGAGGCGATTCTGACTGGCGGCGTCCTGGCCTACCTCGCCCGCGCCGACGTCCGCCGGCTGGTTCCGAACCACCCAGGCATCCCGGTCGCGGCCGGCGATGTCGTCCCGCCGCGCCGGCGGCTCACCCCCACGACCGTCGCCATCGGCTTCATCGCGATCATGGTAGCCCTGACGCCACTGGGACTGCTGGCCCCCGGTGGCGCGTTCGGCGAGGACGCACCGGGCGACCTCAACCTGCACGACCTTGGGCTCAGGTCCATCCCGTCGGGCCTGGAGAAGTACAACGGCTTCTGGAGCCACACGTTGCTCGGCGGCTACGGCTTCGCCTCCGGCGACCACCCGACGCTGGGCTACATCCTCTCGGCCCTGGTTGGCATCGCTGTGGTCGCGCTGGTCATCTTCGTCATCGGCAAGGTGGTACAGGCGAGCCAGCGTCGCTCCGGGACGGACGACGCCACCGACGATGCCCCGGCGGCACGGTCCGGATCGAGCCGGGTGTGACCGCCGGCGTCGAGGTCCGCCCAGCCGACGGCGAGCGGACCCCGGACTGGCTCCTGACCGGCGAGCTCGCGATGTGTTCCTGCGGGTGCATCGGCAAGCGCAAGAAGGGGTCGTTCATCGAGAAGACCCTCACCGGCGGCGCCGGCCTGCTGCGACAGGTCATGTTCAGCGAGGACGTCGCGGAGCGCCGCGGGCTCCTGCAGCGCCTGGACCCGCGCACCAAACTGGTCTCGATGCTCGTCCTGCTGGTCGCCGCCGGCCTGGTGCACAGCATCTCCGTGCTCCTGGCCGCCTACGCCGCGACGCTGGTCCTCGCGGCGGCCTCCGGGCTGCCCGTCGGGTTCTTCATCAAGCGGGTCTGGCTGTTCGTCCCGATCTTCACCGGCATCGTGATCCTGCCGGCGACGCTGTCGATCGTCACGCCCGGGCACGTCGTGCTCCAGCTGTGGTCCTGGCACGGCCACGCCGAGGGCATCACCTCCCAGGGGCTGACCACCGCGGCGCTGGTCGTCACCCGGGTGGCCGTATCGATCAGCCTGGTGGTGCTGCTGACGCTGACCACCCCATGGGTGAAGCTGCTCGCCGGCCTGCGCGCCCTCGGGGTGCCGCGGATGTTCGTCCTGATCATCGGAATGGCCTATCGCTACATCTTCCTGCTGCTCGGCACCGTCACCGACATGTACGAGGCGCGCAAGGCCCGCACCGTCGGGGCGCAGACGCACGACCGCACCGCCCGCGAGTTCGTCTCGGCCTCAGCCGGCAGCCTGTTCGGCAAGGCGCACCAGCTCTCGGAGGAGGTGCATATGGCGATGGTCGCCCGCGGCTACCGGGGCGACGCCAAGACCATGGCGCCGGCCCGGCTCCGGGTCGCTGACGGCACGGCCGCGGTGATCGTCGTGTTGGCGGCCGCCGCGATCATCGCCGGGGACCTCGCGATCGGCCGATGAGCGCCCAAGCAGCGCCCACCGCTGTCGACGCGCCGCTGCCCGCGGACGCGCCCGGCGGCGCGGTGTTCGTCGCCCGCGGCCTGGAGTACTCCTATCTCGACCGCTACCCGGCGCTGACCGACGTGTCGCTGGACGTGCGGGCCGGGGAGAAGCTGGCGCTGCTCGGGGCGAACGGCTGCGGCAAGTCGACGCTGCTCAAGGTGCTCAGCGGCCTGGTGTTCCCGACCACCGGGACGCTGCACGCGTTCGGCCAGCAGGTCACGGAGGACAACCTCGAGGACGAGCAGTTCTCCCAGGGCTTCCGGTCACGGATCGGGTTCGTGTTCCAGAACTCCGACGCGCAGGTGTTCTCCCCCAGCGTGCGGGAGGAGGTCGCCTTCGGCTGCCTGCAGCTCGGCATGACCAAGGACGAGACGCTCGCGCGGGTCCGGGACGTTCTGTCGATGCTCGACATCACCGACCTCGCCGACCGGGCGCCGTTCCAGCTGTCCGGCGGCCAGAAGAAGCGGGTCGCGATCGCGTCGGTGCTGGTGATGAACCCGGACGTGCTGCTGTTCGACGAGCCCACCGCGGCGCTGGACCCACGCACCCAGCAGTGGCTCGCCGAGCTCATCGTGGAGCTCAACGACGCGGGCAAGACGATCGTACTGGCGACCCACGACCTCGACGTGCTCGACCAGATCGCCGACCGGTGCCTGGTCTTCTCCGAGGAGCACACCGTCGTCGCCAGCGGTACCCCGCACGAGGTGCTCTCCGACCGGGAGATGCTGCTGTCGGTCAACCTCGTCCACGAGCGCAGCCGCCTCCCATCGACGACGTGAGCAACCGGTGACCTCCCTGGCTACCGGGCCCCGCACGTCAGCGGTACCACCCACCGCCGACAGCGGCACCCCTGCGGCCCGGAGGGACGTGCACGCGGCGCGGGTCCGGTCCGCTGGGCTGCGGGCGACGACACCCCGCGTGCTGGTCACCAGCGCCCTCGCCGAGCTCGCGCACCCCACCGCCGAGCAGATCCACCAGCACCTGCGGGGCACCGGCGTCAACGTCTCCACCGTGTACCGGACGCTGACCTCGCTGGAGCAGGTCGGGCTGGTGGCCCGGTTCCACCCCGACGACGGCATTGCGCGGTACCACCCCGATGACGGGGCGTCTCAGGGCCACCTGCACCTGCTATGCCGGGGCTGCCTGCAGGTCCTGGACGTCCCCGCTGCGTCGGTCCACCAGGCTGTGCAGGCGGCCGTGGCCGAGGCCGGTTACCGGGCCGACCCGCAGCAGCTGACGGTGTCGGGGCGGTGCCGAGCGTGTTGGGAGCAGCCGTGACCGAGCTCAGGCCGCTGCCTGGTGCGGTCGCGGCGCAAGCGGCACCGGCGGAGGCGCCACCGTCGACGCAGGTCAGTCATGACGACGTACGCCCTGGGCTGGAACTGGCCCGGCTCATCGCCGACGCGACCCGGGCCGATGGCCACGCGCCGTTCGGTGAGCACGTGCTGCTCACTTTGGACAACCAGCCGCGGGTCAACCACGCGCGCATCGTCAGCCGGGTCGGCGGCCTGCTGGCCGGGTATCTGGCGCTGTCCGACACGCCGGACGGCGCCTGGTACGCCGAGCTCGGCACCGCGCCCGCCTACCGGAGCCGCGGTGTTGCGGCCAGCCTGCTGTCCGCGGCCCGGGGCCACGTTGCCGGCCACGGCGGCGGCTGCCTGCGGACCTGGGCGTACACGCACAGGGCGCCCGACGCGCTCGCGACAAGCTCGGGATGGACATCTGCCGGCAGGTGCGCTACCAGCAGCGGCCGGTGACCGCCCCGCCGGCGCCCGGAGCGGTGCCGGGAGTGCGGCTGCGGACGCTGCGGCGGGACGAAGCAGGCGCGTGGCTCGCGCTGTCCAACGCCGCCTTCGTCGGGCATCCGGAGAACGGCGGGTGGACGGCCGACGACCTGGGCTGGCGACTCGCGGCGCCCTGGACGTCGCTGGACCGGTTCGTCGTGGCGGTCGACGCCGGCACTGACGAACTGCTCGCTGGTGTCTGGACCAAGGTGGAGTCCGGCAGCACGGAAGGTGAGCTGTACGTCGTCGCGGTCCGGCCCGACCAGGCCGGCCGTGGCCTGGGCCGGCTGGTGGTTCGCCACGCCTTGCAGGTGCTCGCCGCGCACGGCCTCGCGACAGCGTCGGTGTACGTCGATAGCACCAACACCGCGGCGCTGGCGCTGTACGCCAGCGCCGGCTTCGGCACCCGGCACACCGACCGGTGCTTCGAGCTCACGGTGCCGCCGGCGCGCTGAGCGCGCGCGCCGTGCCACGGCCGGCCGGAGCATGGCATGACCCTCTGGCAGGCGCAGCTGGCTAATCCGAGAATCAACTGTCAGCGGACAGCGTGGATGACCCGGTGACGGGGGCATCGGGTGCGGCGGCTTATCGACGGCCTCGCGAAGCAACAGTTCGTCCGGGATGTGCTTGCCGCCTACGCCGCCTTGGTCGGAGCGGACCACCTGTTCCGCTTTCAACAGCTGCGCGCCGGCCGGTCGACCGGCTGATCAGTTCGGCGCACTCAGCCGGTCGACAGGCCGGCGCGCAGCACCGCGCCGGTACGCCGGGCAGCCTCGGCCACTGCGGCATCCCGGGCGGCGGTCGTCTCCGCCACGGTCAGGGTGCGGTCCGGCGCCCGGAACCGCAGCGAGTAGGCCAGCGACCGGTGTCCCGGCGGCACCTGGTCGCCGGTGTAGACGTCGAACAACCGCAGCGACTCCAGCAGGTCACCAGCGCCGGCGTCCAGCGCGGCCGCCACCTCGGCCACTGGCACGGCGGCGTCCAGCACCAGGGCGACGTCCTGAGAGGCCACCGGGAACGGCGACACCGTTGGGGCGAGCACCAGCTCCGGGGCCGCAGCGAGCACCGGTCCGAGATCGAGCTCCATCGCCGCCGTTCGGGGCGGCAAGCCGAGCGCCGCGATGGCGCGTGGGTGCAGTTCCCCGGCGAACCCCACGACCCGGTCGCCGACGATCAGCTCGGCGCACCGGCCGGGGTGCCAGGGCGCCCGCTGGCCGGCCCGGACGGTCAGCGGCGCACTCACGGCGGTTGCCACCACCCGGGCCGCCTCGACCGCGTCCGTCCACAGCGCGGGCCGCGCCGGCCCCCACCACCCGGCCGGCTCCCGCATCCCGGTCACGACCACGGCGGCGTGCCGCGGCTGGTCCGGCAGCGCTGCCGCCAGCGCGGCCAGGACGTCGGGCTCCGGCCGCCCCGCGGTCGTGACCTCGGCCGGTGCCGCCGGCGCGTCCAGGCGTGGCCGGTACACCAGTCCGGTCTCGAACAGCGCCACGTCCGGCTGACCGCGCCCGACGTTGCGCGCCAAGGTCGCGAGCAGGCCGGGCAGCAGGACGGTCCGCAGCTCCGGCTCGGTGTCGGCGAGCGGGTTCGCCAGCCGGGCGGTATGCCGCCACGGGTCATCCGCCGGCAGCCCGAGGTCGTCCCAGACCCGCGCAGACAAGAAGGGGTGGCCGAGCACCTCGACGTACCCGGCAGCGGCGAGGGCGCGGCTCGCCTGTCGGCGCAGCCGCTGCTCGCGGGTCAGCCCGCGGCCGGCGGGCGCCAGCGGCAGGACGGTGGGAATTGCGTCGTACCCCTCCAGCCGCACCACCTCCTCGACCAGGTCCGCGGCCTGGCCGAGATCGGGTCGCCACGACGGCGGGGTGACTGTCAGTGGATCCGTGCCTTCGACGGCGCAGCCGACTTCGGCCAGTCGACGGCGTACCGCCTCAGGCGGGTAGGGGCGTCCGGCGACCCGGCCCGGCAGAGCCAGCGAAAGCACGATCGGAGGCCGGCCGGGGCGGCGGTCCACGTCGGTGGCGCCCCCGGGGTCGGTGGCGCCGCTGAGCTGGACCAGCAGCCGGACCGCGGCCTGCGCGGCCGCCGGCGCCAGGTCCGGGTCGACGCCCCGCTCGAACCGGCGGGAGGCCTCCGAGGCGAGCTTGAGCCGCCGGGACGTGCGCGCCACGACGGTCGGCTCGAAGTGCGCGGACTCGATCACCAGGTCGGTGGTCGCCGGTCCGACTTCGGAGGTGGCCCCGCCCATCACCCCGGCGAGGGCAACCGGACCGGTGTCATCGGCGATGACCAGGTCGCCCGGCTCCAGCAGACGGGCAGCCCCATCCAGTGTGGTGATCTGCTCCCCAGCGCCGGCTCGGCGGACGACGATCGGACCTGCCAGGCGCGCCCGGTCGAAGGCGTGCAGCGGCTGTCCGAGGTCGAGCAGGACATGGTTGGTCACGTCGACCGCGAGCGAGATCGGTCGCATCCCGGCCAGGACCAGCCGCCGCTGCAGCCACATCGGCGATGGGGCCGTCGGATCCAGCCCGGTTACGGTGCGAGCCACATATCGGTCACAGGCTTGTGCGTCCTCGACCCGGACGTCGTACGCCGAGCCATCCGCCGCAGGGACGTCGATCAGCGCCGGGTCCCGGAACGGCACGCCGAACGCGGCCGCCGCCTCCCGGGCCAACCCGCGCACCGACAGGCAGTAGCCGCGGTCCGGTGTCACGGCGATGTCGAGGACGTCGTCGCGCAGGCCGAGCAGCTCGACGACGTCGGCACCGAGTGGCGGAGCGTCCGGCAGCACCAGGATGCCGGTGTGGTCCTCGCCGATGCCGAGCTCGCGGGCGGAGCAGATCATGCCGTCGCTGACGTGCCCATAGGTCTTGCGCGCGGTGATGGTGAAGCCGCCGGGCAGTACGGCGCCGGGCAGCGCGACCGGCACCCGGTCGCCGACGGCGAAGTTACGGGCACCGCAGACGATCCCCCGGGCGCCGGCGCCGGCGTCCACCTGGCAGCAGCGGATGGTCTTGCCGTTGCCGGCGACGAACTCCTCGATGGCGAGCACCTCGCCGACCAGTACGCCGGCGACATCGGCGCCGACCGACTCAACCCGCTCGACCTCCAAGCCGACCCGCAGCAACGCATCCGCCACCTCGCGAGCGGAGTCCGTTGGCAAGTCGACGTAGCAGCGCAGCCAGGACAGCGGGACCCGCATCAGGCTTCCATCCCGAAGGCCAACGTGAACCGAATGTCGCCGTCGACCAGGTCACGCATGTCGGCGATGTCGTGCCGGAACATCAGGGTGCGCTCCAGCCCCATCCCGAAGGCGAAGCCGCTGTAGCGCTCCGGGTCGACCCCGCAGGCCCGCAGCACGTTGGGGTTGACCATCCCGCAGCCACCCCACTCGATCCAACCCTCGGACGAGCAGGTGCGGCACGGCGCACCGCCCGGCTCGGTGGAGGACCCGCGGCAGACGAAGCAGCGCAGGTCCACCTCC
>Ga0207930_1000206_pt1 | contig 16981 bp, 13 predicted proteins | sample NGESurshal092012_7_FD_184477 | JGI IMG/M metagenome (GOLD analysis project Ga0207930, IMG submission 184477) | Arctic peat soil microbial communities from Barrow, Alaska - NGEE Surface sample 210-3 shallow-092012 (SPAdes) | ecosystem: Environmental > Terrestrial > Soil > Wetlands > Peat ... | reverse complement strand
TGTACTACCTGTACGGCAATCGCCTGAACCTGGGCGTCCTGCGGGCGAACGAGAACGCGCTGTGGAGCCTCGGCGCTCACGACGTGTCGGTCGTGCTGCACCTGATCGGCGAAGAGCCCGAGGAGTGCCTGGCGCACGGCGCGTCCTACGTGCGCGAGGGCGTCGAGGATGTCGTCTTCTGCTACCTGCGCTTCCCCTCGGGGATCGTCGCCCACCTGCACCTGTCGTGGCTGGATCCGCACAAGGAGCGCCGCCTGACGGTCGTCGGCGCGCGCAGGATGGCGACGTTCGACGACATGCTCGTCGAGGGCAAGCTGGCGGTCTACGACAAGGGCTTCGACGAGGACGCGCGCTCGTGGGGCGAGTACATCACGCGCTCGGGCGACGTCTTCTCACCGCGCATCCCCAATGCGGAGCCGCTGCGGCTGGAGTGCGAGCACTTCGTGCGGTGCGTGCGCACCGGCCAGACGCCGCGCTCGGACGGTCACAGCGGCCTGCGCGTGGTGCGCGTGCTGGCGCAGCTTCAGCGTTCGCTGGAACGCTGACGGCGCGGGACTGCTGAGCGCCTCCTTACGCTCGGCAGTCCCGCCCCCAGCCCCCCTTGCGCCCAGGCTCGATCACCCGGGCCGACCCGCGTCGCCGCTAGGCCCAGCTCGCCCTCTGCCGGCGCTCCCCGCCATCCGCCGGCCGTTCGCGGTGAACACGACGATCCGGACGCAGCACCGGACCCACGTGCCTGCCAACGCCCCTCAAAACGTAGGCGTCACGTGAGTGGTTGTAACCGAACACTGGCGTGAGAAGCACGAGCAAGTGTCCGGAAACGTAGTGGCGTGGTCGTCTGACAGTCCGCAAATCTCGTCATCCCTGACTGGGAAAGCATGTGCAGTTTCGCACATCTACGACCGATTTGTGCAGTTAGCGCGGTTTTTTTCAAACTCGAGATAGCTTTGCGCAGCTTTGGCTGCCGAATGACGCCCGCCGCGTGCGTCGCGAGCTCCGAGCCGCTCGCGCTACGCCAGCTACAGCGTCTGGCGCGCCTTGAACGGCTTTTCTTCGGCCACCGTGCCCGGGCCGGACAGCTCGAAGGCGCTGTGCAGCAGCTGGACCGCCTGTGCCACGCGATCGCGGTCGATCACGCAGGAGATCTTGATCGGCGAGGTCGAGATCATGTCGATGTTGACGCCCTCCTGCGCGAGCACGTCGAACACCTTCGCGGCGACGCCCGGGTGCGAGCGCATGCCGGCGCCGATGATCGACACCTTGCCCATCTGCTCGTAGGTGTGCAGTTCGACGAACGCATCGCCCGTCAGTGGCTCCAGGGCCGCACGCGCGGCGCGCAGATCCTCGCGCGGCACCGTGAAGGAGATCTCCGCCTTGCCGCCGGCCGAGGAGGGCTCGTTCTGGACGATCATGTCGACGTTGATGCTGACGTCGGCGAGCGCCGCGAAGATGCGCGCGGCGGCGCCCGGCTCGTCGGGCACGCCGATCAGCGTCACCCGCGCCTCGGATGTCGAATGCGTGACGGCTGTGATCAGCGGCTGCTCCATCGTTTCTCCCTCTGCGACGACAACGGTACCTGGCGCCTCTTCGAATGACGAGCGGCAGTGAATGCGCACGCCGTGGTTGCGCGCGTACTCGACCGAGCGCAGCTGCAGCACGCCGGCGCCCGAGGCGGCCATCTCGAGCATCTCCTCGAAGGAGACGGTCGCGAGCTTGCGCGCGTCGGGCACGATCCGCGGGTCGGCCGTGTACACGCCGGAGACGTCGGTGTAGATCTCACACACCTCCGCCCCGAGCGCCGCCGCGACGGCCACCGCCGTCGTGTCCGAACCGCCGCGGCCAAGCGTCGTGACGTTGCGGGCCGTGCCCGAGACGCCCTGAAAGCCGGCGACGAGCACGACGTTGTTCTCCTCCAGCGCCGCCTTGATGCGGTCAGCGCGCACGTCGATGATCCGCGCTTTGGTGTGCGACTCGTCGGTGACGATTCCGGCCTGCGAGCCCGTCAGCGAGATCGCGCGGTGGCCGAGGTCGTTGATCGCCATCGCGCACAGCGCGCAGGAGATGCGCTCGCCCGTCGACAGCAGCATGTCCATCTCACGCGGGTGCGGCGCGTCGGAGACCTCCTCGGCCATCGCGATCAGCTCGTCGGTCGTCTTGCCGCGTGCCGACAGCACCGCCACGACGCGGTTGCCGAGCTCGCGCTTGTCGACGATGCGACGCGCGGCGCGCTTGATGCGCTCGGCGTCGGCAACCGACGTGCCACCGAACTTCATCACGATCAGACCGGACATCCCCCGCAGGATATTGCGCCCCGCCGCGCCGCACGCGCATTCGCCGTGCGTCTGTCCGTCGTCGCGGTCAGAGCGAGCGGCGACCGGCGAAGGCCTTGCCGAGCGTGACCTCGTCGGCGTACTCCAGGTCCGAGCCGACGGGCAGCCCGCTGGCCAGGCGCGTGATCGTGAGCTGCGGAGCGCGCACGCGCAGCTGCTCGGCGATGTGCAGCGCGGTCGCCTCGCCAGTCGTCGTCGGGTTCGTCGCGAGGACGACCTCGCGCACGGGCTCGCCGGCGGATCCGTTGGCGCCCTCACCCGCCGCAGCGCCCGTGCCGACGCGCGCCAGCAGCTCGGCGATCTTCAGATCCTCGGGGTCGATGCCTTCGATCGGCGACAGCGCCCCGCCGAGCACGTGATAGACGCCGTGGTACTCGTGCGTGCGCTCCATCGGGATCACGTCGCTGGGCTCCTCCACGACACAGATCACGCCGTGGTCGCGCCGCGTGTCCTGGCAGATGCGACAGCGAGGTTCGTCGGTGAGGTTGAAGCACACCTCGCACAGGCCGATCCGCTCCTTGACTTCGCGGATCGACTCGGCCAGCGCTGCGGCGTCCTCTGCGGAGGCGCGCAGGATGTGAAAGGCCAGGCGCTGCGCTGTGCGGTTGCCGATGCCCGGCAACTTGGACAGCTCGCTGACCAGGCGCTGGACGGGCGGAGCGTAGGAGGTGCTCACAGGTCGATGCGTCTACAGCCCGGGCAGACCGAGGCCGCCGAGATTGCCCATATCCAGGCCGCCCGAGGCACCCCCGAGCTTGCGCGCAGCGAGCTCCTGGGCCATGCGCAGCGCCTCGTTGACCGCCGCCAGCACCATGTCGGAGAGGATCTCGACGTCCTCGGGGTCGACGGCCGACGGGTCGATCTCGATCGACTTGACGTTGAGGTCGCCGGAGATCTTCACCGTGACCATGCCGCCGCCGGCCGAGGCCTCGACGATCTCGTCCTTCAGCTGCTCCTGGGCGACCTCCATGTCCTGCTGCATCTTCTGAACCTGCTGGAGCATCTGCTGCATGTTCGGCATGCGCGGCTGCTTGGGCATCCTCAGGCCCCTTTCTCTTCGCTGGTCAGAGCCTGCGCACCATTCTCTCCACCGTGCGCGGAGGGGCCGATGTCACTGCTGGCGTCGTCTTCCGGCGACGCCTCGCCGCCGGCCGGCGCCCACTCGCCGGGCAGCTCCTCGGCGTCGAACTCCTCCATGAAGCGCTTCAGCCACTCCTCCTCGCTGCCGCTCGACGGCGGCGCGCCGTCCTGCGCCGCAAGCCCATCCTGCAGCTCGTAGGACAGCCGCCAGCGCCGACCGGTCACATCTTGCAGCGCCGCCGTGACGGCCGCGCGATTGTCGGGGTTCTCGGCCTTCTTCTTCAGAAACGGCGCCGTCGCCGAGAACGCCACGGTGAGGTCCTCCCCGGTCACCTCCACCGGCCGCGCCTCCTCGATGCACGCACCGAGCAGCGCGTTGTCGGTGCGCACGAGATCGACCACCGCCGGCCACCACGCCAGCAGCGGGGCGAGCCCCTCGGCGACACTCGCCGCCGACTGCGACGGCGACTGCGACTCGCCCGCCTGCTCGCCGGCCACCGCTGCGGAGCGCTCCGCGCGCTCTGGCACGGAGGCGATCGACGCGACCGAAACCTCGACCGGAGCTTGCGCCGCCGCCGGCTCGGCGCGAGCCTCTGGCCGCGCGACCGCGGACGGAGGGTCCGATGCCGGAGCACGCTGTTCCAATGCGGCTGGCGCGGCTGGCGCGGCCGGCGCCTCGGCGACCGCGACTGGTCCACTGCGCTCGCCGGGGGCGACGTCGCGCTCGGCAGCGACTGCACTGACATCGCCGCCCTCCAGGCGCTCGATGCGCGCCAGCAGCGCGCTCATCGAGGCGTCGACCTCGGGCCTGGCGGCCTTCACGAGCGCGAGCTCCAGGCGCGTGCGCCCGTCGGCGCCCGCGCGCACGGCCTCCATCGTTGCGCCGAGCGCCTCCAGCAGGCGCACCACGACGGCGGCCGGAACGCGTTCGGCCTGCGCCCGCAGGGCAGCGTCGGCCTCCGCGGTGAGCGACAGCTCGGCAGGCACCTCGCCGAGCGTCTGCACGACCAGCAGCTCGCGTGCGCGAACCTCGAGATCGCTGGCGAACGACGCCGCGTCGCGGCCCTGCTCGGCGCACTCAGCGAGCACTCCCAGCGCCCGACGCGCATCGCCGGCGGCGACAGCGTCGACGGTCGCTTCGAGCAGCCGCGAGTCGGCCACGCCGAGCACCGCCAGCACGTCGGCCAGGGCGATCTCGCTGCCGCTGTAGGTGACCAGCTGCTCGAGCGTGCCGAGCGCGTCGCGGAAGCTGCCCGTCGCCGAGCGGGCGAGCGCCGAGACGGCCTCCGCGGGGATCTCGATCTGCTCGGCCTGCGCCGTGCGGCGCACGACACTCGCGATCTGCTCGACAGTCGGGCGATGGAAGTCGAAGCGGTGGCAGCGATCGACGACCGTCGCCGGGACCTTCTGCGCCTCGGTCGTCGCGAGCACGAACACGGTGTTCGGCGGCGGCTCCTCCAGCGTCTTCAAGAAGGCATTCCAGGCAGCCGTCGAGAGCATGTGCGCCTCGTCGAGGATGTACACCTTGCGCCGGCCGCTGACCGGGGCATAGGCGACGCTCTCGCGCAGCTCGCGGATGTCGTCGACGGAGTTGTTCGACGCGGCGTCCATCTCGATCACGTCGAGTGAGCTCGCGCGCGCGATCGACAGGCACGAATCGCACTCGCCGCACGGCTCCGTCGTCGGGCCGCGCTCGCAGTTCAAGCACGCGGCGAGGATCTTCGCCATCGAGGTCTTGCCGGTGCCGCGCGAGCCGACGAACAGGTACGCGTGGTGCACCTTGTCGCGCTCGACGGCGTGGCGCAGCGTGCGCACCACCGGCTCCTGGCCGACGACCTCGGCGAACGTACGCGGGCGGTGCCTGCGGTACAGCGACTGCTGCTGTTGTTGTGGCTGCGGTTGCTCAGACACCTCCGGGCTGAGTCTACCCACGGCCGCGACCCCACCCGAGCGCCCGCCCGAGCAGGTAGCGTGCGCGCTCGTGACCGCCTCGATCAAGCCTCGCATCGAGCGTCTCGCAGCCCTGCCCGCGGTGCTCGTCGGGGCCGTCCTGCTCCGCTTGATCGCCGGCGTCGGCTTCGCCAACTACGACACGCTCTACGCGCTGGCGTGGGGCGGCCAGCTCGCGCGCGGCGAACTTCCCGCATACGAACTGCCGATCGCCCCGACGCCCCACCCGCTGGTCGAGGCGCTCGGGGTGGTGCTCTATCCGCTCGGGCCGCGCGCCGTGGAAAAAATCACCGTCTGGCTCGTCTTCGTCGCGCTGGCGGCGTGCGGCTGGGTGGTCTATCGCCTGGCGAGCCTGTGGTTCGGGCGCGCCGCCGGCGCGCTCGCCGCGCTGATCCTGCTCACGCGCGTGCCGATCCTCTCCTACGGCGTGCGCGCATACGTCGACGTGCCCTACCTGCTGCTCGTCCTCAGCGCCGTGCTCGTCGAGGCTCGCCGCCGCGCCGCCGACGAGCGCCCGGCGGGCGCGACGGTGCTCGCGCTGCTCGCGCTGGCCGGGCTGCTGCGCCCCGAGGCGTGGGCGTTCTCGGCGCTCTACTGGCTGTACCTGATCATCGGCGAGCGCCGCGGACACGCAGCCAGAACGCCGGCCTGGCGATACGCGGCGGCGCGCTCGCGCCGCGCGCTCGCCGGGCTGACGCTGCTTGCCGGCGCCGGACCGCTGGTGTGGATCCTCAGCGACCTGGCGATCACCGGCGACGCGCTGTGGTCGCTGACGAACACGCGCCACACCGCGCAGACGCTCGACCGCGTCACGGGCATCGGCAACGTTCCCGAGTACATCCCGCGGCGGATCGGCGAGATCCTGCGACCGCCGGTGCTCGTCGGCGCCGCGCTGGGCGGAGTGCTCTCGCTGCTGTGGCTGCGCCGCCGGGCGATCGGCGGAGCGGTGGCTGGCGTGATCGCCGTGCTCGTGTTCGTCGCCGTCGCCGTCGCCGGGCTGCCGATCAACACGCGCTACGGCTTTCTCACGGCGGCGATCCTCTGCGTCTTCTGCGGCGCCGGCGTATTCGGCTGGACGCGACTCGACGCCGGCGACCCGCGCCGACGCCTGTGGATGGCCGGCGGCGCACTCGTGCTCGTTGCGCTCGTCGCATTCACGCCTTCGCAGTACAAAAGCGCGCACCGCGAACTGGACAAACTGGCGCGCCAGCAGAGCATTCAAGGAGACCTGCTCGCGCTCGTCGACGACCACTCCATCAGCCTGCGCTGCGGGCCCGTCGAGGTGCCCAACCACGCGCCCGTGCCGCTGCTGGCGCTGTACCTGAAGACGAGCCCCGCAAACGTCGTCAGCGGCCAGGTCGCCAGCGTGGCCGACGGGATCTACGTCGACCCGGCGAGCAAGCAGGTCGAAGCCGACTACGTGCTCGACCCGCACGACCCGCACCGGCCGGTGAACGTGCCGCCCGGATTCACCGAGACCCACGCCAACGGCTCGTGGCTGATCTTCCAGCACTGCTCATAGCGCGCGTGACTGTGGGGCGTGTGTTCGCGTAGCTGTGGGTGGTGTGTGTTCGCGTAGCTGTGGGGTGTGTGTTCGCATACGCGCATTGTGTGCGCGATGGTAGCTACACCGTATATACGATGGCTATCGCTGCACGTGCGCGCGAACCCACTGCACAGCCGCCGTATATACGATGGCTATCGCTGCGCGTGTGCAAACGAACTCACGACCGCAGAGGCCACCCGCGCTTCAAGACGCGCTGTCGAGCGAAAAGCGGACCGTGCACCCCGCGTCGAGACATCGCCTGCCGACCGCCGATCGCCGCCCACGACTCCGGTCCGGGAACGCCCGCTGCGCCTGCCGGGGATCGCTTAAGGCTGCTTCCTTCCGGACCTGACCTGGTTCACAAGCCGACACCGCGCGGGACCCGAACCATCGACGCCCCGGACGACGGAGCGACCGGAGCGAATCCCTCAGAAGGGAATTCAGCCCCGCTAGAGCGGATTGCGGATTCAGGGCACCGCTACCTCCCCGCCTAGCACGGTCCACCGCGGATGCTACCGCCGATCGGCATTCGGCCCGTCGCGCGCCGAGGTCGAGAGACAGCCGGCACGCACGCGCGCCAACTCCGTTAGGCTGCGCGACCGTGAACTACTTCAACGACCTCACCCCATATCTTCAGCGCGCCCGCACGCGCGCCACCGCCGGCGTCGCGGCGCTCGCCGCCGCCGGACTGATCGCCGGCTGCGGCGGCAGCGGCTCGAGCAGCACGATCGGCGTCGGCAACGAGAACAAATCCGACGAAACGCTCGTCAAGGCAGGCGAAACGCCGGCGGTCAAGACTCCGACGAGCGGCCCGCTGGCGACAGAACCGAAGGTGACCCCTCCGTCCGGGGCGGCCCCCGCGGCGCTGGAAAAGAAAGACCTGATCGTCGGGACCGGCAAGGAAGCGAAAGCGGGCGACACGGTGTCGGTCAACTACGTCGGCGTCCTGTACAAAGGCGGCAAGGAGTTCGACGCGTCGTGGAAACGCAAAGAACCGTTCCAGTTCAAGCTCGGCGCAAAACAGGTGATTCCCGGATGGGACCAGGGCGTGCCGGGCATGAAGGTGGGCGGCAGGCGCGAGCTGGTCATCCCAGCGGAACTCGCATACGGGAAGACGGGCTCGCCACCGACGATCCCGCCGAACGCGCCGCTCGTGTTCGTGATCGACCTGCTCGGCACCTAGGTTCGCCGCGCCGATCTGCAGGCTGGCGCGCTTGAGCTCGGCCGGCCGAATCCTCGCCGCGCCGTCGTGGCTGCTGTGCGGCGTCGTCGCGCTGGCGCTCGCCGGCTGTGGCGGGACGAGCAGGCAATCGACGCCCGCGGCGCTGAAGCTCCAGCGTGAAGATCTCGCCGCGTCCAGCCGCGCGCTGAAGAGCGTCGAGGGGCCCGTCGCCGCAGAGGTCGCCGCGACGAAGTCGGCGTGGCCGCTGGTCGCCAATGAGCTACCGGCGACCACGAGCAGCCTGTCCGGCGCCGGGCAGGTCAAGCGGGCGACCGAAGCGGCCGCGCGGCTGCGGCTGCCGGTGCTGTTCGGCGAAGCGCAGGCGCGCTCGCTCACCGGTCCGGCGTCACAGCTCGCGGGCCTGTTTCGCAGCTACGCGCTGCTGAGCGCGCGCGGCTGGAAGCTGCTCGACGCCGGGCTAGCGCAGATCGAGTCGGGCACATCGGCCGCCGCCCACTTTGCCCGAGAGAACACGCCGCTGTACATCGAGAGCATCTACGACGGCCACTTCACGCTTGCGCAGATCGGCAAGAAGCTGCTCGCCGCCTACGACAAGCTCGGCGGCGCCACGGCGTTCGGCACGGCACTCACGCAAGCCGAAGTCGACGCGCTCGCGCGCAACTACTCCGAAGCCAGCGACCGGCTGCATCCGCACGTCGCCGTGCGAGTCGGCTCCTAGCTGACGGGTCGTGGGGGCTACCAGGTGGCTGTTTCGGCCCCGGAGCAGCCTGTTTTGGCGACTGGACTCAGGCACTGGCGCGTTATCTGACCTGCGCTCATACTGATCGTGTATTCGTTGCCGTCGGTCGCGGTGGCGGTGGCCGAGTAGCTGGTTTTGCTGCCGGTCGCGGCGCTCAGATACGCTTCGGCATTGCTGGTGGCCGTGCGAAGCGTCGGTTCAACCCTGTGCAGTTCGGCGGGTGTCACCTTTTCAAATGCGCCGGCGTTTTCGCTCGCGACCGCCTCGGCGGCTATCTGCGCGGTGCCCACGAGCTGCTTTGCTTGGACGTCAATCGCCTTGCTCTTCTGGCCGATGAAGGACGGAATCGCAATCGCTGCGAGGATGCCGATGATCAGGACGACGACAAGCAGCTCCGCCAACGTGAAGCCGCTCTCATCCTGGTAGCGCTGCCGCGGGCTGCGGTCAGCGAAGCGGCGCTGAATGCTGCGGTACAGGCGCTGCGGGGAATCTGAAAACACGATAGCCCTCCGTGGCGTCTGCTGGCGGCCGAGCTATCTCATCGAGATCCCTGACTTTGCGCCCTCGTCTCACGACGAGTTTGCCTTTTTCAGCTGGTTGATCGAGACCGCAGTGTGAAGCAACACAAGCACTTTGTGGGTTGGATGGACAGATGTACTAGTGCCCGCTTTGGTTGGAACGCTCCGCGAAGAAGCCGAGGCCGATCGCCTCGGCAGCGCCGCCGGTTGATCACCGCGGGCGCGGCCGCTGTCTAAGATGGCGCGCGTGGCGCCGTTTGGGCGCCGCGGAGCAATCCACGAGAGGGGGAGCAGGAATGGCCGAGCGCAATCGCCGTCTGGTACTGGCCGAGCGACCGACGGGGATGGTCGACGAGCAGACCGTCCGGATGGAGGAGGTCGACGCGCCCGAGCCTGGGCCCGGCGAGGCGCTGGCGCGCGTACGCTACCTGTCGATCGACCCGACGATCCGCACGTGGATGGACGACGCGCCGGGGTACCTGCCGCCGATCGCGATCGACGAAGTGGTGCGCAGCGGCGGCATCGTCGAGGTCGTGCGCAGCAACTCCGAGAAATACAAGCCGGGCGATCTGCTGTTCGGCTTCACCGGCTGGCAGGAGTACGTCGTCGCCAGCGAGGCGACCGGCTATCAGGCGCTGCCCGACGGCGTCGCGCCGACGCTCGCGCTGAGCCTGTTCGGCATCACCGGCATGACCGCGTACTTCGGGCTGATCGACGTCGGCAAGGTCAAGGAGGGCGACGTCGTGGTCGTCAGCGCCGCCGCCGGCGCGACCGGCTCGACGGTCGGGCAGATCGCAAAGATCAAGGGCGCTGCGAAGGTCATCGGCATCGCCGGCGGCCCGAAGAAGTGTGCGGGGATCGTCGACGAGCTCGGCTTTGACGAGGCGATCGACTACAAGGCAGACGACGTCGCCGCGCGCCTGCGCGAGGCCGCGCCCGACGGCATCGACCTGTTCTTCGACAACGTCGGCGGCGAGATCCTCGACGCGTGCCTGGCGCAGCTGGCGCTGCGCGGGCGCATCGTGCTGTGCGGCGCCATCTCCGGCTACAACGACCGCGGCACGGCCAAAGGGCCGGCCAACTACGCCAACCTGATCATCAAGCGCGGGCGCATGGAGGGCTTCTTGATCCTCGACTACTTCGACCGCCTGGACGAAGGACGCGCCGAGGTCGCCGGCTGGCTCGCCGCAGGCAAGATCAAATCCTCCGAGCACATCGTCGAGGGCCTGGAGAACGCGCCCGAGGCACTCAACCTGCTGTTCACCGGCGGCAACACCGGCAAGGTGATCGTGCAGGTCTAGCCGCGGTCATCACTTGGAGTGCTGAAGGCGCGCGTCAGCCCAGCGCGTCAGCCGAGCGTCGCGTCACCCGGCACCTCGGGCGGCGTGTCGCGGGCCGACTCCTCGCGAATCAGCCACTCGGCGACCGTGCTCACGACAAGCCCATCGCCGACGCCGGGTAGCTTGCCGAGCGTGTCGCCGAGCTCGCTGGAGACGAACGTGACGTCGCCCGGCGCGAGCAGCTCAGACCACTCGGCGTGGTCCTCGTCGAGACGCTGCGCCGACCCGCTCGCGACGCGCCGGGCCATCTCGGCGGCGATCGACGGCGACTCGAGCTCGTCGTCGTCGAGGCGCACGCGCACGACTCCCAGGCGATCGGCGTTGCCGCACACGACCGCGACGGGCGGTGCCGGCGAGCGCTCCCACGCGCGCTGCGGCGCTCCGGCGGCGAGCGGCGTGGCAGTGGACTGCGCGTCGTCATCGGGGACGGGCTCGGCGACGAGCACGAGCGTCGCTTCCTGCGCGCGTCCGACGCGCAGCGCGCCGTGCAGCACCGAGCGGTCGACGATCGTCAGCGCCTGCCCGTCGACGCCCGCCGCCGCGACGACCTCGCTGAGCCGCGCAAGCGCCTCGCGCGGCGCAAACGGCGCCGCTTCGGGCACGACCAGCAGCGGGTGCACGACTCCGCCGTCGGCGCGCGCGATGCGTCGGGCGAGCGTCAGCGCCCCGAGCGCGAGCTCGGGCTCGCCAAGTCCGACGACGATTCGCGTGCCCAGCGGCCTCGGCCCGTCGGGCGATGACGCACGCGCGCTCGCGCGCGTGCCGACGATCGTCGACGCGAGCACGCTGACGAAGATCAGCACGAGCACCGCGTTGACGACCGCGCTGCTGAACAGGCCGAGTTGAAAGCCGATCACCGTCGCCGCGAGCGTTGCCGCAGCTTGCGCTGCGCTGAGCGAGAACAAGAGGCCGGCCTGCGAGCGCGAGAAGCCGAACAGCCGCGCGGAGATCTGCGCGGCGATCGCCTTGCCGCCGAGGCAGGCGACGATGAACAGCCCGGCGAGGCCGAGCGTTTCGCCTTTGACCATCACCGACGGGTTGAGGATAAAGCCGACAGACACGAGGAACACGGGGATGAACACGGCGCCGCCGAAGAACTCGATGCGGTCCATCAGCTGCCCCTCGTTGGGCACCAGACGGTTCATCCCCAGGCCGGCGAAGAACGCGCCGACGATGCCCTCGATGCCGAACAGCTCGGCGACGGTCGCGGCCGACAGAAAGGCGGTGATCGCTACGACATATCGCACGGCGCGCTCGGTGCCCAGCCAGCGAAACGCCCAGCCGGCCAGCTGCGGCAACACGAACAGGCTGTAGCCGATCAGCACGACCAGCCCGACGGCCACCTGCGCGGCGACTTCCACGCTCGAGCGCCCGCCGGCGACCGAGCCGGCGACTCCCGCCAGCACGATCAGCGCGAGCGTGTCGGTGAGCACGGTCGAACCGACGGCCGTGGCGACGGCGGGGTCGGAGGCCAGGCCAGCCTCTTTGACCGCCGGGTAGGTGATCAGCGTGTGCGAGGCCAGCAGCGAGCCGAGCAGGATCGCCGCGAGCGTTTCCCAGCCGAGTGCGAAGCCGACAAGCGCGCCGAGGACGAACGGAATCGCGAACGTGAGGATGCCGAAGGAGATCGTCGAGCGCCGGTACTTGTTGATCAGGTTGAGATCGAGCTCCACGCCGGCGACGAACATCAGGTACAGCAGCCCGAGCTGTCCGAGGTCGGGCAGCGTGCTGTTGCCCGCGCCGATCAGCGACAGGCCGTGCGGGCCGATCGCGTAGCCGCCGACGAGCAGGCCGATGATCCCCGGGATGCCCGCGCGGCGGAAGAGGACCGGACCGAGCAGCAGCACTGCGAACACGACCAGGAACTCCCACGGCGCGCCTTTCGGCGAGGACAGCTCGATCAGCGCGAGCATCGCTTCCACCCCGCTTGCCGGCTCATTCCTCGGCCCTCAGCACGGGCACGTCTTCGGCTGCGCCTTCTTCGATGTTCGCGTGCAGCCACCGATGACCGAGCCTGTCGATCTCGCCTTCGGCCTTCAGGGCGCGGATCGCCGAGTCGACGGCTTCGACGTTGTCAGAGCCCTGCGGCAGCGCCACGCCGAGCTGCGCTTCGCTCTGGAGCTGCGCTGCCACCGCGTACTTGTGCGGCGATTGGTACGCGTACGCCAGCGCGACCGGCAGATCGAGCATCACGGCATTGGCGCGACCGACTTCCAGCGCGACCAGCACTTCGCGCTGGTGCTCGAACACGAGCGTCTGCGTCGTCGGTTCGATCGATCTTTCCAGCGCCACTTTCAACGTCGTGTCGTGCTGCACGGCCCAGTGCAAGTCGCGGGCGGCGTTGACGTCGGCCACCTCCGTGCCCGGCCGCACGACGATCGACGGCGGTGCCCTCAGGTAGGACGTCGAGAAGTCCAGGTGCTGCGCTCGTTCATCGGTGATCGTGATGTCCGACAGCGCCAGGTCCGCGCCGCCCAGATGACCGCGGACGAGTTCGTGAAACGGCACTTCGACGACCTTGACCCTGGCGAGGTGCAAGCGCGCCGCCAGCTGCTTGGCCAGGCCATACTCGAAGCCGCCCGTCGGGTGCGCGAACGTGCCCGCCCAGAAACCCGGATCGGGGATCTGCGCGGTGGCGACCGTCAATGTGTTCGGGGTGCGCGGTCTAAACGAGCCGGACGCGCCCTTGACGGCGTTCGCGCAGCCGACGGCGCCAAGCGTGAGCGCGCCGGCGATCGCGGCCAGCGCAAGGGGTCTGAGCGAACGTGAAGCCGGCATGCGCGCACTCTAGGTATCGGAGGGGCGCCGGGGTTTCGCGATGGCCTCCCGCGCAGAGCCGCGTCGGACAGACCGCGCCCATTAGACTCGGGCGCTCAGGGCGCGTAGCTCAGTGGGAGAGCGCTCGCTTCACACGCGAGAGGTCGCAGGTTCGAAACCCGCCGCGCCCATCGAGATTTTCGGGCTATAGCTGTCGCCGGAAACGAGTGCCGTCGGCGCCGGCACCTCCCCGTCCTCCGAACCGGTCGTCTCGAGCGAGGCGCAACGGACGCTCGCAGGTCGCGCTAAGCGCAAGTCTGCGGCTGCGCGGGCTCGACGAAGGAGGCGTCCATCGAAGCCACGAGGGGGTATAAGACTTTACAGTTCAGCGTCCCGACTCCGCAGTAGGCAACGATGGCCACTCCAGCCACTCCATATACCGTGAGGAAGCGGCAGCGCGGCCCGCGGGAGTGACGGTTCCGAGGCCCTGCCGCGCCTGGGCGCGCCCGTCCGCTCAGGGGCTAGCAGGTCCCCGAGTAGGCGGCCGAGCCAGGCCCGAGCGATGGTTCGTCGACCACGCCCGCATCACTCGAGCGCAGGATCGCACCGAGGTGCACGATGTACCAGACGCCGCGCCAAGAGATCATCGAGGCGCTGCCGAACGAGCGGATCTGTCCATACTCGCGATAGACCAGGCGCGCATTGGGCATCTCGTAGTAGCCGACGCGGTTGTAACAGACGTCCGGGCTGATCCAGTGCCCGAAGCCTCCATGGACATCGACCGCGATGAGCCGCGCCTGCGGGGCACCGCGACCGAGCAGCCTGTGCGCGGCGCCGATGTCAAGGCCGTAGTCGTGCACGAGGCGGTTGGTCCAGTCCGAGCCCGCCGAGGGTATCGCCTTCAGCTGAAGATAGGCGCCCCTCGGGAAGAACGCGGCGAGCGCCGGCGTGAGCGAGCCTTGCACGACGCCCGCCCACAGCGACGCCATCAGCGACTTGAACTGGGCGCTTCGCGCGGAAGGATAGGCGTGGGTCTGCGGAAGCGATCCCGCAGAGGTCCGCTGACTCTGCGCAGGCGCAGGCTGCGGGGCGGCTGCGGGCTGCTGGGTGCTCGCCGCTTTGGCCGTTGGTGGGGCGTTCTCGGCACGGCCGGGTCGCGTCGGCACCGTTCCGCCGCCGACGCTGCCGCTGATCAGCAGCGTCGCCACCGCTCCCGCCGCCACCAGCGTCAGGCCCCCGACGCGGCGACGTCGCAGTCGCACGCGGCGCGCTCGCTCACGCCGTGCACGATGACGATCGGCGTCGCCGCGCCGATGACCATCGGGCCGTGCGACCGGCCCGCGGGGCTCTTCGCTGGCGGTCATGATCGGGCGCCGTACTCTAGTCGAGCGGACAGCGCCGATGTAGGGAATGAGACGTGAGACCTCTCTCACCCCGGCTTTAGGACGCGCTTACGCGACGGATCGAAAGTTGGCGTGTGGGGCTGCAGTCTCATCGCCGGCCGGGCTTGCCTGCGCACCAGCACCGGTGCCGCGGGTGCCGCGCGCGAGGAGCGCTCGACCCCGCCCGCCCTCGCTCGACGGTCATGCGCGGCCACGCGCGCGCGCTCGCGCTGCTCCTGACGCTTGCGCTGGGCGCCGGGGCAGCCGGCTGCGGCAGCCAGTCAAGCGCGGCCCAGGCGCATCATGGTGCACAGTCATCCCATGGCGCGCGGTCATCGGCTAGCGGCCATGCTGGCCGCGTGCCCGCCGCGACCGTGAGCAGGCGTCCGTCGGGCGCCCCGATCGTCTCCGAACCCGGCCAGCTCGGACCGCGATGGGCCGCGGTGGCCACCGTCGGCGGTGCGCCTGCGACTTGGATCGACGAGCGGTCCGGTGTGACCCTGCTGCGCTTCAACCAGCAGCTGGTTCACCTCGATCTGCACGCCGGGTCAAGCGAGCCCGAAGGCCGAGGCTGGGGCTATGGAGACCAGATCGCCCCGAGTGAGGTACACCGCGTGATCGCGGCCTTCAACGGCGGCTTCAAACTGGACTACGGATCCGTCGCCTTTGTCTCCGGTGGGCGTGTCGCAGTGCCGCTGCAAGCCGGCCTCGCCTCGATCGTGACCTACCGCAACGGGGTGACGGCGATCGCCGCTTGGCACGAGGGTGTCCCGGCGCCGGGATTGAAGATCGCCTCCGTGCTCCAGAACCTCCACCTGCTGGTAGATCATGGCGTAGTCGCCCCCACCGCCACAAGCTGCGTGATCGCCTGCTGGGGTCGAACGCTGGGAGGGGGAACGGACGTTCCCCGCTCGGCGCTGGGGATCACCGGCGAAGGGCAGCTGGTGTGGGCGGCCGGCGCGAACCTCTCGCCGGCCGCGCTCGGGCGCGCGATGGCGGCCGCCGGCGTCGCGCGCGCCGTGGAGCTCGACATCAACCCCGAGTGGGTCGCCGGATATCTCTATGTGCACCACGGCGGTGGGCCGACCGCCGTGCCGGTCATGCCGGGGCAGCTGGGGATCCCCGGCCACCTGCTCGCGCCCTACAGCCGCGACTTCTTCACGATCGTCGCCAACTGACGCACCTGCCTGCCCCCGGGGGCGGTCAGCTCAGGAGCGCTGCGCCGGGGCTCTCAGCGCTGGGCTCTCGGCGCCGCCGCTTCGGCCTCAGTGGCACGCTCGCTCGAGGTGCCGGTCGGTCGGGCTGCCGGCAGCGCCCGGTGGGCCGCTCGTCAGATAGCGCCAAGCGTGCCCGGTGTGGTGAAACACGAACGCTCGCAGGCCGGCATCTGGCGTGCGCACGCAAACCACGGCGAGGCTGGAGTCCGAGCGCGAGACGTACACACCCTGGACCCCCGCCGAGCTCCCGTCGTTGGCCTTCAGGGCCGCGACGATCGCCGAGCGCTCGGACCTGGTGGCCGGCCGGGCGTATGAGCCGCCGGCGAGCGCGACACTCGCGGCTGTTACCGCCAGTGCGATCGCCGCGATCGCCGAGCGTCGAAGCGAGCGAGACCCCATCTCTCGCAAGCTAGCGCTTGCCGCCTGCGCATGGAGATAGATAAGCGAAATCTCATCGGAGCGGGCTCAACCCGCTCGGCGATTTAGGGGCGCGTCTGAGCTTGGCATGCCGATCCCTGTCGCGTTAGGGCCCATAGGCCAATAGACCGGATCGCCCAGGCGTGGCGGGGACCGTATTTGGGCCGCCGTTGCCCCAGCATGGCGGTTGTGCAGATACACGCGTGAGCGCGACACGGCCGCTTTGAGCCAAGAGCGAGCGCGGTGAGCTGCGAGCCTACGGAGCAGTCTCTCGTGGCCGTGCTGGCTTGAAGTCCGCTCCCCCGCAGATGTGCAGCGACCCACCGGGTCTGACCCGGGATGGCGTGCCCCTTTCCGCCTACTGGACGATAAGCCGAGGCCAGTACCTCGGACGCGCATCCGGCGTTCTAGTGTGGTCAGACTCGAGGGCTCGAACGGACTGAATACCGCCCGCGAGCCAAAGGGACGAGCCATGAGGAGGTTTGCTGCCCGAGCCGAGGGCGACGTTGTTACTGGGTCGCG
>Ga0207930_1000205_pt1 | contig 17034 bp, 14 predicted proteins | sample NGESurshal092012_7_FD_184477 | JGI IMG/M metagenome (GOLD analysis project Ga0207930, IMG submission 184477) | Arctic peat soil microbial communities from Barrow, Alaska - NGEE Surface sample 210-3 shallow-092012 (SPAdes) | ecosystem: Environmental > Terrestrial > Soil > Wetlands > Peat ... | reverse complement strand
CCCAATGGCCGCACCTACGAACAGTGCCGCGACAAAGCCGAATGCCGGGGGCCAGCCCAATTGCTGCGAGACTGCGTAAGCGGAATAACCGCCAATGGTCAGGATGCCGCCATGCGCCATGTTCAGCATGTTGAGGGAGCCGTAGACCAGCGACAGCCCCACCGTCGAAATCGCGTACATGGCGCCGAGCGTCAGTCCGGAAACGATGATTTGAGTGAGGACATCCAAGACCGTCAGCCTCCCAGATAGATTTGCAGGACTTCAGGACGCTGCATCAATTCCGATCCGCTCCCCGACCAGACGAAATGACCATTGTCCAGGAGATAGACACGGTCGGCGCGATCAAAGATGCGCGCAGCATTCTCCTCGACCAGCACGATGGTGCGCCCGCTCGCCTTGAGGCGGTCGATGAGTTCGTAGATCTGGTCGATCACGATCGGGGCCAGTCCCAGCGAGGGCTCGTCGAGCATCAGAACCTTGCCGCCGCTCATCAGGCCGCGCCCGATCCCCGTCATCCGGCGCTCGCCGCCGGACAAGGTGGAAGCGATCTGCCCCTGACGTTCGCGCAGTTTGGGAAGCAGTTGAAACACCTCCTCCAGGCGCACGCCGGCTTGCGCGGCGGCATCAGGGAGATAGGCGCCCATCAGAAGATTTTCGCGCACCGTCATGTCGGGAAACAGCAGATCGCCCTGAGGCACGTGCACGATGCCGGCCGCGACGATCTGATCCGCGCGTCGATGCGTCAGCTCGAGGCCGGCGAGTGTGATAGAGCCTCCACTTGCGGCCAAAAGCCCGGAAATGGTCTTCAGAAGCGTCGTCTTGCCGTGCCCGTTGGGTCCGACAACCGCAATGAATTCCCCCGCGCCGACTTCCAGCGACAGGCCGGCGAGTACATTGAGCCCACTGTACCCCGCCGACAGGTTCTCAATCATGAGCAGCGGCGTCGCCATCACGGTTGCGCCTTCCCGTCAAACTGCGCCTTCAGGCGCGACGATGCGCCGGCGCCGAGATAGACGTCCACCACCCTGGCGTCGCTTGCGAGTCCCTCCGGAGCCCCTTCATAAAGCTTCTCGCCGTGGTGCATGATCATGACGCGAGACGAAAGCCGTGTCAGAAACCGCATCACGTGCTCAATGAGAACGATCGTGACGCCGCGCCGCCTCACATTCTCGACGACCTCGATCACGTGATCGATTTCCCTCGGCGTCAGGCCGCCAGCGGGCTCGTCCATCAACAAGAGCTTTGGCGCCGCCGCCATGGCGCTGGCGATCATCAGCAATTTGCGCTCCAGAATCGGCAATGTTTCCGTTAAAGCGGCGCCAGCGTCGGTGAGCCCGACCAGCGCGAGAACGTCGGCTGTGGTTTCGCGGGATCGTTTATCGAGGCGCAGGCCCGGCCAAAGGCGGTTGGCCGCGCCGAATTGCGCGGAGGCGAAGACGGTTTCCGCGACGGTCAGGCTGTCAAAGCCCGCATTGAGCTGAAAGGTTCGCAATATGCCTTCGTGGCAGATGCGCTCGGGAGCAAGCCTCGCGACGTCGCGGCCTTCGAACAGGATTTCGCCTTCGCTTGCTGGACTCAAACCTGAAATCATTTCGAACAACGTCGTCTTGCCTGCGCCGTTGGGTCCGCCAATGCCGAGAATTTCGCCCTCGGCGACGTCAAAGCTCAAATCCTTGACTGCCGCCAGCGCGCCGAAATACTTCGACAGGTTCCTGCATTGCAGAAGGGGCGCGCCGGCGGCGTTCATCGGCGGCTATGCTTTGATCCAGGGCGGCGTCATGAACTTGCCGGTCGTATAGGGTTCCGGACCGATCAGGGCCGGCCCCTTCTTGAAGTCCTGAATCTGCAGGAATTGATGCGGCATCCCCAGCGACGAATCGTTGGTCTGCACGGGATATTGATAGGCGGTCTGTTCGTTGGGAATAAACCTCGTCGTCCCGTTGACGCCGCGATGGATCATGGCGCGCATCCGATCGGCCACCTTGCGATTTTGCGCATCGTTGCCCGGTTCCCCCGTGCCGCCGGCCATGGCCGCCGCAGCAGCCCAGATATACGCGGCCTCATAGGGCTGACATCCCGAAAGGTGCCCCGCGTTCGGGCCGAATTTGGCTTTGTAGCGCTTCTCGAAATCGTTGCCGATTTCGTCTTGCAGTGCTGCGACCACCGTCGCGTAAAGCACGCCGTTGACGGCCTCCTTGCCGACGTCGCGGAACGCAGGAATGGATGGCCCGTACTGCATATAGACCAGGCTCGGGGTCGGATTGCGAACAAACTGGATCATGAACTGCGCCAGATCGCCGGGATAGAAATGCGTGATCACGATGAGACCCGGAGGGTCCTGCCGGATCTTCGCGAGCGTCGGGCCCCATTCCGAAATCGGCACGTTGACCGTCTCGAACAGACTGACCTTCCAGCCATATTGACCGGACTTCTCCTTCACCGCATTGGCGATATTCACGCTATAGACGCCGGCGCTGGTGATGATGGCGACCTTGTCATTGGCGGGCTTCCACTGACCGCTTGCGGAAAGCGCCTTGAGGTAGTCGAGAAGCCCAGGGCCATACCAGAACTCGGCAGGGTCGCCCTGGAAGGAGCCGAAATACTTTTTCGGATTCGATTTGATCAGATTGTTGTGCGCGATCGTGGTGTCATAGTGCACGTAGATGATCCCGGAATCGGCGATCACATCCTGGATCGCGGCGCCCGATCCGACATTGTAGCCATTGATGACTGCGTGAACAGAACGGCGATCGATCAGCCGCTGAACGGCCTGGACGTTGGTGGCGTCACCCATTTGCACGGTGTCTTCGAAATAGGGTTCAAGCGGACGGCCCAGAATGCCGCCCAGCGCATTGATTTCCTCACACGCCAGCGTGAGTCCGTTCTTGAACTCGACGCCGTCCGCGGCGGCGAAGTCCGTCAGCGGAGCGGCTTGCCCCACCGGAATGGCGGCGCCGGCGGCGCGGGCGCCGTCGTTGATGCTGGCCAGCACTGCGGCGCCCCCGGTGAGCGCAGCCGCGCCGGTCAGAAAAGATCGTCTGCTGGGAATGACATTCGGTTTCTTGATATCGGATCGAGACATGACTTCCTCCTCCATTATCGACTAGGCAAATTTTCGATCTGTTGCGCAGCTCTCGCGATGGCCTCGGCCTGGTGCGGCTGCAGGGCCTGCTGTCCCCAATTGGCCATCAGCGGCGCCCAAAGGTCTTCGATCGACGTGCGCACGCCGGACATTTCCTCGAGCACGGCGAGGCCGCAGTACGGCACGTAACTTTCGGAATAACCGCCCTCATGCACCATCACGAGCTTGCCGCCGCATAGCTCGTCCGCCGCCGTCAACAACAGGCGCGTCATGTCGCGATAGCCGTCGCTGGACACCATCATGCGACCCAGCGGATCAACGCCCGCGGCGTCGAAGCCGCTTGGAACCACAATCAGTTCCGGCTTGTAACGCTGCAGCGCCGGGATGACGACGCGGCGCATGGCTTCGACATAGGCCCCGTTTCCGCACCCAGGCGGCAAGGGAATGTTGATGTTGAATCCTTTGCCCTCGGCTTCGCCGTTCTCCTCGCAGCTGCCTGAGTCCGCTGGAAACAGATTGTCCTGATGCAACGAGATCGTCAGCACGCTGGGGTCGCGATAGAACATCGCCTGGGTGCCGTTGCCGTGGTGCACGTCCCAATCGACGGTCGCGATGCGCTTGAGGCCGTAGGTCGCCTGCGCGTGCCGGATCGCGACGCCGACATTTCCGAACAGGCAAAAACCCATGCCGAGATCGGGGACGGCATGATGTCCCGGAGGGCGCACCAGCGCATAGGCATTCTTCACTTCGCCCCGCATCACGGCGTCCAGCGCACAGATCGCGCCGCCGGCGGAGAGCAACGCGATCTCGAAGCTGCCGCGACCGAACGGCGACAGGAAGCTCGCGTCGCCTCCCCCCGCCGCACTCATGGCCTTGATGTTTTCGATATGCGCCCGGGTATGGACCCGTTCGATTTCGTCTTCGGTGGCAGGACGCGGCTTGAGGACCTTCAGATGATCGATCAGACCGCTGACTTCGACCAGGTTACGGAAGCGACGCTTCGATTCCGGATTTTCGTACGGCGTACCGGGTTGCACGCCGAGGCCCGGCGGAAGCACGCCCGCCGAGGCGCCAGTGTCGTGCCACATATAGAGCTCATGACTGAGCCAACCCGTCGTCATTTGCCATCGCCCCCAATCGCGCTGTGGCCCAAGCCTTATCTCAAATCTCTCATTCAACTGCCGATATCGCGTCGTCGAACGTCTCCACGATGACGTCGGCGTGCTCCTTCGTGAGCGTCAACGGCGGGGAGATGATGAAGGTGTCGGCGAGGTTACGGATCAACACGCCCTTTTCAACGCAACGCTCCCAGATCCTCGCCCCAAATCCCAGAGCGAGGTCGAACGGTTGCCTGGTTTTCTTGTCGGCGACCAGTTCAATCCCGATCATCAGTCCCATGCCCCTGACGTCGCCGATGTTGCGATGGCGCGGCTCCAATTGCTTCAGCCGGTCCAAAAGATATTTACCGACTTCTGCCGCGTTGGCCGGCAGATTTTCCTGCTCGACAATGTGCAGGTTCGCGAGTGCCGCCGCGCAGGCCAGCGGATGGCCAGCATAGGTGTTGCCATGCATGAAGGCGCGCGGCGTGAATTCATTGTTGTCATCCGAATCGAACGCCGCCGCTACACGCGCGTTGATCATCGTGGCTCCCAACGGCACATAGCCGCTGTTGATCCCCTTTGCGAAAACCATGATATCCGGCTTAACCCCGTGAGTGCGGCAGCCGAACATGGTGCCTGACCGTCCAAAGCCGGTCACGACTTCATCGGAGATCATGAGAATGCCGTGCCGGTCGCAGATTTCACGCACCAACGGCCAGAAATTCGGAGGGGGGACAATGACGCCGCCCGCGCCTTGAATCGGCTCGGCAATGAACGCCGCGACGGTGTCTGGCCCCTGATAGATGATCTCCCGCTCCAAGAGTTCGGCGCAAATGCGGCCGAGTTCCAGCGGATCGCTGGTGAAGGGATTGCGATAGAGGTAGGGCGTCTCAACCTGGAAAAAGCCCTGCAACAAGGGTTCGTATTGTTCCCGATACGCCGTCTTGCCATTCAGCGAGAGAGCGCCGAGCGTCACGCCGTGATAGGCTTGTTGCAGCGAAATGAATTTGGTCCGTCCCGGCTTTTGTGACAGCCGCCAGAACTGCCGCGTCAGCTTGATTGCCGCCTCGACCGCCTCGGAACCTCCCGAGGAATAGAATACCCGCTTCATGCCCTCACGCGCCGTCAGCCGGCACAGCAACTCGGCAAGCTCGATCATCGGCATGGTCGCGGTATTACCGAACATCGAATAGAAGCTCAGCTTGTCGAGCTGTTCAACGATGGCCTGCTTGATCTCCGTCCGCCCGTGGCCGGCATTGACGTTCCATAACCCGCCTTGGCCGTCGATATAACGCTTGCCACGCCCGTCCATGACATACACGCCCTCGCCGCCCTCGATGCAAAGCGGCGGATGTTTCGCCAGAAAATTGGCGTTGGCGAACGGGTAGACGATGTCTTTGGTGAGCCTGTCGTTCGCCAGGCGCATCTGGTTTTGCATGGCAAAATCTCCCGTTCCAGGGCCAACGTTTCTTGCCGGCCCGCCATCGCGCTGCCGTCGTCTCAGACAGCATAGGCCGACCTTTTCGTTTTGGTCAAGCGACCAAATATGGTCATATGACCAAAATTGAGGCGCAAGGTGCCCGGCGTTTGGTCCAGCGTTCTGGCGAGGCGCTGCGGGGATACCGACGATCCGCGCCTTGCAGAACCGAGCTTTGAAATTGACAAAGCCGCCCGGAACGACAAAGGAATTGCCTATGACAAAGACCAAGGGCGATGCGACCCGGGCGCGGGTGATCGAAGGCGCAATACGGGTGCTATCGGCAACCGGCGTCATCGGGGCCACGACGCGAAAGATCGCAGCCGAGTCCGGCGTGCGCCTGGCAACCCTGCACTATCACTTCGAGAGCAAGAGCGCCTTGCTGCTGGCGGTGTTCGAGACGCTGATCGATGAAACGGTCCTGGCCTTTCGCAAGGAAGTAAAGGACAGCACCGGCCTGGACGATTGTATCGAACAGGTGCTCAAGGCGGCATGGCGCTGGGCTATGCAAACGCGGGTGCTGCAAATCGTTCAATATGAGCTGACATTGTATGCGCTGCGCGAAGGCGCCCAATGGCTCGCCGACCAGCAATATGATACCTATGTACGGGTCTATCGCGACTTCCTGATTGCCGTCTCCGAAAAAACCGGAGAGCTCTCCCCCGCCGGGTGCACCGCGGTTACCCGCTTCATGCTTGCCGGCGTGGACGGGCTGCTGCTGCAGGAACTGGCCAAACCCAATCAAGCGCGATCGAAGCGAGGGATTGAGGCGCTGATCCGGGCCACGCAAATTTACGCTCGCTCGCTGGCGCCGGAGCGCGTGCTGAATTCGCGCTAGAGATGGCTGCGGCACCGGTCTCGTGAGCAGCCTTGCATTTCATCATAACTTTTGACGCGTAAGAACGAGACTTGTTCGTCTGTCTCACCGCCCTCGGCGATGACTGTCAGATCCAGCTTTCTTCTTGATGGAGTCACGCCGCTGGAAATCGCGCGGCTGAAGATTCGGCGAAGCCACCGTCGGGAGTCGAAGAAGAGCCGGGATGCTTTCGGCGGATACCGGACGGCTGAACAGATAGCCCTGCATTTCATCGCAAGCATGATCCCGAAGAAATGCTTCCTGTTCTATCGTTTCGACCCCCTCGGCAACGATCGTCAGCCTGAGAGCCTTGCCCAATCCAATGATGGCATCCGCAATCGCCATGTCGTCGGCATCATTAGGAAGGTCACGGATGAATGAACGATCAATCTTCAGGGTATCGATCGGGAAACGCTTAATCAGCGCCATCGACGAATAGCCGGTACCAAAATCGTCCATCGCGAGACGTACGCCGCGCTCCTTGATCTGTGTGAGAAGGTCGATCGCACGCTCCACGTTCTGCATCACCATGCTCTCCGTGATCTCAAGTTCCAGAAGTTCGGGCGGGATACCGGTCGCAGCGAGTGTTTCGTCAATATCGCGTAGCAGGTGTTCGTACTGGAACTGACGCGGTGACAGATTGACAGCCATGCAAATGGGCGGAAGCCCATCGCATTGCCACGCCATATGTTGCTCGCAGGCCGTTCTGAGGACCCATCGGCCGATCGGAACGATTAGTCCAGTTTCTTCGGCCAGTGGTATGAACTGGGTCGGCGGCAGAATCCCGAGGTCTGGTTGATCCCAGCGCAGCAACGCTTCCACACCAGTGATTTTCCCGGTTCTGAGGTCGATCTTGGGTTGATAATACAACACGAACTCCTCGCGCTCCAGAGCCTTGCGCAAGTTGGTCTCGAGCATCAGCCGTTCGATTGATTGTGTTTTCATATCGTTGGAGAAACACCGGAAGTCGTTCTTGCCCTCTTCCTTGGCGAGACACATCGCCATATCGGCATTTTTGGTCAACGTCTGTTCGTCGTCGCCGTTCTCTGGATATAGTGCAACACCAATGCTCGCGGTGACCCGACATTCCTGGCCGCGCAACATCACGGGCTTCATGACGACAGAGAGCAGCTTCCGGGCGACAGCTGCGACGTCCTGTTCGTCTGCGAGCTCCGGTAAAATCACCACGAACTCATCGCCACCAAGTCGCGCCACTACGTCGCTGGCACGCAGGGTTTGGCGCAGCCGGTTGGCCATCTCCAGCAACAGCGTGTCGCCGGCCGCATGACCCAGGGTGTCGTTGATGACCTTGAATCTATCCAGATCGATAAACAAAAGAGCTAGCTTCTTCTTGTAACGTCGTGCGGTCTTGATTGATGCATTCAGAAACTCAGCGAACATCACCCTGTTTGGAAGGTCTGTCAGGCCATCATGCGTTGCCAGATATCTGATGTGCTCGTCGGCCTGGGTCTTCTCTTCCGCGCGGTCGAAATTCTCAAGTCCAAAAGAAACGTTTTCCGCCAGACGCTGCAGAAGCTCGACCAGTTCGGGAGTAAATGCACCGAGCTCGGTCGAAAAGAAAAGGAGAACGCCGACCGTTTCACCGCCCTTAAGTAACGGAAGTGCCGCGCCTGAGCGGGACCCGCTCACTCGGATCGTGTCGTAAAAATGAGCGGTTCTTGCATCGCCAAGATAATCGTTGCTGATGCAAGGTTGCCGGGAGCGGAAGGCGCGACCGCTCAGGCCCGATCCCTCGGCGCGCGAGGCGTCGACCGAAAGCTTCACGCTGCTTGCCCTTTCTCGATCCGGTCCCGCTGTAGCCACCAGGTCAAGAAATTCGTCATCCGGTTTCGCCAGAGCGATGGTGGTCGAAGTAAAGCTTCCGCCAAGTACGGCAGCCTCGCACACCCGTTGGAAGAGTTCTGGACGGGTCTTGGCCCTCATGATGGCTTCATTGGTTGCGCAAAGTGCCGTGAACATCCGCGTCAACCGGTCCTTGGCTTGCTCTGCGGCACGTCGGGCGTCCTCACGCGCCAGCATTTCCATCGCGAATGATACGTTGTCGGCAAGCCGCTCCAGCAGTTTCATAAATTCCGTTGTGAAGGTATCCGGCTCGCTCGACAGAAAGAGCAGGACACCGACTGCGTCATCATTTCTGAGGAGAGGTAGTCCGGCTCCGGATCGGGTCGGACTTTCACTATTGTGCCAATACTTTGTTCGCTCGTCCGTGCGCATATTGTTGGTGAAGCAAGGCTTTTTGGTACGATATGCCGTTCCCGCCATCCCCTGTCCTTCGGGGCGCTCCGCCGTGATCGCCAGACGCAGATTTCTGGTATAATCCGCGCTGGGACCTGAGGTCGCGACAATTCGCAGGAAATCACTCCCGATCTCAGCAAGACCGATCGTGGCGGAGGTAAATTTTGCGCCGGCCGTGGCTGCGTCGCACACCAGCTGGAAAAGCTCTTCGCGGCTATTTGCCCGCATGATGGCTTCGTTGGTGGCGCTGAGGGTCGCGAACATTCGCGCGAGGCGATCCTTCTGCTCCTCGCGTTGGAACATCGCCATTCCAAACGACACGTTTTCGGCTATCAGGCCCATAAGCCGCGTATTCTCTTCATCGAGGTGCCCCGAACCCTCCGCGAAGAAGAAATACATGACGCCGGTCGGTTGACCATCTCGAAGGAGAGGCAGCACGGCACTCGCCTTCAGGCCTGCGCTTGCGGCCAGTTCCTTCCAAGGCTGGGTTCTGGGATCCCTGATAACATCGTTGCTAACGCACGGTTTGGCCGTGCGAAACGCCTCGCCACCGAGTCCCTGACCGTAGGGAATGGTGGCATCCGAAGAAAACCGGAATTGCGCAATCAAATGAACAAAGGGGCCGGCGCCGGCAGCCATCCGGAACCACGAGGATTCTTCCTCGATCAGAAAAATTGCGGTGCCCAAAAATTTACCACTAACGACCGCAGCGTTGCAAACGCGCTGATAAAGGTCTTGTTCGGAATTGCTCCGCAAGATTGCTTCGTTGGTCGCGCTCAGCGCCGCGAACATTCTTGCCTGATCTTGTTCCGCCGCCATTCTTCATCTCGTTGAGGTTCCATCGGTTGATATCACCGTGATCCTTCCCGGCTAAGTTGCCGTTACGGAGAGAGGTAAACGGTTTGTAAATTTGCCAATGTAAATCGGGAATATTGGATGGAAGCTGCTGCAAATCTGGCTCGAAGCGAGGGCATAATGCCGGTGTCGAATGGCTTCACGCTGCATCCCTTGGCCTACACGGCCGAGGAACGGTTCCACAGCCGACTTCGGGCCTCCCGGTTCCCGCCTGGAAGGGCCGGCGATGTTAGTTCAAGAAATGCTGAGGAAGGACACGTTCTCGAAGCAGCAACACCCTACCTCCCGCGGCGACTCGATAGCGCCCAGCCAAAGCCAGCCATGTGACGGTTTGCGGTCAAAAGAAAGAGAGCCGCTCTTGCGAGCGGCTCAAGTCTGGGAGGAACGGCGTCGTTTCGAATTCATGGCTCAAGCGGCAACGCAATCCTCGACTGGCGAGAATGAAAGTCCGAGGCTGTCCGCCACGGCTTTGTAAGTGAGGCGACCGCGATGGACATTGAGTCCCGCCCGCAGATGCGGATTCTCGATGGCGGCCGCAACGCCCTTGTTCGCCAGAGCCAAGCCGAATGGCAGCGTCGCGTTATTCAGCGCCTGGCTCGACGTGACCGGAACGGCACCGGGCATGTTCGCAACACAATAATGGACAACGCCATCGACGCTGTAGGTTGGATCCGCGTGCGTTGTCGCGTGCGAGGTCGCAAAACAGCCGCCTTGATCGATGGCCACGTCCACCAGCACGGACCCCCGCTGCATGGATTTCAGCATTTCGCGCGAGACCAGTTTCGGTGCGCTGGCGCCGGGTATCAGCACGGCGCCGATCACGACGTCCGCTGCGAATACCTCCTGCTCGATTGCTTCGATCGTCGAAAACCGCGTGCGAACCCGTCCCTCGAACATCTCGTCCAGCTCGCGCAACCGCGGGATCGAGCGGTCAAGGATGGAAACCTCCGCGCCCAGTCCGGTAGCCATGCGTGCGGCATGGGTTCCGACGACACCACCGCCGATCACCACAATGCGTGCCGGCTGCACGCCGGGAACGCCGCCGATCAGCAGACCGCGGCCTCCGGTGTAACGCTTGAGAGCCGTTGCAGCCGCTTCGATTGAAAGTCTGCCCGCGACTTCGCTCATGGGAGCGAGAAGAGGAAGGCCACCATGCGCATCGGTGACGGTTTCGTAGGCGATTGCGGTGCAGCCGGAGGCCATGAGACCTTTTGCCTGGTCGGGATCCGGGGCCAGATGCAGATAGGTGAAGAGAATTTGGCCCTCGCGCAACTGCGACCATTCGACCGGCTGTGGCTCCTTGACCTTTACGATCATGTCAGCGGTCGCAAAGACCTCCGCAGCCGTATCGACGACGACGGCGCCGGCCTTGCGGTAGACCTCATCGCCTGCCCCGATGCCACCACCGGCATCGGTCTCGACAAGAACACTATGTCCCGCACCCACATATTCGCGAACCGCGCCCGGCGTCAGTCCGACGCGATACTCGTGTGTTTTGATTTCTTTGGGAACACCGACGCGCATCGCGGAAGCCTTTCCTTGCAGCATGTTGTTTGATAGCGCAAAATAAGGTTTAATGCCCTGCAAACTGACGCATCTTAGGCTGATTTTTGCTCGAAAATGTTGGAATTCAGTTATATTTCGCAGGAATCCAAACTCAATGGAAATCGATAAAATCGACACCACGATCCTGGCTGAGTTGTCGGCCAATGCGAGGGTAAGCATGGTCGACCTGGCCACCCGCGTCGGACTATCAAGCACCGCCATCGCGCGACGGCAGCGGTCTTTGGAAGAGAACGGATTCATACAAGGCTATCAGGCGGTCCTCGACCTGGGCCGTTTCGGTCTTCGTACCACTGTCCTCGTCAGGATCGCACTGGAGAGCCAAAGCGACCAGGCGTTGAAGGCTTTTGAGGCGGGCGTTGTAAATTGCCCGTCCGTGATCCGATGCTTCCTGATGTCCGGAAGCGACGATTACGTCGCTATCGTATTGGCGCGCGATATCGAGGACTTCGAGCGAATTCATCGAACCGAGCTCTCGCGATTGCCACGCGTCGCACGGATCCAGTCCAGCTTTGCGATGCGCGACGTCGTGAACCGCGCCGTGCCACCCGTGGTGTTCGGCAAATCAAGTGGTTCCAGGCGAGCTTAGCCAGCCTTGTTATCGTTTTTCAAGCGGCGAGGCGAAAGCGCCGTTCGAGGGTGCCCATCGGATTGATCTGCACGGGAGCAGTTTCCATATAGATTCGCGTGGCCGGCCGTTTCGAGCCGCTTCCCTCACGCCATCGGTTTACCGGGAGTCCCCATGACTGCACTTTCCATCCTCGATCTTGTCCGCGTCACCGAAGATACCGATGCGCGCGGCGCGCTCGACAATGCCCGTGATGTCGCGGCCCATGCCGAGAAATGGGGTTATCGCCGCATCTGGGTGGCCGAGCATCACAACATGCCGGGCATCGCCAGCGCCGCGACGTCGATCGTTCTTGGCCATATCGCCGCGGGAACAAAGACCATCCGGGTCGGCGCAGGCGGCATCATGCTGCCCAACCATGCGCCCTACGTCATCGCCGAACAGTTCGGGACGCTGGCGCGGCTGTTTCCAGGCCGCATCGACCTCGGGCTCGGACGCGCGCCGGGCACCGACCAACTCACGCTGCGTGCCCTGCGCCGCACGCCCGAAGCCGCCGAGAACTTCCCGCAGGACGTTCTCGAACTGCAGGCATTCCTGGCTCCGGCCGGTCCAAATCAGCGCATCGTGGCCGTGCCGGCGGCGGGAACGGAAGTACCGCTCTGGATTCTCGGCTCAAGCCACTTCGGCGCGATGCTCGCCGCCGAACTCGGGCTTCCCTATGCGTTCGCCTCGCATTTCGCTCCCGAACTGCTCATTCCGGCGCTGGAGATCTACCGCGCCCGCTTCAAGCCATCCGAACAGCTTGCCCGCCCCTACGCGATGGTCGGCGTCAACATCATCGCCGCCGGGACCGATGACGAAGCGCGCCGGCTGGCAACGACGCAGCAGATGTCCTTTGCGAACCTCTTCCGCGGTGCTCGCGGACTCAGTCAGCCGCCGATCGATGACATCGAAAGCTACTGGTCGCCGGCAGAAAAGGCACAAGCGATGCGGATGCTTGCCCGCTCCATCGTCGGCTCGCCCGATACCGTTCGCGCCGGCATCGATGCGCTCGTCGCGGAAACCGGCGCCGATGAACTCATCATCGTGTCCGATGTCTACAACCACGCGACCCGTCTGCGCTCTTTTGAACTGATCGCCGAAGTCGCGGGAATCGATGCCGAACGGAAACCCTCTCTTGTGCCGGCATCAGCGCGCACATGACCATCGATTTCGCGAACAATGCTCTGCGCCGTGGCCGTGCCGAGTGCGATCAAAGACTGGAGCGGGTGAAGGGAATCGCCCGGCATATCAAGCCTAAATCCCGAGCATGGCCTTCTGTTGTGATGCATCGATCGCCGATTGCGACCTGCTTCTTTGTCTGAAGTCCCCAGGCGAAATCTGCAAGACCCGGACGAATGCTCTGCGCATGTTGCCTGGAATGATAAATCCGGTGTGGTAAGCGATCTGCTGGATAGAAAGCGAAGTCGTTTCCAGGAGAAGGCGGGCCGCCTCCACCCGCACTTGCTCAATGTAACGACCTGGCGTCATCCTGAGTTCAAATTGAAATGCTCGGCTGAAATTGCGAGGGCTCATGGCCGCTCGCTTTGCCAATTCATCCACCGACAAATCGGCGTGGAGATTTTCAAGCGCCCACTCCATAGCGTCTGCAATCTTCGTATTGCTGGCGGATTGAGCCTTCAGAAACGCGCTTATTTGCGGTTGACCACCTGAGCGCCGCAGAAAGATCACCATCATCCGGGCAACGTCCAGCGAAGTTGCGTGTCCGCAATCGCTTTCGATGAGGTGCAGGCAAAGATCGATTCCTGCCGTCACACCCGCCGCGGTGTAGACGGGACCGTCGCGGACAAAGAGGCAGTCCGGTTCGACGCGGATCTTCGGAAACATGGCCGACAGCTGCTTGGCGGCCTGCCAGTGCGTCGCCGCACGGCGGCCGTCGAGCAAGCCAGCCGCAGCCAGCACGAACGCGCCGTTGCTGATTGATCCGACGCGACGAGCCATTGGTGCCGCGGTGGCAAGCCAGTCGACCAGCCCTTGCTCGCATACGGTTGTCTGATAATCGAGGCTTCCGGCAACCAGGATGGTGTCGTAGAGATTTAAATCCGACCCGATCACCTTGTCCGGAAGCAGACGCGTGCCCGAAGACGACACGATCGGTCCGGCGCGCACGCCGATCAGGTCAACCTCATATCGCGAAGCAGATTCGCTGGATCGATTGGCTTCGTGGAAAGCGTCGATCGGCCCCATAAAGTCCAACGCCTGGGCTCCGCTCGGCGCTACAATGCCGATACGCAGGATGCGGTTGGATCTATTTGAGATCGTCTGCAATTCGTCCCGCCATAGCCGACGCATCGCTAAACGCGATCAGCACGCGCTTGTCGCCGCATATTTTCACCAGTGTCAGCCAGATGAGACTAACGCATCAAATCTGCGACGGACGGCCAAAATCACTTCAGGGTCGGCCATCCCTAAACAAACTTTAACTGCGCCGATCAGCGCCGAAGCCTGAATTGATGAGAAAGCGGTTCTCTCAGGCATAGATAGCCGAGTGCACCCGGCCAAATCCTCCGATAGCCGTGCGGTACCGATCAGCGCCGTCCGTATGTCTGATTTCGGAAATGACCGCCAGCAGGAATGGATTTATTCTCAGTACCCACCCACGCGCTGCGAAATCGGCGTCGATACTCGCCGGGGCTTACGCCGAGATCGCGAATAAAAGTACGCCGCATTCCGTCGACATTGCCGAACCCGCATTGCGAAGCAATTTGCTGCAGCGGCTTGGCCGTGTCCTCCAGAAATCGACGCGCCGCGTCCAACCTGGCCGCGTCGACGAATTCGGCGGGAGTAATGTTCATTTCCTGTCGGAAAACGCGGGCGAAATTGCGGGTACTCATTCCTGCATGCTTGGCCAGGTTATCGACAGAGAGCCGTTCCGACAGATTCTCGATCACATATTCCTGCGCTTGCTGGATTCGCGTTTTCCCGGACATCTGCGCGGCCAGATGGGCGCTAAATTGCGATTGCCCGCCGGGCCGCTTCAGGAACATCACCATGTAGCGTGCAACGATCAGCGCCAGCTCACGGCCATAGTCTTCCTCCACCAGCGCCAGAGCGAGGTCCATGCCAGCCGTAACTCCAGCAGTCGTACAGAGAGCGCCGTCCTGGATGAAAATCTGGTCCGCATCGATGTCGAGGCTCGGATATTCGCTTCTGAGACGACCCGCGCATTCCCAATGAGTGGTCACACGTTTGCCGTCGAGCAGTCCGGCAGCGGCCAAGAGAAATACTCCAGTACAGACCGAACCGTATCGTCGGGCTTCGGGGGCGCGTCGTCGAAGCCATTTCACCACTGCCGGATCGATCGTCTCAAACGACGGGTCTCCGCCGACCAAAAGCGTATCGATCGGCTCGTCCGGCTCGAAGATATTGCGATCGGCAAGAAACCGCAGGCCGCCCGTTCCGCAGACCGGTTCAGCGGACGTTGACATCACCTGGACTTCATACGCCTTCGGGTCACCCAGCCTTCGAGCCGCCTCCCAAAATACCTCGGCTGGCCCAACCACATCAAGCGATTGAACACCGGGGGGTGCCAGTATAGTTACACGCATTGGCTGATCTCACTATCTACCGCTTTGTCCTGCAAATCCCGTTCCGCCAGTTTCGGCCAATGGTCAATGTGGTTGCCGATTGGCCGGCAATTTCGGCCAAAAACAAGCGAGAAACGGACAATGTGGCTCGGTTGTCGATCGCGACGATAAGCGCAACGCGTTCCCATCATGAACCGGCGATGCCGGGCATCCGATGAAATCCGTCGAGAATTCATAAAGGTGCCGGCGGGCCCGCCATCCGTGAACGCATCATTGATGCCGCGACGTGCATAACGTGCCGGTTTTACCGGCAATGCCGAGAAATGGCCGATTTTCGCACCTCTTCGTCCAGAATCATAACCTCAGACGGTTTGCGGGAGCGATTGGACTTCGATGCAATACCGGGAATCATCTCGCGGATGGAGGGCTCGCCTTGGCTAGACGTTTGCAGTCGCTCGTTCCGGAGAACGCACCCAGATCCGAGCGGCTCGGCTTTTGCCAGCGCGTCGTCGGTATCTATGCGTTCCTCATCATAGCTAACCTTTCGGTCTGGGTTTGGGCTTTCACTGCGTTCGCCCATCAACCGGTTCTCATCGGAACCGCGGTGCTGGCCTATAGCCTCGGGCTTCGTCACGCCATCGATGCCGACCACATCGCGGCGATCGACAACGTGACGCGCAAGTTAATGCAAGAGGGCAAGCGGCCGGTCTCTGTCGGCTTTTTCTTTGCCTTGGGGCATTCAACGGTCGTTGTGCTCGCTTCCCTCGCGGTGGCGCTGACTGCAAATGCCCTGAGCGACAAGCTGGCTTCTTATCGTGAGATCGGCGGTGTCATCGGTACGTCGGCGTCCGCGTTGTTCCTCTTCATCATTGCGATAGCAAATTTGATCGTGCTCCGCGGCGTGTACCGGGCCTTTCGCCTGGTCGAGCGCGGCGATAGCGTCACGGACGAGGATATTGACGCGCTCCTGCACCAGCGAGGTTGGCTGGCGCGGCTGTTCAGGCCTCTGTTCCGGTTTGTCTCGGAAAGCTGGCATCTTTATCCGATTGGTTTGCTGTTTGCGCTTGGCTTTGAAACCGCCAGTGAGATCAGCCTGTTCGGCCTTTCTGCGCAAGCCTCCGATGCGGTCTCCAGCTGGTCGCTGCTGATTTTCCCTGCGCTGTTCGCCGCGGGCATGACGCTGGTCGACACCACCGACGGCGTCCTGATGCTGGGTGCCTACGGCTGGGCATATCGAAACCCCATGCGCAAGCTGTTCTACAATCTGACTATCACCTCGGTGTCCGTGCTGGTGGCACTTGTGGTCGGCGGCGTCGAAACGCTCGGCCTGATCGCGGATCAATTTCACTTTCAGGGTGTATTCTGGAATGCGGTCTCCGACCTCAACGATCATTTCGGCGCGCTCGGCTACGGCATCGTTGCGCTGTTCGCCATAAGCTGGGGGATATCGTCGCTGGTCTATCGCCTCAAGCGGTACGACCTCTACGCCACACCGGAGTGATTTCAGGCCGGTTGATTTGACGTCTTTTGCACCAGCCTGTGCTTCATTGGTCGATCGTCGTGACGAGGCCCGGGAAGCAGTTTTGCTGCGGACCGGCTACGACTCCATGTTTCCCAATCGTTTCCTCTTGCTCATCCATGGGCATCGACAAGTCTTCATGTGTCGACAAGTCTTCATGCCTCGATAAGT
>Ga0207930_1000204_pt1 | contig 17049 bp, 13 predicted proteins | sample NGESurshal092012_7_FD_184477 | JGI IMG/M metagenome (GOLD analysis project Ga0207930, IMG submission 184477) | Arctic peat soil microbial communities from Barrow, Alaska - NGEE Surface sample 210-3 shallow-092012 (SPAdes) | ecosystem: Environmental > Terrestrial > Soil > Wetlands > Peat ... | reverse complement strand
CGAGCGCATAAGCCTCGTCGATGAAAAGGATGCCGTCATGGGCGGACTTGCAGACTTCGAGCATCTTGATCGCGGTCTGGCCGATATAGCCGGCCACCACCTTGCCGCGATCGGTCTCAACCAGATGACCTTTGCGCAGCACGCCAAGCGAATTGTAGATTTCGCCGAGGGCACGCGCGACCACGGTTTTGCCGACACCGGGCGGCCCGGTAAAGACCATGTGGCGGCTGGTCGGCGCAACCGGCAGGCCTTGTTCGCGCCGCTTGCGTTCGATCTCCAGACTGGCGAGCAGCTTGTTGACCTCCTCCTTAACGGGGGCGAGGCCAATCATGTTTTCCAAATCGTTGAGGGCATCGTCCGCCGTTCGGGTGACAATCCTGGTCGTTGAATCCGGCGACGTTACGGTCAGCCTGCGGCCGACGGTGTAACCCGCGCCGGCTGGCACCAGACCCATCACCGTCGGATCTCCCCCGAGGCGCCACGCGATGTAGGTGATGGCGGCACCTGCGAGCAAGATCAGCACTGCCGCGACGGTTTTGGCGAGGTTCACTCCGCCGAGTAACGCCTTGACAGTATCGATCGGGCTCGATTGCGGATTCAGTGCCCAGGCGCTGATCAAGGCAGCGAGAACCGACACGACCAGAAAGCCAAGCATGGGGCGGTCGGCGAAGAACTTGCTCATTGCGTGCTCGCTTCACTCGAGCCTCGGTTCCGATTGAATCGGAACGGAGGCTCTATTTCTTTATTTGACGCGTTTTCTTTACGCGAACCGGCATCCCCTTCGCTCGAAAACGCTCTAGCAGCCATTTTTCGGAGCCCAGATCACGTTCATTGCCGCCGTGCCGGTCAAGGAGTTTATTTTCCAGCTGGGAGTAAGCGCAACAGCGAGATTCTGCGCCTGGCCTTCGACCGAGATCACACCGTGGCCGCTCGGATAGGCCGCCGGGAAGGGAATGGCGATGCGCTGCGGTTGATCCGTCAATACGTATGACGGCGACACATAGCTTCCGGAGTGGACACGGATGGTTGGAGTTGTGCCGGTCGCCGCAGCCAGAGTGATCTCGGCGAGCGGCATCCGGCAGCTCTTGGCGTCGTCGACCGCGTCTTTTGCGCCAGCCAGATTCATGGTGGTCGCGGCGGCGTCAATCTCGAAACCGGCGACGCTCGCGAGCTCCGCGCCTTCTCCACTCGGCCTTTGCGACGAGAGCATTGCGGCAATGGCAATGCCGGCCACCAGCCCAGCGATCAGAGGCGGAGCCAGCCGGCGCCATTGCGGCCTGCCGGCATCCTGCTGGCGGACGCTTTCGGCACCCAGTCCGTCAGAAGCACCACCACTATTCAACGGAGCACCTGTAGATTCCCGAGGAACGGCAGAATAGTTGCGCGGGTTCGTAACGTCGATTCAAAAGAGACGGCAGGCATTCTTTGCGCCATTTGACAATCTGATGGTGTGGTAACGGCTCCACCTCCGAGTGACGTTCCAATCGTTCGACGGAATCCAAACAGAAATCATGATTTCCAAGCTCCCAAACGACGTCAAGCGCGTTCCAGGGATAGCAGCGAGGCGGAAACCATTGTGTGACAAGTGTCACTTAGACTTACCAAGCCATTTGAACCTTTTGCCTTGGACATCCACTTGTCTCCATCGGATGCAAGGCTGGCCACGACGGATTCAGCAAAGCGGGGGTCGAGTTCTACTCGTTGGCGACCGGCCGGATGTCAGCATAACCGTCCAAACCCGATGCCTGGAAGACCGGTTGAAGGAAACCTCTTCGAGGTCGCCGACTTCCGAAATGGGTCTCAGTTCAACCGCAGCTCAGTGATGTGCCGTGGATCCGGGCTCAGCTCGTTACGTTCCACGCGCTTGACGATGTCTGTCAGCACGGCATTGGCACTGCACGAACGCCCGACCTTTTCGCCCTCGCGTACCACGAAGCCGTTGAGGAACTCGATCTCCGTGCGCCGGCCCTTCTGCATGTCCTGGCCCATGGAGGGACGCTGTTCGGAGGCGGTCTGCTTGCCGTCCCTGAAGCGTTGTTCGTCGCAGGCGCGCATTGCTGTCTCGTCACCCTCGCCCGCACGTGCAATTGTCTCGGGCGGCAGGTGCAGAATCTCCTCCAGTTGATAGCCGTGCGCCTGCCCGACGCGGATCGCTTCGCTCCCGAGCCGGGTCGAAAAGCGCCGGATCGGTTCGCTTTGCAAGATCTGCCCACCGGTGAGGCCCGTGCAGGCGGAGAGTCCGTTGCCCATGGCGTTGGCGACCAGTTTCGACCAGCGCTCGCCCCACAGATTGCCGGTTGCCTTGGCGCTGTCGGCGTAGCCGACCAGACGGCAGACTTCCTCCGCCCGTTGCGTGATACGGCCATGCACTTCGCCGGCGCGAAATACCGTGTGCGCCGCCCCGCCCTTGCCGGCGCCGCGGTGGATGTGGCCGGGTTCAGGCAAGTTGACGCTGATACTGCTGGCTATGCACCCAAGCGTCTTGCCCCAGCCGACGACGCCGGCGATTGTCTCTTCATTCATGCAGTTCTGTAGCGATACGACGTAGCCGTCCGGCGCCAGATACTGCCGGATCAGCATGGTTGCCCATGCCGTGTCGTAGGACTTCATGCAAATGAAGGCGATGTCGACCGGCGCCTCCCTGGCCAGCCGCTGTGCGTCCGTGACGTGCAGCGCGCGCACGGGAACCGAAAATTCCGGGACGTCCCTGGCGTGGGTGACGCGCAGGCCGTGCTTCCTCATGTGCTCGACATGCTCGGGCCATGGATCGATGAACGTCACGTCCTCACCCGCCTGCGCCATATGGGCGCCGGCATACCCGCCGACGGCTCCCGCCCCGACGATAGCTATCTTCCGAGCCATGCTTTCCTCCCGGCACCACCGGCTGTCGAGGTTAGCGCGCCGGCTCGGCTCAGCGCAAATGCGGAACCACGTCGTAACAGACGCCAGGCGCTATTCGCTTGCGACGCCCGATGGGCGCTGTTCAGGATCGGCCGCGGCGCCATCCGCGCGCGCCTGCGCGATCAGCCGCTTCAATTCCGGAATGCAGGCGGCCGAGTTCGCACCGGCCGCGATGGCGTCGCCGTTCTTGTGGTGCAAGTAGCAACAGGAACTCAGCGCTCAATGGTGCCGGTGCGCCGAATCTTTTTCTGCAGCAGCATCACGCCGTAGAGCAGCGCTTCCGCCGTCGGCGGGCAGCCAGGCACGTAGATGTCGACGGGCACGATGCGGTCGCAGCCACGCACCACCGAGTACGAGTAATGATAGTAGCCGCCGCCATTGGCGCATGACCCCATCGAGATCACATAGCGCGGCTCCGGCATCTGGTCGTAGACCTTGCGCAGCGCGGGAGCCATCTTGTTCGTCAATGTGCCGGCGACGATCATCAGGTCGCTCTGTCGAGGCGAAGCCCGTGGGAAGCAGCCAAACCGCTCCAGGTCGTAGCGCGGCATCATGACCTGCATCATTTCGATCGCGCAGCAAGCAAGCCCGAGGGTCACCCAATAGATCGACCCTGTCCGCGCCCACGTAATCATTTCGTCCGTTGAGGTGATGAAAAATCCCTTGTCTGCAAGCTCGTTATTGATTTCAAGGAATGATGGATCTTTGGCAACCAATTCCACCTGAGCGTCCCTTCGTTTGCTTCAGTAATGGCTTGTCCAAACAACGACCGCCGATTTACCCCCGATAGCAACCAAACTCTGGGCACCGCTGGAGGTCCGATGGGTGCCAAGTGCGGGAAAGACGGACGGACATGTGTCGAGCATGGGACCCGGCGCGAAAATGATTCCCGATTGCTTTCCATGTACCGGAGGTCAACTGTCTGTGTATTGAACGGTTTGGACATTGCCACCAATGCCGCCAAGTGTGCAGGAAGCGCGACAATGACTGCGACGACCATCTCTCAGATCGTGTGGCCGCGTCCGGCAATCGCTGGCTGTATCTTTTGCATGATCGTCCGGGACACACGGGGCGTTGCGCTCGATCAGACCCAAAGGTTCAATTTCTTCCCGGCGTCGCCGCTCTGCAGTGTAATGTGGGGAATGGCCGGCGAGTGGCATCTGATCGATCGGCCAAATCAGATGGAGCGTCCCTGGACCGGAACAAGGTTGCCCGGCCTCGCCTTCTTCGGGCCGCAGCTCGGGCCGCTCGTCAGTTGGAACCCTGGCGAGACCTATGCGATCACGATCGCATTCTACCCGGACGCGCTTTCTACGATGACTGGACTCGACTTGAGCCAATTCAAAGAACGCATGGCATCAGCGGAAGAGGTCCTGCCGCAGCCGATCCTGGAGCTTTGCCGCAACTTCCTCGATGTCGCCCGGCGCGAAGGAGCCGAAAAAGGCTTGTCGGTTCTAGAAGACAAGATCGAGAGCATGTGGGCCGACACGCGCCCTGCCGGGACCAGACCGATGACATGGATAAAGGACTGGAGCCGAAGCCTCGTGCTCAAGGCCATGCGAACCGACCTTGGACGCAGTTCACGGCAAGTTGCACGGCGGGTCAAATCATGGACGGGCGTCAGCCAAAGAGATCTGCTGGGCCTTGGCCACACGGAGCAACTCTATGCCAAATTGCACGAGGCTATCCAGAATGGCGATGTCGACTGGTCCGGGCTTGCCGCAGCGTCTGGGTTTGCCGATCAGGCGCACATGATCAGACAAATGCGGCGGCACACCGGCTTCACGCCGGAGCAATTGCGCCAGAGCGCCAGAAACGATGAAGCCTTCTGGGGTTACCGGCTGCTCGGAGAATATTTCACGAAGCCAAAAGGACAGTAGGTCTGTTCAACGCCTTACGTCGGTTTCGGGTCCAAAGGACTAAACCGCTCGCGCGGTAGAGCGCCGCGGCTGACGACACAGCCAACACGATAGCACAGCGGGGCGTCCTGTCTTGAGATGAGGGGTTCGCAACCTTCATCAAGACAGGAGCATCCCCTATGACCGATAAGGCCATAAGCCCGCTGCGGCAGCGCATGATCGAAGACATGACGATCCGCAAGTTAGCGCCGAAGACCCAACATGACTACGTGCAAAGGGTCAAGAACTTCGCGACGTTTCTCGGCCGCTCACCCGATACGGCGACGTTCGAGGATGTGCGCCGCTACCAGCTGCATCTGCAAAGCGCGGTATCGTCGCCGTCAATTGTTCGCGAGAAATGCAAGCGGCCAGTCACGGTCGGTCCCTCGCCAACAATAATATCGCAGCGCACCTTCGCGAGCGCCGCAGTGCTGCGCGCAGCAATGTCGGACGTTGACCCCGCGACGTCGGCAACCAGTTCCTCCGGGCTGCGTGGTTCACACGAAAGCATCTCAAGCTTGCAGCCACTCATCGTTCGCTCTTGTTGATTCGCGGCCTTCTTGACCCGGAAGGCTCGCCTGGCCGCCGGCACTCACGACGGGGCGGGCAGCCTTTGCCTCAGATTAGGGTCGTCCAATGCGCGGCCGTAACCATCCCCCGATGACGTCATGCGGCGTTCGTCGGCAGCGTGGCAGGCTGTGTCGTTGGACCGCTGCTTTCGCGAAGGCCAGTGCCTGCTGGCCGGATTGTCGTTTCTCGCGCGCGAGCGACATCCATTCACGGATAATGGCGCGTCGCACTTTCATCTTGGCCATTTTGTATTTCCTTTCAAGACGGGCGCGGCGGACGATTGCCCACCGTACCCAGGGCAGCGCGCTATGCCGCCTTTTGAAGCGGATGAATCAGCAATCTCCGCGCCGAAAGCGCACAACCGCATTCGTGCACCACACCCTGCTCAACAACAAAGCCGCGCTTTTCCAACGACGCGCGAAGGCTTTGGTTTACCGCGGGCTTCTGAGCGTCGACCCAAACCACCAGCACCGCGCGGTCGCTAAGGAAATTCATCAGCCAGTCCAACGTCGCCTCAAGCGTCCCTAGCCTGCGTCGTCGCCAATCGACGAGCGCGACATCGTACTGACCAGCCGAACGGCCACAGTTGCCCGTCGCCGCAGCGTGCGGAAAGCCGCGCCGACGCAACTCCAGCATCAACTCCATGCTCTTGGAGCCGGCTACGATGATGCGGTGCTGCGTCGAGCAGCCCGCAAGCGCGATCATCGGTTCAATAATTCTGTCGCCAGTGGTAACCTGAAGAGAGGACATTTTACATCACCTGTTCTTGTTCGTTCTCGCCTGTTCCGCCAACCACATCTTGGAACGAGTTGTCCACCAAGCGGCAGACCTTACTTTAGGCCGCATTACTTCGTTCGCATCGCCGGATGGCTTATCGTCGTGCGAGAGCGCTTGTATCGGGATGGATACGTAGCGGGCGGGACATATAGTTTCGAGAGGGCTGCAAGCTCCGTCGTATATGAGCCGCATAAGCTACGCGTTGCACCACGACGTTGGTGGTGTGTCGCCGTTGAACCGGTCGTCGTGGCGAACGCTGATGTCGCTACCGGGCTAAGCGTTGGACGGTATTTATTCCGCTCCTAGAAGAGGCCACAGCGATCCCCCTCGAATTTATACGCTTTGCCGTTCACCTTCTCGGCAAGCATTCGGTCCTTGGACCATGGAGATGGAAGAAGTCCAATTCAGTTTCTTCAAAATTCACTAGCGAGCGTCCGCGCTATTTGGAGGCCAACATGACAGTCTATCATGCATATATCGTTGGGTCACACAGCCGCTTCATTGGGGCGGTTCGGATGGATTGTGCCGACGATGACACCGCTATCAAATCGGCTAGTCGTCTCGTCGACAGGCACGATGTGGAGCTTTGGCAGAACGATCGACCTGTAGTCAGGTTTGATGCCGCGTCAAAACAGATGTTCAGAAAACGAGTGGGGGCATCGAGCCCAACTTGACGCGGCAAATATCTAGCTGGCCGCGACCGTCAACCGACGCTGCTCGGGCTCGGCTGCGGCGGCGTCTGCATTGGCCTGTACGATCAGCCGCTTCAATTCCGGAATGCACGATCCGCAATTTGTGCCGGCCTTGAGTTGCGCGCCGATGGCGGCGGCTGAGTTCGCACCGGCCGCGATGGCGTCGCAGATCGTGGCGCTGCCGACGCCGAAACAGGCACAGACAATCGGCCCGGCGCTGGCGAGCCCGTCGGTCGATCTGCCCGACAGCAACATCCGGCGCTGACCGTCGCTGATCTCCCCGGCGGAGAACAGGTTCTTGACCACCTCCCAATCGCCGGCATCGTGCGCGGGACCGACGAACAGGCATGTCTCGATGCGGTTTTCCGCAAACGCCGCCGCGCGATAAACGCCGCCACCGGAATCCCGGTATTCGGCGAGATCATCGCCGGCGATCGAGCGTAACCATGATTGCCATCTTGCCAGATCGGCGTTGTCGGCAAGCAGATAGCCGTAACCGCCGGTGACGGCGACGCGTGTCCACCAGAGCTGCGGCGGCAACTGCAGCGGCGTCCGGGACAAAGCGAAGCCGCGAAAGACGTATTCGTAAGGTACGATCGATACGGGCGTCGCCTTGTTCTCGGGCTGGCCGGAAAACGGGTCGGTGAACGGCGCCACCAGCGCGCCGACGCGCGCGGCGGATGCGGTCTCTTCGCTCCAGTGAATCGGCGCGAACAGCATGCCGCGCTGCGCACGTTCGCTGACCACGACTTTGAGGATGCATTGTCCGTAATCAGTGACAATGCGCGCGAAGCTGTCATCGGTTACGCCGAACCTTGTCGCATCAACGGGATGGATCTCGACGAACGGCTCCGGCAGATGCTGTCCCAGCCGCGGGCTGATGCCGGTGCGGGTCATGGTGTGCCATTGATCCCTGACCCGGCCGGTGTTCAGCCGCAGCGGCCGCGCCGCGGTGGTCTCGGTTCGCAACGCCGGGATGTCGGTCGCGACGAAGCGCGCCTTGCGGTCGTTGGCGAAGAATCCGCCAGCTGCGAAGAACCGCTGCTGCGGCCCGGAGTCGCCGGAACGTGCCGGCCACAGCACCGGCGCCATCGCATCGAACGCCTCATCCGACAGCGACGTCAACGCCCCGATATCGAAATCGCGGCTGCCGCCATTTTCGAAGGCCGACAGGCTGGCATGTTCGCGAAACACATCCGCCGCCGAATTAAAATCGAATGCCGGGCCGAAGCCGAGCCTTTTCGCAACCTCGCAGACGATCCACCAATCCGGTTTGGCTTCGCCGGGCGCTGCCAGGAACGCGCGCTGCCGCGAGATGCGCCGTTCCGAATTGGTTACGGTGCCGGATTTCTCGCCCCATGCCTGCGCCGGCAGCAGCACATGCGGGCCGGCATTGACGGTGTCGTTGGAACTCACATTTTCCGAGATCACGAACAGCTCGAGCTTCTTCAGCGCGGCGCGCGCTGCATCGGCGTCCGGGAGCGACACCGCGGGATTGGTGCCGATCACCCACAACGCCTTGATCTCGCCGCGCCCGATCGCCTCGAACATCTGGACCGCCTTGAGACCCTCATGGGTGGCGATGCGCGGCGCCTTCCAGAACCGGCGCACGCGGTCGATGTCCGGCGGCGTGAACGCCATATGCGCGGCAAGCTGATTGGCGAGCCCGCCGACCTCGCGGCCGCCCATCGCATTGGGTTGTCCGGTCAGCGAGAACGGCGACGCACCTGGCTTGCCGATCCGCCCGGTGGCGAGGTGGCAATTGATGATGGCATTGACCTTGTCGGTGCCCTGCGCCGACTGGTTGACGCCCTGCGAATACAGCGTGACCACGCGCGGCGTATTCCCAAACATCCGGAAGAATTCGGCAACGTCCGGCTCGGAAAGGCCGGTCGCCAGCGCGGTTGCGGCAACGCTGCCGGCAATGCTCCGCGCCCGCGCCAGCGCGTCTTCGAAACCGCTGGTATGCCGTTCAATGTAGTCATGATCGAGCGCGCCGTCGTCGGCCAACTGAACCAGGAGACCACTGAACAGCGCGGTGTCGGTGCCGGGCTTCAACCCCAGAAACAGGTCGGCATCGCCTGCGGTATCGGTCCGGCGCGGATCGATCACCACGATGCGCGCGCCGCGCCGCTGCTTGTTGGCAAGCATGCGCTGGAACAAGACCGGATGGCACCACGCCGCGTTGGAACCGACCAGCACCAGCAGATCAGCCTCGTCGAGGTCTTCGTAACAGCCCGGCACGGTGTCGGCACCGAACGCGCGGCGATGACCGGCGACCGAGGATGCCATGCACAGCCGCGAATTGGTATCGACATTGGCGCTGCCGATGAATCCCTTCATCAATTTGTTGGCGACGTAATAGTCTTCAGTCAGCATTTGCCCGGACAGATAGAATGCGACCGCGCCCGGGCCGTCGCGCGCGATGATGTGCGCAAAGCGATGCGCCACATGGTCGAGCGCGTCGGTCCACGCCACCCGCTCCATGACGCCCTTGCTGCAGCGGATCATCGGATAGAGCAGGCGCTGCTCGAGGCCCAGGGTTTCGCCGAGCGCCGAGCCTTTCGAGCACAGTCGTCCGAAATTGGCGGGATGTTCCGGATCGCCCGATATCGCCGCTCCGCCGTTGCCGTCCGCTGTCGCCAATACGCCGCAACCGACGCCGCAATAGGGACAGGTCGTGCGCGTGGCGCGCAAGGCGGGATCGACGATCGTCATGGGAGTAACCGAGCCATCATGCCGCCTTTGACGGGGTCGCAACCGCGCGGCCGAACATCATATCCCGACGAATTCGCGCGACCGGCTCGCGGTTGCGGATCAGTTCGAGATACCAGAGCGCGCTCTCGACATCGCCGACCAGCACCGCGCCGGCGAGCCGTCCTTCCGAGATCACCAGCTTCTTGTAGGTGCCGTGCCTGACATCGTTGAGCAGGATGGTCTCGCTGCCCTCCGCGCCGATAAAGTCGCCGGCGGAAAATACGCTGACACCTGAGACCTTCAGGTTGGTCGCAACCACACTGCCGCCGTAGGCGGCGGTTTTGCCCGCAAGATGCTGCGCCAGAACACGCGCCTGCTCATAGGCCGGCTCGACGAGGCCGTAGCAGATGCCGCGATGCTCGGCGCATTCGCCGAGTGCAAAGATTTCCGGCGCAGCGGTCTGCAGATGATCGTCCACGACGATGCCGCGGCCGACGGCAATGCCGGCGTCCTTTGCCAGCGCCACATTCGGCCGGATGCCCGCCGCGAAAATCACCGCATCGGCCTCGATCCGGCGTCCATCCGTCAACTCGACGCCATCGACCCGTGTCGCACCGTGAAGGCGCGCGGTGTTGGCGTTGAGCAGCACCTTGATGCCCTTGCGCTCGACCAGGGTTTTCAACAGCTCGGCGGCCGGCGCGTCGAGCTGACGCTCCATCAGCCGGTCCATCAGATGAATCAGGGTGACCGGCGCGCCGGCCTTGGCGAGACCATAGGCCGCTTCCAGCCCCAGCAACCCGCCTCCGACCACCACGACGCGCTTTTTCTGCGCGGCCAGCGTCAGCAGCAGATCGACATCCCGGCTGTCGCGGAAGGTGTGCACACCTGCAAGGTCCGAACCGGGCACGTTCAGCCGCAGCGGCGTCGAACCGGTCGCAACCACCAGCCTGGAAAACGACACGCTCTCTTCATTTGCGATCTTCAGTTCATGGCGGCCGACATCGATCTCGGTGGCGCGGCAGCCATATTTCAGGGTGACGCCGCGGTCGCGCCACCAGGAAGCCGGCCTGAGCTCGATGTCATGCGAGGCCGTCTCGCCCGCCAGCACCGATGACAGCAGCACGCGATTATAGGCTAGTCGCGGCTCGTCGCCGATCACCGCGATGGCGTAACGCCCCAGCGCGACCTTGGCGAGTTCATCGACCAGACGCGCTGTGGCCATTCCGTTGCCGACGACGACCAGTGGTTCGCTCACGTGACGTGTCCTTACTCAGCCGCTTGCGGCCGACCGTAGGCTTCGGAAATCATGAATCCGGACAGCGTCCCGTACGCCGCGGTCCAGGCTTCCGCGACGTCGGGCGTCCAGCCGTCTCCCAGACCCTTCTCCAGCGTCCACAGCAACGCTGAGCCGACGACCGGATAATGCTCCGCCTTGGCGCCGTAGCTGACATGACGCTTGGCCAGCGCGCTCGCGGCAGGCAGCACCGATTCCAGATTGCCAAGACCGTTGACCACCACCGCCAGCGTCGCCATCAGCTTGCGGCGCTGCTCGGTCATGTCGGTCGGAAACATCGCTTTCACCTTTGGCGCGATTTCGAACAGCCGATCATAGAACAATACCGCGGCGGTTTCCGAAATCGGCGCGACCTTGGCGAAGCTCTCCTGCACGAGTTTGACGTGATCGGGTGTCATGATGTCCTCCATCGTCCTCGGTTGCGATTGCGATCCATGCTGTTCACACCCGTGCCTCGGCCAGGCTTGGTACGCCCGACGCCGCCGAACTCCTGCGCAGGTAGTGCCACCAGGTGAGCGCGAGGCAGACCGCGTAGAACGCCAGGTAGATTTCCAGCGCCAGCTGCGGACCGCCGGTGATGGCGATCGATTTGCCGAAGCCGCTCGGGATCAGATAGCCGCCGCACGCGCCGATCGCGCCGATGAATCCAAGCGCAGCCCCACTCTCGATGCTGGCGGTCTTCAGGGCGAGCGCGCGGCCGGCTTCGCCGGTGCCTCTTGCCTTGCGAAGATTCTCTTCGCGGAAAATCGACGGGATCATCCGGTAAGTCGACCCGTTGCCGATTCCGGTAGTGACGAACAGAATGAGGAACATCACGAGGACGCCCGTGAAGTCCTTGATACCCACGAAGTACAGCACGCCGATCGTCGCTGCGCCCATCGCGATGAAGTTCCAGAACGTCACGATGGCGCCGCCGACCTTGTCGGCAAGCAAGCCGCCAAACGGACGCGCCAACGAGCCCACCAGCGGCCCGAGGAACGCGATCGCGATCGTCACCGCCGGGAACTGGGTCTTGATCAGCAGCGGAAACGCCGCGGAGTAGCCGATGAAGGAGCCAAACGTCCCGATATAGATAAAGGACATGATCCAGGTGTGTTTGCGTTTGACGATGGCAAGCTGGTCCTTGAATGAGGACTTCGCCGAGGTCAGGTTATTCATGAAGAAAGTCGCGCCGAACACCGCGACAAGCAGCGGTACAATCCACATCAGTCCGGCGTTCTGGAGGTAGACGCCGCCGACCGGCGTGGCCTGGTAGAGATTGAAAAGGCCAACGCCCATCAGAATGGGGGTCAACAACTGCACGCTGCTGACGCCGATATTGCCGCCGGCCGCGTTGAGGCCGAGCGCCCAGCCTTTCATCCGGTCGGGATAGAAGAAGGAGATATTGGCCATGCTGGAGGCGAAGTTGCCGCCGCCGAGACCGGCGGTGGAGGCGACTGTCAGCATCAGCCAGAACGGCGTTTCGGGCTCGCTGACGAAATAGGCCAGCGCCAGCGTCGGAATCAACAGCACAGCCGCGCTGAAGATGGTCCAGTTGCGGCCGCCGAACGTCGTCACCGCAAAGGTGTAGGGAAATCGCATCAGCGAGCCGATCAATCCCGGCACCGCCACCAGTTGAAACAGTTGATCCGTGGTGAAGTGGAAGCCGGCCTGCGGCAGTTTGGTCGCGACGATGCTCCAGATCAGCCACACCGAAAATCCGATATGCTCGGCAACGATCGACCAGATGAGATTGCGTCGGGCGACGACTTTGCCCTTCGAGTTCCAGAACGTCTCATCCTCGGGATTCCAGTCTGAAATCCAGGTCGGGTCTTTGCTCATCGGCGATTTCCTTTCTAAACGTGCGGTAGACCGGGTCGGTCCGGAGGCGTGTCAGAGGCATAGAGACGCGCTCTGGGGAGGCCCCAGTCCGGCGGTGTCAAAATTCGGATGATTGGTTTCCAAGGACGGCATCGATGGCGTCGGCACTAGCCATTCAAGCTTCGTGCCAAGCCACCGCAACACAAAAAGTAATTATTTTATAATAAGTTAGGGAGTAGACGGGGATCGCGCACGGGCAGCGTCACCGCCGCCAAAATTTGCGATTCGCTCAATCCTTGTGCGCCGCACAACAAATGAGCAGACGATCGCACAACTCTTTTCAAGCCGCCTCGGTCGCCGCCATCAGCGGCTTCGGCGCGGTCCCTGCGCCGGGCTTCATCCGAAAATCGTAAGCCATCAAATGCCAGGGCCCGGACGCCGGCTTGCCGTCCGGCATCACCGGATCGCTGCGCTTCTCGATCCTGGAAATCAGATCGTCCTTCACTCCGAACACCACATCGGTATCGAGATATTTGTCGCCCTCGATAAAGACGTGGGTGATCAGCGGTTCATAGCCCGGCGCATTGACGAGAAAGTGCACATGGGCCGGCCGCATCGGGTGACGCCGGGTCTGCAGGATCATTTCGCCAACCGGGCCGTCGGTCGGAATCGGATAGCTGCAGGGCAGAATGGTGCGAAAGAAAAACCGGCCGTCGGCGTCGGTGACGAAGCGCGCCCGCGATGACGGGCCCAGCGTCTCATAGGACGGCCTTTGCGAATCGTAAAAGCCGTCATCGTCGGCGTGCCAGACATCGACCGGGACGCCGGCCAGCGGTTTGCCCGCAAGGTCGGTGACGCGGCTTTGCACGAACATCCGGTCCCCCGAAAGGTCAGCGGAGATGTCAGCACCGTGCGGCATCGTCTTGTGTTCGCCGACATAGAACGGGCCGAGCACCGTGGTCTCGGTGGCGCCATCGCGCTGGCGATGGTTCACCGCATCGACCAGCATGGAGACCCCGAGCACGTCAGACAGCAGGATGAACTCCTGCCGGGTCGGCGTGCATTTCTGGCCGGTACGGGTCAGGAAATCGATCGCGTAACCCCATTCGTCGAAGCTGAGATCGGTCTTGCGCACGAAGTCGTGCAGCGATTTCACCAGTTCCTGCAGCAGAAATTTGACGCGCGGGTCCGGCGTCTCCTCAAAGCTTTGGATCACGGCGGCGGTAAGTTCGTTGTCCTTGAATTGAGGCATTGGGGCTGTCCTGCGAGATGCGCGAAGATGAGCTTAAGCCTACACCAGCGATCTGACAGTGGTAAGCATGTAGCGATTGGAACAAGGCACACTTTTCGGCTATCAAGGCAGCCCTCGACCGCTCCGGAGATCAGTCCCGATGTTAGCCCCCACCCCCGCCTCGCCCGAATCCGCCGGCATGTCCAAGGCCGCCTTCGATCGGATCGAAGATCATCTGAAGCAGCGTTACATCGAGTCCGGCCGCTTTCCGGGCACGCAACTCCTGGTCTACCGCCGCGGCAAGGTCGTCCACAGCACGGTGCAGGGCTTTGCCGACGTCGAGCGCAAGGTGCCGGTGAAGGACGACACTATTTTTCGCATCTATTCGATGACCAAACCGATCACCAGCGTGGCCTTCATGATGCTGGTCGAGGAAGGCCGCGTCGCGCTTGACGAGCCGGTCCATAAATACATCCCGGAATGGAAGAGCCTCGGCGTTTTCCAGGCCGGGACCACGCCGGCCTTTCTGACCCGGCCGCCGTCGCGGCCGATGTTGATCGTCGATCTGTTGCGGCATACCTCCGGCCTGACCTACGGCTTCCAGCAGCGATCCAACGTCGATGCCGCCTACCGCGAAATGAAAATCGGCGAGGTCGTGAAGGCGGGAACGCTGCAATCGATGATCGAGGACCTTGCGAAAATTCCGCTCGAGTTCTCGCCCGGCGAGGCCTGGAATTATTCGGTCTCCACCGACGTGATCGGCTACCTGATCGGGAAAATCAGCGGCAAGCCGTTCGAACAGTTTTTGAAGGAACGCATCTTCAATCCGCTCGGCATGAACGACACCGACTTTTTTGTGCCTGATGACAAGGCCCATCGCTTTGCGGCGTGCTACTCCGCCGACCCGCAAGGCGGCATGACGTTTCACGCCACCAACCGCAAGGGCGGCCTGACGCTGCAGGACGATCCGACCACGAGCTCCTTCCTGACGCCGCCGTCGTTCATTTCCGGAGGCGGCGGTCTGTGTTCGACCACGGCCGATTATCTCACCTTCTGCCGAGCGCTGCTGCACGGCGGCGAGCTTGGCGGCGTCAGGCTGATCGGTCCGAAGACGCTGGCGCTGATGACCGCCAATCACCTGCCCGGCGGACGCGACCTGCCCGAGATGTCGCGGTCGCTGTTCAGTGAAGCGGCCTACAACGGCATCGGGTTCGGTCTCGGCTTCTCCGTCACCATGAACCCCGCACAGACGCTGATTCCCGGCAGCGCCGGCGAATATGCCTGGGGTGGGGCTGCGACGACATCGTTCTGGATCGATCCCGCGGAACAACTGATCGCCATCTTCATGACCCAGGTGCTGCCCTCGAGCGCCTATCCGCTCCGGCGTGAGTTGCGCACCATGGTTTACGCTGCAATCAACGACAGCAATCTTTAGCAACTTGCTTTAGGAACTTGGCGGGTTCCGCATGATGCCCCGCCGGGCCTAAAATCCTTTGCGCCTAAAATCCTTGGCGCCAAAATCCTTGGCGAATTTCCGACGCTTCTCCTATGCTGACAATGATTTGTCGCTATCGCGCCAGATCATTTTCGCAGGACCCGCGTGCCGAAACTCTCCCTGCCAGTTCGTCTCGCTCTTCTGGTTGCGGGAACCACGCTGCCGCTGATTATTTTTGCGGCCGTCATCGTTTTCAATAATTACGAGCAGGACCGCAAGGCTGCGTCCCAGCGCGTGCTCGAAACCGCGCGCAGTATCCGTCTCGTGCTCGATGCCGAGATTCAGCGAATGACCGGCGGACTCCAGGTTCTGGCGCTCACCGACACCTTGCGCAACGGCGACTTCGAAAGCTTTCGCAGCATCGCTTCGGGTTTCCTCGAGCAGTATGGCAAGGAGGGTGTGCTGCTGGTAGCGGACCGCGAAGGTCGCCAGTTGTTCTCCTCGGCGACGCCGGACAGCACCGACCTGCCGTTGCGCAACAATCGCGAAATCGTGGAAAAGGTGTTTGCGACCAAGACCCCGCATTATTCAAATCTGCTCATCGGCGCGGTCAAGAAGCGGCCGCTCGTCACCGTCGAAGTGCCGGTGCTTCGCGACGGCAACGTCCTCTACGACGTTTCCTTTGGGCCGCCACTCGAGATTTTCCAGGCCATCATCGAAAAACAGCGTCCGAGCAAGGACTGGACGATCTCGATTTTCGACGGCGAGCGCATCAATTTCGCGCGCGTTCCAAACCCGGAAGACAGCATCGGCAAGCAAGCATCGCCGTTGCTGTATGCCGAGATGCTTCGAAGGCGGGAAGCGACCCTGCCGACGGTATCGCTCGAAGGCACGCCGCTGATCACGACTTTCGTGCGATCGTCGCTGACCGACTGGACCGTGGCCGCCGGGATCGCGGAAAGCTCGCTGGTCAGCCCGTTGTGGCGCAACCTGGCCATCACCAGCCTGATCGGCGGGGTGCTGCTGCTGACCGGGCTTGCTTTTGCCGTGCGCATGGCCACGACGATCGCCCGCGGCGAGGCGCTTCATAATTTGCTGATCGACGAGCTCAATCATCGCGTCAAGAATACGCTGGCCATCCTGCAGGCGATCGCGGTGCAGACGTTTCGGAGCGCGAGCGCGGCCGAACGCGAGAAATTCGAGGGCCGGCTCGGCGCGCTGGCGGAGGCGCATAATCTGCTCAGCCAGGAGAAGTGGCAGGGCTCCGAGCTGAAGGACGTGATCAACCGCGTGTTGCAGCCCTATCTGATCAACAACCCGGCGCGGATGCGAATGTTCGGGCCGAGCGTGCCGCTGGCCCCGCGGCTGGCGGTGGTGCTTTCGATGATCGTGCACGAAATCGCGACCAATGCCGCAAAATACGGAGCGCTGTCGAACGACACCGGCACCGTGACGCTGAATTGGGAAGTCATCGAGGAAGATGCCAGGCCGAAATTGCGATTGATCTGGACCGAGGCCGGCGGCCCGCCCGTCGTCGCACCGGTGCAGCGCGGTTTCGGATCGCGGCTGATCGAACGCAGCGCGCGCGATCAGCTCGGCGGCGAAGCCACCGTGGATTTTCTGCCGCGTGGCGTGGTCTACACCGTGACCTGCGCGCTTGAGGACGACAGCTAGTCAGACCAGCTAGCCAAAGTTCTGCAAGGCCGGGAATGTGTCGAGCAGCCAGATGCTGATGGCGGAGACGCTGCCGGTGA
>Ga0207930_1000200_pt1 | contig 17213 bp, 19 predicted proteins | sample NGESurshal092012_7_FD_184477 | JGI IMG/M metagenome (GOLD analysis project Ga0207930, IMG submission 184477) | Arctic peat soil microbial communities from Barrow, Alaska - NGEE Surface sample 210-3 shallow-092012 (SPAdes) | ecosystem: Environmental > Terrestrial > Soil > Wetlands > Peat ... | reverse complement strand
GCCCATGCCGACCCCGTGGACGGCAGCGAGAAGTGGCTTGTCGAAGGCGATGACCACGTCGAGCAGGTCCCGAAACCCCGAGCCGGCGCCGGCACCGGCGGTACCAGTGGCGATGGCGGCCATCTCGCGCAGATCCTGGCCCGATGTGAAGGCCTGGCCCCTGCCGGTCAGGACGACAGCGTGGACAGTGTGGTCGGCCGATGCGCCGGCCAACGCCTCGGTCACCGCCCGGTACATGGCCAGGTCGAAGGCGTTGCGCACCTCAGGCCGGTTGAACGCGACGAGCCTGACCCCCGCACCGTCCTCGATCTCGACACGGGACCCGGTCATCGAGAGGCGCTGCCCTGGGCCGGCGGACCACCTGTCCGCCGTCTCATGGGCGGACCACCTGTCCGCCGTCGACGTTGAAGACGTGGCCGGTGATCCACGAGGCTTCGTCCGACAGCAGGAACAGGCACATACCCACCAGGTCCGAGGTCTGGCCCTGCCTCTTGATGGCAAGTGAGGCCAGAATCGACTTCATGAAGGCGTCGGGCACTACGGTGCGGGACGCTTCGGTGTCGATCGGGCCGGGCGCGATGGCATTGGTGCGGATGTTCTGGCCGCCGAGCTCGTGGGCCAGCTGCTGGGTGATCGAGTTCACGCCGGCCTTGGCAAGGCCGTAGAAGCCGGCGTACATGTAGGCCGCGGTCGACGATTGGTTGACGATGGCCCCGCCTCCCCGCTCCTTCATCGCCGGATAGCAGGCCCGCACGCAGTTCAACGCGCCGAGCATGTTCACCGCCAGGAAGCGAGTGAGGTAGTCCCAGTCCACAGTGAGCAGCAGATCGAGGTGCATCCCACCGAAGATCGCAGCATTGTTGACCAGGTAGTCGATGCCTCCGAAGCGTTCTGTTGCCGCCTCGGCCATGGACACCGCCGACGCCGGTTCGGCGACGTCGACCCGAACGGACTCGGCGGCCCACCCGCTCGAACGGATGCCCTCCGCCACGGCCGCCGCCCTGTCCACGTCGATGTCGGCGACGACCACCGAGGCGCCGGCGGCGGCCAACGCCTCCGCGTAGGCCCGACCGATGCCGCCGCCTGATCCGGTGACGATGGCCACCTTGCCGGTGAAGTCGAAGCGGATCATCGGGCTCCTACCGGACGTCGTCGCATCGCTTGTCGGGAGGTGATCGTTCATGACTGCTCCGTTCGATGGCGGCGGGCGATGACCTTTTCGGCAACTTCGTTCACGCCGGTCGAGAGCGGCCAACCGATGTAGTGGGCCAGGTGGACCACGGTCTCGCGCACCTGGTCCTCGGTCAGCTCCCCGCGATCCAACGCCGACTGGAACTGGATCTCGACCAGCTGGGACTGGCCCAGCGCCGCCAGCACCCCGATGGTCATCAGCCGTCGGTCGCGGATGTCGAGCTCGGACCGCGTCCACACCTCACCGAAGAGGTGGTCGACGGTGAAGGCCACGTAGGGACCGGCGACCTGGTCCGGATCGACGGAGAACCCGTACACCTCCTGCATCTTGGCGATGCCCCTGGCCCGGGACGACGCTGCGGCGGGAGCGCTCTCCGGCCCACTGTTCGCCGATCCAGCGGTTCCGGGTTCACTCATGGCTGGCCACCCTTTCGCTCATGCCGGCTCGGCGATCGACTTGGTCTCGAGATACTCCTCGAAACCGGCCACACCCGACTCGCGCCCGACGCCCGACTGTTTATAGCCGCCGAAGGGCATGTCGGGGCTGAACCACAGTCCGCCGTTGATCCCGACGGTGCCTGTCCGGATCCGGTTGGCCACGCCGACGGCGCGGTCGCGATCCGCCGACCATACCGACCCCGACAATCCGTAGGGGGAGTCGTTGGCCAGGGCCACCGCATGGTCGTCGCCGTCATGGGGCATCACCACGAGGACGGGTCCGAAGATCTCCTCTCGGGCCACGCGTGCGCCGTTGTCGACACCGACGATGAGCGTCGGCTCGACGAAGAAACCGCGATCGAACCGGTCCGGGCGGCCTCCTCCGGTGACGATCGACCCGCCCTCCTCGCCGGCCAGGCGGATGTACCCCTCCACCCGGTCGCGTTGCCTGGCGCTGATCAGCGGCCCGCAGATGGTGCCGGCGTCGGTGGGGTCACCCGCGGGCAGCTTGCCCAGGACCCTTGCCGTCGAGTCCACCGCCTCGTCGAACAGCCGTCGGGGCACGATCAATCGGGTGGTGATGGCACAACCCTGGCCGGCGTGCGTGCAGACGGTGAATGCGGCGGTGGCGCACGCCCCCCGCAAGTCGGCGTCGTCCAGGATCACGAATGCCGATTTACCTCCGAGCTCGAGGAAGACCTTCTTCAAGGTGTCGGCGGCGGAAGCCATCACCAGCCTGCCGGTGGCCGTGGAGCCGGTGAAGCTCACCTGGTCCACACGCGGGTCGCCGGCCAGCAGGGCCCCGATGGCGTGATCCGACGAAGGGACGATGTTGACCACGCCGGGGGGGATGTCGGTCTCCTCGGCGATCAACCGGCCGAGCACGGTGGCGCACCACGGTGTGTCCGGCGCCGGCTTGAGCACGACGGTGTTGCCGGCAGCGAGAGCCGGTCCCAACTTGGCCAGGTTGATCTGGTGCGGGACGTTCCACGGGGTGATGGCGCCGACCACCCCGGTCGCCTCGCGCCGAACCCAGCGGTGGGAGGGGATGCCGAGCGGTGCGGCGTTCCCGAGGTCCGCCTCCCACTCGTAGCCCTCGGCCAGGTCGGCCACCCACCCCAACGACTCGACCGGCGAGTCCAGCTGTGCCGAGTAGGTGAGCGACAGGGGCGACCCGGTCTCCGCCACGGTCATGGCCCGCAGCTCGTCGGCGTGTGTCGCCAACGCCTGCTGCAGCTGGCGGAGGCCGGCCACCCGCCGTTCGACGTCGGTCGACCAGTCGGTGTGGTCGAAGGCCCGACGTGCGGTGGCGATGGCCTCTTCCAGGTCCTCGGTGCCGCCGTCGGCGACCACTCCGAGGACCTCCTCGGTGGCCGGATTGACGGTCTCGAACGTCCGGCCCGAGCGCGCCGGTCGCAGTTCGCCGTCGACCAGCAGGCGCTCCTCGCCCACCACGGCATCTCCCGTGGTGCTCATGGCCTCACCATGCCCGAGCCCGTCCCCACTCCGAAGATGTCGTCACAGTGCTCCTCGGTCATGACCGCCAGCGGCAGCTCCACCCCGAGGGTCCGCGCCAGCTCAAGGGCGGCGCGGAGATCCTTGTGGGCCAGCGATGCGGCCGACTGCATGGCCCCCACCAGGCCCCGGTCGTCCTGCTCGCCGAACGGGGCGACGGTCGAACGGAACATCAAGGTCGACGCGCCGCCGATGCGGGCATCACTGGCCTTGACCACCTGGCCCAGCTTCCCAAGGTCGATGCCGGCTGCCTCGGCCAACAGCTGGCCTTCGTAGGCGGCCAGCCACGACCCGTACTGCACGAGATTGCGGGCCAGCTTCGCGGCCAGCCCGGTGCCGAATGCACCCATGGCGACCGTCAACGAGCCGAAGGCATCGAAGACCGATCGGACCCGGTCGATCACTTCGGGATCGCCGCCCACCATGCAGACCAGTTCCCCGTCGGCTGCCGCACTCGGCCCTCCGCTGACGCCACAATCGACCACCGGTGCACCCACGCGTGCCGCCTCGGCGCCGATGGCCTCGACGCAGGCCGCCGAAATGGTGCTCACCACGATGAAGGTGGTGTCAGGACTCGCCGCAGCCAGCCCACCGCCGGGTCCGGACAGCACGGCGTGGACCTGGGCGTCGTCAACCACCGCCACCACCACGACGTCCGCTCGCCGGACCAGACCGGCCGGCGACCCGGCCACCTCGGCTCGGTCCCGGAACCGGTCGGTGGCTTCGGACCGGACATCACAGACCACGAGTGGGAATCCCTCCCGCAACACGCTGGAGGCGACACCTTCGCCGATCGCCCCCAGTCCGATCACCCCGACCACGGGCGTTGCGGCTCCATCGGATGCACCGGTGGGCTGTTGCTTCGGCACTCGGTCTCCCCCTGTCGGACGGTCCACGCCGTCGGCTGATGATGGCACCTGCGGAGGCGGGCCGCCGACCGCGGGTGCCCCTTCGGGCCCCGCTGATCGGTGCCAGGGCCCGGTCGGACTCCCGGACCGTCGAACCTCTCACTTGGACAGCTGTCCATACTATAGTTTGGACATATGACTCACACCAACCCGTCGGATGCCGCTGGTTCCGGGCCCGCAGACACCGGGCTCAACGACTACTCGGGCCCGTTTCGGCCCGACTTCCGTTACGAGGACCTGTCCCGGGAGGCGCTGGTCCGGCTGGTGCGAGAGTTCGCCCAGGCGGTGCACATCCTCGATCGTTCGATGTGCGCAGCCATCGGCATGTCCCACGGCATGGAAGAGATGGAGCGGTTGGCCATCGAGGAATGGCGCGGGGCGAGCCCCGTCTACGGGCGGCGGTTGCGCCGAATCATGGGGGTCGAGGGGAACGACGTGGAGGCCATCTTCAAGGTGTTCCAACTGGACCCCGGTTTCCCCCACCACTACCTCGACGTCCGCTACGAGGTGGTCGACGAGCGTCACGGATACTTCGAGCTGGCCTACTGCGGCGCGCTGATGGACGCCGAGCCGTGGGGCGACAAGATGGTGACCGGCATGTGCCACCACATCGAGGACGGAACCTTCGACGTGACCGTCCAGGCCATCAACCCCAAGGCACACGTCCGGCACGTACACCGGCCACCGCGGGTCCCTGCGGATCGCTCGCCGCACTGCCGTTGGGAGGTCGTCATCGACGAGGACAACGAGACGCTTCCCGAGGCGGAGATCACCACCATCACGAAGATGACCACTGCTGCCACCTTCGAGTTCCCGCCCATGCGCGACGGGACTCCCCACATACCGGTGCGGTCCGATGGCGACTGAACCGGGCGCAGTGGCGGCGCTCCCATGAGAGCGACAGCCCCCACCTTGCCGGACAGGGAGCCCCACCCGCCTTCCCTCGAGGCAACCCGGCGCCGGCTGAGCAAGCGGCAGGCCGAAGTGGTCATGCAGCTGGTGCGGGCCACCGAGGAAGAGGTCGAGGCTGTCGGCTACACCGGGCTCACCGTGCGTAGCGTCGCCGGCCGCGCCGGAGTGGCGCCGGCCACCGCCTACAACTACTTCAGCTCCAAGGATCATCTGCTGGCCGAGGTGCTCTGGAGGCGCATGGAGGCACTGCCGCCGGTCGACACTACGTCGACCCGTTCGATGTCGGAGTGCCTGCGCGACACGGTACGGGCGATGGTGCTGATAACCGCCGAGAGCCCGGCACTCGTCGATGCGTGCACGGTGGCCTTGCTGAGCGCCAACCCTGAGGTCAAGCACCTCCGTGACCGGATCGGTGCCCGCACCCATCGCCGGCTGGCACAGGCGTTGGGCCCCGGGGTGGGCCCCATGGTGGTGCGGGTGCTCGAGACCACCTACTCGGGGGCCCTGCTCACCGCCGGCATCGGGCACATGTCCTTTTTGGACATCCCCGACTTCGTCGCCGAGGCCGCCCGGCTGATGGTGGGCGGACCCATGGCCGGCGTGGCACCGTCGGACGCGTCGGCGCAGGCCCTGACAGAGAAGGGCCGATGAGCACCGCCCCGTTCGGCGAACCGGTCGTCTTCAGTCCCTACTCCTACGAGATCCACGAGGACCCCTATCCGGTCTACGCCCGGCTCCGGGCCGAAGCGCCGGTCTACCGAAACGACGAGTTCGATTTCTGGGCACTGTCCCGCCACCACGACGTGCTGGCCGCATTCCGCAACGTCGACGCCTTCTCCAATGCGTACGGCGTCTCGCTCGACCCGAGCGCCTTCGGGCCCGACGCACACAAGGTGATGTCGTTCCTCGCCATCGATCCCCCACGGCACACCCGGATGCGCGCGCTGGTGGGCAGGGGCTTCACCCCGTCGAAGGTCGCCCAGATGGAGGACAGGATCCGCCAGATCGCCCTCGAGCACCTCGAACCCGCACTCGATCGGGGCTCCTTCGACTTCATCGCCGACTTCGCCGGCAGGCTTCCCATGGACGTCATCTCCGAGTTGGTGGGCGTGCCACCGGTGGACCGGGCCGAATTGCGCCGACTGGCCGATCTCGTCGTCCACCGGGAGGACGGCGTCTTCGACGTCCCCCAGGCGGGGATGGATGCCGCCCTCACCCTGGTCGCCTACTACCAGGGCATGGTCGACGAGCGGCGGGCGGCGGCGAAGGACGACCTCACCTCGGCCCTGCTCGAGGCGGAGATCGACGGGGACAAGCTGACCGACGAGGAGATCGTCGCCTTCCTCTTCCTGATGGTGGTGGCCGGCAACGAGACGACCACGAAGCTGCTCGGCAACGCCTGGTACTGGGGGTGGCGCAACCCAGCCGAGGGGGTCAAACCGTTCTCCGACGCGGCCCGGGTGGCCGACTGGGTGGAGGAGACCCTGCGCTTCGACACATCGAGCCAGATGGTCCTCCGGGTGACCCGCACGCCCCTCGAGATCCACGGACAGGCCATCCCCGAAGGGGGTCGGGTGCTGCTCCTCATCGGGTCGGCCAATCGCGACGGAACGGTGTTCCCCGATCCCGATCGCTACGACCTGGACCGCGACACCTCGCGCCTGGTCAGCTTCGGGAGCGGACGGCACTTCTGCATGGGCGCCCCGTTGGCCCGCCTGGAGGCGCGGATCGGCCTCGGCGAACTGGTCAAGCGGGTGGCCTCCTACGACATCGACCCCGAGGGCATCGAACGCGTCCACTCGACGAACGTGCGGGGCCTGGCCGCCATCCCCACCTCGGTCGAGCTCCGCTGATGCCCCGATTCGAGCCCAGCCCGGATCGCCGTCCGGCTGTCATCACCGGCGCCTCGTCCGGCATCGGCCAGGCCACGGCCCAGGCCTTGGCCGCGCTGGGCCACCCGGTGGTCCTCGGTGCCCGACGGGTTTCCATCTGCGAGGACACGGCCAAGGCGATCCGGGACGAGGGTGGTGACGCCTTCGCCGTCCACCTCGATCTGGCCGACAGCGACTCGGTCGAGCGGTTCGCCGAGGCGGCTGCCGAGACCCTCGGCACCGTCGAGATCCTGGTGTCCAATGCGGCCCAGAACATGGCCGGCTCGGTGCTGGGGACGGGCACCGATGCCTTGGAAGGCGTGCTCGACGTCAACATCATCGGGACCCACCGGCTGGTGCGCGCCCTGGCCCCGTCCATGATCGATCGCCAACGGGGTGACGTCGTGTTCGTCACCTCCGACGTGGCCGAACGACCACGCCCGACGATGGCGGCGTATGTGACCTCCAAGTGGGGGCTCGAGGGCTATGTGCGGTCGCTACAGATGGAGCTCGAGGGAACCGGGGTGCGGGCCACCATCGTGCGCCCCGGGCCCACACTCACCGGCATGGGCATGGACTGGGACCCGGACGTCACCGCCCAGGTCATCGACCAGTGGGCGTTGTGGGGATTCGCTCGGCACTCGAACTTCATGCGGCCCGGTGGGGTTGCCCAGGCCATCGTCGCCGTGGTTTCCCTGCCCCGTGGCACCCACGCCACGGTCATAGAACTGCAGCCGGAAGCACCGATCCAGCCACGCTCTGAGAACGAGGAGAGGATATGACCACCGCCGTGGAACATCGGAGACCGCCGAGGGTCTCGGGTGGCGAGGGAGATAACGGGCACCTCGAGGAGCTGAGGGTCGACCCGATCGCACTGCTGGAACGGGTCCATGTGGAGTGCGGCGACATCGGGATGTTCGGGCTGGGAGGCCGGGACGTTGTCCTGCTCAACGGGGCCGAGGCCAACGAGCTGTTCTTCCGCGCCCCCGAGGAGGTGCTCGATCAGGCAGAGGCATATCCCTTCATGACGCCGGTGTTCGGCGAGGGCGTGGTCTTCGATGCGTCACCGGAACGGCGGCGGGAGATGCTTCACAATCAGGCTCTTCGCGACAAGTTCATGCGGGGACACGCCGCCACCATCGCCCGTGAGGTGGAGCAGATGGTGGCGAAGTGGGACGACCACGGAGAGATCGACCTGCTTGACTGGTTCGCCGAGCTGACCATCTACACGTCGTCGGCATGCCTGATCGGCAAGCGGTTCCGGGACCAGCTGAACCGACGGTTCGCCGAGCTGTATCACGACCTCGAGCGCGGCACCGATGCACTTGCCTTCGTCGATCCCTATGCGCCCATCGAGAGCTTCCGACGACGCGACGCCGCTCGCGTCGAACTCGTCGCCCTGGTGCAGGAGATCATGGATGGACGCCTTGCCGCTGGTCCACCTTCCGACGCCGATCGGGATCTCCTCGACGTTCTGATGTCTGTCCGCGACGAGGACGGCAGCCTGCGCTTCACCGCAGATCAGGTGACCGGGATGTTCATCTCGATGATGTTCGCCGGCCACCACACGACGTCCACCACCGCGTCGTGGATGATCATCGAATTGCTGGCACACCCCGAGGAGCACCAACGCGTCGTCGCCGAGCTCGACCAGTTGTACGCCAACGGAGAGGAGGTCAGCTACCAGGCGTTGCGCGAGATGCCGTGGCTCGAAGCGTCGCTGAAGGAGACGCTGCGGATGCACCCGCCGCTCATCCTGTTGCTGCGAGTGGCGAAGGAAGACGTCCGGTTCCGGGAGTTCACCATCCTCGCCGGCGAGATGGTCGGCGCGTCACCCTGGGTCTCGAACCGGATTCCGGAGGACTTCGCAGACGCCGAACGGTTCGACCCGTCGCGCTACCTCGAGCCACGCGAAGAGGACAGGGCAAACCCCTGGACGTGGATCCCCTTCGGCGCCGGACGACACCGCTGCGTCGGCTCGGCCTTCGCCCTGATGCAGCTGAAGGCCATCTTCTCGGTGCTCCTCGAGGACTGGGCGTTCGAATTGGCCCAGCCGCCGGACACCTATCAGGCCGACCTGTCCAAGATGGTGATCCAACTGCGGCAGCCCTGCGTGGTCCGCTACCGCCGAAGGGACCGGTCCGCCGAAGGGACCCGGTCCTAATGCGCGTCACCGTCGACCTCGATCTGTGCCAGGGCCACGGCGTCTGTGAATCCGAGGAGCCATCCGTGTTCGAGTTGGGCAAGCACGAGCAGGTGATCATCCTGGACGAGCGCCCGTCCGAAGAGCTCCGCGCCCAGGTGCAGGCCGCGGTCCGCTACTGCCCCACGTCAGCACTGCGAATCGTCGAGGAGGAGTGATCCATGCCGTCGTTCCCGCGCAGTGAGCTCGAGGAGATGATGCAGCGCTGGCTGGACCTCAACCAGCGCTGCGAGGGGCAGCTCGACTGGCTCCCACTGGCCGACATGTACACCGAGGACGCCACCTACGGGTGGAACGTCGGGCCCAACGACGAGTTCATGGCGGTCGGCCGCGACGAGATCCGCGAGTACGCCGTCGGCTACGAGATGGAGGGCCTGGGTGGGTGGAGCTATCCGTACCAGCGGATACTGATCGATGAGGCCCAGGGGGAGATCCTCGGCCTGTGGAAGCAGGTGGCCGACGCCACCAGACCGGACGGCAGCCACTACGAGATCGCCGGACTCGGGGGGAGCTGGTTCCGCTACGCCGGCAACTACCAGTGGGGCTGGCAGCGCGACTTCTTCGACGTCGGCAACGCCACCGCCACGTTCATCGAGATGATCGATGCGGGGGCCCTGAGCCCCGGCATGCAGAAACGCATCGAGCGGGCGGCGGCAGGCGGCAGGCAGCCGGGGCACTACCCGGTGGGCCAGGCCCCGGTGGGTCTCTGGGAGGGAGTGTAGCGACCAGGGGCACGCCGCGTCCGGGTGGTGTCCGGTGGCGTCACCATCGCCGATACCACCGGGGCGTTCAGCGTCCTCGAGGCCGCCTGGGGATACGACCACCCTCCGGAAGCCTTCCCCGACATCGCCGGCTACGCGGCCTTCTTCCCCGGGCCGATGGACGCCGGCCGGGGCGGGCGTAGGTTGTCTGTCGTGCCGGAACCACCCGCGGCTCCCGTCGAAGACCTGCGGCGGGTGCACGAAGCCCAGACACGCCTGATGGCCGCCATCGGGTCGCTGTCCGACCGACAGGTCGGCCGGGCCACCCATCTGCCGGGCTGGACGGTTGGACACGTGCTCACCCACGTGGCACGCAATGCCGACAGCCACCGCCGACGGGCCGAGGCGGCGGTAACCGGCGACGTCATCGACCAGTACCCGGGAGGGCCCGAAGGGAGGGCCGCAGAGATCGAAGCCGGCGCCCGGCGGAGCGCCGGCGAACTTCTCGATGACCTCCGTCGCTCCGCAGTGGCGATGGACGCAGCATGGAGGGCCGTCCCCGACGGGGCCTGGGGCCACCGCACCCGTGACGTCGGGGGAAGGGAGCGCCCTCTCTGCGAGCTTCCGGCCCGCCGATGGCAGGAGCTGGAGATCCACCTCGTCGACCTCGACCTGGGCGTGACCGTGCGCGACTGGCCGGACGACTTCGTCTCCGCATGGTTGTCACGGCTGCGAGCCGGAGCCGGCCGTCGTCTCCCCGAGGGAGCGGTGCTTCCCGCACCGGGTGCGCTCGACGACCGTGAGGAGCTGGCCTGGCTCTACGGACGGGTGCGCCGTGACGACCTGGCGGAGCTGGCTCCGTGGCAGTGAGCACAGCCGGGGCGACTGCCGGCCCGATGGGCGGGCGCCCGTAGTGACGATCGCAGACGGCCTCGGGCTGCTCATCGCCATCGTGGTGATCGCCACCATCGCCGACCGGCTCCGCATCGCCTATCCGATCCTGTTGGTCATTGCCGGGGTGGTGATCGCGCTCTTGCCCGTCCAGCACCGAGTCGAGCTACAGCCCGACTGGGTCCTCTTGGCCTTCCTGCCTCCGCTGATCTACGACGCGTCCCTCGACACGTCGGCCCGCGAGCTGCGCACCCGCTGGCGGCCGGTTCTGCCGCTGGCAGTGGGGCTGGTGGCCGCCACCATGGCGACGGTGGCCGTGGTCGTTGGGGTGGCATTCGCGCTCGGCGCCATCGTGTCGCCGCCCGACTCGGTGGCCGCCACCCAGATCGCCGGCAAGTTGGGTCTGCCGCGGCGGCTGGTGACGATCCTCGGCGGCGAGGGTCTGATGAACGACGCCACGGCACTGACGGCCTACCAGCTGGCCATCGCCGCCGTCGATGCAACGCCCTGCTCCCGAGTACGAGTCGAGGTGGACGGCGTAAGCTGTCGTTCCAGCAGCTCTGCGAAGGATGCCGATGACCGCAACGCGTGCCTGCTGGAAGGTGGCTCGGTTGACGGGTGCACCGGCGGCACACTGGCAGCGTTGCTCGTGGTGACAGGGACTCGTCCTGCGATGGCGCAGCCGGTGACCATGTCGGCAGCACCCATGTCCGGACCGGTGGGGACGGTGGGGACCCTCCGGGGTGACGCGAGGCCAGGTTGCATCACCAGCTCGTTTCCCACGTTGACCTCCGCTCTGGGGACGACCGGTCCTGTGGAGTTCATCGTCGTGTCGGTGGCGGTGGACGGAGCATGGTCGGCGAGCTTCGTCATCCGGTTGTTCGTCGGGGGTGCGGCCACGCGCGGCGGCTACGGGGCAGATGTCACCCCCGGGACCTGGGAGTTCGAGGGGCCGGTGTGCGCTGGTCAGGTCGGGCCGGCCACCACGCTGCCATTCCGGGTGACCGGGAGCTCGTCGGCACTACCGGCGTCCCGGTCCGTGGGGACGGCTGTCACGCCGGGCGGCGGGGGCTACGAGTAGATGGCAACGCTCGATCAGGTGCGCAAGCTGGCCCTGTCCCTGCCCGAGGCCAACGAGCAGGACCATCATGGAATGAGCTCATATCGAGTGCGGGAGAAGATCTTCGCCACCGTGCCCGACGACGACCACATTCGGATCATGGTGGATGAACCTGAGATCTTGGCTGCGGTGGCAAGACACCCGACCTTGTGCGAGAAGTTCTACTGGGGACGGCGGTTGGCCTGCGTGGTTGTGACGTTCGGGTCCGCGAGTCCCGAACTGCTCCGAGAACTCCTCACCGAGGCATGGCTTCGGAAGGCCCCCAGGTCGTTGACCCGTCATCTCTCCCCACCACGCGTGGATCGAGATTGACGGAAGTTCTCGTGGGGCCACGAGGGAACCACGACCGTAGTTGCGCGTGGACTGCTGACCGGTCTTCAAGGCGCGCTCGGGAATCCCGTCCCGTCCCCGCCGGGACGCCCGCGTCCTGTGCTCTGTGCAATCCTGGACCTTGCTGCGCCGACACCCATGGGCCGAGCGAGAACCAGGGAGGTACTGCGTGTTCCACGACATACCGGAGTCGATCCATCAGAAGATGGAGGAGCTGGAGGAACGAGACGCCGTCGACCGCACCGACGGAACAGCTCGACTCGATCGCCTCCGCCAGATCCCGCCCGAGACCGGCCGGTTCCTCGCCCTGCTGGCTGCGTCAGCGCCCGAGGGAGCCTGGATCGAGATCGGCACCAGCGCGGGCTACTCGGCGTTGTGGCTTGCGCTGGCCTGCCGCGAGCGCGGGCAGACCCTCACGACCTTCGAGATCCTGGCGTCGAAGTCGGCGATGGCTGCGGAGACCATTGTCGCCGCAGAGGTGAGCGACGTCATCACGCTGGTGGAAGGCGACTTCCTCGCCATCGCGGACGGGCTTGGCGACATCGGCTTCTGCTTCCTCGACGCAGAGAAGGAGGTCTATGGCCCGTGCTACGAGACGGTCGTCCCCCGTCTGGTGCCGGGCGCCCTGCTCGTGGCCGACAACGCCATCAGCCACGGAGCCACCCTCCAGCCCGTGCTCGACGTTGCGCTCTCGGACCCACGGGTCGACGCACTGGTCGTCCCGATCGGCAAAGGCGAGCTCGTCTGCCGAAAGCGGTAGACCTCCGAGCGATGTCGGGTGTCATCGACGAGCCCCGCGGGCCGCTCGATGAGGCCAACGGCCGTCTGGCCCCGGGAGGCCGTCGGTTGGCGCCTTCGCTCCACGGAGGCGTTTGGTGGATCGCTGCCGCACTTGTTGCGGTGGAGATGGCGGTCAGTGCCCGCTATGGCTTCCATCGGGACGAGCTCTACTTCATCGCCTGTGGCCGTCACCTTGCCCTGGGCTATGTGGACCAACCGCCCCTGGCCCCGTGGTTGACGCGCCTTGGGATCGGGCTCTTCGGGGCCAGTCCGAGCGCGGTGCGGGTGCTCCCGGCTCTGGCCGGTGGCGCAGTCGTCGTCGGGACCGGGCTCACGACGGCCTCGCTGGGTGGCAAACGCTTCGCCCAGATGCTGGCCGCGATCGCCATGGCGTGTGCTCCAATCACCCTCGGCTCGGCGCACCTGGCCGGGACCACGATCTACGGCCTGGCCGCCTGGACGCTCACGCTCTGGCTGGTCCTCCGGGCCGTCGTCCAGGAACGCCCCCGAAGCTGGGTGGGCGCCGGGGCGGTGGCCGGCCTCGGCCTCGAGAACAAGGACCTGATCCTCCTTCTGCTGGTCGCCCTTGCCCTCGGCCTGTTGGTCACCCGGACACGCTCGGTTCTCGCCACCCGATGGCCCTGGCTGGGCTTGGGTGCGGCTGTCGTGCTGTGGACACCCAATGTGGTGTGGCAGCTCACGAACGGGTTGACCGCCCTGACCATGTCGCGAGTGCTTCGAGCAGAGCACTCGGCGCCCGGTGACTATCTGGGGTTCCTCCCTGCGCAGGTGATCCTGGGCGGACTCCTCGCGTTCCCATTGGTCATCGTGGGTATCGGTCAACTGGTCAGGATTCGTGACCTCCGATTCGCAGCAATCGCCGCTGGTGCCGTGCTGGTGTACGTCTTCGCCGTCATCCCGGGTCGGCCCTACTACACGGCGGGACTCCTCCCTCTTGTCCCCTCTTGTCCTCGCGGCCGGAGCGTCCCGTATCGAGAGCCATGGGAGGCACCGGTTGCGGCGCACACTGTGGTTGGCCGCCCCGATCGTGGGCCTGGTGCTCACCGTGGCCTTCATCTTGCCGGTGCTCCCTCTGTCGACCTTCGCCCGTATCCCGGCCCTGCACAAGATCAACTACGACCTGGGTGAGACCGTCGGCTGGCCACAGATGACCCGACAGGTCGCGACGGTCTACGACGAGCTTCCCCCGGCCATGCGACCGAGCGCGTCGATCTTCACCTCCAACTATGGCGAAGCAGGCGCACTCGCGCTCTACGGGCCGGCCGAGGGCCTCCCCGCCCCGCTCTCGGGGCACGACACCTTCTGGCTCTGGGGACCCCGAGACGCTACCGACCGGGTGGTCATTGCCGTGGGCAGCGTGGACCAGCTCCGTCCCCACTTTGCACGGTGCCGATATGACGCGACCATCCACAGTCCCGACGATGTCCACAACGATGAGAACGGGAAGACGATCTGGACATGCACAGGCCCGCACGGGTCCTGGTCGTCCTTCTGGGGAGGCCTACGCCACTACGACTGACACGACGAACCGGTTGGATCAACTGCCCCTGACGACGCTGTAGGGCGCCTCCGAGGAGACGCCCTACAGGTACAGGTTTGCTGTTGTGTGCACCGGGGTTCCCGTACGGCGCCGGATGGGACCTGGGTCCGGCTAGGTCGCCCAGTGGGTGTCTGGCTGGGATTCGCCAGGTGGTACAGCGAGCCGCCTCAGCGGCCAGCCACCTCCAGGGTCCCAAAATGTTGACTGCTCAGTTGGACCACCTCCTTCCTCTGGTGGCCACATGTTAGCGAGCGGTTCGCGCTCATTGGGTGAGCCCCCCGGCCGGGTGCACCGTCGCGGATCCGGCGCCGGAGCCGAGCCGGTCCATCACCCTCTCCGAGGAGGCGTTCCCGGGCTCGAAGATGCTGATGATCTCGTCGAGCCCGAGGTCGTCGAAGCCCCAACGGAGGGCGGCGGCCCTGCCTCGGTGGGGTAGCCGCGGCCCCCGATGGTCCGAGTCCAGCCGCCACCCGACCTCGATCGCCTGCACTGCCTCGGGCAGGAAGTCGGGAACGGACAGTCCGGCCCACCCGATCAGGGGCTCGACCAGGGTGACCCGCTCCCGGTCGACCCCCGCACGGGGCGGCTGGGCACGATGGCCGCCCAGTCGGTACTATCGAACATATGTTCGTAGTATCCCCCGACCGGCGGGACGTGGATGCCCCGCCCCCGGGGCCGACCCCCCGCAGGAGCCTCGACCGGGAGCGGGACCTCGCGTCCCTGGCCGTGTTGGCCGAGCGCACGCGGCCCGTCTCGTCGAGCCAGACCCGCCTCCTCCCGGTGGTACCGCCCCTCGCCGACCTGCTCCCCGACGGCGGCCTGCGCCGCGGGAGCACGGTCGTCGTCACCGGCCTGGCCGGCGGGGGTCCGGAAGGGAGCGGCGGCGACATCAGTGTGGCCCTGGCCCTGCTGGCCGCAGCATCGGGAACCGGGTCGTGGTGCGCGTTGGTCGGGCTCCCGGGTCTTGGCGCCGTTGCCGCCCACGACCTCGGGATCGACCTCGCCCGGTCGGCGGTGGTCCCCCGGCCGGGGGTCGCATGGGCCGAGGTCACCGCGGCGTTGATCGAAGGCGTCGATCTCGTGATGCTCTGCCCGCCCTTCCCTCCCCGCCCGGCCATGGCCCGCAGGTTGGTGGCCAGGGCCAGGGAGCGCCGGTCCGTGTTGGTGGTCGTGCCGGGACGAGCCGGGTGGCCCGAACACCCCGATCTGCACCTGGGCGTCAGCGACATGCGCTGGGACGGGGCCGGCACCGGCGAGGGGTACCTGTCCGGGCGGCGGATGACCGTGACGGCAACGGGCCGCCGGTCGGCGGCACGCCCCAGGCACCGTCACCTGTGGCTGCCTTCGGCGACAGGGGCGGTGGCGGAGGACGCCACCGGAACCGGCACGGCGGGCTGACATGGACCGTCTGCTCGTCCTGCGCTGTCCGGACCTCCTCGACGAGGACGAGGACGGGGCGGCCCTCCGATCGTTCGTCGAGGTGGTCGATGCCATGGAGGCGTACTGCCCGTGGATCACCACCGTGCGGCCCGGCCTCTGCTCACTTCCCGCCCGCGGGCCGGCTCGCTACTTCGGCGGTGAGGGCGCGTTGATCCGATCGATCGTCGGTGCGACCTCCGACATCACCCCGGTCGAGGTCGGCGTGGCCGACGGGCTGTTCGCCGCCGTCCTTGCCGCCCGGCGTGGCCTGGTCGTCCCACCAGGAGGGACCCCCGACTTCCTGGCCCCTCTTCCGGTGGGCATCCTCGGGAACCCCGGGTTGGCCGAGCTGTTGGCCCGGCTGGGCATCCACACCCTCGGCGACTTCGCCGCCCTTCCCGCATCCCATGTGCTCGGCCGATTCGGGTCCGACGGCGTCACCTGCCACAGGGTGGCCGGAGGGCGGAGCGGTGAACTGGCCGAACTGCGCCAGCCGCTTGCCGGTCGACGCCTCGACGAGCAGCGCAGGGGCGGGCGGCCCGACGGCGCCCCGCGCCGGGCCACGGTGGTCGACGAGCCCGGGTTCTGGGGCGGGGTGAGCGACACCGATGTCCGGGCCGGTCGATCACTGGCCGCCGTGCAGGACCTGCTCGGCCCCGACGGCGTCGTCACCGCCCGCCTCCAGGGGGGCCGGGGGCCGGCCCAGCGGGCGCGGTTCGTCACATGGAACGCCCGGGAGCCCCAGGAGGACAGCACCCTCGGCGCGCCGTGGCCCGGCCAGATCCCCCCGCCGGCACCGGTGGTCGTGCACCCGACCCCGCTCCGTGCCGAACTGGTCGATGCGCGTGGGGAGCCGGTCAGGGTCTCGGGACGGTGCTTGCTCGCCACCGCCCCCGGCCGCCTCTCGGTGGAGGAGGCCCCGTGGGCAGAGGTGACCGCCTGGGCCGGCCCGTGGCCGTCGGACGAACGTTGGTGGTCCCGATCCCGCCGGAGGAGCGCGCGCATGCAGGCGGTGGCCGGTGCGGAGGCCTACCTGCTGCTGGTCGAACGGGGCCGCTGGTGGGTCGAAGCGACCTACGGGTAGATCGACACCCACGCCATGGCCTACGCCGAGCTCCATGCCCACTCCAACTTCTCCTTCCTCGACGGCGCCAGCCATCCCGAGGAGCTGGCTGCAGAGGCAGTCCGCCTCGGCCTCTCCGCGCTCGCCCTCACCGACCACAACGGCCTCTACGGAGTGGTCCGCTTCGCCGAGGCGGCCAGGGCCTTCGGCCTGCCCACCGTGTTCGGCGCCGAGCTCACCATCTCCGGAGCGGGCGTCTCCCCCCTCCGTACCGGCATGCCGGATCCGGACGGCACCCACCTGGTCGTAC
>Ga0207930_1000198_pt1 | contig 17241 bp, 16 predicted proteins | sample NGESurshal092012_7_FD_184477 | JGI IMG/M metagenome (GOLD analysis project Ga0207930, IMG submission 184477) | Arctic peat soil microbial communities from Barrow, Alaska - NGEE Surface sample 210-3 shallow-092012 (SPAdes) | ecosystem: Environmental > Terrestrial > Soil > Wetlands > Peat ... | reverse complement strand
TCGCCGAGGTTGACGGGGTGGTGGGAAGGTTGAGCGCGTATTGTATCGACGTAGTGGGCTGCGCCGGAACAAAATTGTTCTGAAACTGCAAGACCTCAGGCACGTTGCCGACCGGATTTCCGGTGGTCGGATCCACCGAAACACCCATCAGATAATAACCGGCGCCGTTGATCAGGTTCCCGTTGGCATTGACCTGGAAGTCGCCGCGTCTGGTGTAGTCGGTTACCCCGTTGAAGACCGGCGTATTATCGACCGTGCTGGTTGGCTTCTGCACGTCAAAGAAACCATCGCCGTTGATCGCCATGTTGGTTGCGACGGTCGTCGCGGAGACGGTGCCCGCCGTGGTGATGGTTTGTTGCGCATAAGCGGTGACGCCACCTGCGACTTGCCGGCTGGGTGACGTCGCATCGGGAACGAGATCCTCGAAGCTGGTATTGATGCCCTTGTAACCGATGGTGGATGAATTCGCGATGTTGCCCGAAATGTTCTGCAAGGAGAAAGATTGAGCCTGCAGGCCGCCCACCGCGGTATTGAGCGCGTCGAAGATACCCATAACATTGTCTCCACATTCGATCCGGGCGGCCAGCCGGCATTCACGCCATGGCCGTCATCGAAAGAGACATCGCAAGCGCCGTGCCAAAATAAAAAGCCCGGTATTTCATACGCTTAAATAGAAATGCCCCGGTCCGAAGACCGGGGCACTATTGCCGGGCGGGCAACAATTGCCGGGCGCGTACAGCGCTTTTGGGCGAAGCCGACGCGCGAAGAAAGCGCGTCAAGAGGTTAGAGCCCGATCAGGTCGATGACGGCGTGGCCGGATGAAACAGCAGCGCAAAGCCGTCCATGCAGTAGCGCAGGCCGGTCGGCTTCGGCCCATCGTTGAAGACGTGCCCGAGATGACCACCGCAGCGGCGGCAGTGAATTTCGGTGCGCAGCATCCCCAGCGTCCGGTCTTCGGTCTTGCCCACGGCGTTCTCAAGCGGCTGGAAGAAGCTCGGCCAGCCGGTACCGCTCTCGTATTTCGTCTCCGAGGAGAACAGCGGCAGGTCGCAGCCGGCGCAGGCGAAGATGCCCTTGCGGTGCTCCTTGAGCAGCGGGCTCGATCCGGGACGCTCGGTGCCCTCCTTGCGCAGGATTTCATATTGCTGCGGCGTGAGCTGCGCACGCCACTCCGCGTCGGTCTTTTCAACCTCGAATTTCTCCGAAGCCTGCACCGGGGAAATCCGCAGCCAGCGGAACGCCGCCAGTCCAAACAGGCTGGCGACAGAGGCAAGCAAGATACGGCGGTCAATCATGATGGTCTCCGTGCGAAACGAGTTCGAGGGGCTCGCTGCCAATTACGGGACGCCAGCATGAAAGTTACACCGATTGGCCCGGAATTTTCTCACTTTCTTGCGAGCGCCCGCACTCCGAACCCGCGCCCCACGGGCAGCGAGGCGAGCAAAGTCAGCCTTCGCCTTCACCCGGACTGACCGGCGCTGACGGCTGCGGATGCCCTGAAAGCGGGTGGCCCGGCGGCGGGCGGCGGCGCGGCGGTAGCGTGCCGGCTTGGCGATTGGCCTCCGCCAGGCGCGCCTCACGGAGCCCCTCGCGCAGGCCCTCGCTGGTCCGCACCCGTTCCCGATGGCGCGCCAATGCGCCGGCAGCGGCGGAACTTCCCCGGCCCCACATCCCGACGAGATGTCCGGCAACGCGGCCGGTCGGCCCGCCCGCCCATACCAGTTCGAACGGCGAGAACAGCCGCCAGCGTTCGTCGCCCCACAGAATGCTGCGGGCGATCAACTGCCCGGCGATCGCCGAGGTGTTCAAGCCCTGGCGGCCGAAGCCGCTGGCCACCCACAGGCCGCGACGCAACTGGCCGATCTGCGGCATGCCATGCACCGTCTCTCCAACCGCGCCGCCCCAGACCTCGGCAATCTCGACTTCTCCGAGCTGGGGAAAAATCGTGCGGATGCGGCGCGCAATGGCGCCGGCGAATCGCTCCGGCCGGGCCGCCCAGGTGGTTTCCGGCGAAGCCCACATCAGCCGGCCGCCATCGACGATCCGGAAATGATCGATGCCGTCACTGTCGATCACCGATCCCTGAAACGCGATCGCCTCGGCAAGACGCTCGCCGAGCGGCGCGGTTACCGCCGCGTAGCGCCAAACCGGCAGCAGCGTTTCCGATAACCGCCGCAGCGGCGCGCCGAGATGGACGTTGCCCGCCAGCACGATGTGGGACGCACGCAACCGTGCCGATGGCGTGACGATGCGCTTGCGAATCCCCGACCAGTCGACGCTGACGGCCGGCGTGTCCTCGAAAATCCGCGCCCCTGCCCGCCGCGCCAGCGCGGCAAGGCCATGGACATATTTGCGGCCGTCGATCGAAAACGCCTTTGGATAATAGACGCCATGAAAATAATGCCCGGTCCTGAGCTGATCGCGCACGCGATCGACCTGCCAGCCTTCGACCTCGGTTTCGAAATCCTCGCCCAGCATCTGCAGCCGGCTGATCAGTCGATCGCCGGCATCGACATTGGAGACCTCCAGCACGCCCTCGCTGAGCGCGATGCCTGGCATCAATTCTTCGGTGGCATTGGCCCGGACCAGATCGGCGCCCTGCTTCGACAACGACCAGAGCTCGCGGGTGTCGTCGAAGCCGACGCGTGCGATCAAGTCGCTGATCGGCAGGCCGTAACCCGGCATTACCGTGCCGAGCTGGTGGCCGGATGCGCCCCAGCCGACGTGCCGCCCCTCCAGAACGGCGACGCTGGCGCCGAGACGCGCGGCTTCCAGTGCCACCGTGAGCCCGGCAAGCCCCGCGCCGACCACGCAGATGTCGACATCCAGATCGAAGGAAAGACGCAACCGCTCCGGCATGCCGGCGGCATCCTGTCGGTTGGTCGCGCCTGCGGAAGTCTCGCTCATGTTGTTTTCTTACGGACCTGCCGGGCGCTTGTCACCTTGTACCGATCATCCCGATGTTCCGGCGAACTTTGCATTCAAAGGACACCGCGAAATCATGATTCCAGCGTAGATTCCGCTCAGAAGCTCACTTGACGGAGCTGCAGCGAAGGTGAACACAAGCGCCGAACCACCGCCTCGCGCGCGATCCGCAAAAATGGAATCCGGTTTTGCATCCGGTCGCGCTCTAAACTATTGAAAGAGCGCATGATCTTTTCCCCAACCCGCGCACTCCGCCCTCGGGCCTGAAACCAGTCGAGATTGCGCCATGCGCCGTTTGATGCTGCTGCGTCACGCCAAGACAGAGACCGACGCGCCCAGTGGCCGCGATCAGGACCGCCGTCTCGACGACCGCGGCCGCAACGACGCCGCCGAGATCGGCGGCTGGATCGCAACCCATCCGCCGTTTCCCGATGCGGTGCTGGTCTCAACCGCGACCCGGACCCAGCAGACCTGGGAAATAGCCTGGGCGGCGATGAAGGGTTTCGTCCCGCAACCGCATCTGGAACAGCTGCCGGAACTCTATGGCGCCGATCCGTTGCAGATCCTGGCGGCAGTCCGCTCGGCGTCCGCGGCTGATGCGCATCGGTTGATGGTGGTCGGGCACAATCCCGGCATGCACGAACTGGCGCTCGCGCTGGCCGGCAGCGGCGACGCGGCCGGCCGCAAGGCGCTCGCCGGCAATTTGCCGACATCGGGTCTTGCGGTCCTCGATTTTGCTGTGGACGACTGGGCCGATGTGGCATTCCGCCGCGGACGGCTGGTGCTGTTTGTCAGTCCGAAGTTGCTGAAGCAAACCTCCAGCGAGTAAGCCGACCCTCCGCCGCGTCGCCAAAACCTGGTTTTGTGCTAGGCTCGCCCCGCACCCGGAGGCGCAGATGTTCAAATCCATTCTGGTCCCGATCGATCTGGCCGATACCGATCTGGCAAAGCCCGCGATTGCGACCGCGGCGACATTGTCGCAGACTTGGAGTGGCGCGGTACGGCTTCTCAACGTGCTGCCGATGACGCCGGTGATGCTGGCGGAATATGTGCCGGCGGATTTCGACACCCAGCAGCGCCAGACCTCCGAGGAAGCACTCGCCATCGTGGCGCGTGAATCCGGCATCGATGCCGCGCGCATCTCCACCGTGGTGCGGCAGGGCGGCATCTATCACGAAATTCTCGAAGAGGCGTCGGCGATCAAGGCCGACCTGATCGTCATGACATCGCACCGGCCGGCGATGCGGACCTATTTTCTCGGCTCCAACGCCGGCCATGTGGTGCGCTACGCCAAATGCTCCGTGCTGGTGGTACGGCACTGAATATCTGCGGAGTTGGTCCGGTGAAGAATTGGTGGCGGAAGTGGTCCTACGAAATGCCGCTGGCGTTCGGCGACGCGCTTTGGGAAGTGCTGGTGGTGCAGTTCGCCGACTTTCTCAGCCGCCTGACCATCCGTCGCGTGCTGGAATTTGTCGCGATCGCCATCCTGGTGATGGCTTTTGCTCAAACGGCTCCGATCGATCTGGCATTGCTGTTTGCCGGTGACACGCTGATGTATCTTGAGTTCGTGGTGATGATCCGGCTGGTGGCCGGACGCGACCATGTTCGGGCGATGCTGCGCCTTGTGGCACGGCTAGCCCGACTCGCGATACGTCTATCGAAAACGGCCGTCGATTATTCGATCTCGCGAATCAACCGCTTGGGCGAACGGCGCACCGCTCCGCGCGCAGCAAGGCCTCGCCGTATTTCCGATCGATCCGACGACGGCGAAGGTTTTGCGGTGAGCTGGGGTGTGTTGGCGGCCGCGTGATGACGGCAGGTTTCCGCACCGCCGCCATAGCCCTATGGCAGCAGCGCCACCGGCAAATCATCGAACGTATAGGCGCGCGGCCGGTTGCGGCTGACAAAGCCGCCAATCTGCCAGGCAAACAGGGCGGCGAAGCCGACCAGGAACAATGCGCCCGCCCATTCGCCGACAGCTATGGCGCGAATGAAAAGTCCGGCCATCGCGATGGCGACCAGGATCAGCAAGACAACCGCCGCGGCATGGATGCGCGGCCGCAGCCCGCCGGTCAGCGTCGCGTTGCTTGCGGCCTGTTTCATGCGCGCATGCAACTGCGTGATGAAGGCACGATAGTCATGGTCCTGCGGCGCCATCAGGGCCGCGGTCTGCCAGCTGGTCGACAGGATGACGATGCGCCCATGAGCCGCGCTTTCGATGTCGGCGCGAAACCGCCGCGACTGCATCGACACCGGACGGTATGACAGCCGGATCGCCGAAATCCCGGCGTAAGGCCACACACCGGATCGGCCGCCAATCTGCCAGGACAAGCCCACGTCGGTCAGTTCGAATCGATGCGCTGCGCCGATCAGCGACGCCTTATAGGCGTAACGGGCGCCGGAGATCGCTTCATTGGATCCATCAGGCGCCATGGGTCGTATGCCACTCGACGCAAGCGCTGGGGTTTCCGAAGATCATGCGACGTGCATCAGGCATCCCCACAAGGATGCGACGGTCGCGAGCGCGCCGAGGCCGGTGCGCACCGCGTGGAGCGCGCCCCATTTGACCACAAGCGCGCGCACCTGCGACCCGGCTTGATCCGGCTCGGTCGCCAGCAGTGCATCGTTGGTAGGCTTGATGCCGATCAGCGTCCATGGCCACGCCGCGACGATCGCAACGCCGCCGACCAAGAAGCCGGCCTCCGAAGTCTGCCACCATGCGATCACGGCCAGAAGGAAACCCACCAGCGCCAGCGGCGCCTGCATCGCCGCCCCGCGCCGGTAGGAAGGTTTCCATTCCGTGAGCAGCGCGCGATCGTCGAGCGACAGCCGCGCCGGCTGCTCGACGACATTCACGTAAAACGCGGCGCCGGTGAAGAGAGCCGCGGCGATCAAGGCGAGAAGTCCGAACGTCATGACTTTTCAGTCGCTCCCGAATGCGAGCCCTTCGCGAAGCGTCGGCCGGATTCGTGATGCCGGCTTGCACGCACCGCAGGCTTCATCTTACAAGCAGACCATGGCCGAGACGACCTATTTTCCGCGCCGCCTGATCCTCGCCGGCGCCATGATTTCGGGCGTGCTGCTGGCGCTCGCCGTGCACATGCTCGGCGCGCGGTACGGGCTCGACCTCGGCGGCCTGTGGCGATCCGATACGCGCAGCTTCATGCCCGCGGGTGCGGCCATCGCCTGGTGGCTGATCGCGACGGTCGGTTTTTCAGGGGGTTATTTCACCGCGACATTGATGGACAGCGCGGTGTCGGGGCAGATTCCACGGCGGATGCGGCAATTCCTGATCGCGATCGGCGTGCTGGTGCTGGCCGGCGCGGCTCAAGCCGCTGCGGCCCCAAGCGCGATCCCGACCATATCCGGCGTGCTCGCGGGTCTTGCAGCGTTGTCTCTCGGCGCGCTGATGGCATTTTGCGGTGCGCACTTTGCGCTGCGCAGGGCCTGAGCTCGCGCGGCTTCCGATCAAGCCTTCTCCGATCAATGTGACGCCCGGTTTGAAGTGCCGCGCCAGATTGCCGCCGCCGCAAGCAGAAGGCTCGCCGAGATGATCAGCGCCGCATGCGCGCCCGCCATGAAAGCGTCGGCCTGACCGATCAGCGAGCCGAACAGCGCGACACCCAGCACGCTGCCGGTTTGCCGGGTCGCGTTGAGGAAGCCGGCGACGTGCCGATGCCGTTGAGAGCGGTGTTGACGATCGTGACATCGAGTTGAACCACGCCATAGCCGAGGCTCATGGCCGCAAGCGTCAGCGACGTCGAGAGGTTCGTGGGCCGATTTGCCTTCGGAGCCAGCATAGATGCCGTCAGCCGGAAACGGTTGAAACTTCAGGGAAGCATTTCGCATGGGTGACCTCACTCAATTCGAGGAACCAACGCGGTCACCATAGTTTCCGTTGCGGGCCAACACTTCGGCTAGCATCGAAGTGTCACTGCAGATTGCATCCGATGGCGCGCCCGCTTTCTTCACCAAAAGCAAGCGTCGCGCGGACCTGCCGCGCGACGCTTGTCTCAATCATCCGGCGATGGCGAACAATCAGCTCGCGGCGCGAAGATTGACCCTGCCCTCGGCCAGCGTGGTCAATTTCTTGTCGGTCGCCTTTTCCTCATCGAGCGTCTTTTGCAACAGGCTGGCGCAATCGGCGCGGCCAAGCTGTTTCGCCCACGCGATCAGGCTGCCATAGCGCGTGATCTCGTAGTGCTCGGCGGCCTGTGCGGCATTGATCAAGGCCGCGTCCAGCACGGATTTATCCGCGACCTCGCCGGTCACCTCGTCCGCTTCCTCGATGATGCCGTCGATCGCCGGACAGTCGACCGCCTTAACCTCGGCACCATGCATCTTGAACACTTGTTCGAGGCGCTGCACATGCGTTTTGGTTTCATCGAGATGGGTGAGAAAGCCCTGCTTGAGCAGCTTGTCCGTTGCCTTTTCGGCCATTTTCGGAAGCGCCTTTACGAGCTGCTTCTCAGCATAATAGATGTCTTGAAGCTGATGCAGGAACAGATCGTCCATGGTCTTGATGTCTTTGGTGAAGAGTCCCATTAGCCGGGTCCTTTTGCTCTGGGGACAGAACAGCGCGGGTGTCGTCGCCGGCACGCCGATTTGTCCGGGTTGCTGGTATCAGCGCTAACCAGCAGATCGCAGTGTTGTTCCTGCAAATCGCGGAAACCTGAGAAGGGAACAAGTGATGCTGCGACAGATGGAACGATCGCGACGGATGGAACGCCGCGCAACTAACTGACCGGCGCGAGATCCGGGTCAGACGCGCGGCGAAATGGAGCGTTTCGGCAACTGGACGTCCCAGGCGAGACCCAGCAGCACCAGCAATCGCAGCAGCAAATAGGTCAGGTCGATCTCCCACCAGTGCCGCTGATTGGAGGCCGAACCGGGTTCGGCGTGGTGATTATTGTGCCATCCTTCGCCGCTGGTGATGATCGCCACCCACGCATTGTTGCGGCTGTTGTCGCTGGTTTCGTAATTGCGGTAGCCGAACAAATGCGGAAAGGAATTTCCGCACCAGGTGACATGCCAAACCAGAACGGTCCGGATGACGACGCCCCAGAGCCAAACGCTCGCGCCAAATTGCAGCGCCTCGTCGACCGTGTCTCCCATCGATATCCCGATCAGCAGGCCGGCCGCGAAATACGCCAGCGATTGCGCCAGCGTAATCCACACCACGTTGCGCTCGATCCATCGATAGAATTTGTCGCGGATGATGTCGCGCGCGTAGCGGTCGTACGACGTCGCCCGGTGCAGGTCGGTATTTTCGATAAACAACCAGCCGATATACGACCAGAACAGGCTGACCAGCGGACTGTGCGGGTCGGGCCGCTCATCGGCGCGGTGATGGTGCAGGCGATGGGTGGCCACCCACCGGGCGGGCGTATCCTCGAGACAGCAAACCGCGATGATCGCAAAAGTGTGCTCAAGCCACAGCGGACAGCTAAAGCTGCGGTGGCTGAGCAGCCGATGATAACAGAGGTTGATCCCGGCAGCACCGAAGACATAGACCCCGATCACCGCCAACGCGACGCCGGTCCGGCTGAAGAACCAGGGATAGAACGCCAGCAATGCCAGCAGGTGATAGCTGCCCACCGCAAACGCGTAGCGCCAATTGATGCGTCGATTAATTGCACCGATAGGAGCCGACAGGGGTTCCGCCCGGTAAACCGGGAAACCTGCCTCAGCGCGGCGCGCGTGCTCCATCAATGATCCCGACCCCCCAGTTTGAGAAAATCAGTGTATACCGACCTTGATCGAGACCGGGCATGGAATGTTGCCGCCAGAGGCGGATTTTGGGCGATTCAGGTACAGCAAATCGGCCAGCACGACGCCAAACGCCACGTGGACACGGTCTGCGCGACGTTTTGTCCCAATGCCACGGGCGAGGGCCGTGCGGGGGCTCGATTCGCATCTTGCATTATCTGGACATATGTATGGCGTGTGACACCAGCCGCGATCGAAGGCCGAAGGTAGCGTTGTCAAGGACTGCACACCGGGACGTTTTTGCCTTAAGGGTCTTTCACATATGGAGCGATGGTCGGCGGCCTGGGCGCCAATCGCTCCGACGGGCTTATTATCGCCGCCCCTGCCGGGAGGACGAATGCATCGACTGCTGACCACGCTCGGGCGTGGCTTCAAGGAACGGATCGGCTGGAAACGGCTCGGTATCGCCGCGAGCCTGCTCATCATCACGCTTGCGATCACGACCTTGGTGCGCACCCTCAAAGGCGTCAACACCGGGGTAATTCTGGTTGCGCTCACCGACATCCCGCTGACCCATGTGGTGCTCGCCGCGTTTTGCGTGATCGGAGCATTCTGCACGCTGACATTTTATGATTTCTTTGCGCTGCGGACCATCGGCAAGAAGCACGTCCCCTATCGCATCGCAGCACTTTCGAGCTTCACCAGCTATTCGATCGGCCACAACATCGGCGCCACCGTCTTCACCGGCGGCGCGATCCGTTTCCGGATCTATGCCGATTACGGGCTGACCGCGATCGACGTCGCCAAGATTTGCTTTCTATCCGGCCTGACGTTCTGGCTCGGCAATTTGTTCGTACTCGGGTTCGGCATGGCATGGCACCCCTCGGCGGCGAGCGCGATGGACCTGCTGCCGGCGGCGGTCAACCGGCTGATCGCGCTCGGCTGCCTCGCCGGCATCGCCGCCTATTTCACCTGGCTCGTGATGGGCAAGAATCGTCGCGAGCTCGGCCAGAACGGCTGGAAGGTGGTATTGCCCTCGGCGCGGCTGACGCTGCTGCAAATCCTGATCGGCGTGGTTGACCTCGGATTCTGCGCCTGCGCGATGTATCTGCTGATGCCGACGCAACCGGACATCGATTTCATTTCGCTGGCGGTGGTGTTCATTCTGGCGACCCTGCTTGGGTTCGCCAGCCATGCGCCGGGCAGCCTCGGCGTGTTCGACGCTGCAATGCTGGTGGCACTTCCTGAATTCGGCAGGGAGCAGCTGGTGGCCACGCTGGTGGTGTTCCGGATCCTGTATTTCATGATCCCATTCGGCATCGCGATCTCCATCATGGGGACCCGCGAACTCTACCTCAACGTGGTGCGGCCCTGGCAGGAGCGTCGCAGGCTGAACGATTCTTTCAAACTGAACGATTCGTTTACGGCGACGACCAATCCCACCGCGGTGCCGCAACCGCAGCCGGTGCAACGCTTGAGGTCGCAAGGCAAGCGCTAGGGCACTTGCCGGTGCGGTGGATCATGATCGCGCATTCGTGCGCGGTCCATGATCGCTCCGGGTCCGAAGAGGGATATCCGAAGGTTTGTATCTAATGAGTTTTCGCGGGAGCTAACCTAGACCGCAGCGGAAGATACGAAGTCCCGCTCCGGATCATTGGCGTCCGACGATGTCCGATTAGCGGGTGCCGGGTATCTCGGAAATGCCGGTGTCCGGTTTTGAATGAGTCCACGCCCTAATGCGCTGGTGCTGGTGCTGGTGCTGGTGCTGGCGCCGGCGCCACGTTCTTCTTGGCAGGCAGCTTGGTCATGCCCGGCGGCTTCAGCGCCGCGGCCTGCGCCGGCAGGTATTTCGCGACGATCGCGGGATCGATCTGGGCCATCACCGAGTCCGGGAGGCGGTGCCAGACCTCGTCCATCCCGAACAGCGCGATGCCGATATAGCCGCGCAGCGTCAGCGTCTGGCCGTCGTCGCTTAAGGTCATCTTGGCGTGGTAGACCTTGCCGTCGCGAGGATCGAGGACGTTGCCGTTCTCAAAATGCAGGCCCTCGCGCTTCATGTCGCGGATAAATGAGATGCCGAGCCACGGCGCGTTCTTGCGGTCGTCGGTGCATTTGGTGCAGACCTCCTTCGCCGCTTCATCGGCGTTAGGGGGAAAGGTCTTGGCCATCACGCCTTCAAAAATCCCGTTGTGGTCGATCATCAGCACATAGAGTGCGGGCTTGCCATTTTCGATCTTCTGCCACAGCCCCGCGGCAGTCGGCTCCGCGGCCTGCGCCGGGAATGTAACGGCAAGCAACATGGCGAGAACCGTCATGAGCGGCAGCGCCAGTCTGGATACAGCAGTCCGCATCGTCACCACCTGACCAATCCATCAAACGATGGTGTCAGACTACGGCCATTTCGCGGACGGTTCCAGTGCCGCATTCGCGATATCGAGGGCTGTTTCGCGGGCGACTGCCACAAATCTGACGTAAGAAACCGGCCTGTGGCGCGGGGTCAGTTGACCCCGAGTTTCTTCTGCAGGCTCGACGACGACGTCGTGTACTGGAACACCAGCCGCTTGTCCGGATAGACATAGCGGTGCGCCTTCTGGGCCATCAACGAACCCTCATGGAAGCCGCACAGGATAAGCTTGAGCTTGCCCGGATAGGTGTTGATGTCGCCGATCGCAAAAATGCCGGATACGTTGGTCTCGAAGGCCGCGGTCTCGACCGGCACCAGGTTGTTCTCGAGCGCGATGCCCCAGTTCGCGACCGGCCCGAGTTTCATGGTCAGGCCGAAGAACGGCAGGATGGTGTTGCAGCCAACCTTCGAGATGGCGTTGTCGCTGCCTTTGACCATGGCGCCGGACAGCACGCCGTCCTTGCCCTCCAGTTCGGTGACCTGGCCGATCTTGAGATCGAGCTTGCCGGCGGCCACCAGCGCGCGCATCTGTTCGACGCTGTGCGGGGCTGCGCGGAAATCGTCGCGCCGATGCAGCAGCGTCACGCGCTTGGCGATCGGATGCAGATTGAGCGTCCAGTCCAGCGCGGAATCGCCGCCGCCGACGATCAGCAATTCCTTGTCGCGGAACTGCTCCATCTTGCGCACCGAATAAAACACCGAGGTGCCTTCATAGGCCTCGATCCCCGGCACTGGCGGCCGCTTCGGCTGGAACGATCCGCCGCCGGCGGAGATCACCACCACCTTGCACTCGAACACCTGACCGGCATCGGTGGTGACGCGAAAGCCGGGATCGCCGATCTTCTCGATCGTCTCCACCATTTCGTTAAGATGGAAGGTCGGATTGAACGGCTTGATCTGCTCCCTCAGTGCATCGGTCAGGCCCTGGCCGGTGACAAAGGGAATGCCGGGAATGTCGTAGATCGGCTTTTCCGGATAAAGCTCGGCGCATTGCCCGCCGATCTTGTCGAGAATGTCGACAAGATGCGCCTTCATGTCGAGCAGGCCCAGTTCGAAAACGGCAAACAGTCCGCACGGGCCCGCGCCGATAATCAGCACATCGGTTTTGATCGCTTCGCTCATATCGCTTTTCGTCGCTTCTTTTCGGTTGGACCACACCGGAGGCCTGGTGGGCGGAATTGGCTGCGCCTGTCTAGCCAACGTGGCGGTTGGAGGAAAGCCATAAATGGGCCGCTGGCCAGCCCTGCAACCTCTTGCCGCCGTGCGCGAACTCGGCTGTAACGACGGGAAACTCCGGAGATTCCGCCTGTGAATGCAACCGTCCGTCCCGATTCAACCCCGCGCCTGGAAGATTTCCCCTACCGGCTGTCGGACAATGTGCGCTATGCCGATCTCGACCCCAACCAGCACGTCAACAACGCAGTATATGCGACCTATTTCGAAACCGGGCGCGTGACGCTGATGAAGGACCACAGTTTCGGGCTGATGCCGGAGGGCCTCGCCTGGATGTTGGTGCGGCTCGATATCCATTTTCGCGCCGAACTGCGCTGGCCCGGCACCATTGAACTCGGGCTCGGCGTGGCCAAATTCGGCCGGACCTCGGTGACCTTCGATCAGGCGGTGTTCTCGCAGGGCAAATGCGTGGCATCGGCCCAGTCGGTGAATGTGCTGATCGGCGAAAGCTCGCGCAAGCCGACAGCGCTGACCGCCGAGATCATCGAGAATTTCCAGCGCTGGCGGCGGCGTGACATCGGCGGCATCTGAAACCGGCGATGGCGTCATTCGCTGCGCGCTTGCTCGAGGATCAGCTTTTAAGCCTGCCGCTCCGGCGTCGTCACCACCAGGCCGTCGAGCTCGTCGCTCACCTTGATCTGGCAGGACAGCCGCGAATTCGGCCGCACGTCGAAGCCGAAATCCAGCATGTCCTCTTCCATTGGGGACGGACCACCGACCTTGTCGCGCCACGCCTCATCGACATAGACGTGGCAGGTCGCACAGGCGCAGGCTCCGCCGCATTCGGCTTCGATCCCGGGAATGGCGTTGCGGATCGCCGCTTCCATCACGGTGGCGCCGTTTTCGACGTCAATAGTACGGGTTTCGCCGTTATGGTCGACAAAGCTGATCTTGGCCATGATTGCTCGTGCTGCGGGAAGATATTTATGACGGGTCCGGGCAGTCCTATAACGGGTCGATCCGCTCCGCGCTAGCGCGGTTGCCGAGAAAACCTGGGGGGCGCGGGTTCGCCAGGCCTATCGACGGGACGGGATCAGGACCGGCGCAGAATTTCGTCGATGGCCGTCCGCGCGCCGGCCACCGCATCGGTAAGCTCATCGAGCGCCTCGGACGGGTCGTCGCCCTGCTGCAGCACGTCTTCCAGGAATTCGGCGGCTTCGGCGACCCGAAATGCGCCGATCGCGCGGGCCGAACCTTTGAGCGTATGTACCAGCGCCCGCCTGTCGGAGGACGGGGCGGCGAGTTCGCGCACCAGGCTGATCGCCTGGCTTGCGAACATCGCCAGCACCTCGCGTTCGAGCCCGGCGTCGCCGAGCGTCATGCGCAGAAGATGTTCAATGTCGATCGGACCGTCATCGGGAGCGAGCGGCGGCGATGGCATCCAGTCAATCCGTTCCAGATGAAGCGGCATGGCGATAGCCCAATTCTTCCTCCGCCGTCGTGGCGGCAACGAAGTTTCGGTCAGCCAATCACGAAAGTGGTTAATGGAACGTATGGGGTATTCGCCGCAAGTTCGCCCTGCTTTTGACCAAGAGTCGCCCCAATTGACCGCATCGACCGGGAATTTTGAGGACTGGTAAGGCCTTATGGCGTCCGGCTGTTAACGATGATTAAGATTGTATTAACCGGAGCCATTTCATTCGCACGGCCTAGCCAATAGGATGTTTGCGGATGTAGCGGACAAGCCGACCCCAGAGGCCGTGCTTTCGCACCGCGCGGGGGCCGGTTTCGAGCTTGCAAGGGCCGTTAGAGCAAGACTCAAGCCGTAAGACACTAATGCGTACCTAGTAGAACGAGGGCTCAGACTGAACATGGCGAACAATCCCAAAAAGGTCAAAGACCCCACAGAAGTCGCGCTTTCTGCCATTCAGGAAGCCTTGAACATCTCGGACGCGCCGGCAGCCGATAATGCGCGCGGTTCGGCCCACGGCGATCTCACGCCGACAAACTCGTCTTCGCAGGACTACAACGAGGGCGCGTTCAATTTCGACGAGGGCACCTTCGATGCGAGGCCCAGCGCCGATCGGCCGAGCTTCGAACCGATCGAGGAGCCGCGTGCGACCCGCCGCGCCGCCAATGACGACCGCGAAACCATCGGGCAGCTCCTGCAGGCCATTCAGAAGGGCCGCCCTGCCCGCAGCATGTTTACGATCTTCACGGTCGTCGCCGGCATCTGGCTCGCCGGCTGCGCGCTGCTAACCTTCGGCTTCTTGCCCTCGATTCAGTCTGCGATGGGCCAAAGCGGCGGCGTCTTGGTGCTGGCCGGTCTTGTCGCCCTGTTCTGCGTGCCGGTGGTGCTGTTCTACTTCCTCGCCAGCCTTGCCTGGCGCAGCCAGGAAATGCGGATGATCGCGCAGTCGATGGCGCAGATGGCGATCCGTTTTTCCGAGCCTGAGGCTGCGGCCAGCGACTCGATGGTGACCGTCGGTCAGGCGATCCGCCGCGAAGTCGCGGCGATGGGCGACGGCGTCGAGCGCGCGATTGCGCGCGCCGGCGAACTCGAAACCCTGGTTGCCAATGAAGTCTCCGCGCTCGAGCGCGCCTATACCGACAACGAGGTGCGGATCCGCGCGCTGCTGCAGGATATCGCCCATCAGCGCGACAATCTGGTCGGACAGGCCGAACAGGTTCGCAGCGCCATCTCCGGCGTGCAGATCGACCTTCGCCACGACATCGCGCTGATCTCGGATGCGATCGCGTCACGCGTCGACGAGGTCGCCAAGAGCATCACCGGTGCGCTGGAGGAACGCGGCGCCCACATCACCAGCGCGCTCGGCAGCGCCGGCGACAACATGATTCTCGCGCTCGGCGAGCGCGGCGGCGACCTGCTCGACCGGCTCGAGGAAGCCAGCGCCGAAACCACGCGCGCGGTGCTCGACGCCAGCGAGCGCCTCACCACCAGCCTCAATTTCAAGACCGGGCACGTCCATGACGAGTTCGTCGACCTGGCCGACCGCGTCCATGAGATGCTGAACGAGCGGATCGACCGCATCACCAGCGAATTCGAACAACGCTCCTCCACCATCGTCGACGGCATTTCCGACCGCACCGAACAGGTTCACGACTCGCTGAAGAATTCCAGCGACTCGCTGCTGCTGGAGCTTGAGCTGCGCAGCGGCGATCTGGTGGCCAAGATCGATGACGCCGGCAACCGCCTCGCGACCCAGATCCTGACCAGCGGCGACAAGGCCAGCGATGCGCTGGACGTCACCGTGAACTCACTGGTGGCCAAGGTCGTCAACCAGACCGAAACCGCGCATGATACGCTCAGTCTGCAGATGAGCGCTTTCGACGAACTGGTGAAGAATCAGGGCGGCGAGCTTGCGGAAAAATTCGCGCGCGACAGCGGCACGCTGGGTGCCCTCATTACCCGCCACATTTCCGAATTCGATCGCACCGTGAAAACCTTCGGCGGCGATATCGTCGACCGCATGGGTCAGCGCACGCAGGATATCGCGCACAGCCTGAAGACCTATGTCGACACCTTCGACACCCGCCTGACCTCGAACGGCGGCGAGATCACCGCCTCGCTGGACCAGCGCCTGATTCAATTCGAAACCACGCTGGGAAACCGCGTCGCCCATCTCGATACCTCGCTCGACAGCAGGATCAAACTGTTCGACGAGTCGGTCGACGGCCGCCTCAAGACGCTCGAGCAGACCTTCGACACGCGAGCAAAATCGGTGACCGAAACCATCGACAGCCGTCTTGGTACGCTGGCCTCGTCGCTGACCGATGGTGCCTCGCAGGCGATCCATTCGATCGACTCGCGCCTCACCTATCTGACGACGTCGCTGACCGAGGGCACCGTGCAGGCGATCCAGTCGATCGATGCACGGCTTACCCACCTCACGTCTTCAGTGACCACCGATACTACGCAAGCGATTGAGTCGATCGATGCACGCCTGACCAACCTCACCTCTTCCGTGACCACCGGCACCACTCAGGCGATCGAGTCGATCGATGCACGCCTGACCCACCTCACCTCTTCACTGAACACCGGCGCCACCCAGGCGATCGAGTCGATCGATTCACGTCTCGGCCTCCTCACCTCTTCTCTGACCACCGGTACCGCGCAGGCAATCGCAGCGGTCGACCAGCGCATCGCCAATGTGACCGAAATCATCGACGGTCGCAGCGCCCACCTCACCGACACCATCACCGCGCGGTTCCAGGAAATCCATCAGGGCATCGAAAGCCGGGTCGGCGCGGTCGCCACCGATATCGACGTGCGGGTCTCGCAGTTCGAGGACCTTCTTGGCTCTCGCGTGGAAGCCGTGGCCGGCCGCATCGAGAGCAGCGGAAGGCAGGCCAGCGATGGCCTGATGGCCCGCGCCGAAGAATTGTCGCTGGGGATCAGGTCCCACGTCGAGGACGCGGAACGCTCGTTGACCAACCTTGTGGTCAATACCAGCGAAACCATCCAGACCGGCGCACGCGCCGCGCAACAGTCGCTGCTTTCGGTTTCCTCCGACGTCGGCGCGCAGTTGCGGCTGACCTCGGCCGAAGTCGAGCGCGCGATCACCGCGGTCGGCACCGGTGCGGCGGACTCGATCCTGACCAGCGCCCGCGATGCGCAGGCCACCCTTGTCACGGCCTCCGCCGACGCCGCCAGCCAGGTCAAGAATCTGGCCGCCGAAGTCGAGCGGACGCTCTCGGCCGTCGGCACCTCAACCGCCGGGTCGATCGTCGCAGGTGCCCGCGAGGCCCAGAATACCCTGGTGACGGCCGCTTCGGATGCCGCCAACCATGTCAAGTCGCTGGCCAGCGACGTCGAGCGTTCGCTGTCGATCGCCGGCACGTCCAATGCCAATTCGATCGTCGCCAGCGCCCGCGAGGCCCAGACCACACTCGCCGCCGCCTCGTCGGAGGCCGCCGAACACGTCAAGACACTGGCGGCCGATGTCCAGCGGTCGCTGTCGATCGTCGGGACTTCAACCGCCGAGACGATCACCATGGCCGGGGCTTCA
>Ga0207930_1000196_pt1 | contig 17377 bp, 15 predicted proteins | sample NGESurshal092012_7_FD_184477 | JGI IMG/M metagenome (GOLD analysis project Ga0207930, IMG submission 184477) | Arctic peat soil microbial communities from Barrow, Alaska - NGEE Surface sample 210-3 shallow-092012 (SPAdes) | ecosystem: Environmental > Terrestrial > Soil > Wetlands > Peat ... | reverse complement strand
TGAAGTGATGGGCGAACGCGAACGGCAACCCGAGCATGGCGGCTACTTGCGCGCTGTAGTCGCTCGATCCGAGCAGCCAAACGTCAGGGTTCGCACCTGCGCCCGGCACTGCGGTGCTCGCACGCATCCAGAATGGCAACGAGCGTGTCGGTGTGGAACGGCGCGTCTTCGGCGTCGAGAAAGCGGGCGACGATCGTCGCGCCTTCCCCGAGCCCGAGCGCGCCGCCGAGCGCCGCGCCCGCCCAGGCGTCGCCGGCGGCGTCAGTCAGCGCCGAGACGAGCGCGCGCACGACCTCGGCCGCCCGCGCCTCGGCGCCGGCGTCCCGCGCCCGCGTGAAGGGCCGGAGAGCTTCGCCCGTGTCGGTCGCCACGACGTTCGGAGAGAATAGCCGAATGCCGCCCACCCCCGTCCTGCGCGCCACGCTCGAATACGACGGCGGACGCTACCGTGGCTGGCAGGCACAGGTGAACGCGCGCACGGTTCAGGGCGAGCTCGTGCGCGCGTGCCGCGAGGCGCTCGGCGTGGATGTCAAGGTCAACGGCGCGGGCCGCACGGACGCCGGCGTCCACGCGTTCGCGCAGATCGCCTCGCTGCACGGAGCGAGCGTTGTGGCCACCGACCTCGGCAAGCTCCGCCAGGACCTCAACGACCGACTCCCGCCCGACATCCACGTCCTGCGCCTCGACGTCGCGCCGCCCTCGTTCCACGCGCGCCATTCCGCCGGTGAGCGCATCTACCGGTACCGGATCTCGCGGCGGCGCACCGCGTTCGGCAAGCGGTACGTCTACTGGGTGAAAGACCGCCTCGACGCCTCTCTCATGCAGGCGGCCGCGGATCTTTTCGTGGGCCGCCATGACTTCGGAAGCTTCTGCGAAAACGCCGAGGGCCACGACTCGACGCTCGTGGAGGTCGCGTTCGCGCGCGTTGAAACGCCACGCGAGGCGCCCGACCTCATTCTCTTCCGCATCGGCGCCTCGCACTTCTTGTGGAAGATGGTCCGCCGCCTCGCGGGGACGCTCCTCGAGGCCGGCCGGGGCCGTCTTGGCGTCGCGGACGTCCGCGCGCTCCTCACGGCGCGTTCGGGGGTGCCGGCGAAGTGGACGGCCCCGCCTTCTGGCCTCTTTCTGGAATCCGTCACGTACGCGGGCGATCCGCCCCCGCCGCCAATCGATCCCTTCCGGCCCGGGTTTTGACGAGGAATAAAAAAGAGGAAGATTTTCTTAGAAGGATATAAGGAGAACCTCTTGAGATTTCCAGCTCTCGTCGCCGCGGTCGCCGCTACACTCATAGCCTCGCCGGCCGCTCGGACCGACGCCCAACCCTCTTCCCCTTCTCAGAAGCCCCCGGCTCCCGCTGCCGTCCACATTCCGTTCATCGAAGGCAAGCCCTTCGCCGAGGTCCTGAGGCGCGCGAAGGCGGAAGGCAAGGCCGTCATGCTCGACGTCGTCGCGGCGTGGTGCGGGCCGTGCAAGATCATGGACAAGACGACGTTTTCCGACCCGGCCGTCGTCGAATGGGCGAAGAGGACCGTCATCCCCGCGCGCGTCGATGCGGAGAAGGGCGAGGGGCGACGGATCGCGGCGCGGTATGTGGCCTATTCGTTTCCCACCGTGCTTTTCCTCGACGCGGACGGAAACGAGATCGACCGCCTCGTGGGCGGCTATCAGGCAGGCGATTTCCAGCACGGTGCCGACGCCGTGCTCAACGGACGGACGCCGCTCCTGAAAGGCGTCGCGAAGCTGAAGTCATCGTGGAACGCCGACGAGGCGCTCCTGGTCGCGAATGCACTCGCCCTGCGGGGCGACCTCCCGCGACTGCGGCCCCTCGCACTTCGCATCGTGAGCGAGGAAGGCGATCTGAGCCGGCCGGAAGTCTTCCAGCTCTTCCTGCAGCTCGTGGCCATCGAGACGCTGCAGAACGACCAGTCCTCCGAGACGGCCGATCTCATCGCGACCTTTCTTCCCCGGCTCGGGACGGACCCGCGGCGCGGCTTCTTCGCGGCGGCGCTCGTGGCCGGCCTCGGGAAGCGGGGCGACGTCGCGTCGGCACGCGCCGTGACTCAGGAGACGCTTGCCGCCCTCGGCGAGTCCACGGCGTACTCGGCCGATGTCGTCGCGGCGCTCGGCGGCGCCGAGCGCCGGGCCGGCAACGGCCCGGAGGCGCTCGCCGCTTTTCGGCGTGCCGCCTCGCTCGCCGAGAAAAACGGCGCCGCCGAGGGGACGCGCGTCGAGCGGCAGCTCGACCTCGCCGAAACGCTCGCCTCGAACGGAAAGACGGGCGAAGCGAAGAAGGCCTATCTCAAAGCGATCGCGATCGGGCCTCTCGACACGCAGCTCTCCGCACGAGCGGCCCGCGTTGCGCTCGCCGTGAAAGAGTCCGCCGAGGCCGTCAAGCACGCGCGCCGCGCCGTCGAGCTCTCGAACGGCGAGGATGCGGCCGCGCAGGCCGCGCTCGCGGCGGCGCTCCGGGCGACGGGCGACCGCACCGGCGCCGCGGCGGCGCTGAAAAGGGCCTCGGAGATCGATCCCCGAAACGCCGAATACCGCACGGCGGCGCCCGAGCCGGCGAAGAAAAAGTCCGCCAAGGCTTCCTGACGGGTGCCTTCGCGCGCATGCGATCGCCCGCGGGCATCCTGCTTTCCCCCGTGGGCCTCGCCCCCGCGACCGTATCCGTCGAGGCGTTCCACGCCGCGGTACGAGCTGCCGCCGGGCCCGACGGGTTCGTCGAGATTTTCACGCACGATGGCGACCCGCGCGAGCCGGCGCGCCTCTCGGCTCTCTTCGCGACGCCGGGCCGGCCGGCGGAGAGAGGCACGCTTCTCTTCCTCCACGGCAAGGGCGGGTGCGGCGCCGAGTGGACGGTAGACTCGGTGCGGGCCCTCGGCCTTGGCTTCAACGTCCTCGTGCCCGAGCTTCGGGGGCATCCCCCCTCCACCGGCGCGCGCATCACATACGGCGTTCTCGAGACAGGCGACCTGCTCCGCCTCCTCGATCTCGCCGAAACGCGCTTCGGCGTCGCAAGAGCCCGCCTCGGCGTCGACGGCTGTTCGATGGGGGCCGTTCTCGCGGTCCACCTCGCAGCCGCTTCCCCGCCGGCGGCGCTCTGGCTGCAGGCGCCGTTCGGCGACCTGGTGGCGATGGCAGCCCACTACCTGCATTGCGCCACCTCTCTGCCCACCTTCCTCTTCGCGCTCCCCGTGCGCGTCCTCATGCGGAGGATCGCGCGGACCGAAGGCCTCGACCTCTCGGAGGTGGACCCGGTCCGCGCCGCGCGCCGCGTGACGTGCCCGGCCGTCGTCGTGCACGGCGAGAACGACAGCCTCGTCCCCATCCGCTTTTCGACGGACCTCTACGAGGCGCTCGCGGGCGAGAAGTCGTTCTGGCGCGTGCCGCGCTGCGGCCACTGCCACCACGCCGACGAGCCCCAGGCTGTGGCGCGTGCCGAATACGAGAGGCGCTGGACGGAGTTCTTCCGAGCTTCTCTCGGGTGAAGATCAGGCGTCGCCGCGCGGGAGCTGCGAGAACGCGGCCACGAACGCCCCGATCGCTGCGCCAAGCCGCACGACGAGCGTGAGCGACGAGAGCCCGTGAAGGCGTCCCCATTCTTGCCTCAGGGGATCCGTCTTCGCGACGAGATCGAGGGCGCCCATCCGGTCCCTCAGCGCCATCATTTCGGGGGTGATGACGTAGAGCGATGCGATCGCGGCGACCGCCGCGATCGCGAGAAGGCGCAGGCCGAGCCCGCGAGCGCGGGGCGACCACGGCCGCGCGCGATTCCAGACGACGACGCCGACGAGGAGGAGGGCGACGGCTCCGAGCGACACGGCGTCGAGCCCATCGAGGAGCGCGCGATTCACGGCGCCCGCGGCGTGCCGGCTCGGGGCGGTCAAAAGGACGGTGCGCGCCCCGAACGCGCCGAAAAACGCGAGCATCCCGCACCAGAGCGCGGCGACGAAAAGCCACGCCCCCGCGAGCACCATCCGGCCGCGAACCATCATCGCCGAGCTCCTCTCAGGCGTCTTTCAAACTTTTTTCAGCTCTCTTCCACCCATTCCGGCGTCACGCGCATTGGAAGCGCTCCCACCGCGTGCCCGCGCGTGAGAAAAAGGCGCACGGCCTCCCGTCCGCGCTCTCCGTAAGAGCGCGTCCAGTCGTTCACGTACATGGAGACGAAGCGGTCGGCCTTCTCGCGTGGGAGGCCGCGCGCGAAGCGCATCGCGTCCGTGAGGGCGTCTTCGCGATGGTCGAGGGCATAGGCGATGGACCGGCCGAGAGCGCGCGACACGCGCGCGATGAGCTCCGGCCCGAGATCCTTCCGCACGGCGTTACCTCCGAGCGGCAGCGGCAGAGAGGTCTCGTCCTTCCACACGACGCCAAGGTCCGCCACGAGGTTGAAGCCCTCGTCCTTCCACGTGAGCTGGCCTTCGTGGATGACGACGCCGGCTTCCGCGTCTCCGCGCGTCACAGCCTCGCCGACGCGGTCGAACGGCGTGACCACGGGGATCGAGAGAGGGGCGTAAATCGTGAGCGCGAGAGCCGCCGACGTGAGTCTGCCGGGGATCGCGACGCGCCGCCCCGCGAGGTCCGCGAGCGTCCGCGGCGCGCCGGCCGCCTCGCGCGCGACCACGCACGGCCCATATCCGTCCCCGAACGAGGCGCCATGCGGCAGGAGCAGGTAGCGATCCGCGAGATACGCGTACGCGTGAAAGGACACGGCTGTGATCGCAAGCTCGCCCGAGAGAGCGCGCTCGTTCAGCGTCTCGATGTCGGCGAGCTCGTGGCGATACGAGACGCCTTCGGTGTCGACCGCATTCTCGCGAAGCCCGTAGAACATGAACGCGTCGTCGGAGTCGGGCGAGTGGGCGAGGACGAGTGTCTCGTTCATGCGATGTCTCCGAGGGTGAAAAAACTTCGCGCGTCAAGAAAAAAATTCTTGATTCGTGCTCGAAACTCTCTACAATTCACTCAAGAAGAAAAAAGGACGGCGAGGCGATCACGAGTCGCTTCACCGTCCTTACGGAAACCCCGGGCTCTTTTGAAATCGATCGGCGACGAAATTTTCTGGTTTTTTCGGCAGTCGACAGATCCGGAAAACGCGAGGTCCCCGTCCTTCGAGGGGCGGCCAACCTAGCACGCGGCTTTCGGGACTGTCAATCAAATCTGCCAGGAGGAGGTGACAGACCACATGCCGGCTAAGAAGAAGGCTGCCAAGAAGAGCACCAAGAAGGGGAAAAAGGGTAAGAAGTAAGTACCCTCTTTTAAACTGTTCCATCCAAGGTATTTCCGGGATTCGGGGGCTGAACCAGCCCCCTTATTTTTTGTCTGCGTTGGCCCCGATCCGCCACCCCGGGACGCGATTTCCACAGGCGAGTGCACTCTTTATCCACCTCTGTATATAAGTCTTTATATACTTCGTTCATGTCCCTTCCGCACGTCCTTCTCGGGCTCCTCGGGCGCGGTCCGGCGAGCGGATGGGACCTTGGGATGCGGCTTGCCTCTGATCCCGCTCTCGGTTGGAACGCGGACCTCGCTCAGGTCTACCCCGCTCTCCGCCGCCTCCTACGTGGCGGCTTCGTCGCGCTGAGAAGGCGACGCTCCTCGAAAGGCCCTCCAAGGCGGGAGTACCGGCTCACCGTCGCCGGCCGTCGCGAGTTCCGCGAGTGGCTCGCCGAGCCGCTCGCCCTTCCCAAGCCTCACGCGGCGCCGCTCGTGAGGCTCGCGTTCCTCGAGAAGCGCCCGCCCGAAGTGCGCATCGTTTCGCTTCAGCTCTATCGCGGCCTTCTCGCCGACGAGCTCGAGCGCGCGGCGTCCGGCGCGACCGCCGCGCGCCGGAGGCGCCTGCTGCTGCTCGAAGCGGAGCTCGCCTGGGCGGACGCCGAGGCCGCCGCGATCCTCGCCGGGCGTACGCTCTCGGTGGAGGCCCGATGACAGGACGCGAGGCCCTTCTCACGCTCGAGCGCCTGCGGAGCGCCACCGGTGGCGCCGCGGCCGCCCAAAAGAGGGCGTGTCTCGCGGTCCTCGCGCGGCGCTACGTGCGCGGCGCGCGCGCCGTCGAGCGTCTCCACGAAGCGCTCTGCTTCCTGCGCGCTTATCCCGACGACGCCGGAGTTCTCGCGGACGTCACCGCGATGCTCGCGAGCTTTTCGCGGCGGTCCGATCTCCGCCGCCACGCCCACGCGCTCGAAAGCACCGGGATCGCGGGCACGGCCATCCGCTTTTCTTTCTACGCCGGCACCGCGCGCTGGCTCGCCGCGCGATGGGGGAACCGCCTCACGGTCGACTGGAAGGCCTTCGCGAACCGCGAAGCGCTCGAGCGCGTGTTTCCGCTCATCTCGCTTTTCTCCGAGACGCCGGGGCTCGACGAGCTGGACCTCGGGGTGCGCGGCTGGGTCAAGCGCCTGAAGGGCCGCGACGAGACGGACGCCGCCTTCCTCATCCGCCGGCTCGCGGCGCTCGGACGCGACTCCTTCGAGAACGAATGGGCCTACGAGGCGCTCGATCTGCCGCTCGTCCTCGCGCCCGGTCCGGGCGGGCCCTCGCGCACAGAGGCCGCGGCCGAGGTCCCGGCCGTGAGCTTCCGGACCGCGCCGCTCGACGGCGGACGGCCGGACGTGAGGCGCGAAGTCGCGCGCCCTCCCCCGCGTGTCGTTCCCGCAACTTCCGCCGAGGGCCGGCGCTTCCTCGACCTCGCGCGCGAGGCCATGATCACGCGCCAGCGGGATCTCGACGTCTTCCAGTGGGGCGATCCTCACGACGTCCGCCTCGCGCACTTTCCGGACGGCCTCACGTTCGTCGTGATCGGCGCGGTGCCCGAGCGGCGCCTCCTCCTCGAGTCCGTCTACGGCTTTCTGACGCTGAAGAACGGCGTGCCGGTTGGCTACGTCCTCGTGAGCGCGCTCTTCGGATCTTCGGAGATCGCCTACAACGTCTTCGAGACGTTCCGCGGCGGCGAGTCGGGCCGCATCTACGGAAAGGCTCTGGCTTTGACCCGGCATCTCTTCGGCCCGGACGTGTTCACGATCTTCCCGTACCAGCTCGGCGGCTACGGCAACCCGGAAGCGCTCGCCTCCGGCGCGTGGTGGTTCTATCAGAAGCTCGGCTTTGCGCCGCGTGCGCCGCGCGTCGTCAAGCTCATGAAGGAGGAGCTGGTCCGGATGAAGGCGGATCCCAAGCACCGTTCCACCCTCGCCACCCTGAAGGTCCTCGCATCCGAGAACCTCTATTTCCATCTCGGGAAAAAGCGCGACGACGCGATCGGTCTCCTCGAGCTGCCGAACGTGGGTCTTCAGGTGACGGACATGCTGGCCCGGCGCTTCGGCTCGGACCGCGAGAGGGCAGAGGCCGTGCTGATCCTGGAAGCGCGCGATCTCCTCGGCCTCAAATCCCTTTCCGGCTGGAGCGAGGGTGAGCGTCTCGCGTTCCGGCGCTGGTCGCCGCTCGTCACGATCCTGCCGGGCATCGCGCGCTGGTCCGCGGCCGAGAAGCACGCTCTCACCGCAGTCCTCCGCGCGAAGGGCGGCCGCCGCGAGTCGGACTTCGTGCGCCTCTTCGACCGTCACCGCAAGCTGCGGCGGGCCGTGGCGACGCTCGCGAAGGGCTCTCCCGCCTGACCCTCAGCCCGGCGAGAGGTTCGCATAACGAGCCACGAACTTCTTGCGGCCCGCGCGGTCGAAGTAAACGGTCAGCTTCTCGGCGTCGCCGGAGCCTTCGATCGTCAGGACGACGCCCGGGCCGTACTCCGGATGGCGCACCTTCGAGCCGCGCCGGAACCCGGACGCCGTGGGCGGCGGCGGCGTGCGCTTCATGACGGGCCTCACGGGCGACAGGTTGCGCGCCGGGAAACGCGAAGAGGGAGATGAAGATTTCTTAGAAGGGTAAGAGAGGGAAGCGGAGGGTTCCTGGGATTCGTTTTCGTAGTCGGGGAACAGCGACCCGCCGCCGCCGAAGCCGCGTCCCGGGCCGAAGCCCCGCTCGCGTGCGCCGCCTCTCTCTCCACCTTCTAAGAAATCCCCCGTTCTTCCTCTTCCGAAACCAGAAGTCAGATCTTCCCGCTCGAGCACCGACTCCGGGATTGCGGAAAGGAACGGCGACGGCTCGCGGCTCATCCACTCCCCCCGCACCATCCGCCTGAGGACATAAGAGAGCGTGAGCCGGTCCTTCGCGCGCGTCATGCCGACGTACGCGAGGCGGCGCTCTTCCTCGAACTGCTCGTCGTCGCCCTTCGAGGAGGCGTGCGGAAGCGAGCCTTCCTCGAATCCCGCGAGAAACACTTCGTCGAACTCGAGGCCCTTCGCCGCGTGGAGCGTGATGAGGAGAATCCCCTTCTTCTCGTCCGCCTCGTCGGCGTCGGCGCGCAGCGTCACGGCGTCGAGAAAACCCGCGACGGAAGGATCGTCGCCTTCCCCGCCGAACGACGTCGCGCGCTCGTGCTCGCGGGCCGCGGCGAGCAGCTCGTCCAGGTTCTCGCGACGCGCCTCGTCCTGCGGATCGAGAGAGCTCTCGTAGAGCTTCAGGAGGCCCGTCTCCTCGAGCGTGAACGCCACCGCAGCGCCCGCGCCACTCCCCTCGGCCGCCGCGAAATCGCGCAGCTTAAGGGCGAGGTCCCGGAACTCGCCGAGCGCCTTTCTCGCGCGCTCCGTGAGACTTTCGGGCAGTGCGTCGAGGAGCGCCAGAAGCGAGACGCCACGTGCGGTAGCCGCGGCCTCGACGGCCTCCAGCGTGGCTGCGCCCACGCCGCGCGCCGGCACGTTCACGACCCTCCGGAAAGACACGTCGTCGGACGGGTTGTTAGCGAGGCGCAGGTACGCGAGCGCGTCCTTTATCTCGGCCCTTTCGTAGAACTTCGTCCCGCCGACGAGGATGTAGGGCATGTTCGAGCGCAGAAGCTCGTCCTCGAAGGGCCGGGATTGCGCGTTCGTGCGGAAAAGGACCGCGACCTCGGCCTCGGGCCGTGCGCGGCGCGCGGCCGCGATCCGCGAGACGACTTCGCGTGCCTCGTCGCGCTCCTCGTCGAAGACGGCGAGGCGCACGCTCTCGCCTCCCATCTTCGTCGCCCTGAGAGTCTTGCCGAGTCGGCGGCGATTCTCCGCGACGACGGCTGCCGCGGCCTTCAGGATCGGCGCCGTCGAACGATAGTTGCGCTCGAGACGGACCGTCTTCGCCGTGGGGAACTCGCGCGCGAACTCCAGGATGTTCGACACGTCGGCGCCGCGCCAGCGGTAGATCGACTGGTCCTCGTCGCCTACGACGAAGAGGTTTCCGGCCTCGCCCGCGATGAGGCGCACGAGCTTCGCCTGGACGCGGTTCGTGTCCTGGTATTCGTCCACGAGGAGATGCCGGATGCTCCGCCTGAGAAGGTCGCGCACGTCGTCGCGCGTCGCGACGAGGCGCGTCGAGAGGATGAGAAGGTCGTCGAAGTCCAGCGCCTTTGCCGCACGCAGCGACTTTTCGTACGCGCGCGCGATGTCCGCGAGGCGGGAGCCTAGAAAGTCGCCGAAGCGGCGCGGGAAGTCGTCCAGCGAGAGCCCCTCGTTCTTGGCCTGCGAGATGCGCGACTGGATCTGCCGCGGCGTGGCCGACTTCTCGGGCAGGGCGACTTCCTTCATCGCGCGTTTTAGGACGGCGAGCTGGTCGTCCGAGTCGAAGACGACGAAGCCCTTCGGCACGCCCGCCTCGTCCGGAAAGCGCCTCAGAAGGCGTACGCCCCACGCATGAAACGTCCCGACGTAAGAGCGCGGCCGCTCGGTGCCGAGGAGCGCGCCGACGCGGTCTTTCATCTCGCCCGCGGCCTTGTTCGTGAACGTGACGGCGACGACGGCTTCTTGCGGCACGCCGTGCGCCACTACCCAGGCGAGCCGGCGCGTCAGGACGCGCGTCTTCCCCGAACCCGCGCCCGCGAGGACGAGGAGCGGCCCCTCGCCGTGCGACACGGCGGCGGCCTGTTCGGGGTTGAGGCCTTCGAGGAGATCTTCCGGGCGGGCGACCAAGGCGGGCGATGGTAGCGCAGAGGCGTCCGGGGCTCGCCCGCGGCCGTGCGACATGATCCGTCGCGCCCATGCCGTTCGTCCTCGCCCTCGACCAGGGTACGACCAGCTCGCGCGCGCTCGTCTTCGACGGCGGCGGCGCCGTGACCGGCATGGCCCAGCAGGAGCTCAAGCAGATCTATCCCCAGCCCGGCTGGGTCGAGCACGATCCGACGGAGATCTGGGCGACGCAGTCGGGCGCCATGCACGAGGCGCTGGCGGTGGCGGGCATCACCGGCCGCGACGTCGCGGCCATCGGCATCACGAACCAGCGCGAGACGACGCTGCTCTGGGAACGCGCGACGGGGCGTCCCCTTGCGAACGCGGTCGTCTGGCAGGACCGCCGCACCGCGTCGATGTGCGACGCGCTGCGCGCGGCCGGCCACGCGCCGACGTTTACTGCGAAGACCGGCCTCGTCCTCGACCCCTATTTCTCCGGCACGAAGCTGAAGTGGCTGCTCGACAACGTGCCGGGCGCGCGCACACGAGCCACGCGAGGCGAGCTCGCGTTTGGCACGGTCGACACGTGGCTCGTCTGGAAGCTCACGAATGGGGCCGTACACGTGACCGACGCCTCGAATGCGAGCCGAACGCTGCTCTACGACATCCATACCGGGACATGGGACGACGAGCTTCTCGCGCTCCTCGACATCCCGCGGGAGGTCCTGCCGCGCGTCGTGCCTTCCTCGGGTGCCGTCGCGACGGCGGATCTCGGCGGCGTGTCCGTGCCGATCGCGGGCATCGCCGGCGACCAGCAGGCGGCCCTCTTCGGGCAGGCCTGCGACCGGCCCGGCCTCGCGAAGAACACGTACGGCACAGGCTGCTTTCTTCTCCTCAACACGGGGGCACACGCCGTCGCCTCGAAGAACCGGCTGATCACCACCGTCGCCTGGGACCTCGGGACCGGCCGCACGTACGCCCTCGAGGGAAGCGTCTTCATCGGGGGCGCCGCCGTGCAATGGCTGAGGGACGGGCTGAAGCTCATCCGGACGGCCTCGGACGTCGAGGCGCTCGCCGCGAGCGAGTCCGACAACGGGGGCGTTTTCTTCGTTCCGGCCTTCGCGGGGCTCGGCGCGCCGCACTGGGACGCGTACGCACGGGGCGCCATGTTCGGGCTGACGCGCGGCTCGACCGGCGGCCATCTCGCGCGCGCGGTCCTCGAGTCGATCGCCTTCCAGAGCGCCGACGTCCTCCTCGCCATGGAGAAGGACGCCGGCGTGGCGCTGACCGAGCTGCGCGTCGACGGCGGCGCCTCCGCGAACCGGCTCCTCATGCAGTTCCAGGCCGACCTCCTCGGCGTGCCCGTCGTGCGGCCCAAGGTCTCAGAGACGACCGCCCTCGGCGCCGCGTATCTCGCGGGCCTCGCCGTCGGCTATTGGAAGGACGCCCAAGAGATCCGCGCGAACTGGAGAGTCACCCGCCGCTTCGAGCCCGAGATGTCGCGCGACCGCGTGGCTCAGCTCCGCGCCGGATGGGAGAAAGCCGTCAGCCGCGCGAAGGAGTGGGTCTGAGCGTCACTCCACCGTGACGGACTTCGCGAGGTTGCGGGGCTGGTCGATGTCACAGCCGCGGCGCCGGGCGACGTGGTACGCGAGGAGCTGGAGGGGCACGACCGACACGATCGGCTGGAGCGCCGGATGGATTTTCGGCATCGTGAGCACGGCGTCGGCGAACGTGGCGACGTCCGCGTCTCCCGGGTTCACGAGCGCGATGACGATGCCGTCCCGCGCCTTCGCTTCCCTGAGGTTCGAGGTGATCTTCTCGTAGAGCGCGTCGTCGGGCGCCAGGCCGATGACGGGGAGCGCGTCGTCGATGAGGGCGATCGGGCCGTGCTTCATCTCGCCGCCGGGATAGCCCTCCGCGTGGAGATACGAGATCTCCTTGAGCTTGAGCGCTCCTTCGAGGGCGATCGGGTAATGCGCGCCGCGCCCGAGGAAGAGAACGTCCCGCGCGTGCTCGAGACGGCGGGCGAGTTTCTCGATCTCGGGCTCGAGGGCTAGCGCCTCGCGGAGCGCGGCGGGGAGGCGCGCCAGGCCCGCGAGAAACGCCGCGTCGACCGGAGCTTCTTCGGACGCGCGCGAGCCCTTCACGTAGTGCGCGAAGAGCGCGAGCGCCACGAGCTGCGTCGTGAACGCCTTCGTGGACGCCACGCCGATCTCCGGGCCCGCGTGCGTCGCGATCACGCCGTCCACCATCCGCGCGATCGCCGAACCCGGCACGTTCACGAGGCCGGTCGTGCGCGCTCCGAGGCGCCGGGCCTCCTTCAGAGCCGCCACGGTGTCGGCCGTCTCGCCGGACTGCGAGATGCCGAGGACGAGAGTCTTCCCATCCACGAGCGGCGACCGGTAGCGGAACTCGGAGGCGTAGTCGACCTCGGCGGGAATCCGGGCGATCTCCTCCAGGAGGAACTTCCCGACGAGGCCCGCGTGCCAGCTCGTCCCGCAGGCCACGATCTGCACTCGGTCGATCCCCCGAAGGAGCGCGCGCGGAACGCCCATCTCATCTTCGTTGAAGAGGCCGGTCTCGAGGGAGAGCTTGTTGCCGATCGTCTCGACGACGACCGTGGGCTGCTCGGCGATCTCCTTGGCCATGTAGTGCGGGTAGCCGGCCTTCTCGGCGGAGACGGCGTCCCACGAGACGCGATGGGCGGGCCGCTCGCGCGGCGTCCCGTCGAACCCCGTCACGGTGACGCCGGACGCCGTCACGCGCGCGAGGTCCCCGTCCTCGAGGAAGATCAGGTCGCGAGTGTGTTGCAGCAGCGCGGTCGCGTCCGACGCGATGAAATTCTCGCCCGTTCCGAGTCCGAGGACGATGGGCGGCCCCCACTTGAGCGCATAGAGAACGCCCGGCTCGTCCGCCGAGAAGAGGACGAGCGCGAACATCCCCTCGAAGGAAGCCGCGGTCCTTCGGACGATCTCGGCGAAGGGCGTGCCCGGTTCGGCCTTCTGCGCCGCGCCGAGAGCCTGGGCGACGACTTCCGTGTCGGTCTCCGATAGGAAGCGAACGCCTTCCTTCTGGAGCCGCTGCTTCATCGGAAGGAAGTTCTCGATGATGCCGTTGTGAATGACGACGACGCGGCCGGAGGCGTCGCGATGCGGGTGGGCGTTCTCCTCGGAGGGGCGGCCGTGCGTGGCCCAGCGCGTGTGCCCGACGCCGAACCGGCCGGGAGGCGGGTCCTGCGCGATCTTCTCCGTGAGGTTGCCAAGCTTGCCCTCGCTGCGCGCCACGCGCACGACACCGTCGTCCCCGACGACCGCGATGCCCGCCGAGTCGTAGCCGCGGTACTCGAGGCGCTTCAGGCCGTCGAGGAGAACAGGCGTCGCCTCGCGGCTCCCGACGTACCCGACGATGCCGCACATCTTCTAGTCCGGCCCTCTCATCGTTGTTTCTTCCGCTCGCGGTACTTCGCACCGCCCTCGGGCAGGTTTTTCTGCGGCTCGCGGGCGAGGGCGAGTGCGTCCCGAGGAACGTCCTCGGTCACGGTCGTGCCCGCCGCGATGATGGCGCCGTCGCCGATCGTGATCGGGGCGACGAGCTGCGAGTCCGAGCCGACGAAGACGTCCTTGCCGATCGTCGTCCGGTGCTTCGCGAAGCCGTCGTAGTTGCACGTGATGACGCCCGCGCCCACGTTCGTGCGTTCGCCGATCTCCGTGTCGCCGAGGTACGTCAGGTGGTTCGCCTTGACGCCCTTCTTCAGCACGGCCTTCTTCGTCTCGACGAAGTTCCCGACGTGAACGCCCTCGGCGAGGTCCGTTCCCTCACGCAGGCGCGCGAACGGACCCACGACCGCGCCGTCGCCGACGACCGCCGACTCGATCACGCAGTAGGGCCTCACCGTCACGTTCTTCCCGAAGACCGAGTCCTTCACGACCGTCCCCTGTCCGATCACGGTGCCTGTGCCGATGCGCGTCTTCCCGAGGAGCGTCACGAACGGCTCGAGCACCGTGTCCGCTTCGAGAACGACCGTTTCGTCGAGCGTGACGGTCTCGGGCCTCAGGATCGTCGTCCCGGCGCGCATCGCCTCGGACGCCTTGCGGTCCCGGAGAATCCGCTCGACGGCGGCGAGGTCCGCCCGCGAGTTCACCCCGAGGGCGGACGCGGCGTCTCCTTCGACGAAAACCACACGGCGGCCGGCCTTGCGCGCGAGGGACAGCACGTCGGTCAGGTAGAGCTCGTTCTGGGAGTTCTTAGAAGTGAGGAGAGAAAGGGTCTTTTCGAGAAAGGCTCGGTCGAACGCATACGTCCCCGTATTGATCTCGCCGATCGCCCTTTCCTTCTCAGAAGCATCTCTCTCTTCTTTGATCCGCACGAAGGCGCGTTTCTTGTCCCGAACGATGCGGCCATAACCGGTCGGGTCCTGGAGCCGCGCGGTCAGGACGGCGGCGGCGGCCTTCTTGTCCTTCGCGAGCACGGCGAGGAGACCCTTCACCGTCTCCGCCGCGAGGAGCGGAACGTCGCCCGACAGGACGACGACGCTCTTCGCTTTGCCAAATGCCAGCGCCGCGACGCGGACGGCGTCGCCTGTTCCCCGCGGCGGATTCTGCCGCGCGACGCGGACACCCGGGTACGCGGCCTTCACGTGTGAAGCCACCGCGTCGCCGTCGTTCGAGACGACGACCACGACCTGAGCGGCGCTTCCCGCGACCGCGAGCGCGGTGTCGAGGGCGCGGTCGAGAAGCGGGCGGCCGGCGGCCTCGTGCAGGACTTTCGGCCGTTCGGACCTCATCCTCACGCCGCGGCCCGCGGCGAGGAGGACGACGACGGTCATGCGCCTCCCGCGACGAGCTCCGTGAATCCCTGCGTCCCCCGAAGGATGGCGAGGTCGGCTTCGAGTCGCGCCTGGATGCGGTTTTGATCGTCTGCCGCGATGGCCTTTCTCAGGCTCAGGAGAGCCTGCTCCACGTCACCCTGAAGCGCCAGGCAGCAGGCCGTGAGGTAGTGCACGCGGCCATCGCCGTCGCGGCGGCCCGGGTTCCTGCGGAGCAGCTCGAGCGCCTTCTCGACGTTGCCGCGGTTCTTCTCGAACACGGCGGCGTGGTACAGCTCCTCCGGTTCGGCCGCCGTGGGGCCCTTCGTCCTCTTTCCGGTGCGGCAGGCGCCGAGATACATGCGCGCGCGGTCGAGGAATTCCTTCTCGTCGGGGTGCTTTTCGATGAGGTCCTCGAAGCGCCGCGCGGCCTCGTCGAAATGCCTCTTGTGGAAGAGCTCGATGGCCCTTTCGTATTCCTTGCGCGCCGCCGAGGTCTCCTTCACGGCCTCCTTGAGCGAAGCCGGCGCCTTTCGTGGCCGGTCGGGCTCGGCCCCGGCGAGCTTCATCTGCCGGATCTTCTTTTCGAGGTCCTCGAGCGGCAGCCCGAGCTCCTTGGAAAGCGTCTGCAGGTCCATCCGGCCGAAGTTCGCTTTCAGCCAGCGGGCGTCGTCGTCGGTCCACTTCCTGAGGATCATTTGGAGGGGCCTCCCGGGCCCGGAGGTGTTCGGAGCAAACGGCGAATTCTCTTCACGTCTCTCCCCCGCGTCAAGGAGGCGTCCAAAAGGGGGCCGGGGCGTTGTGCCCAGGCGTCCCGCGCCCCCGGACGCCTCCTTTGAAACGCGGTAGCCTGAGGCCTTGTACGAAGCTCCGATCTTCTGCACGCAGTGCGCCGCACGGCTCGAGGAGCAGCCCGTGGGCCCTTCCGCCAAGAAGGTTCCGGTCTGCGTCAACTGCGGCGCCGTACACTGGATCGACCCGAAGATCGCGGCCGGCGTCCTCCTCGTGCGCGGGGACCGGGTTCTCCTCGTCAGGCGCGCGATCGAGCCCGGCCTCGGCCGCTGGACGTTCCCCGGGGGGCACGTGGACCGAGGCGAGACTCTCGAGGAGGCCGCATTGCGCGAGACGCTCGAGGAGTGCGGCGCGACGGCCGATCTCGGGGATCTCCTGGGCGCGTTCTCGTATCCCGGAAGGCCCGTCGTCGTCGTGGTTTACCGGGGCACGCTCGCCGTCGGCAGCCGCGAGCCGCACGCGGGCGACGAGACGCTGGAGGTGGGCTGGTTCACGGCGGAAGAGGCCGGGGGGCTGGAGCTCGCCTTCCGTTCGGTGGCCGACGCGCTTTCGCGGCTCTTCGGGCGAACCTATGGAGTGTGAGCGATGAGTCGTGCCGCGGTTGGTCTACGCGCCCATTCCGGTTGGGCGGCGGCGGTCACGGTGGGCGGAGAGGCGACGGCGCCCGTCCTTCTCGATCGCCGGCGCCTCGCGCTCGCGGACGACGCCACGCCCCGCCCGGTCCAGCCCTATCACGCGTCGGAGGGCCTGCCGCTCGCGCAGGCGGAGCGTATCGTGGGGCGCGCGATCGAGGAGGCGCGGCGGTTCGGGGAGCGCGACCTGCGAGCGCTCGCCGGCGATCTGCTCTCTCTCGGCCGCGAGGTCGACTGCTGTGCCGTTCTCTCGGGCTCGGGGCGAACCCTTCCCGCGCTCGAGAGCGTGCTCGCCTCGCACCCGCTCATCCACGCGGCCGAAGGAGAGATGTTTCGTGAGGCCCTGAGACACGCGGGCAAGCGAGCCGACCTCTCCGTCCTCGAGGTGAAGGAGAAGGAGCTGTTCCTCGTAGCCGTCGAGGTCCTCGGGATTCCCGAGACGAAGCTGAAACACCGGCTTGGGGCGCTTGGCCGTGCCGGGGGCCCGCCCTGGGCCCAGGACCAGAAGCTCGCCGCCCTGGCAGCCTGGATCGCTCTTTCCTCGGGGGAAAACCAGGGTCTTCTCGGTCATCCATGAGGCGCGGTCGTTTCGTAGGACAATCGCTGGAGATGCTTCTGATGCGCCGCAGCATTCGATTTCTCGTTCCGCTCCTCACCCTCGTCCTCTTCGCCGTCTTCGCGCGGGCGGACGAGCCGATCGTCGCAACGGCGCCCGTGCCGGCTGGACTCGTGAAAGCCGCCTTCGCGGGCGGCTGTTTCTGGTGCATGCAGAGGCCGTACGACGACCTCCCGGGCGTCGTCTCGACGACCGTGGGGTACACGGGCGGCGAGAAGGCGAATCCCACGTACCACGAAGTCTCCGCGGGCGGCACGGGGCACCGCGAGTCGATCGAAGTGGTGTACGACCCGAAGAAAGTCACGTACGAGAAGCTCCTCGACGTCCTCTGGCACAACGTCGACCCCACGAACGAGTACGGCCAGTTCTGCGACAACGGCTCGCAATACCGCACCGCGATCTTCGTCGCCGACGACGCGCAGCGGAAGGCGGCCGAGGCCAGCAAGAGAGCCCTCGAGGCGTCCGGCATCCTGAAGCGCCCGATCGTCACCGAGATCCTGAAGGCCGGGACCTTCTGGAAGGCCGAGGATTACCACCAGAGCTACTACAAGAAAAATCCGATCCGCTA
>Ga0207930_1000195_pt1 | contig 17394 bp, 14 predicted proteins | sample NGESurshal092012_7_FD_184477 | JGI IMG/M metagenome (GOLD analysis project Ga0207930, IMG submission 184477) | Arctic peat soil microbial communities from Barrow, Alaska - NGEE Surface sample 210-3 shallow-092012 (SPAdes) | ecosystem: Environmental > Terrestrial > Soil > Wetlands > Peat ... | reverse complement strand
CAACGAAACGCTCCGTGAGCCGTTCATGCAGCGCATCGGACAATTTATTTTCGACCTCGCGCGCAATTCCCTGCCAATGCTCGGGATCGGCCAGCCAGTCCGGGCGATTGGCGACAAAGGTCCAGGTCCGGATTTGGGCGATCCGGCTCGATAGCGTGTCGATATCGCCGTCAACCCGATCCGCCTGCTCGACCTGGGCGCCGAACCAGGCATCCGGAATCCTGCCCTTGCGCATCAGAAAGCCGAACAGCGTCGTTACCAGTTCGGCATGCGCGGCAGGCGCGATCTTGCGATAATCCGGAATTTGGCAGGCGTCCCACAGCCGTTCCACCGCGGCAGCCCCGTGCGCCATCTCGCGCACATCGGCATCGCGGGCGGCATGATCGAGCACGCGCAGGTCCTCCGCGATCGGGGCGCGGGTCAGCGCTTCGTGGGATGGCGCCAGCGCCAGCGACACCTGCAAGCTCCCGAGCGAGGAGAAATCCAGCTTCGAATTGCGCCATTGCAGAACCTTCACACTTTCGAAGGTGTGATTTTGCAGCGCGTTGACCAGTTCCGGCTCGAACGGCGCGCAGCGGCCGGTAGTGCCGAAGGTGCCGTCGCGGGTGGCGCGCCCGGCGCGGCCGGCGATCTGCGCGAACTCGGACGGATTGAGGCGGCGGAATTGATAACCGTCATATTTCCGATCGGACGCGAACGCGACATGATCGACGTCGAGGTTAAGCCCCATTCCCACCGCGTCGGTGGCGACCAGATAATCGACATCGCCGGACTGGAACATCGCCACCTGGGCGTTGCGGGTGCGCGGCGACAGCGATCCGAGCACGACCGCGGCGCCGCCATGCTGACGCTTGATCAGTTCGGCGATCGCATAGACCTCGTCGGCCGAAAACGCCACGATCGCGGTGCGCCGCGGTTGCCGTGTGATCTTGCGGTCGCCGGCGAATTCAAGCTGCGACAGCCTCGGCCGAGTGACGATGCTGGCACCGGGCAGCAAGCGCTCAATGATCGGGCGCATGGTGGCAGCGCCCAGCAGCAGCGTTTCGTCGCGGCCGCGGCGATGCAGGATGCGATCGGTGAAGACGTGGCCACGTTCGAGATCGGCAGCGATCTGGATTTCATCGACCGCGAGAAACGACACGTCGAGGTCCCTCGGCATCGCCTCGACGGTGGAGACCCAGAACCGCGCCTTCGGCGGCTTGATCTTTTCCTCACCGGTGATCAGCGCGACGGAATCCACCCCGGCGCGATCGACGATCTTGTTATAGACCTCGCGCGCCAGCAGGCGCAGCGGCAAGCCGATGACACCGGACGAGTGCGCCAGCATCCGCTCGATGGCGAGATGGGTCTTGCCGGTGTTGGTGGGCCCGAGCACCGCGGTGACGCCGAAGCCGGGAGCCCGTCCGTTGGCGAACGTCGGCGCTGAAGAAGAAAAGACCATGTTTTCCGGGGATTTCTGCGTCGTTGGCGTTGGCGAAGTGTTTCACAATGCGACGCATTTGAGGTCGCGGCTTAAGCTCTGGAACGAGTCCGGAACGAATCGCGCCCGAATCGGTGACTCCTGTCCACTCCGGCTTCGTTCACCGCAATATCTCGCGTTGGCGCCGCATACCGGCACTAGATCAAGTTTGGCGCGGGTCGACAAGAGAGGGCATGGCGGCGAAATCCTTAAGATGTGTGCGCCCGCCGAGTCGAATCAGAAAGCGGAAAGAGTCAACTGGATTCACGGTCTCCGTCATTTCGGGGTAATGCGTTAGCATCGGACCTCAGATGCGCGATTGCGCATCGGGGGAATGACGGCAGGGCGCATCACTGCGTTTTGGCGACACGCGGCGGCGTCGCCGTGGTGATGAACTGGGTGGCTTCCAACATGGCGGTGCCGAGCGGCGTCGGAACCGCCATCCGGAACGGGACCAGGATACGGGTTCCGGCAATCGGCGCGAAGGCGACTTCGATGTTGCGCTGCGCGGTGAGATATTTGATCACGGCGCGATCGGGGATGTACCCCGCGATCGGCGAGAAATAGACCGCGCAGACAACTACCGGACCCTGATAGCCCTTTTCGGCCTTTACCGTTTCCATCCGCTTGTAGTCGAGTTTGAGATCGTAGCGCATGCGGCCGTCGAAAATTGCCGCGCGGGTGCGGCAAGCATCGGGGTTGAGCGGATCGCCCGAACCGGGGACCCGCAGCATCGATCCGGTCATCGGGTCGAAGACGCCGCGGCGATGCGCGTCGGTCAGCGGAATCCGCTCGGGATCGACCGGAGGCTCCGGCTCGATGGCATATTCCCGGATGTTGCCGCCGGACAAAATCATGCGGATCGTTTCGGTTTTCTTCGAAGTCGTGGTGCTGGCGGAATAATTCGTCGCCACCAGTGCGCCGTTGACGACGCGCCCCTGGGCGGCGCCGGTACCGGTGCCGCCGGCGAACGCCTTGAGCAATCCGGCGGTGCCGCCGGAAGCCGCGGCGGTGAACTGATCGTCCGATATATCGATGGTCCAGGCGCCCTTGCCGACCGGGATGCCGGCCAGCGTCGCCTCATAGCGCGCGTCCAGCCTGCCCTGGGCGAGTACGGAATGCGGGTGCGCCAGCAGCAGCAATGCGCCCGCGCACAGGCCGCCCAACAGCCGCAGCGGAAATTGGACCGGCCGGAGCGAAATCATGCGATACCTGATCACTGAAGAGCGGTCCTCAACTACGCGCAAGCAATGTGTCATTTAAGCAAAAAAATCCGGCAAACAACGCGTGCTCCGCAAAAGCATGCCCTTGGAACTGATCCCGGGGTGGATACCGGTTTTGCGAACGGCATATGCCGCAAATTGAATTTGGTGCGTTTTTCAACAAATTCACGCCAAACCGCGGGAACACTCGCGGCAGCCATGATGTCGTCGGCGAATACGCCGTTTATATGATGGCCAAGTCGGCCTGAATGCCCGCAAAAACGGCCGTTCCGGCGGCGGTGCCGGCGGCGCAAACCTTGACGCCTTGCCGCTCTCCCCCTATACGTCCGCGGTTCCCTGGATGGACGTGATTTTGAACCCCGCACCGCACCCTGAGAAAGGGACGAAGGGCGGGATGGAAGAGGATTTAGTGCGATGTCGCGGCGCTGTGAACTGACGGCCAAGGGCCCGCTGGTGGGCCACAAGGTAAGCCACTCGAATATCAAGACCAAGCGCCGGTTCCTGCCGAATCTGTGCAATGTCACCTTCATTTCCGACGCGCTGGGGCGGAACGTTCGGCTGCGGGTTTCCACCAACGCCATCAAATCCGTCGATCACCGTGGCGGCCTCGATGCATTCCTGATCAAGGCCAAGGCGACCGAACTGTCGCCCCGGGCGCTCGAATTAAAGCGCCAGATCGAGAAGAAGCTGCCGAAGGCTGAGTTTGTGAAGAAGGCGAGCTAAAGCTTTCGTTCAGCCGGTTTGGTGCCGCAGCGTTTTGAATGGCCGGGTCGCAAGACCCGGCTGTTTGCGTTTTGGGCCGAGTGAAGACCGAGCAAGTCGCCACTGTTTGAGCTGCTCGCGGCATCGCGGCGGTCCCAAAAAGAAACCAAAAATTAGGGTTACTCAATCGTCAACGCTCAGTTTTTCTTAAGCATTTCGACCCACAGTCAACCGGCGGCGCGTGTCAGTGGCTATCGTGGGTTGTTCCAATGCAAAAGATTTCGGCTGTGGTCGTCAGCCTGATCCTGGGTACCGGTCTTGCAAATGCGGCAGACCTTCCGAATATCCAAAATGTCCCGATCGTTGTTTGGTCCTGGACCGGCCTCTATGTCGGCGGCCACATCGGCGGCGGCCTGGGAAGCACACAGATTTCCGATCCTGCAGGGCCTTCCATCTATGGCGGCAACGTCAGAAGTCCCGCAGCCCTCGGCGGTCTCCAGGCTGGCTATAATTGGCAAGCCCCCAATTCGCACTGGGTCTTCGGCGTAGAGGCAGACGCCAGCGCTCTGGGCGCCGACGGCACGGCCACCTGCCTTGCTTCATCGGGGGTTTTCATCTCGGCCAATTGTCGCGTTCGTCAGAACGCGAGCGGCAGCCTGACCGGCCGGATCGGCTATGCAGCGGGGCCGCAAGGACACACCCTGATCTACGCCAAGGCCGGCGCAGCCTGGCTGGAAGAACAGATCGATATGACGACCAACGCGGCCTATCCGCCGATATCCACCGGCTTCAATGGTCCGCGATTAGGATGGACGGTTGGCGCGGGACTGGAAAAGGCGCTGACGCCCGCCTGGTCGTTCCGGGTCGAATACGATTATGCGAATTACGGCAGCGCCAACGTCGCAACACCTGCAAGCTATCTGCAAGTGCCGTTCGGTTATGTTGCGACGCCGGGCGGCACGAGCAGTGTCAGCCAGAACGTGCAAACCGTCAAAATGGGCCTCAACCTGAAACTCGGCCAAGACCTTCACGCCCAATGGGAGCCGTCGCCGTCCGACTATCGTTTGCGCGGGACATCCGCCGAAAGCTTTATTCCCAATGCGGAGATCGAAGTCGGAGGCCGCACCTGGTACAGCTCCGGCAGGTTCCAGAAGGATCTGGGCGCAACGCCCAATCAGCCCCAGCAGGACCTGCTGGTCTCGAGGCTTACCTACAATACGACAGCGGCGTCAGGCGAACTGTTCGGCCGCGTCGACACCGACACCAATTTTTTCATCAAGGGCTTTATCGGGGCCGGGAATATCCTCTCCGGCAAAATGAACGATGAGGATTGGCTGATCTTCAATGAGACCGTGCCCTATTCGAACACCGCTTCCACGGTGAAGGGAAGTATCGATTACGCCACGTTCGACGTGGGATATTCGCTGTTTCGCGGGCCGAACTCCAAAATCGGCGGCTTTGTCGGCTACAATTATTACACCGAGAACAAGTCGGCCTATGGCTGCGCCCAGATCGCCAACAGCAATTCCGATTGCGTGCCGTCGCTTCCGAATTCCACGCTCGGCATTACCGAAAACGACCGATGGGATTCATTCCGGATCGGTCTGAACGGCGTGGTCACGCTGATGGACAGGCTGACGCTGACCGCCGATGCCGCTTATTTGCCCTATGTCGCATTTCGCGGCACCGACAATCACGTGCTGCGAACCGATGTCCCCAGCACGATCTCCACGGAGACCGGCACCGGACAGGGCGTGCAACTCGAGGCCATCCTGGCCTATGCGGTTACGAATTCCCTCAGCGTCGGTGCGGGCGGCCGCTACTGGGCGATGTGGGCGACCGATGGCTATACCAACATATTTGGTACGGGATGCCCCTGTCAGACATTGCCGGCGAGAGCCGAACGCTACGGCGCGTTCCTGCAGGCTTCGTACAAGCTGAACGGAATTAAATAGCCGTTTGGCCCGTGAACATCTTCACGCGCGCTATCGTTCCAAACCCGGCATGAAACGCGGGACGGCGGTTTAAAACCGCCGCCTCGTTACTGTTCATTAGATCGCTCTTTCGCCTCACGCCGCGCGGACGAGGTCCGCGTTGAGATGCTTCAGCCGCGGCATCACTTCCTGCTTCAACAGCCTGATGGAATTGTGCCAGGCCTCGGGCTTGTGCTTGTAGTCGAAGCCGAACACCAGGAGCGTGCCGAAGCCGCCGACCTCGCGATAGATGGTCTCGATCTTCTCGGCAACCGTCGACGGCGAGCCGACAAGCCAGTTGCGGCGGGCGCAATAGTCGACCGTGACGTCGCTGTCCGGCACCGAGGGGTCGTGCTTGAGATAATCCTTGAAGCCGAAATGACCGAGCAGCGGCAGGAAGTACTCGCCCTGCATGCGGCCCATCATGTCGCCGGCCGAGAGCTTCCAGGCCTCCTCGTCGGTATCGGCCACCAGCACCTCGCGCACCAGCCGCCAATCCTGCCGCTTCGGCTTGCGTCCGGTCTTGGCCGCACCCGCCTCGACCGCGTCCCAATGGCTTGCGACATAGGCCGGGTTGAGGTTGAGGCTCATCGGAATGTAGCCGCGCTCGCCGGCGAGCTTCAGCGTGTCGGAGTTCTTGCTCAGGCCGGCAACGCCGATCGGCGGATGCGGCGCCTGCAACGGCTTGAGGTGGGGCTTGAGGAAGTCGAACATCGTGTCGGGTTTGTTGACGGTCCAGAATTTACCCTTGTAGGTCCACGGCGCCTCTTCGGTCCACATCTTCAGGATGATCTCCAGCGCCTCGCGCGTCATGTCGCGGTTCTGGCCGGACATGCCATCGACGTTGAACATCGCCCAGTCGCTCGGCAGGCCGGAGGCCGCGACGCCGAAATTCAGGCGACCGCCGGAGAGATGATCGAGCATCGCGACGCGGTTGGCGAGTTCGGCCGGATGATGGTAGGGCAGCAGGAAACCGCCGGGGCCGAGACGGATGTTCTTGGTCTGCAACAGTGCCTGCGCCAGCAGCAGGTCCGGCGCCGGATGCGGTTCCCATGGCGCGGTATGGTGCTCGCCGATCCAGGCCTCCTGATAGCCGAGTTCATCGAGCCATCGCAGCACCTGAAGGTCCCAGTCGTGACCCTCTTTCAGCCCGCATTCCGGCGGATGCGAAGGCATGGTGAAATAACCGATTTCCATGGGCTTTCCTCTCGTCGTTTCCTGTGACGCGTCTTAATGCGCGCCCGCGTGGACTATAGCATGCCAAAGGCAGTCCATCACCGGCCGCGCTTACGGCCGAATTGTGACTTGAGAAAAAGCCGACCAGATAATAATTCCGCGTCTACCGCGTGCCGAAGGTCGTGGTCCCGAACAGATCCTTCTGCTCGTGCGGCGGGGCGCGCCAATAGGCCGGGGGTGCTGCGACATGGCCGCCGAGTTCGGCCGCGGCGTGCCAACCCCAGCGCGGGTCGTAGAGCATGCCGCGCGCCAACGCGACCATGTCGGCCTTCCCCGATGCGACAATGTCCTCGGCCTGCTTTGGCTGCGTGATCAGGCCGACCGCAATTGTGTTGACGCCTGTCGCTTCCTTCAGGGCTTGCGCGAACGGCACCTGATAGCCGGGGCCGAGCGGAATCTTCTGCTGCGGCGATACGCCGCCGGAGGACGCATCGATCCAGTCGACGCCGCGCTTCTTTAGTTCGCGGGCCAATTCGATGGTCTGCGCGATGTCCCAGCCGCCCTCGACCCAGTCGGTCGACGAAACCTTGATGCCGACCGGCTTGTGTTGCGGAAACGCCGCGCGCACCGCATCGAACACCTCCAGCGGATAGCGCAACCGGTTTTGCAGGCTGCCACCATATTGATCGGTGCGCCGGTTGGATATCGGCGACAGGAACTGATGCAGCAGGTAGCCGTGCGCGCAATGCAGTTCGAGACCGTCGAGGCCGAGCCGCTCGGCGCGTTTGGCGGCCGCTGCGAAAGCGTCGCGGATGCGCGCAAGCCCTTGTGCATCCAGCGCCAGCGGCGGTCGCTCGCCCTCCTTGTGCGGCACGGCGGAAGGCCCCTCCGCCTGCCAGCCGCCTTCGGACAACGGGATCAATTGGCCGCCGTCCCATGGTGTATGGCTCGACGCCTTGCGGCCGGCATGAGCGAGCTGAATCGTGACGGCGATCTTCGAATGCTTGCGCACAGAAGCCATGATCGGCCTCAGCGCCGCCTCGGTGGCGTCATTCCACAGGCCGAGGCATCCCGGCGTGATGCGGCCGGTCGCTTCCACCGCCGTGGCCTCGATGCAGAATATCGCCGCACCCGACAGCGCCAGCGTGTTGATGTGCGTGAAGTGCCAGTCAGTGGCCTCGCCGTTTTCGGCGGAATACTGGCACATCGGCGCCACCATGATGCGGTTGGAAAGCGCGAGATCACGCAGCTGGAACGGCGAAAACAGAACGCTCATGTGGCTTTTTCCTGGGGATTTCCTGGGGATTTCCTGGGGATTTTCCTGGGGAATTCCGGGCGGGAGGACGGACTGCCCTTGTGTAGCGGGCCGCCGCGTTTTCCTCAACCACAAGCCTCGGGTTCGGCCTTCCGCCTGTGCCGTACTTCACCTTGCCGTCACTGCGAATACCACCAGTCGGGAGTGCCGGGCCTGGCCGGCCGCAAATCGACGGCACGGTAGCGATGATCCGGCAGCAGCAGACAATCGGCCTCGGCGGAGAACTCTACCTCCAGCCTGCCATCGTCGAGCTTTTCAGTCACGCGGCCATAGGCCCCGAACATCCGTACAAAGCCGGGATCGGTGACGATGAACGTGCGGTATTCCCTCAGCACGAAGCGATTGCCGCGGCGCCATTCGATCGTGGACAGGCTCTGGTTGAGATGATCCTGCTCGCCGACATCGCGGCTCGTCACCTCCCGGAACAGGCTCGGCCCACCGATCGGATGCGCGCGCAGCTGCTCGATGCTGTAGAGGTTCAGCTCGACCTCGTGACGGCTGCTGCGGAAAGCAACGGCGGCGTGGCGAGAATCCGCGGACCAGACGGCGTGATAGGCGTCGGGGCAGCTGTCGAGATTGTTGTCCACGCTGATCTCGTCGAGCACACTGACCTTGCGGTGGTCGGGCTCGGCCATCATCCAGACGTGAAAGTTCACGTCACCAAGGTCACCGTCGCCGTGGGAGGCCAAAGACATGCGCTTGTCGGGCGACAGCCCATGGCGGATGATGCCGTACTCGCCCTTGGCGTATTCGTAGTTGCAGGTCGCGCGCGCCGGAACGGCGGCGAACGCGAGCAGCAAAGCGAACGCGGCAAACGGGATGTGGCGTCTCATGCCGGTATGTCGATCCGAGCCGCGCGGCGGTTCACGCCGAGCCCGCCGCAAACACGGCTATTTCACCAGGGTGAATTGCAACAGCAGCGTGCGCTGGATCATCGAGAAATTGTCGTCAGAGACCATGGTCAGCACGGTGTCGCCCTCCGGCGTGACATGGGCGTCGATCCCTTCCATGTTGTCGATCTCATCACCCAGATCGGCGTCGAAGATGCTGGGGCCATCGACCACGGCGCCCGGCGCCACTGTGGCGAGCGCGATGCGCCGAATGCGGATGCCGACGCCGTCGAGCAGCGAAAACTTCCGCTCCAGCAGCAGAAGCTCGCCCGACGGCAGCAACACCGCGTCGCTGACATCGAAACTATCGGTGCGGCGAACACTGAACTGCCCCGGTGCCGGACCGCCGACCAGGAATCCGATGAGGTTGCCTTTGGCATCGAGGCCGCGCTCGGAAATCGCGATCAATGTACCCGCCAGCGGCAGCCCCTTGGGCACGAAGACCAGTGCTTCCAACCCCTTGTTGAAAGGCAGCTTCCGCGCCGCCGGCGGCAGCGGCACTACTTCGCCAGGCGAACGGGTGAAGCCCTTCCTGAAATCGAACCGAAGCACCTGGTTGACGCGTTCGAGGCCGATATAAACAAAGGGACCGTCGAGCGCGATCGACTCCGAGTCGAACCAGCCGCGCGCGGTGATCGGCTGGCCGTCGGACCCCAGCATCGGCGCGGCCTCGACGTCGTCAAGCCCGGCCATCTCGCGGCCTTGATAGACGATGCGGCCGGTGAACCAGGCGCCCTTGTCGCTGAACGAGATGAAGCGCTCGCCTTTGGCATCGAGCCGCAATCCCGACAGTCCGCCAAACCCGGGAAACCGCGAAGTCAGGGCCAACCCGCTGCGGTATTCCAGCGACCCGAAACGCACATGCGCGCGGTCGCTTCGATCGAACGAGGCGATCGGCCGGGTGTTGACCTCGATCGAAACGGGGGCGGCGACCGAATATTCGTCAGGCGAAGCACGCTTCGGCGGCGGCTCGGTTGCGGATTGCGCCCGGGCGATCCGCGGCACCGCGATGGTCGAAAGCCCGATCGCGCCGAACATCAGGAAGCGGCGGCGGGTGACTTCACTCGCGCCCCGGAATGACAATTCCATATTCTCAGGAATGCAAGCGGCGGCGGCGACCTGACTTGGCGGGCGCAGCGCCTTGGGTCTCGCTGAACAGTTCGGCGAGCTTTTCGGTGATGGCGCCGCCGAGCTCTTCGGCATCGACAATGGTGACCGCGCGACGATAATAGCGTGTGACGTCGTGACCGATGCCGATCGCAATCAGTTCGACCGGCGAGCGGGTCTCGATTTCCTCGATGATATAGCGCAGATGGCGTTCCAGATAATTGCCGGGGTTGACCGACAGCGTGGAGTCGTCGACCGGCGCGCCGTCGGAAATCATCATCAATATCTTGCGCTGCTCGGAGCGCCCGAGCAGCCGCTTGTGCGCCCAGTCCAGCGCTTCGCCGTCGATGTTCTCCTTGAGCAGGCCCTCGCGCATCATCAACCCGAGATTCTTTCGCGCCCGCCGCCACGGCGCATCGGCGGATTTGTAGATGATGTGGCGCAAATCGTTGAGACGTCCCGGATTTTGCGGCTTGCCGGCGGCAAGCCACGCCTCGCGCGACTGGCCGCCCTTCCAGGCCCGTGTGGTGAAGCCGAGAATTTCCACCTTGACGCCGCAGCGTTCCAGCGTCCGCGCCAGAATATCCGCGCAGGTCGCCGCCACCGTGATGGGTCGTCCGCGCATCGAGCCGGAATTGTCCAGAAGCAGCGTCACCACGGTGTCGCGGAAGGTTGCTTCCTTTTCATGCATGAATGACAGCGGGTGATAGGGATCGGTCACCACGCGCGACAGCCGGGCCGGGTCGAGAATGCCCTCCTCGAGGTCGAATTCCCAGGCGCGATTCTGCTGCGCCATCAACCTGCGCTGCAGCCGGTTCGCCAGCCGCGCCACAATGCCCTGCAGATGCGCCAGCTGCTTGTCGAGATAACTGCGCAGGCGTTCCAGTTCGTCATGGTCGCAAAGATCTTCAGCCGCGATCACCTCGTCGAATTTCGGCGCGAAGGCGTGATATTCCGGCCCGCGCGGTTCGTTGGCGCCACGGGAATTCGGTCGCGTCGCTTCGCCCGGCGTCTCATCGTCGCCGAGTTCGCCATCGTCGAAAGTATCTGATGTGGAGGCCTGCGCGCTCTCCATCGCACTTTCCGACATCTCTTCCGAGGTGGCCTGCGCCTGATCGGCGCTCATTTCCTGGGCCGCGTCGCTGTCGGGGGAGCCCTCCGCGCCGGACTGGTCGTTCTCGCCGTCGCGATTTTCGTCCTGGTTCTCGTCATCGTCGGTCTCGGCGTTGCGGTCGTCGCCGAGTTCGAGCGCCGTCAGGAGATCATGCACGGCGTCGCCGAATTTGGCCTGATCCTCAGCGAGGCGATCGAGTCGATCGAGCCGCGAGCCGATCTTGTCTTCCAGCACCGGCCGCCACAGGTCGACCATCTTGCGCGCCGCCGCGGGCGGTGCGAGGCCGGTCAGGCGCTCGCGCACCAGCATCGCCAGCGCGTCGGACAATGGCGCGTCGGCGCGGTCGGTGATCTCGTCGAACTTGCCACGATGAAAATGGTCGTCGAGCATCGCGGTGAGGTTTTTCGCAACCCCCGCCATCCGCCGCGAGCCGAGCGCCTCGACCCGCGCCTGCTCCACCGCTTCGAACACGCCGCGCGCCTGCGGATTTCCCGGCATCAGCTTGCGGTGCACTTTCGGATCGTGGCAGGCGAGCTTCAGCGCGATCGAATCGGCGTGACCGCGCACGATGGCGGCGTCGCGCCGGGTCATCTTTCGCGCCGGCTCCGGCAGCCGCGCCTTGCCCGGCGACAGGCCGGGTCGCTCGGCCGCGAACGTCACTTCAAGGTCCGGCGTTTTCGCGATCGCGCGCAGGCAGGACGTCACCGCGCGCTTGAAAGGCTCGGTCGGCGCTTCCTTCGATCCGGTGCGGAACTTGGTATTCGACGTCGTCATCGTGGTCTCACCGCGGGTCGTCCCCGCGAAAGCGGGGACGAAGCTAGCTCATCGCCACGTTCACCGAGGACTCTGCGAGCTCGGCGTTGAAGCAGCGCTGATAGAATTCGGCGACCAGCGGCCGTTCCAGCTCGTCGCATTTGTTGAGGAAGGTGACGCGGAACGCAAAGCCGATGTCGGTGAAAATCTCGGCATTCTCCGCCCAGGTGATCACCGTGCGCGGGCTCATCACCGTCGACAGGTCGCCATTGGCGAAGGCGTTGCGGGTGAGATCGGCGAGCCGCACCATCTTGTTGACGATGTCGCGACCCTCGGAGGTGCGGTAGTGATGCGCCTTGGCCAGCACGATCTCGACTTCCTCGTCATGCGCCAGATAGTTCAGCGTGGTGACAATCGACCAGCGGTCCATCTGGCCCTGGTTGATCTGCTGGGTGCCATGATAGAGGCCGGAGGTATCGCCGAGCCCGACCGTGTTGGCGGTCGAGAACAACCGGAACGCCGGATGCGGCTTGATCACCTTGTTCTGGTCGAGCAGCGTCAAGCGGCCGGAAACCTCCAGCACGCGCTGGATCACGAACATCACATCGGGACGGCCGGCGTCGTATTCGTCGAACACCAGCGCAATATTGTGCTGCAACGCCCAAGGCAGAATGCCGTCGCGGAATTCGGTCACTTGCATGCCGTCGCGCACCACGATCGAATCCTTGCCGACCAGATCGATACGGCTGATGTGGCTGTCGAGGTTGACGCGCACGCACGGCCAGTTCAGTCGCGCGGCGACCTGTTCGATGTGCGTCGACTTGCCGGTGCCGTGATAGCCCGTCACCATCACGCGGCGGTTCTTGGCAAATCCGGCGAGGATCGCAAGCGTGGTGGGGCGATCGAAGCGATAATCCGAATCGATGTCCGGCACATGCGGATCGACTTCGGAATAGGCCGGCACCTCAAGGTCGCTGTCGATGCCGAACACCTGCCGGACCGACACCTTCATGTCGGGCAAACCGGCGGGTTCCTGCGCTTTGGTCATGGCGGCGGTCGTCATTAATCCTCCGAGGTCCCGGGCGCTCCCGAAACCAGATTTGCGGTGGCTGCGGATGGGTGCTGGAGCAAACCTATCAGAGAGCAACGGTTGGCAGAAGCCCGCGGCGCAATCAAAGTTCCGTTGCGTTATCATCAAGATAGGTATTGGGCCCGGTTTTTGGAAGGCTGCCCTGCGAATCACGCCGTACTTCCGCCGGGACAATTTGCCACCCGCCCGGTACGCCAGCCTGATGGTACTTTTCGCCCTTATCGTGAGTTATGTTAGCTCTGCGCCCGGCCGGGATGGCAGCACCCCTACAGGAAATTTGTGGTTTCATTCATCGATCCCTTGATAGCGTTCGTCTCGGCACACGCCTGGCTTGCCTATCTCACGCTATTCCTTGCAGCCCTGCTGGAAGCCGTTCCCATTGTGGGTTCGGTGATTCCAGGCTCGACCATCATCCTTGCACTGAGCGCGCTGGTGCCCGGCGGCGAGTTGCGGCTTGAATGGGTGCTGGCGGCGGCGGTCGCCGGAGCGTTGCTCGGCGATGGATCGGCGTTCTGGATCGGACATCGCGCCCAACGCGAAATCCTCAATGCGTGGCCGATGGCAAATTACCCGAGCGTGGTGGCGCAGAGCGAGGCGTACTTTCATCGCTGGGGTGCGCTGGCGGTGTTCTTTGCCCGCTTCGTGCCGCCGATACGCGCCTTCGTGCCGATCACGGCGGGCGCACTCGGCATGCCGCGGTTGCGCTTCTACCCCATCAATGTCGCGGCGATCCTGCTCTGGGCGCCTGCGCATGTGCTGCCGGGCGTCCTTGCCGTGTCGGCGCTGGAGCGCTACGGCGGATGGCTGGGCATCGGCGGTACCGCCAAACATTACTGGATGCCGCTGGTCATCGGCGGCGCGCTGATCCTCGCGCTGGTGGTCTGGGCGATCCGACGCTGGCATGGTGGAGGCGTGATCGAACCGGTAACCGCCGCCGCGCGCAAGGATTCCGGACGGTTGATATCCGGTGAATAGTCGGCTCAGGGCTTATTGAAAGCCGCACTTCGCCCGGGCGCGGGGCCGATATAGCGGGCGCGGGGGCGGATCAATCCGCCATGCCGCAATTGCTCGCAGGCGTGCGCAATCCATCCGACCGTGCGCGCCATCGAAAACAGCACCAGTTCGTTGCCGGGCGGCAGGCCGAGCGTATGCACCAACACCGCGAGCGCATAGTCGATGTTGACGAATTCGCCGGTCGCCTCCGCGATCCGTTCCGGAATTTCCCTGGCGAGCTTTGCCGATGCACCGCCGCGCGCCAAAGCGTCGAGCAATGCATGGGCGCGCGGATCGCCGAGCTTGTAGACGCCGTGACCGAAGCCGGCGAAGCGCTCGCCGAGCGCAACGCGCTCCCGGATCACGGGAGCCACATCGCCGTCGACCAGCGTCCGCACGAGCTGCGCTGCCAGGACGCCCGCGCCACCGTGTTTTGGGCCCTTGAGCGCCACCAGGCCGGCAATCATCGCATCATAGAGATTCAATCCGGTCGAAGCCGCACACCGCACGGTGAAGGTCGAGGCGTTCAGTTCATGATCCGCCAGCAGCACCAGCGCGCGGCGGATCAGATCGGCGGCGTGCTTGTTGGCCGGCGCCCATGTCCTCGCGATCTGCAGATGCAGCGGTTCGGCCGATGATGTGCCGTTCAACATGGTCGCAACCACCAGACGCAGGATGCGGCCTCCCACCAGCGCGCGCCCGTCGGCGGCGCGGGTAAAAGCCCGTGGATCGGCGCTCGCGGCCAGCGCCAGCACGGCGATGGTGCGATCGATCGGCGCGGCATCGCGCGCCGCAGCGGCGACGGCGCGCATTTCAGCCGACACCAGCGGGCAATTGTCGTCGGAAAACGGATCGACGCCGGTCACGTCCCACAGCAGCGTCGCGGCATGTTCGAGCGTATCGGTCTCGGCAAGCTCGATGCAGTTGACGCCGCGATAGATCGGGCCGTCCTCGGTGATGGTCGCAATCGCCGAATCCATCACCGGCAAATCGGCATCGAAACTGCGCAGCCCGCGCGGCTCCGGCGACGGCGCGCGCCGTTCCTTGAGGTTGCGAATGTCCTCCGCCCGGTAGCGATGACTTCGCGAATCCGACGAAGGCTCCGAGCGGATCAATCCGCGGCTGACATAGGCGTAGAGCGTGGCGGGCGAGATCGCCAGCTCCGCAGCAGCCTCACGGGCCGACAGATAAAGCGCGGCGGATTTTTTCATATTGATTTATATAATCAAGATTGATCAACCTGTCGAGAAGGTCGACCTTTGAAGCAACATCAGGAGGCCGACCATGAACATGCAACTTGCCAAGACCCCGATCGGGCTGGACGGCATTGCCGCCGCCGAAACCGTGCTCAGCCATGTCGATGGCGAGCGTGGCGAATTGATCATCGCCGGTGAACGGGTTGGCGACCTCGCGCGCCAGACCGGCTTCGAGGGCGTGACCGCACGGCTATGGAGTGGAGGAACCGGCCAGCCGATCGGCGAGGCCAGCGTGCGCGCCGCCTTGGGTGCTGCCCGCGAACGTGCTTTTGCCCGGCTTCCGGACTTGCTGGGAAGCACGCGCGGCCTGTCGATCGTCGACGGTTTCCGGGCCGCCATTGCCGGATTGCGCGCGGAAAGCGGATTGCCGCATGAGGCGACGATTGTCGGTGCGTTTGCCGTGATCGCTGGCGCGCTGGTGCAGCGCGCCGCAGGCTTTGACCCCGTCGCGCCCGATCCGACCTCAAGCCATGCCGCCGATACGCTGTCGATGCTGCTCAACCGCAAGCCCGACGCACGCGAGGTCGCAGCACTCGACGCCTATCTCGTGACGGCGTGCGACCACGGCATGAATGCATCGACCTTCGCCACGCGCGTCGTGGCCTCGACGCAGGCCGATCTGTTTGCGTCGGTGACGGCGGGATATTGCGCGCTGACAGGACCGCTGCACGGCGGCGCTCCAGAGCCGGTGCTGGAAATGCTCGACGCCATCGGCAGCCGCGAGCGCATCAAGCCATGGGTCGACAGCGCGCTGGCGCGGGGTGAACGGCTGATGGGTTTCGGCCACCGTATCTATCGCGTCCGCGATCCGCGCGCCGATGTGCTGAAAGGCGCGATCGAACGGCTCGCCGTCAACGGCACTGATCTGCCGTTCGCGGGCGAAGTCGAGGCCTATATCCGCGAGGCGTTGCGGCGGGAAAAGCCGGACCGGCCGCTCGACACCAATGTGGAATTCTTCACTGCCATCCTGCTCGACGCGCTGGCGATTCCGCGGCAGGCCTTTACGCCGATCTTCGCGGTGGCCCGCGCCGCGGGATGGACGGCGCACGCCCGCGAGCAGCAGCGGGGCGGACGGCTGATCCGGCCAAGTTCGGCCTATATCGGCCCGATGCCGGAGTGAAAAGCATCAAGAACTGTCGACACCTTGCCGAACGCGACAAACTGATGACGTCGATCCAGGTACGGGATTCGGAAATCGCCTGAAATGCGCGTTCCAGAGCGTTTTCCAGCGAAGTGGCTACCGGTTCGCGTGAAGAAACGCGTCAAATAGAGAATAGAGCCTCCGTTCCGATTCAATCGGAACGGAAAAGGCTCGAGATCAGCTGGCGCCGCGCACCACGGTCTTCAGATAATTATACGCCTTGATGATCTCGATCAGGCGATCCTCGGTGGAGCGGTCGCCGCCATTGGCGTCGGGATGATGCTGCTTCACCAGCGCCTTGTATTTCGCCTTAACGGTCTCGAGCGTCGCATCGGAGCCGAGCCCCATGACTTGCAGCGCCTTGCGCTCGGCATTGAATATCTTTCGGGTTTCGACCTTGGCCTCGCCGGCGGCGCCGCCCGGACCCGGCCGCCAGCGGCCGCGGCCATTGAGTTCGCTGAACATGCTGAAGGGATCGGAGGCGCCTTCCAGATCGGCCTCCGGACTGCCCTTGCCCTTTTTGGCGCTGGTATTGGCGCCCATCTTCCAGGTCGGGCGGTGGCCGGTCAGCGCATCCTTCTGGTACCGGGCAACCGCATCCGGATTCATTCCGGAAAAGAAATTGTAGGACTGGTTGTATTCGCGGACGTGATTGAGACAGAAGTGCCAGTATTCCTTGTCGTTGGCGCGGCCCTTGGGCGCGCGATGCGGTCCCTTGTTCTTGCAGTCGGGCCATTCGCACATGGCGGATTCTTCGCGCGCCTGGGCCTGCTGCTTCGCGCTCAGCTTGTTGGGCTTGATACGGATGGAGTCGAAGAATTTTGAGGAATCAATCGGCATTGGCGGACTATGACAACGCTATGGACAAGGCTTCAAGTCTTGACATTGAGAAACCCTCACTCTCGATGCGCCATTGACGAAACACCGTCACGGACGTATTGCCCCGCCATGAGCGTTCATCAAACCGTCAAACACACTATCACAAACAAGTTGCGTGAAGCTTTCGCGCCGGAAAGCCTCGACGTCACGGACGAATCACATCTGCATCAGGGCCACGCCGGCCACAGGCCGGGCGGCGAGACACACTTCAGGGTCTATATTGTGTCGACCGCCTTCGAAGGGAAGAGCCGGATCGAGCGCCATCGTATGATTAATGCGATGCTGACGGCGGAACTCGCGGGAAGCGTGCACGCGCTGGCGAT